>Ga0307508_10001355_pt1 | contig 27623 bp, 30 predicted proteins | sample 9_EM_MG_FD_203089 | JGI IMG/M metagenome (GOLD analysis project Ga0307508, IMG submission 203089) | Populus trichocarpa ectomycorrhiza microbial communities from riparian zone in the Pacific Northwest, United States - 9_EM | ecosystem: Host-associated > Plants > Roots > Unclassified | place...
CGTGTTCTACGTCACTCAGGAAGAGCTATCGACGTTGCGCGATTTGCCGCCCGTAAATCATCCTATGCTCAATGCCAACCGCGACAGGTTGTGCGGGCTCATGCTCAATATAGTCTCTGACGTGAGGTGATCCCATGATTATGTTTCTGCGAATTGTGGCAGGCATCGCCTATCTGCTGATGCTCGGAACGGTCATGACATCGATTGACGGTGGCGCGATCTACTTCACCCTGTGGCCGATCTTTGGGATATGGGGAACGGTAGCGATTGCGGCGGCGGCAATTTTGAATGAGGTGAAGAAGTGAAGACTCAGGATAGCAACTTGATTGCCGCCTGAGCACGCGCTAGGTCACCGGCAATCGCACCTTCGCAGTGACCCTTCTGCAATGTGTTGAGGACTTTGTGCAGCACGTACCAGAACGCAGGAGGGTTCCCGCGCTTCCAGTAAAGCCCGCACTGGCTCGAGATCGTGACGCCGAAGTCTCTCGACCACAGGACCGACACGAAATAGTCGAAGGCAAGCAGCGCTTTCCCAACGAACGTCTTTCCCGCAATCCGGTTGCTGATGACCAGCGCCACCAAAACGACGAAGATGACCAGCGCGATCATAGCTGCGGCTTTATTTGGGCAATGAGGGCGTTGAGCTGGCTGACGCAGCGCTCGTATCCGTCTGCGACGTCGACAACCAGTCCTTCAAGTTTTGTAGGGGCTGCAGGGTCGCTGGCTGTAGCAACTCCGGGCTGATTTGTGGTTTGGGGCAAGCTATGACCAGTGGTGGCGGGTCCGGCCTGACTGGCGAGCAGCCGGCGAGCCAGCAGCAGATTGGCATCCCGATCACGAATGATTTCAGCATTTTCATCAGCGAGCCTCGCGAGTGAGTCGGCGTTGTTCTTGGAGGTGGCCTGCGCCTGCGCCAGTTGAGCGGTGAGCTCCGCTCGTACGGCTTCCTCCCCGTGCATGCGCTCGATGGCATCGGCCGCCTGGAGGCTCTTGTAGCGTCCCTCCCAAGGATTGAGGTGGTATCCCGTATACGTTCCGGCGCCGAAGACCACTAGCACGCCAGCCAGCCAAGGAGCAAACTTGATCAGAAGCGCAGTCATGTTACGATGTGTCCTATGCGTCCCGAAAACTCATCTAGTCCCTCGCGATAATCGCGGAGGGTTGACCGAGCGGTAAGGTACTGGCTTGCTAAGCCACGGTCGCTATAACGGCGCATAGGTTCGATCCCTATCCCCTCCGCCACTCCACGGAAGATGCCGCTGGGTAGGCTGGCAACCGGTCCCGAAAACCGGGGTGGTGTAAAAGCCAAGGGTTCGACTCCTTCATCTTCCGCCATTCATCCTACGCCGGCCGGTTTGATCGGCGTCTGTGGTTCCACTGGCGTAATCTGGACTGGCGGCAATGCGGACTGTGCGGTGTCCAGTGCGTCCCTGACCTGTTTCCCTTTATAGCCCGTGTATATGCCGCGGATGAATGCCAGGATGAACAGTCCAATGCCAATCTTTGCGACCCACTTGTCGCCGAGATAGTTCTGTGCCTGCTCTTTCACCACGGCCGGGTCAATGAATGCCACCATCGACATGAATGAGGCGCCCGCAGCAGCAATGACCTTGGTGAGATGATCGATGATCCACCGATAGGTCGCTTTGAACCAGTTCATTTACATTGCTCCAGTAGCCTTGAGTGCGACAATCCAGTATTGAAGCCGCTCGTCCAGATGAGTAAAACCGCCGTTAATTTTTTTGGTGATGGTGCCGAATGAGTTGGTATCCGCCAGTTCGTTCAATCCATGCATTTGCCACCACCAGGCAGAGGCCATGCAGGCATTGACGGGTTCTTCGATCAGATCAGGATGGTTGATCAGATCAACGCCGATCGCCGTGCCACACTGTTGGTAGTTGTATCGGCCGGTGATCTCGATGAGTCCGCCACCCTTAAAAAGTGGGCCATCCCCTGGCTGAGTGTTGCCCAGATCCGCGCGCCCCTCGTAAGCATTGCCCGAGGCGAGTTCCCTCATGTAGAGCAACTCTCCACTTTCATGTGCACATTGCGCGAGAAAGGCTGCCTGTCGGCGCGGCGTGAAAATTGAGAATCGACTCAGCGCGTCATTGATCGGCTGAATGAATGTGGGGATTCGCGATCCTGCGTGCGGGCAAATCGCTTGTAGCTGAATCGTGGAGATCAAGGTTTATCGCCTGTAGTTGTTTCGTGCACCTCATCGAGCTTCTGTTTGGCTCGATTCAGTTTCAATCCATTGATGCAGGAGGAGATCCAGGACCCACAGGCTGCAAGCGCTGTGAGTACCTGGGCCAACTCTCCAATGGAGAATTTCACTAGCTCACGTATACAGCGCGTTCAACATGTCATTGATCGTTTGGCGATCGTGCGGTGACCAGTTTGGTTTACCCATGATCGCGCAGACGGCATCCACCTTTTCATCATCCTCGAATGCCCGGTTTATTTCCGTGTGTGCGCAGCACTTCACGATTTTCGCATCGAACTCCGGCAGCAGTGTCGGATCCGTCGGTACAACTGATTTGTTACCCGCCACAAAGGGTCGCATGATGGCCAAGTGAGGAATTGCGCAAGCGGCTCCGCCCATGATTATTTACTCCTCTGCTTAGGTTTCAAAAGCTCAGGGTTGAATTGCAAGTTGCCTTCAGGTCCCATCCATTCATCGCCGGGTTTAACAAATCCCTCACGCTGTAGGATTGCATTCTGGCTGAGGACCTGCACGCGCATCTGTTCGAATGAACGCTGGTCACGCAGCATCTGATCGTGCATGTAGAAAAATGTTAGCACCGAAACTGCGATTGCAAATCCGGAAAGAATCGATGTCACGTAGACCAAGGTTAGAGTTTCTTTCCCAAGATCTACTTTGACATCAACTTCAACAGGGACATTGGCGATATTGCCGCCGCCGCGAGCATCTTGCTTCAGCGGATTATGGATATCCCGCGTCGTGTTCAGTGTTTGTGGGGCCACAGCTCCCGCTCGATCTCGTCTAGCATCTTGTCGTGCGCTTCCAAGTGTTTCTCCTGAGCGCTGCGGTCCGCTTCCATGGTCGCCATGCGCGAACTGATATTCCATAGCGTCACCAGAATCGCCGGGATTCCCAGCACGATCAGCGGAGCTACTATCTTGCCCAGTAGAGAATTCTGCCATGACGGTTCCTGCGATGGGGGACGCCTGTCCCCATAGTCGATATAAACACCGGGTGCCGGCCCCATCTGGTAGTCCGGAGGTCCGCGCGGAATGCGATTCTCCATCTTCATAATAAGTGCGGCCAAATGCCTCGCGGCCATCTGTGAACGTTCTAGGAGGCCATCTATTCGAAGCCACAATGCAGCCTGCTTTATGAGCGTGTTCCTTTCCTGGTTGTCGATATTGTCAGCAGAGTCTGGAAATGATCCTTCTTCACTCATTGCTCCTTCCGGCATGATCGACCCCATCCAACTCGTTATGTACTAATGTTACCCAGCAAGGTGCTTGCGTAGTTCCGCGATCTCGTCATCAATGTTTTGCGATTGTTCACCATCTATCCCAAGACGGTTGGCTATCTTGAGAAGTAATTCTCGCTGCGCCCTTGGCTGCACGTTTGATTCCAAGTGAGCAATGCGGGCGCGAGCCATAGCGCTACGCTCTACGCGAGCCGCAACTTCAACCTTGAGCTTCCAGCGCTTCGAGGCTTCATCCCATTCGTGATCCACATTCGGCTGCAGCGGTTGGTAGTCCACTACAAGTCCAGTGGCGATATCGACACGGCGGCTCAAATGATCATGCTCTCCCTCTACCGCGGACTGCCCATCTGGAATGTTGACCAAAAGTGTAGATGCATCAGTGGCACCGAAGACTTGCCCGGTAAGCAATCCAGTTGCTTTGTCGTAGAAGGACCAATGACGAATCATCGCTTCACTGCCTCTACCTTTAATGCAACACTAGTCACAGATACCCAATCGGACGGATGAGATACCGAATTTGCTGGCTGATACCATAACTTGGCTGTAATTGTGTCACCTAACGTCATGGTTGACACTATCTGCAGTGCATAGGTATTCACAGTTGGGCTTGCAGGAATTGTACCGACATACGTTATTGTTGACCCCAACAATGGCGAGGTAACTTCCAGCCACATAGTGTTTAATGAAGTTACATTAGTTGCTGTCCAACCTGCATTGAATGTACAAAGCGCAGTAGCCGTCCCATCCGTCAATGCAGTAAAAGATACCTGAACAACAACAGCTGGAGTTATTGGTGATGCGCTGAATCCATACGGTCCAGCCAATGTAGATTTGTAAACATCAGTAGCCGCGTTCGTGCCGATCTGAGACGTATCAGTGAGCTTCAAGTTAGTCGTCGGCCCAAACTGTATGCTATTGCAGCCTGCGCCTGATGCGAAGAATGAGGAATCCATGAAGAGGATCTTTCCCACTGCGCTGACGGTGCGCTTTGATACGCCGTCCATCAGATACGTAATAGTCGATCCATCGTAAGTGATAGCGAAAACGGTCGTTAGGCTGTAGCTTCCTAAGTTGGCTATCGAGCCTCCGTTCTCATAAATATACGCGCCAGCCGCTGCACAGTACCAAGCATAATCGATCGATGTGAATGAAGAATCCTGGCCCGGTTTTGTCCCGAGGCCGACCATGAATGCATCTGCACCTGTGGTATTGGATTTGAACGATACATGCGCGTTCGGGTATCCCTCCAGAGAATAGACATCCGAGTCCCACACACCCGGAGTTCCGAGTTTGTAGATATTCTCGCCGCTGACAGTGCAGTTATTGCGCGCAACGAATGGCGACGAGTTGGCGGGGTTCAGCGCACCAAAATAGACATTGTCGACGGCGGCGGTTGGTTGGTTGAACGATGAGTCCATAAAGAACGTCTTGTTCGGATCGGCAACCGTCCGCCATTGCACGCCGTTTATAAAATAATTGACAAACCTTCCGTCGTACTTGATCTCGAAAATGTCGCTGGTCGTATAGGACCGAGTCGCCTGAATGAGAATCCCACTTTCGTATATGTATGCGATCCCATCGCCAGCTATATTCCAAGCGTGATCAATGCTGACGTAGCTCTGATCCGTCAACGGGTCAGAGTTGAGACCCATCAGCAGATAGAGATTGGTCTGCATGGGCCTGAATCTCACGGTGCAACCGCCTGAAAATGCATCGGCGGAATAGCAGTCCGAATCCCAGCCGACAGAACCTGTCGACTTCTTGAAAATCTGCGAGCCAACATTGACGCAGTCGCCCCTTGCGATGAGCGGAGTCGCACCAGGAGCTAGCAACTGTCCGTGGTTCTGACCCTGGAAGAACGCTTGAAAGGCAGGCACTTTCGAGATGTCTTGCGTGCCGCCGCCCCAGTAGTTCGAGCCCACGAATTTGAACCAGACCGGCTGTCCTGAAAGTCCCGGGTCAAATGGCATCCGAAAGATTGCATCATCCAAAATGGCGAAGAATGAACCGGCCGCGTGGGCTGCGATTGAGCTCCCATAGTTACCGCGCCTGAGATAGTTCAGCCGGAACGTATTGTTCCCCATCGGGATGACGTTCTGATAGCTGATGATCTCGCCGTCCACGATGCACAGGTTTCGCAGACCGTCTGCGGCAGCACGAGTGGCGGAGTCGAGCTCAACGGGAAGCGAGCCCGAGAACACGATCGTCAACTGATTCGTGGTATCCGGATCTGCTCCGCTCGGCAATGCATTGACTAGCGTTCCGTATCGACTCGGGCTGCTCTTGATGCCGACATGGTCGTACGTGATGTTGTCCAAGGAGGCGAATACATCCGCCCAGCCCCAGAGTCCCGTCAATCCGCAGACTGCAATCCATTCTTCGTAGCCGCTCTTGGCGAGTGCTGGAGGAGCGGTGAAGATGTAAGGTGTCGCCACATTACCCGGATCGGCGCCATAGTTGGCGGCGTATCCTTGCGCCAATTCGGTATCGTAGAGTGGCGCACTCGCCGGCCCGACGAGTACTTCCTCAGCGGTGATGGTGAAGACTTCGCCGAGATCTGAATCAACAGCATCTTCAACTTTGGTGATTCTAACGAGCTTGTCGACGATCCCGCTGGTCGAGTCATCGATCGCGACGTAATCCATGGGCTCGAGCAGGCTGAAGTCTGCGCGAACCTTGAAGGTGTACGTGGACCGTACGTAGAGGCTGCGAAAGCACAGCAGCGTCGCGACGCTGAGCGCTACCGAGGCGCGAGTGATCGAATGCAGCGTGACCGTCGGGGCAGGACGTTCGCCATTGATGGAAATATCCTGCTCGTCCTGAAAGGTCTCCGTGTCGATGTTGTACTGATTGGCCCGATTGAGGTACTCGACAGTCCAGACGTTGAACGTCTGATTGGATGGGATTGGAGTTTCAACAACCGGCTGCTGGCCAGACTCATAAAGGTAGTCGAGGTCACCAAACCGATAGAGCGGCGTGAGGTTGGGCGTATACGTCACGCCATTGCCCGTCACCGGCTGGTCGGCATACGGAACAATCCGAAGCCCCACGCCAGGGGTGAAGACCGCGTTCGAGTTGGTGAGCTGGAGAATCTCCCGCAGGAACTCCTGTGCCTGTCTCTGCGTGGTTTCCTGCGGCGAGATCAGGAAATCCATGGCGATGCAGTACGCCTGATAGGAATTGGTTCCCGTCAGGTTCGACAGATACGGGAATTTAACTCCATGGTTCGGATCGGTGCAATAGTCGACGATGATCTGCGAGGGCTCCGCATCTGGCCCCCCCGCGTAGAGGACCAGTCCCTGGAGTTCGAAGGACAGATTCGGAAGTCCTGCCTGACCACCCAAATCGAAGTTAGCCCCGTCGACATGCGCCATATGGTCATATGGCAAAGCATGGTCCGGATGCTTCGAGGTCATGTATGACCACGGCGCCTGGTTCCCAGCACCGTTGAACAGCGTCAGATTCAGCGCGGCGAGAGTCGTCTGCGTCTTGTCACTGTAGACCGCTGGGATGCCCTTGATCGGGCCTTCACATAGGAGCCCTACAATCGAGGCTGTATAGGTGTAACTCGACGTCGATCCGCCACCGCCGCCCTTACCACCTGACGACTGCGATTGCGGATGTGGAGTGAAGTCGACGTAATCGATCAACTTCATCGGCAAACGGGAAGTCCCGTATACCAGCGGAACTACGCTGCCGTAGAGGCTCTGATTGATGGCAATGCCGTTCAGGCGCGTCGGAGTGCTCGACTGCGCCTTGTTGCCTCCGAACAAGCCACCCATCAGATCACCGACCAGTATGAATCGAGGCGTTCCTGCATGGACGAACGCTCGCAGAGGATCACTTGACCGTCTCTCTTGTGGGCATGAATCATGTGAATGTCAGAGACAATGATGGCTGCGTGGCTCGGATGCCTTCCGAAACGGAACATCGCGAAATCCCCAGGCAATCCCTTATCAACTCGCTTGGAGTATCGCTCAACACCGTTCATGTACTTGGATTCGCTTTGATGCAAATGCCAATTTGAACTGTATGGCCTAGGATCAAAGTACTCTCTCGCGCCGACATTTGAGTACACTCGAATTAGCAACATCAAACAGTCAACGCATCCATTCGGACCCTTGATATCTCCACAATTTCCGTACGGTGTGCCCACCCACTCGTAGGCTTCGCGCACGATAGCGGCTCTCAGTTCGTCAGGGCTTGTATACATTTCGCTGCCCCAATCCCGATGAGAATGGCGAACCCACTCCCGAGCCACCATCACCGCCAATGGACTGTGTTTGATTCTGGGTCGTGCCGCCGTCATAGAGCGTTTCCGGCACGGGCACGAAGAGAATCCCTCGGAATCGGCCACCGTTGTTGAATGGCGGAGATATTGCAGAATTCGTGTTGATACAGGCCGCCCGAGTCTTTGGGCATCCTGGAAGCGCCGTGAAGAGATCACCAGCCTGCGGCACATTCGGCAGCGGTCTGACGAGCTGGAACTGACCGCTGGTGTGTGAAAATAACTTCACGAAATATGTAGTGCTGGGATTAGTGGCGTTCAGTCCAGACAAGAACGTGATCCGGCCCAGCGAGAAATACTTATCAGGCTGCGTCAGGTTGGTATTGACGTTGAGTACCGTGCTCCCACTCGCCACGGTTCCGTTGACTTGGAAATTGGCTGGCACCAATGCGCAGCCCGCATCGAATAGGGTATGACGACAGCGCTTCTCGATGAGGTTCGGAGGAGCACTGACGTTCAGCATCTCGCCATCAGAACTGATCTGGAACGACACCGTGAGTCGGCCGATATTCTCGACGTCCATCCGACCTTGGAAGGCGTCGACCTTGCCATTAGACAGATCGTTGAAATCGGGCAGCATCATCTTCGAAAACAAAAGCCGAGCGCCGTCGAATACTCGCGCTCTGGCTGCCTTGATGAGTGGCAGCCCTGCAATCAACGGCGCTCCGGAACTGCTGTTCGGATTCGGCGAGAGAGTCAGCGGCATCTGATCGACTTCGAGACCGACTGTTTGCGTCCGAGTCCCGCGATTGATAATCAGTCCTGTTTGGTACAGTTGCCCACCGAAAGGGACAGGCACTTGATGCGACGTGAAATAGTATGTCGCCGCACCACCAGCTAACGTAATCGTATAGAGGTCGATTCGCTTCATCTGGCCCGCGGCCATGGTAGCGAGTGTGCCGGAACTAGCGGGTAGCATTTAGACGATGACCGACTTTATTCGGAGTGATTGCAAATCCCACAATTTCGAAAGGAATTGCGATGGCTCCAGATCGTCCGTCTCGAATTGCGCGAGATAGTAGAAGCTTCCCGACCAAGTGAGAGTATGGCCGCTCGTGGGAGCGGTGTTGAATGTCACAATCCCAGTCGCGCCGATCGTATAGGCAGCGGTGGATACCAGGGATCCGTTGTCGAAGATGGCCGGCAACGCCTGTAGATTCTGGATGATCTCCGGTACTGACGGGCCGCCGACATTGCCGAAGGCCGCAATCAATTGGAATTGTGTCTTGGTTCCATTGCCCGTTCCAAACGGCTCAGTGGTAACCGTGTTGAATATCGGGTCGAGATACAGGAACGTGCCAGCCTGTGCCTGCTTTGCGTTGAACAATCCCTCGATCGCTCTCAGTTCGTCAACCGCGAGCGTCTGATTCAGCACCTCGTAGTTCAGATCCCAGTGGATAGTGGGATACTGCATGTACCCCAGCGTGGAGACCTTCTGCGCCAGCGTGCCTTGAAGCCCAGTACGGAACTCATAGGATCGCTTTGACTCAAAGGTGATTCCAGCGAGGTTTGGCGGAAAGAGATTCGGCACCGTCGTAAAGGTCGCGGCGTTGGAATGCGTGAACGTAATCGACAGTCCAGGCGCATTAATGACCGTGAACGGTGGAATGCTTTGCGTGATGATCGTGTTGAGCGGCAGACTAGAACTGACAGCCGAACTCGAAGACGTCACACCCAAGGTCGTTAGGGTCGCTTGCGCTTGTGAGACTAGTTGCCCGCGGAAGTCCGGCAGGATCGCGATCACCGCGACTTGCTCGACCGAATCGCTGAACCGTCCATAGGGATCTGCCAGACGAACCGTGAAGCCGAAATTTCCGTAAGTGGTTGGAGTTCCGGTCGTTAGTCCCGTCGTCGAATTGATTGTGATTCCTGGAAACGGAGCACCACCGCCGAGGACCGTGAACGTGATGGTATCGTTCTGCAGATCCTTCGCCCGCAGTTGCATGTTCAGCGCCTGACCAATGGTGAAGGTGCCATTGCTGAACAAGGTTCCGTCGGGCGTATCTGGCTGCGGCGGATCGTCATTGACGGCAAGGGTACCCTCGCCATTCAGTCCGCTGGATGAGCGAAGGTCCGCCAGGACGAACTGGCGGGACTTATCACCTTGGGCCTCGTACCAATACGTACCATCTTGGCGTAGGTTCAGGCGGTAGAGACCCGAGGTCCAAACACTAGTGATATAGATATCGCCGTCGACGGCATTCGACGTGAAACGCGTCTTCAACGAATCGGCGCCACCTGGAGGGCTGCCCAGAGCGCGCAGCGTTTGGTATCCGAGAAGGGATCGACCGGCAAAGCCATCCCACCGGCGCAGAGTGCCGTTACAGATTCCTCGCAGCATGGATGTTTAATAGATCAGGATGGTATCGCCAGCGGCGAGCGCGCCACCCGGCAAGGACGCGCAGGTAAACCTACGACCTGAAGTGCCCACTTGATCGGCGAGAATAGTGCCAACCTCGCCAGTCTGAGTACCGCTCGTGACTTGGAAAGCTCGATTCTGGTTGACCGTAAAACCCACCGCCGAAGTGATGTCAGTACATTCGAAAGAGGTCGCGGTATTTGTGTAGGTACCGCTCACTGTTCCAGTGATTCGCTGATCGAGCTCCAATCCCAATTTGGCCACGCGCGAGGCGATGCCCCCGATCTGATTCACATCCACGTCCAAAATGCCTGATGAGGCGGAAGCAGCGGAACCGCCGATCATTCGCAAATCGACCTGTGAGCCGAGGTCCACCAAGAAGCTTTGTGCAGAGCACTTGAATCCAGATGCTCTGACAGTGACGATGATATAACCCGCGTTGCCAACCGAAAATCGGGTATTGAGCAGTTGCAGTTCATACATGCCGGGATGATTGGTTGCGTCGAACTCCTTAAATCGACAATGACCGGTCGACGGCGCAGCATATGTTCCGAGGGTGGCGATGGTGTCGATCGTTCCACCGGCTTGGCTATAGACCGTTGCGGTCGGCTCGATATCGGCGGTCACTGCAATGGCCAATGTTGTCTCAGTGATCGCAAGGCCCACGAGACCACCACCTGTGGTGGACGTATTGTCCATGAGCATGAATCTCAGGATTCCACTGCTCCAACCGTTTACCCGTGACAGCAACATTGATTAGCCTCCAATCATGCCGCCGGAAAAGATTCCAGCCGGCAGCATCAGCCCAGAGCCACCACCACCGCCCGAGCCGGTCACTGTGATGGTGAAAAGATCCGAATCCGCCATCAGTGCCGAATTTCCTGAGCACGTAGCGCGGAAGAAACAGAGTGTGTTGGTCGCCGCTGAGGTCGGCGTACCACTGAATGAGCCGCTGGAAATAGCCAGACCCGGAATCGTCAGTGGCGAGACGCCAAAGCGATACACTGCAGCCCCGGAGGAAGCGGTCTGATCGTTGGCCACCAGCGCCGTCGTGCCATTCATCGCCAGCACGCGCGTGGGCGTACCGCCGCTCGTGAGCTTGATATAGTCGCCGGCAGCGATACCTGTTGCAGAGGTGAGCGGAACCTCACGTGCTGCAGTCAATGCACCCGTCGTCGTTGTCAGCGACGCGGGGGTTCCCAACTGACTCAGCGCGGAAGTAAACGCAGACGACACGTCATCGAAGACGTGCCCGGCATTCAGGTTGATGGCCGTGATTGCAGTACCGGCGGTATAGGAAAGGCTTCCGACCGGACCGCCCGTCATATACGTCTGGAAGTTCGGGTCAGACGTTCCGGCGCCCATCGTGCCGGATGGCGTCAGATCATTCGTGCCGATCTGGTCGCTGACGGGCGTTTCCGCAACTCCGCCCGACGTCGACATTTTCCAATAACTAACAGTTCCCTTGATCGCGCGGGGATTGCCACCACCGCCCAGATACGCCGCCTCGGTATCGCTGAGCGCCCGCGACCAAGCGGCTGCGTGCGCGGCCTGGCCATTGATGCCCGTTATAAAGTCGCTTGGCCGACCCGAGATAGTCAGGTTCGTCAGCGTAGCCGGCGAAACCGTAGTGCTCGAAGTCCCTTTGCTACCGCCGTTAAGATAGGCGGCGGCAGCGGAGGAGCCGGATACTACAATGGCAGCATGTTGCCATGCGCTCGTGGTAATAGCGGTTGAGGATAGCGCTTGGTTTGAAGTGGTTGACGATACCCGATATGCGCTGACCTTATTCGTCGCGCCGCCGGTGATGTCCAGGATCGCGGCGATAACGCCCGTAGTCTCACTGGCGCCCGCTGACAGTTCGAACAATCGACGACCCTGGCCCCCAGTAATATTCACCCAAATAACGAGCGATACGGGAGCGGCTGTGGCCGGCAACGAAGTGCTGGAAAGGTGCAGCGTTGAGGAGAAGGTTTGTGCCATTAGTTGCTACTGCGGATAACCGGGAGGATAGGCGGTCACAGCCATCGAACAGCCGGACCCTGGTCCAGAGTTAGACTCAACTCCTGAATAGAACGTGTTGCCCGTCAGCACATCAATAATGTTCGGCCGAGACGCCGTTGAACCCGCGCCAGGACCTGGAGTTGGATTTGCAGGAGAACCGCTGTAACCACGGCGGTTTACCGGAGGTCCGCCGAATGCATCCACATAGATATCCACGTGGGAAGATTTCATCACGTTGATGCGCGTCCAGATGCCGGGATGGCCTGAACCACTCTTGTCGTAGTAGAGTCCTGAGCCGTAGGTAGCAGGCGGAATAGCGGCGGCTCCATTGGAGTTGAGCCACAACTCGGCCGGGTCAATGTTGCACTGGTAGTCCCAGTCCGTTCCGCCGCCATTCACGGTCGTGTGATTCACCGGAGTACTGGCCCACTGACCCAAGTAGGCTTTCTGACCCCAGTCGCTGCGGCTGTCGGCGCAATCCTCAGTGCCCCACGATATGAAGTTCGCTTTCGCCGCACTCATCATGGCCGGGTACGAACTACCATCGTTCGGATTGATGTAGGTTGGCTTGACGGTGATCACCGTTTTAGGAGCTGCCTGACGCAGTCCTGCCATCAGTGAGGGCCACACAGCGAGCAGCGCAGAGGGGCTGTATCCTTTTGCGCCCGCGTTGACAGAGATTTCTTGATATGGGTCCCAGCGATAAATTCCGCCGGTGTTTGTATCGGGCCCAAATTCCGCGTAGTAGGCCGCGAAAAGCGCAATCACCCGGTTCGTGACGTTCTGATTCCAGATGACAAGATAGGGTCTGTCGAGCGGCGTTCCGTTGGAGGCAAGATGAGTTTCACCACCGCCGTATGCCGGGTCGTTCATGTACGAGGGACAGAAACTCGATAGGAAATTCGTCGTACTCTGAGAGCTATATCCGTTGCCGCCCCCATTTAACAAAATGGTCAAATCGCGCGGCGGACTGTAACTCTTGAGCAGGTTGATAATGTTCCTGATCTTCGTGAAGCCATTCTCAGTACCGAAGTTGTCATACTGACCGAGCGTTGGCCCTTCCAACTGTGCCATCGTCGGCGAGATGCAAATTCCCTTGATCTGATTGTTGATGTCCAACGCAATGATCGAATCCAGATTCGATTTCAGCGTCGCGAACGACTGCATGTTCGCATAGCCGCCAATGCGAATACGTATACCCGGCTTCCAGACGATGGAGCCTGTCGTAGTGGTTTGAGTCTTGGGAACTCCCTGGATTGCAGTGGATAGCGCGGAGGAATTGTTATTCGCATCCCACGAACGCAACTGGATCGAGACCGGTGAGGATGCATTGACGGTCGCAGTCAGAGGCGTTCCAGAAGTAATGGACACTTCCTCGACGTTTGCCGTGGCTATGGTTCCAGCCGACTGGGATGTGAGGAAACCTCCATAATTGACGGAGGCGCCCATAGTGAGCGTCTGGACCGTAATCTGATTACGACCCAACTCGTTCAGAGAGTAGGAGATCGTCCAAGTCTTGTTATCAGCGGCCCGCTGGATGAACACATAGACTGGGCCGACGATGGGCTGACCGTTCTTGTCATTGATCTGCGTGGCGACCTGACTGCTGGTACCGCTGACCGCCGAACGTGATATGACATACAGGCCGACAGTTCCATTGCTGGGCCGTAATCCGATGCAGATAAATCGCCCGCCAGCCGCTGCCGTCTCATGGACCATGATGCCGCTGAGTGCCGTCGAGGCGCTCGAGGTATACGGATCCAGCAGCGCGACGATCTGCTGCGCGCCGCTATACGGGCCGAAGTTGTAGAACAGGCACTGTTCAGAGGCGGTTGCCGCGATTCCAGTTCCAGCCGCTGAAGCGCTCCATACCTTTCCAGCCTGAGACAGGGCTGGACTCGTCGCCATGGACCCGATGTTGACGATCGTCGGCGTCGGAAGTGAATTTGACAGGGTGACGATGGGACTGGGAGGGCTGACGGCTCCATTGACGAGGAGATCGATGTGCGTGGCGCCGCTGGCAGGCGTAGAGCCTGGTGCGACGTCGCTCGGTTGATCGCAGGTCACTGCGATCGTACCCACTACCGATCCCGGGACCGCCGTTATCGAGGTAGGTACGGTGGGTGCAACATTGTCGACTGCAGCGGCAGTTGAACTGATCGCAAACGAGATGGGGTTACTGAGACGGCTAATGCCATTCCTGACTGCCACCAGGCGGAAAGCACCGGTTGTAATCAGCGTGCATGCATTGGATAGCACGGTTCCAGATATCGAAAAGCCGGCCGGTAAAGCCGGCTGACCTGAAACGTAGTTGAAGCCGAGCTCAGACGAGGGTGATCCCGGATCGACGAAGAATCCGATATCTGCAAGATCGATTGAGAGCGCGGTTCCGACTTGCAGTTGTGACAGATCCGGCTGAAGCGTCGAGGTCCAGGACGGAGTTGATCCAGACCCGTCCGCACCCGTAGTAAATGCGGAGTCAATGCGGCCCGTCGGCGTCAGTGCAATGACGCTGTTTTGAAGTCCGAATGCCATGTTGTTACAAAATGACGCTGGAAAATGGGAGGCTATCGAGTTTCCACCAGTTCTTCAGGAACTGCTGCGCGTCGAGCGTGTCACTCGTAAAATGGCAGCGCTGATAGAAGCTCCCCGTCCATGTCAGGATGTGACCAGTAGCGGGAGGAGATGAAAACGTTAAAACACCGGTTGGCCCGAGCACAGAGCTACCAGCAGGGCTGCCGTTATCGAAAAATGAAGGAGCGCCGTTAAAATTCTGGATGATGTCAGGTCCACCAGGGCCTCCAGTATTCTGAAACGTGGCAATGATCTGAAAGGCCGTTGTGGTTCCATCGCCCACGCCAAACTTTTCTGCGGTGACCGTGTTGAAAACAGGATCCAGATAGAGGAACGAATCGAATCGGCCTCCGCAGGCATTGAAGAGACCCTGAATAGCACGGTATTCCGAAGGCGTGACGTCATCGCGAAGCAACTCGTATTGCAGTTCGTACGAGTGCACCGCATATTGCTGGAGCGCCAAGTTTGCCACTTGATTGGCGACGGACGTGTCTGACAATGTCTTGTAGGATGTCGTCCGCTTGACCGGGAATCTCAGTCCCGGCAGGCTCGGCAGGACGAGGCTACTCATTCACTAACCCAACTTGAATCGATGTCCGAGCTGTCTGAGCATGGCAGCCAGTTGGTCGCTCGTGAATACGTCGCCTTTCTTGCCATGAATGTGCACGATACCGGCACGACCCGAGTTACTATTATCATCGCCGCTTGCCATTCGCCGAACGGCATTTGCCTCCGGAGCTGGCAATACCATTTCACGCTGATGCAATTGGACAACCGGATTGATACCGGAAGGGACGCTATAGCCCTGCTCGGCCGCAAGCCCCGCGTTATAGGATTCCGCGATGGCGAAGGTGCTTGCCCCGACTCCCGGCGCCATGGCCCAACCAATGAATGGAATTGCAGCAACGGATGCCATTGCGGCAGTCGCGGCAACTGCCGCATTTGCAGATATTTGACTCGCCGCAGTTGTCTTTCCGATCAACATTTGGGCGATCTGATTGGTGAGCCAATCCGCCGCCATCTGTGCCAACGCCTGCGTTACCGAGTCGACAATTGAACTGAAAAGACCCTGAATCGTCGTCTTCAGAGACGCAGTACCATTCAAAAAATTCTTGATAACCCCTGAAAATCCACTATTCATGCTGCTGAAGATGCCAGTCCAGTACTTGGATTGCTCTACGGTCGACTGATTGGCAATCTGATTCATGCGCTTCCCATGCTGAAGCGCCAACTGCTCTATCTGCGCATTGATCTTTGCAACCTCAACCGGATTTTTGTCCGGCGAGCGTGCCGCGAGAGCCAATTCCTGCTGCAAGGCCTGAAGCTTGATTTGATAGCGGCGGTTCTCGAAATCCCGCTCCTGCGCGAGTAACTTGGCGTTGGTCTGTATACCCAGAGACACACCGAGTTTTGCCTGCTCCTCTTCGCGATCAACGGCCCCGAGCTGCATCTCTTCCGTAATTTTCAGACGCTGCTGTTCTATCTGCTGGAGTTGAGAGGCCTTCTCTCGCTCAATGCTCACGACTTCTTTAGCAGCAGTGGCATACTCCTTGGAGTCACTGCCGTAAGCAGCGCCGATTCTCGCGGCGTACTCCTTGGCAATAGCGAGCTTCGCATCCAGGTTGTTCTTGAATGCGGCCTCTTCCTCTTTCAACTGCGCGAGCTGGGCATCGAACCCATCCTTGGCGATCTCCACCCGAAGTCGCGCCACCTCCATCTCGACGCCAATCCGCTCGTTCTTCGATAGATCCACGCGCTGCGCGATTCCACTCCAATAAGAAAGCTCAGCCTCTTTGCTGAATTCCAGAAACTGCCCGTGCGCGGCATTCTCTTCGGCGAAGCTTGCCTTTCGCTGTTCGAGTTCGAGTTTGAATTCCGGGATGCGGGAATTCTTTGGATCTGCGGTCGGCGCGCTGCCGCCCCCAGTAGGTCGCGGGATTTCCTTATTCTCCGGATCCTTCTGCTGCAGGAAATCTATCGACCATATCTTTCTGATGCGCGTGGACGATGCCTTTGCATCCGCTTCCATTCGATCATAGGTCTGCTTTCCAATCGCATTCAGATCTGCGAGCCCTTTATTCCATGCGTCCTTCGCTCCATGGAAGTCCAATACGAAAGCGCGACCAATCACTGTTGCCACGGTGACTGCGAGCGAGGCCAGTTGTTGGAATCCGCCGCGGAATAATTCGAAGATGAAATTAGCCGCCGCGTTCAGCCCCTCGAAGGCAAGTTGCAGAGTGCCCACGGCTTGACGAAAAGTGGCGACAACCTGAGGCCCAATGTCCCCGAACCACTGCCCCATCGCGGTGAGAATCGGTAGCAGGGCATCGCCGATGACTTTCCAAACACCCTCGATAGTCTCATGCACTTCGTTCATCGCAGTGCGATATGCTTTGGTTGCGGCAACATCCTTGCTGCCAACCTCCAGTCCCAATGCTTCAGCGCGCTTCTTGGCCTCCTCCATCGTTTCAGCGGTGAGCTTGATAGTCGGCGCGACTTCGGCCCATGCCTTGCCGTAAATGCGCTGCCCTTCAACGTTGCGGTCAGTGCCTTGCTTGAGAGCGGCGAGTTTCTCGTTGACATCCAGAATGATGTCGAGCGTGTTGCGGTATTCGCCGTTCTGGTCGCGCGTGGCGACACCCAGTGACTTGAACGCATCCTCGTGGCTTCGCAAGGATCGTGTCACAGCATTGCCGGCAGCAGCGAGTTGGTCCTGTGTCACGAATACGGATGCGAGCGCCACCTTCAGGTCAGAAGCTTCAGTCGCACTGATGCCGAATTGGCGCCCGAGTGCCACCGATTCCTTGGTGAGATTCACGCTCGCGTCAATGGCTTCCTTGAAGACCTTACCGCCCGCTAGTACAGCCGTGAATGCTACGAAGACCTTGTTGATTTTCTCGAACGTACTCCCCACGCTTTCAAATGAGGACTTCATCGACTCCGTGGCGCCGGTAACCGCCGCCCGGGCTTCCGCCAATGCCGTCAGGAGCGGCGCATTATTGCCGGTGATTTGGAGACTGATATCGGCCATTAGGTTCTCGTATTGCCCATCGCACCGAAGAGTTCATCCAACAGGCGATTGCCATGGTCAGCCACTTCCACTTTGGGCTTCTCGGGTTTGATTCCAAAGTAGGCGGCGACCATGATGTGCAACGGAGGATGCGATCGACTGTAGTCGTTGAAGGCCTCTACGTCCGACAGATCCCACTCAGCGGCGATCTGTGCCCGCGTCTGGCCGGTACTGACCATCAGATGACTGTAGAGCTCGCCCCAGTTGACTCGCTGTTCTTGATCGCCGCCAGCGCTTTTCCCGCTTCGATTTCCTTGCGCTTCAGGCCTGAGATATCCATGAGTGCGCCCATCATGTCCTGCATGTTGGCCAGATCGAGTGTCTGCTCAATCAACCACAATGGCACGCCGCGATAATTGCGTCTGAGCGCGAGACGGATCGCCTCCAGGATGGTCTGCATGGACTGCAGATCCATAGGCCCCACCTTGGAAAGCTTGTCCTGCAGCCTCTCCAAGGCACCCAGGTTGAGCGGTGGCAATTCAAGATCCACCTGGACGAATGCCCCAATCGGCTCGCCCTCTGCATCCGGTTCGCAACCGCTGAACCGAAAGACAATACCCTCTCGAAAGGCCGGCATTTCTTCAAATCCCGGCAACATGCCGATCATCAGTTGCTCCAAGAGATAGTGAACGGGCTCGACTGCCCCGGCGCGAACGCCGACACATCAAATTCTGGATATGTGAAATCATCGAGCTTGGTGGCAAGCGCGAACTTCGTCGACACGCAATTTGGAAACGTCAAGTTGACCGCACCACCGAGTGGTGAGGGAATCTTGATGTCCAGTTGGAAGTACGGTGATTGGCCCATGAGCTGGTTTTGCACGACCAACTTCTGCGCGACAGTCGATGTCGCCGTATAGTTGTAGTCGATGTATACCGTCTTGCCAACGTCAGCAGCAGCGAACAGATAGGCGCCGCCGGTAAGTGAATACTGCCCCGTGGTGGGCGCGCTCGCGACCCTCGCATAGGGCAGCCCGTTGGAATCCCGAACGCCGAGGTTGTATCCATAGATGCCGGCCGCATCCGGTATCTGCACGTGCGTCGTATCAGCCGCAGCCGTCGATACCGTCACGGTAAACGGAGTCGCCGGGATCGCAATACCGGTTGAATCGTACACGGCATTGTAAGTAGCAGTTGAGAGCGACTGCCCAAAATACAACGCATTCCACAAGCGGCCGTGCAACTGAGCGTTCTTGATTTTGACGGCCAGTTTTTGCTTACCGCGAGCCACCGCGAGTGCGAAGGAGTTCTGACCAAACAACTCCTTGATATCAGCGGAGCCGTCGATCGAGATATCCTGCATGCCAGCGATGAGAATCGGCGGCGGATTCGCGATGGTGTTGCCTTGTGAGTCAGTCTGCTGCGTCGCCCAGGCCGTGCCGGCGCCGAAGAGATATAACGGATTGGCCATTCGAGCTTCTCCAAAAAAAGAAAGCCCCGCATACAAGCGGGGCCAAGAGGGGGTTATGTGCGGATCGGCGAGAAAGCTATTGCATGTTCGCCAGAGTGGAGGCGAGCGTTTGATAAAGGATGTCTAAGCGCAGTTCAGCTCTACCGGCCGTCAAGTCAGCTTCCGCAAATGACCATCGCGTACTCTGCTCTACGACCTGGGCGCATAGACCGCCCAATGTCGGATCATTTATGAGCGCGGTGTTGATTTGCTGTAAAAAACTGTCTGCAATTTGATCTGGAACGTCACCACGTGTGATTACGGTCACCACAATGGTGAGCCGACGAATGACGAGTTGGGGGGACTGCGTGCGCTTCTCGACGCGCTCTTCCTCGGGCTCGAGCAGAATCGCGGTGCCTTCATTTCGGCCGAAAGCGGCTTCCCGAGATCGAAAGAACACAGCGCCCGGAATAACTGTGAGCGCAGACCCGACCGCAGCCATGATGTTCTCGCGCGCGCTCATATGCGTTGTAACTGGGCTTCCATGAATGCGCCGTCGTCCATCTTGTTGGGCGTTCCCAATACACGGAATCGAGCGGATTCAGGAGACAAATCGGAGCCTACGTATTCCAATCGAGTGCCTGTGGAATCAAACTTCCAATCAGGACCGATACCGATCAGCACGACGCTGTTATTGACGAGACCGATCAAGGCCGCGCGCGGATATTCGATGCGGTATTGCGTCGATTGCGCGCGGCCACCCAATACGTCTACATCAGGTTGGTCGAGAATGGCCCAGGTCGTCTGAATGCCGAAGATAACGGGCGAACCAAAATCGCGGACAAAAAGGTCCGCGTCCTCGATGATCATTCTCTGGCCCCAACTATTGGGCGTTTAGATGTATTTCTTGCGGCCTATGAGCACGGCGCCAAAGAGCACCGGACCTGTGACCACAGTCCCTACAATGCCGACGAATTTCTTCGTCGCGGATTTGCGGTCGATCGCAATAAAGGCAACGCCCGTTGCATTGATCGCTGTCAGCGCCGCGCCCGTGATATCCACTGGGTTGGTACCGTTCGCATCATCGGCGCATTGCAACTTCGGAGTTACGGTGCCGGTGATCGCGCCCACATTGATAACCGCCACCATGTCGCCTTCGTAGGTCGAAATGTCGGTCCACTGGGCATTACCCGAGGTCGCGGCGGCCGTATTGGCTGCCGAAATGCTCGGCAACAGCGGTGTGGCGGTCAGGTCTTGAAGATGTACTGCGTCCATTAGCAGGAACTCCCGAGTCGTGAGAATGAGGATAGGGTCGAGTTACTTGGTAGGGTCTTTGCCGGTGTCTTTGGCTTTCGCGTCCGCGGCTGTCTTGATCTTTGCGGCCTTCTCGGCTTTCTCGGCCTTCGCGGCCTCGGAAAGGTTCTCCTTGGCATCGGCATTGCGATCAGCGACCGCCTGCGCGGCCGCGGCTGCCACCATGGGGTCTTCGGCTTCCTGGACCTTGTTGGCGGAGATCAGTTCGCGCGCAAAGTGATAGGGAATCTCCAGGGTCTGGCCGGCATCCGCCATGCGGCCCGGGCCTAGCACGAAGGGGCTGTTGACGAGAACGAACATAGTCTTGGGTGGCATGAGCGGCTCCGGCGGAACGGCCGACGAGCGCGGATCGGACGAAACGGGAATTCCGTCGAGTCCCATGACGAGCACGTCGGCCTCGAGAAGTGAACTTGAATCAGGTGACCGACGTACCGATACAGAACGCGGCCGGATACCGCAGTCCCACATCGAGCGTCATGATCGAACGTACACCGATGATTCCCGCCTGGAAGTTGGCATAGGGGTTCACTTCGATCTCGAGCACGCCCCACTCCGCCACGATCATCTGGGCCCAGTCGCCGAAGACGATATCGCCGGCCGGAATCTGCAACGAACTCATGCCGGGGAAGTTGCAGCAGCCGTTGGCGCCGTTCGCATCCCACAGATTGCCATCCCACAGCGGGGTTGCTGTGTTGGCGAACTTGACCCGCGCCATCAGCAATGCCGCTACGGTCGGAGTCGTGGCGTAGCCGCCATTGATCGGCACCACGTTCGCGTTCGCAACCTGAACCTGGAAGTTCAAAATGCCGGCATAGGCGACCGAGGTCATGCTGCCGGCTGAGCCAACGCCTGGGACGTTGATGATGCCGAGCGGCTGGCCCGCGGCCCCAGTGCCGCTGATGCCTCCGGAGTCGATAGCCAGCGACGTAATCGTCGCGAGGTCGGCGTTTACAATGCCCTCGATATCCGGCGAACTTTGCAGCAGCAACTGACGGCTGATTTCAGTGTATCCGCCGACCGTCTTGGGCGTGAGCGCCAATTGGCCGAAGGTCTGCTCCTTCTCGGTAATGGTTGCAGTCTCGGTGGAGAGCCAGGTCACCGTTGCAGCGCCAGTCTGTTTCGGAATCGTCACGTTGCCGACAAGACCTGAGAGCTGTCGCGCGCCCATGCGATAGATGACCGAGCGATTACGCAGCAACTCGATGAAACCGACATTCAGGGTCGAGACCAGGTAACCGCCCGCGTTGGAGGTCTGCACTACATCGGCGCGTGTACCAAACATGTCACCGCGCATCGAATCGCGGGCCTGGAGCGCTCGCCGGCTGATGTTCTGCCGGCCCTGCACCTCGTAAGGCACATAGAACTTCTTCGGATCCGGCACCTTGTTGTGGCGCTGGGCGATCTCGCGCGAGCACTCCGCCTCAAAGCCGGCCTTCTGCCAGTTACCATCAGCGCACGCCTGGATAGCGCGCACCATGGAAAACTGCTTGGTCTCATCCTCGGTGAGTCCCAGCAGTGCAATACTCTGGGGCTTGCTCTTGCCGCGATCCTCAATGATCCGCAGCATTTCGTCAGAAACCTTGTTGAGGGGGGCGCCGCTGCTGATCCACAGATCACGCATGCGATCTTCGAAGGCATTCGCCTTGCAGAGGTTCTTGATCGCCTCCACCCGCTCCTTCTCAATCTGCATGGGGTTGGGTTGATAGGCCGCGCGCGCCTCGCGCTGGACCGTCTCGGTTGCGTCGCGCTGTGCGGCATCGATTGCGCGGGTTGCCGCCTCGTTGGCTGCGGTCGTCCGAGTTGTTTCGGCGCTTGCGCCCGCCGCGGCAGTGTTGTCAGGCATGGAAGTTCCTCGTGTGGCGGAAGTCGCCGGTTGAGCAGTGGGAAGGGATGGAGTTCGATTCAACGTACGCACTTCAAAGGCTTCGCCGACGCCGCGGCCCTGGCCGACAGTGGGATCGGCTGGGATGGGTTCCATTGAGACCTCATAGGGCTCCCAGTCGGTCGCCGTGTATTCATCGGTATCGAGGTTTTCCTCAACCGTATGAATGCGATAGCCAATGGAGACGTTGCGCATACCCTCATCGATCTGCAGGGCGCGCATTTGTGAATTCGGATCTGAGAAGAAGCTGACATCAGTTCGCAGCCGCTTGTCTTTGACCGCACCGCTCGTGACCATGCCGATTGGCTGGCTGGAGTCGTGATGAAACAGGAACGGCACGGCCCCGGAACGCACGCGATCCATGCGTACCGCGCTCGCATCGTGCGAGAGGATTTCTGTACCCCACCAGCGCTGAACCTTGTATTCCGAGGACACAGAAAAACTGGCGCCCTCGTACTTACCGTCCTTGGACTTGCGCACCTGCAAATCCTCCATGCGGATATCGCGCCGCATGGATTCGATCTTCAGTGGCTCGGTTCGCTTTTCTTTCGCCATCATCGTCTCCGCATGGGAATGACGCGGTCCTCTTCGTCGCCTTCGGCGCCGGCAGGCTCGTCATCGCTTTCTTCGGGTTTGGCCGCAGGCTCTGCGGATGCTTTCGCCGGCGATTGAGTTCCGTCCGGGTTTTCGGTAGGCGCCACCGTGGCCGCCGGTTCGACTCCATCAGGACCGCCTTCAATCATCTGGCCGCGCGTTTCGGCTGGGATGTACACAGCGGGGCTCGTATCAAACACGAGCGCCTGATTCTTGAAATAGGTCAGTTCGTCGCGGCGCGCACTGATAACGTCCTCGAGATCCTCTCCACCCGAGGTCTGCGCAATGACATTGGAGACTGTCGTAAAACCGGCCTTGACTGCTTCTTTGAAGGCCGCGACTTCTTTCGTTGGATCAACCCAACTCCAACCGCGTGGCCGGAAAATCGCCGCTTCATATTTTGGAATGTCCGAAGCATAGAGTTCGACCGGCAGCTCCGGAATCGCTCGCGCCATGATCGCGGTCTGCAACCATTCTTTGTGCAGACGTGCCCGGAAGCTGCGCACGAACCAAGCTTGCAGCGCGCGCCAAACATCGCGCTCATCCAAGATAGCGAGGCGCCCAGACGAGTAGGTTGTCTGGGAGTAATCGGCCGACAGTGCGGCATAAGAAATACCGGCGCCGGCGGCGAACTCGCGCAGCATGTGCCGCATGAATGGGTCGAGGGCCGCATTGGGGCGGTTCGGCGAGACAAAATTAAGCTGCTCACCGGGCTGCAAACGATAGACCGATCCTGGTTCGAGCCCCATCTGCGTTGAGCCATCAGGCTGTTTTTCGCCGAGCGATTCCGTTTCCGACGGCGTCTGAATGGTCGCGAGATATGAAGCAGCCCCGCGCGCGGCGATGATCTCTGCTTCCGTATAGCCATCCATGTCTTGGAGCTTGCGGGCGACCGCATGCATCCACGGCTCACCGCGGGTCTGCGGCCAGCGATCAATAATTCGCAAGTGAAACATGTCGGCTGCAGGCACGCGCTGCGCGCGGTCCGTGCGTTCGGCATTCAGCCGAATATCCCCGGGATGCAGATCGCGCACCCAATAGGCGATGGGCCTGCGAAACTCGTCGACCTCCACGCCCATGCGCAATTGGCCGCCCGTCAATATCTCCGAAGGCACCGCGAACCCGTCGACGATGCGTTCCGGCTCTATGATCTCGAGCGCCATCGGTACCTGTGACTTGCCGAAGGCGCGCCGATGGATCCGGATGAAAATCTCACCGGTTTCGAACACCTGGCCCATCATCAGGCGTTCCATATCGTGGAAATGGACTTCGCCACCCGTATGGCAACTGTCCGCTTGGCACCACGTCTGCCAGGCTGCCTCGATACCGTCATTCACTCGCTCGTTGAGTGAGCCTCGCGCGTTCTGCACCAATCCCTGCAACTTGATGCCGGTGCCGATGACGTTGTTGATGATCGTGCGCTTGGCGCTCTTGGCGTAGGCCGCATCGCGAACCAACTGCCGCGAGCGCGAGCGCAGATTGCGCAAGCTGACAACGAGCTCAAAGTCCGCACTCGTGTTGAAGCTTGGAAAACCCTTATTGATGCGGTTCGGCGCGGCCGAGGCATACATACGAGTGCCGCCCTGAGCCGAAGGGCGGCCCACGGGCCGGCTCTCAAAGCCCGCCAGCGCTTTGAGACGAGACCAGATGCCCATGGTTTAACTGATCCGGTCGAACCGGATATGAAGATGCCGGTCTTTGGCGCCGCCTGCGATTGACTTCTCAGTGATCACACGCGCGCGCCAGTAATCGACCTGTGTTTTGATCTGCTGCAAGTCCTGAAACATCATTTCGCGGGTGCCAATGCGGTACATCTTGATCGTCCCGCCGCTGCTAGAGAATGTTGAATAGGCAGCTTCCGCCTGGGCCAAAGCAATTTCGGCCTTCGTTCGGCCATCAAAGTTTGAACCGACCTGAGCTAGGTCCGCCTTGATGAGCAGTTCGCCCTGCGCCACTGTGTTGCGGATTCCGGTGGCAAACAACTGCATCTGCCACCAGTAGGTGCCGGGGGTGAGTGCTTGGCTCTGCGTGCTCGTGAGCGTGGTCGTCCAATCCTGGCCGTTGGCGGCGGTCACGGCCGTCAGAATCAATGGGGCCGCGATCGGACCTGAAATCGCGTACTTCAATGTGTAGGTCACGCCATTGAAAGACAGTCCATCCTGATCCACGAACGCAGGATCAGTCCAGACCGCCGAATCACCCTGCAAAAGCTGTGGCGGAATGCGTGAAACCAACATGAGATCATCAATCTCCGTGAGATAAGTGTTCTGAAACGCTCTGCAGCCATCGAAATCTGTCTGTCACCATTCCGTGGTCCAATTCTTTCTCGGAAACGGCGTTGCCATTCGCTGCGGAGACTGGAATGCCGGTTGCGGCTTGGGAACTGGGGCCGCCACTTCCGGCGCACTCTCCGCAGGCGCCGGCAATTGTTTGGCCCGCGCCGCAAGCAGTTCGACGCCGCCGCGACCCAACATGGCCGCATAGGCATACACCGTACAGTCGAGTCCTTCCTGTCGTACCCCGAGTCGTTTGGGTTTCCAGGTTTGGAAGCGACGGCCTTGGCTCAGTCGTGTGATACATACTTCGCTGGTCAACTGCTCGAAGTAGTCATCATCAATGCTGGCATCGAAGTGAAAATAACCTGGCCCCGGTGCGATGACCTTACGCAAGCGACCATAGATCAACGCCTTGATCGTATCGACACCAATCAGCCATAACGACACAGCGACCGATTTTCCGCGCCCCGCCTTCTTGGGCCAGCCGGGTCTACCCGGACCACCGATGCCCTTAATGGCCCAAATCCGATATTGCTTTCGCTTCAGGCAATATCGATAAACCTGCTCGGTGAAATGGCCTCCCGAGTCTATGCAACATGATTCGATCAGTAGTGACCGGCCATCATCCGTCGGAAACCGGCGCCGTAGAACGGCGTCATGCTCATTCCAAAGAGCCGAGCCACCCGGGTCGCCGCGCAATACGATGTGTTGTATGCGCCAACTCTCTTCATCGATGCCCCAGCCATAGATCGTCATCTCGAGGCGATCGTCCTGAACGTCGGTTCCGGCCGTGAGCAGCAATATTCCGGGTGGCAATGACTCGTCTGTGTAGGCTTCGCGACGCTGCGCCAGATTGCCTGAGTCTAGTTTCTCGGCCGACTCTTCCCAGGTCTCTCCGAGCGCCTCGTTCGTCCATTGCTGCAGGGTTTCTGGTAGAGGCTTGGCGTCCAGGAACGCCACTACCACATCCCCCCAACTCGAGAATGGCGAATAGAGCTCGGAAATATGAAACCCAGCAATACCGTTCGCGGGCTTGCTCGCGCGCCATTCGCCGCGGCGAAGCATCTCCCCTTTATCGCGATGGTCGATCAGCGTTCCGCATTGCGCACACTGGTAATGCGCATCGCGTGGCTCGAAACTCGCTTCGGCCCATTTTACCTGTGCCCACACCAGACGCTGGTATGCATCGCAATGCGGGCATGGAACAAAATAGTACCGCTGATCCGAGCCCTCGAACCCCTTCTCGATTCGACTCGCGCCTTTGACCGTCGGCGTTGAACCCACCAGGATTTTCCTGTTCCAAAAGGCCGTGGTTCGTTTACGGCCCAGCGCCACCGGGTCGCCGGCATGGCGCGCACTCGGCGGGTACTTATCCACTTCGTCGAATAACGCAACCCGAATCGGCTTCGAGGCGAGGCTCGAAGGCGAGTTTGATATCGCGACCGCCAGCAGCCCGCCTGGGAAGGTCTTGTGCCGCAGCGTGTTCGCCGACTTGCGCGATTTGTCGTCCGCGAACTTGCCCGCCAAGCACGGCGTGTCCCGAATCATCGGAGCCAGCCGATCCCTAGACCAATCCTCGGCTGCATCCATCGTTGGCTGTACGATCATGATCGGCGACGGATCCTGATCGACGAAGTAGCCAATGCAGTTGTTCAGAACCTCCGTCCAGCCAACCTGCGCGCTCTTCATGCACCAGATTTCGCGGATGGACGAGTCGCTGATCGCGTCCATGATCCCGCGCTGATACGGCGCCCTATCTGTTCTCCAGGCTCCTGGCTCTGCGCTGCTTTCGCCGGAGAGTCTTCTTTTGGCGTCGGCCCACTGGCTGACCGTCAGTTTCGGCGGCGGCCGAAGCACCGTCGCGGATGCCCTGATTCGATTTCGATACTCGCTGAGTGGCAGCGTCGCCCGAATGACCTGAGATCGAGTGGAGAAGCGCGAAGACCTCCCGTTCGAGAAGGTCTTTACGCTGGTTGACATCTCCATCTAATTGCGGCGCCAGCTTGACGGGAAATGCCAGAAAGGCAGCGCGCAACTCACCGAAGAATTTCTCCAACTCACGCTGCCAAATACTCAGTTCGCCCAACTCGCCAGTGCGAGTGGCATTATCCAGGGCTACCTTTCTGGATTGCTCATCAGCCAGTCTCGTCCTCGCTCGGTCGAGCTCCAATCGCTCGTAATTCTCTGAGAAATACCACTCAGTGGCCTTGCGCAGCGAAATGGTCGTGGCATTACCGCGCCCTTGCTTCCCCTGCGTCACGACCGGCATCCCGGCTGCAATCCAACCACGAACGGCCTTCTCAGTGACCCTGAAGACCCCTGCGACCTCGTCCAGACTGAGTGTGTCAGATTCCAAAAAAACCGACCCTATGGAAGTGTTGTGGCTAGGCAACCAGCACGGTTTGAACTACC
>Ga0307508_10001357_pt1 | contig 27575 bp, 31 predicted proteins | sample 9_EM_MG_FD_203089 | JGI IMG/M metagenome (GOLD analysis project Ga0307508, IMG submission 203089) | Populus trichocarpa ectomycorrhiza microbial communities from riparian zone in the Pacific Northwest, United States - 9_EM | ecosystem: Host-associated > Plants > Roots > Unclassified | place...
AGTCCCCATCAGCAATATGTACGGTGAGCAGAAGATTCAATACGTTCGATGCACAGGTGAAAAAACCTGGTACGGTCAACCAGCTCGCCACGACTGGGTATGGGTCAAGGCTTCCAACCATCGTCATGATCACGAACCGGCATATGGCGCGCTTCAAGAGTGCGTGCCGTACCGTCTTTTAAAGCTCTTCAAGCTTTCCGCCAGTGGAGGACACTTTTGGTGCGCATTCGTCCAAACAACGACCCCAGCTGCAGGCGGTACGCCTGAAAGAGTGTCTGGTATGGTAAAAGTTGTTACACCTTCAGCGGGCAGAGGCTACGCTGTGATCAGCAGTGATACCATTGCTGGCGCAGCACATCTAATTCCAGAAGAACCCGACTGCTCGGGAATCGCGAATAAAGGATGGATAGTGAACAGCCACATTGATTTAGCTACTTGGAATGAGGTTTACTAGCCTCTGGAATGGCATTTCTCCTTGTGTTGAACGATTGCTCTGTTTTGACTGTAGTCAGCTACCTTATTGTATTGTATTACGTCTAAAACAACCTTGCGGTGCCAAATGCCATGCGTCAAGTATTGAATTAACGGCCGAGAGGCGCGTATTGCCAAAATAATACACACTCCACCAGGTGGTACATTCGGCAGAGCGTGGACAGGATAATTCGACCTCCGGACTACCTTCCAACGGAAATGAGTAAGGTATTCTGCGCGAGTAGTAGATGCGCTGCCAGGCGTAGCATTTGGACGGAAGCGCAGCGTGGACAGGATAATTCGTCCTCTGGACTACCTTCCAACGGAAATGAGTAAGGTATTCTGCGTGGATAGTAGACGCCACGCCTGGCGTAGCGTTTGGACAGAAGCGCAGCGTGGACAGGATAATTCGACCTCCGGACTACCTTCCAACGGAAATGAGTTAGGTATTCTGCACGGGTAGTTGATGCACCGCCTGGCATAGCGTTTGGACGGAAGCGCTGCGTGGACAGGATAATTCGACCTCCGGACTACCTTGCAACGGAAATGAGTAAGGTATTCTGCGTGGATAGTAGATGCCACGCCTGGCGCAGCGTTTGGATGGAGAAGCTACGTGTTGGCTGTTACTGGCATGCCAACTGCCTATCAACGCCAAATTGGAATCTAAGATTTTTCCCAACGCTCTCAACGCATCTAACGCCGGTCTCCGTTGGAACGGAGATTTTTTTTTCCTGATGTGTAGCAATTCGAATGGTGTTGTGGTGCGCTGTACTGGTATACGTATAATTTTCCTCTTATGCTTCACTAGTACACACACCTCACACAACTTGCCATCGTGCGTATACCCATCAATGAGCGATTTCAGTGCTGCTAGGTGTATATGGGCTAGCCGCTGATGCCAGCGCTTAGACTCGTCGAGGGAAATATTCGGTTTGCGTCGTACGTTACTGAGAAGAGCATGTCCGGTAATGGCATCGTGTGAATCAACTTCAAAAAGTTTCCCGTTTTTGGTGCCAGTTATCAGAACAGTGGTATAATCTCGTATGATACACTTATCGTTGGCAAAGATAGTGATATTCCCTTCATCGTTGAGTTCACTTATCGATAGGAGAGAATATCGGAGGGTAGGTGTATGTAACGCGTCGATCTTGAGATTCTGAACGAGTATAGAACCGTAATGTGTTGCTCGTATCGTGGTATTATCGCCAATCATAATATCGATAGGTGTCAAAAGTTGAGAGTAGACGGAATAATCGGATTTGCTTCCATTATACATGTGATACGATGCTCCCGAGTCGATTATCCATATACGAGATGGAGCTTCCGTTACCAGTGCAAAATATGTAAGCGCTGAGTGCCCAAGCATCACCGGTTCCGCATTTTGGTCGGCTAGTCAATCGATAAGGCCAGTACCATTGACGAGCTGTCTGCCAGTCGACTGGTTTGCTTGGTTTGCTCGTACAAGACTGGTTTCTTGGTTTGTAGCAACCAACACTTGCGATTGTTGTGCTTGAGTCCGTCGGCGCTTAACCTCCCTGATCACTTCATCCACTTCGTGCTTTACTGGACAATCGCGCTGATAGCGACCGATTTTGCCGCATTGATAACATACAACTTCGGCAAGATTCCGTCGATTTGACTGATTCTGCTGTCCATCCACTTGTCCTCCTTGTCCACCTTGTCCGCTGCGATTTCCTTGTCCTCCTTGTCCACGTCCGCCTCGATTTCCACCCCGATTTCCTCGATTTCCGCGATTCCCACCTCTGCCACGTCCTCGTCCATGACCTGAGCCAGTTCCGTACGTGTATAGCGCTAATCCTTCATTGGATGACTTGTTCCGACGTTCTTCTCCATCGAGCGAAAGTCTAGCGATTATCGTTTCGATCGTAATATTTGGTGTCTCTCGTAGAATAGTGACTAGACTTTTGAATTGCGGCGGAACTGTTTCGTAAATGCGGGATTTGAGTAAACCGTCAGATATTGCTTCTTCAGTTCCGTGCAGTTGCGTCTGATAGGTCGGTAATCGAGCGATGTAGGCTCCGACTCTCTCTTCCGGTTCTGGACGGGTATTGAGAAACCTGGTGAGAATGGCCGCTCTTCCAGTCTCAGAAGCCATGAAATCAAGCCGTCTAAGCATGGTATCCCAGATTTCTCTTGGATCGGCAAGGTCGCGAATGTAGATTTGAATGTTTGGCATGCATGCGTGCTTTAAAAGATGTGCAGCCAATCCACGTCGTTTTCGGTAGCTGTCAAGTGCCGCTTTTGCTGCTGCACCATTTGCTGCCGGTGGCTGTTGCTCTTCACCGGAAACGATATCGAATGCATCAACCATGGTAAGAGCTGATTGGACACTTTACCTCCAGTCCTCATAATTGCTTCCATCAAGCATCTTGATTGCGCCATGCTTCCACTGGTACCAAATATCGTTGTCAAGCTTGGACGACATGATGTATGATTTCAGTGGTGAATTTGGGAGATTCGGTGGCAAATGAGGACGAATAGGGAAAATTCTTCGATTAGAGGAAATAGTATTGGGCATGAGTATGAGGAACTTTTTTGGATCTCTTTTTTATTTTTATTTTTTATCAAGTATATGCGAGAGGTTTGATGAAGTTGCAGAGAGGGCTCATAACCTGTCAGCGGGAGTGAAGTGGAGATGTGATGGTTCTGTTCATGTGACGATGTGACGCCACTGCCTATATCTATAGCAGTGGTTACGAGACCTGACTAAGCATACACTACAACACCGCCGCCGTTACACTACGTTGCATCCTTTATTCTAACCTACTCGTGATGAGTTCGGAACCCATAGACACGGATGCTTCCGGCTCCACCCTCGAACAGCGGTTCACCCAGCTGCAGGCCCAGGTGGTGGCCATGGCCACAGCTCAGGGTGGTGCCAACGCTGCGCAGAAGGGGTTTCCTAATGCGCCAATTTTCGACAGCGGTAAGGCCAAAGAATTGTGTACCTGGATTATCCAACTGCGCAACAAGTTGGCCACGCAACCCCATTGTTACCCCGACGACCAAGCATGCCTCCGATGTGCGGTCAACCGCCTCTCGGGGGCCGCCCTCAACCTGATTCGCACCTATGTATCTGAGAATACTGGACGAATCCGGCTCGATACCCTGAACGCACTCCTCGACCTCCTCCGCCAGGCATTCGACGACCCCGACAGAACCCGCACTGCCAATCGTGAGGTTCAGAAACTCAAGAAAAAGAATGGCACCTTTGCCGCCTATTTCGCCGAGTTTGGTCGGATCATGGGAGATCTAAACTGGAATGAAGAGGCCCAGAGAGAACAATTGTACGAAGGCCTCTTAGATGAAATAAAGGATGCCTTGGTCACCTCCCGTCCTCGTTCCGATAGTCTAGGTCATTTGATCCAGATCTGTCGGGAGTTGGACAACCAGATCCACGCTTGTGCCACGGAATGGGTCCAGCCTGACCGTACCCAGCGACTGCTCCGCTCCACGCCATCTTCGGCCAGCGCCCCCACCCCGGCTCCAGCGAATCCGACGGGTACAAACAGTGGTCATTATGGCGTGGCGCCTATGGAGTTATTGGCCACGTAGAGGAGTGCTAAGAAGAATCGTATCAGACAGGAACGCATGTCCCAGGGTGAATGCCTGTATTGTGGAACTGTTGGACACTTCCTCCATGAATGCCCAGAACGCTCTGCCTCTCGAAACCGCCATCTGGCTATGGCAGCCACCGTCAATACGACTGCCAAACCAGATGCTGCTGTTCTGAATGAGTGGTCGGAAAACTAACTGTCCCATACCAACCGGTTGGCACTGGTATGGGACGTTCCCCATTGTTTTCGTCGTTTCCATGTTTGCAATTGCCTGCTGTAGTTGGTCGAGGGGTGGAAGAATGTGAATTAGAAGGAGAGCATCTTTTTGTTGCAGCTACTCTACGTAATGGTGACCATTCTATCCAAACTTCTGCAATGATTGACACAGGGGCATCAGGCTTTGCATTTATCGACGAAAACTTTGTATGCCAACACAACTTTCCCCACTATAGACTAAACCCTCCCCAAGATCTCGAAGTAATCAATGGACGACCCATCGCATCCGGCCAAATCATGCACCTCACCAAGATTTCCTGTCAAATACAGGATCACACTAAAACGTTACCCGCTTTCATCACCAAGTTTGGACACTTCTCGCTGGTTCTCGGGATTCCTTGGCTCCGAAGTCATGCCATCGTTACCGATTTTGTCAGTAATTCGGTCCGATTTCAGTGCCCCGACCACCGAAATCCACCGCTGGCACCTCGAGTGGCATTACAGACAATAGGCATGTTGCAGAAGATGACAAACGTGGCAACAGAAGCACCGAAAGGAACTACGTCCGGGCGTGGCACCGGAGCCACCGGAAGTTGCATCGAACCTCAAATCTAAGTCTCCTGCGATTTGCGTAATCTCTTTGGCTTTCTTGAAGAAACTAATCCGATGAAAGTAATTGGTTCAAATCTTTGCTATGAGCTTGTACGACATCAACAAAGCTCATAAAACGCATACACCAAACCCGCAAGACACAGAGCAGACAGAGCCTCCCGACTATGAGCGATTGAAATCCCTTATCCCTTCCGAATATAACTCGTTCCTTCCCCTGTTCTACGAATCCATTGCGAATAAGTTACCTCCGCACCGCCCCTACGACCACCGCATTCCCTTGAAAGAGGGATTTGAACTGCCCTTTGGACCACTATATTCCCTTGCCCTTCACGAGTTGGAAGCCTGCAAGAAATGGATCGAGGAAAATTTGGATAAAGGATTTAACCGGACCTCTTCATCCCCGGCCAGAGCACCGATCCTGTTTATCCAGAAGGGTGACGGATCACTGCGATTGGTGGTGGATTACCGAGGCATCAACGAAGGAAGCGTCAAAAATCGTTACCCCCTTCTGCTGATTCAGGAAACACTGATACGAATATTGAAGGCTTGGTTTTTCACGAAATCGGATGTTCGTGGAGCATACAATCTGATTCGAATGGCAGAAGGAGAAGAATGGAAAACCACCTTCCGAATCCATTACAGTTTATTCGAATCATTGGTAATGCCATTTGGTCTGACCAATGTGCCAGCAGATTTCCAACGATTCATCAACGAAACCTTGGCTCCTTTCCTAGATCACTTTACATCAGCTTACCTCAATAACATATTAATTTACTTGGATACGATGGAAGAACATACTCGGCATGTCCACTGAGTATTGGAATGACGGACCGACGCCGGCCTCCACCTCAAACCGGAAAAATGCGAATTCCACAAAACGGAAGTTAAGTATCTGGGACTAATCATTGGTGCGGACGGCATCAAGGTGGATCCGTCCAAGGTTGAAACACTAAAGGTGTGGCCCCCTCCCGAAAATCTACAAGATGTCCGAGCGTTCTTGGGATTCGCAAATTTTTACCACAGACTCGACAAAGGATACTCAAAGGTAGTTCAGCCGCTGACACGGCTGACAAGAAAAGGCCAGCCGTTCAAGTGGGAGATAAAGCAACAGGAATCGTTCAACGGACTGAAAACCTCATTTACGATGGCACCCATTCTGCGTCGGTTTGATCACGACTGTGACATTGTAGTGGAAACCGACACCTCTGACTACATCTCCGCCGCAGTCTTGTCGCAATACGATGACTAGTACACCCTGCACCCCGTGGCCTTCTTTTCAAAGAAACATTCCCCCACTGAGTGCAATTATGAAATTTATGACAAGGAACTGATGGCAATTGTCCAGGCATTTGAGGAGTGGCACGCAGAGTTGCAATCAGTGGAAAACCCGATATCAGTCTTAACGGATCATAAGAACTTGGAATATTTCACGACGACCAAACTGCTCAACCGCCGGCAAGCAAGATGGGTGCAGTTTCTCTCCCAATTCAACTTCAAAATCGTCTACAGACTGGGGAAATCGGAAGCCAAACTGGACTCCTTAACTCGAAGATCCGGAGTGCTTCCTAAGGAGGGGGATAAATGACTGACCGAAAACTTTGATGCCGTCATAAAACCACACCAAATCCTACGACTCGACGCCAGACTCGGACTCACACTTGAGGAACACAGCGGTGGACTCGAAGCCAGACTTGGACTTGGACTCGAGGAACGTGGCGCTGGACTCGACGACGGACACGGACTCGGACTCATTAACGCCAAGATCGCCAAACTATTCTCTGAAGCCTACAACTGGGATCCTTTTTCCACGGAGGTGCTGGCTATGCTAGAGAAGGAGGTTTGCTATTGTAAGGATATTACGCTATCGGAGTGCTCTGGGAGCCCAACAGGAAGATTACTGTATCGAGGAAAGTTTTATGTCCCAGCCTACGGCCCTCAGAGATTATATCTGATCCAAACGCATCACGAAGTACCAGTAGCAGGCCACCCCGGATGATGGAAAACACTTAAATTGCTCTCAAGGAACTACTACTGGCCGAAAATGTGGCAAGATGTGGAAAGGTTCGTAAGGAACTGTCACACTTATCGGTGATCGAAAACCAGTTGACACGTACCCTATGGAGTCCTCCACCCATTGGCGATTCCCCAGCAGCCATGGTAGGACATTTCGATGGACTTTGTCACGGGCCTACTGCAAGCAAAGGATCACAATGCTATCTGGGTGGTAGTGGATCGGCTCACGAAACAGAGGCATCTTGTCCTGTGCAGCACTACCATCGATGGCTGCGATCTGGCTGACCTGTTCCTCCAACACGTCTTCCGATTACATGGACTTCCGCGAACAATAACTTCGGACTGAGGGCCTCAATTTGCCTCCGCATTCTGGCATCGTCTCTGTGCACGACTGGGAATTGAACCACGGCTGACTACCGCTTTCCATTCACAGACCGATGGTCAGACCGAACGACTGAACACCGTAATGGAACAATACTTGCGGTCGTACGTTAACTACCTGCAAGATGATTGGGCTGACTAGTTGCCGATCACCGAATTCGCATCAAATAACCATACCTCGGAAACGACGGCTGTATCTCTGTTCATTGCGAACCTTGGCTACGACCCTCGCTGGTTTCGGCCTCCCTACTCAACCAAGCAGATGATCAACAAGCGCATTCTGCGGCGAAAGCATTGTCCGAAATTCATGAGCATCTGCGGACAGAAATGTATCGCGCCCAACAACGCTACCAGAAAACCGCCAACACCCATCGTCTCCCCGCTCCGGACTATCAGGTGGGGGATCTTGTGTGGCTCGACACTCGAAATTGGAAGAGTCGATGACCATCAGCAAAGTTGGATCATCAACAGGACAGCCCATTCAAGATCACACACAAGATTTCCTCTCACGTCTTCCGGTTGGAACTTCACGTCTCGATGCAGGTACATCCCGTTTTTCATGTGTCCTTACTTGAGCTGGCAGCACAGGATCCGCTTCCGGGACAATGACAACCACCGCCTCCTGCGGTGGAAATCGACGGGGAGCAAGAATGGTTTGTGGATTCCATTCTCGATTCTCGAATGTATCGAAGACGACTACAGTACCTTGTTAAATGGACCGGGTTTGATCACCCGAATTGGGAGCCAGCAGAAAACGTCAACTAGCTAGAAGCAGTTACTCGATTCCACGAACAATACCCCCACAAGCCAGGGCCTCTCGAATAAAGCTTTGCGGGAGCTCAGCGATAGGAGGGGGATACTGTCACGGCGTAGATCTCGGCGCTCGGTTTGGGTTTGGTTGTTTGATTTCGTTGTCGATGCCGGCACCTCGCTCCGGATGTCTCGATCTCGGGAAGAGTGTCGGCACCTTGCTCCGGATGTCTCGATCTCGGAAAGAGTGTCGTCACCTCGCTCCGGATCTCTCGATCTTGGGAAGAGTGTCGGCACCTCACTCCGGATGTCTCGATCTCGGAAAGAGTGTCATCACCTCGCTCCGGATATCTCGATCTTGGAAAGGGTGTCGGTTCTGGGCCCCGGTTGCATAAGAGAAGGTTGTATGAGTTGCGTGGTTATGAACACATATGTGAGTATGAGTACGTATGTGAGTTGTGCGGGTATGAGTAGGGGGATGTATGGGAGTTGCGAGAACTGTGTATATAAGGAGGGCTGTCTCCCGTGTTTTGTCTTCTTCTTCTCTTCATGCAACCTCTTGTATTCTATTCGGAATATCAACCTTGTCTCCGTTTCCTCCGTTTCCTCCATTTCCTCCGTTCCTCCGTCTCGGCGACGCTCGTCCAGTGCCGCCCATCCCTGTCCGACGCGTCCGTCTGACGTTGTCCGTCCCTGTCCGACACGTCCGTCTGACGCTGTCCATCTCTCTGTCGGACACGTCCGTCTGACGCTGTCTGTATCTCTGTCCGACACGTCCGTCTGACGCTGTCCGTCTCTCTGTTCGACACGTCCGTTTGACGCTGTCCGTCCCTGTCGACACGTCCGTCCGACGTTGTCCCCGTCCTCGTTGGAAACGTCCGTTCCCGTTCCCATTCCCGTTCCCGTTCCCGCCCCGCTCCCGCTCTCGCTTGCGTCACTCGAACTCACTCGAGTACCTTGGAGAACCGCCGCCGTTACAGATCCGATCATCTACCCAAGCGTTGACTTCTCACCCCTCTTTGCCTGCTCATCAGAACAGTCCTCAACTCTACTTCCTCGACCCGCTCTCCAGCTTCGTATCGCGTCAGTTTCCCACCGTCCGCCGAACGGTGTCACCCTCGTTCCTCACCTATCTCGTCACCACTACTTCCACCACTTAACACCACCTATATACAACTACTACACGTACGAAGAGGGAATGGAAGAAGAGAAAAGGAGATGCACTTTCTAATGTTGACACGGGAACCACCGGTCGTTGCCGCTCCTGACGAGCTCGGTGTCGCGCACCTACATCTCGTGAGGCTTGCACTGGCCTCTCTGTGCTTTCTCCGTCGTCCAGGCGGCCCTGTTCGCGCTGCTTCGCACGCTGTTCCGGTCACCGGGGTAACCACTTGATACGTCGTCTACGCCGAGTCCCCACGTCTACCTGCATCTCGGCCTCTACTGTTCGCAATTCTAGTGTCGCTAGCCATCACCGTCACGCGGAGTGCTTCGTTGCCAAGTCAAGTCCTGCGCCGTGCCATGGCCTCTCGGAAGCCTCACACGCCGCCCCGCCCGCCGTCGTGTCGCACGTCGTCCGCCAAACGGCATCTCGATCGTTCCTATCTCATCGCCACCGCTTCTACCGCTTACGAACACCACCCGTCCTCCCGTCGCGCGTCGCCTAGCGAGAGTCTATTCCACAAACCACCAAGCTACAATGCGAATCGCCGACAGGCAGCTACAACGCGCGGCCACCTCACGGCCACTTGGACGGCGGCGACGTTGTTAATTTCCAGGCTGGCGAAAACCTAGCTGCCACCGATGGCGTTCGGACGCTCGCAGTCACCACCCTCGAGCGAACAGGAAGCCTCCGGGGACGAGCAATGCCAATCTGGACGCACGTAGTATTGAATGGCTTCGCGTGTGGAGCTGCATGCGAGGTAGGGGGTGGTGGGCTGCAGGCGGATGAATTGAAGCGGAGGTACATAAACTGCTTCCCCGGCTTCATAGATGAATGACGATGTACTGATTCAGAGCTCTCCGCTTGCCGTTTAACAGCAGCTCACCCCAACGCACGCGATGCGAAGCACCCTGTTATCCGCCCCCATACCTCGTACCGCGTCGATCATACTCTGCGGCAACCATCGCCACGCAGCTAACCCCTTCATCCAACGATCCCCGCTACAACACACTCGCATCATAGTTTCGCCAAGACGCTAAACGCGTGTCGCGTTCCTATTCGCTGATTCCCGTATTGCGAACTTTGCTGCGGCTTCATTTCTACCCCACTTGAAATGTCGTATCACGGCTGCTACACATGTGGTAGCCTCGGTCATCTGGCTCGCCACTGCACCGCCTGCCCTCCACCAGAATCACTGCCCATGGACGAAGAGGATCGTTCTGACATCGGAAGCGATATTGTGCAAAACCTCGAACTGCTCACAACAACGCTTCAGTCCTACTTCCGCTCCGAGGTTGCGATCGTATGCGATGACATCGGGAAGCAGTCAGCAGCCGGCAAAATTCTTTTGTCAGCGGTGAAACAGGCAGCACGCGAGATGAAGGACCTCCAGGTCCTTATGACAACGATGAGTGAGCGAATGGATAAGCTCACCGGACACTCCGGGAGCAAACGCCAGTGCCAGCTACACAGCTACTGCCGCCTCCTCCGTCGACACCTCCGTGGCCAAAGCGGAAACGGACGGGGCCTCAGACCCCTCACCAGCCGGAGAAGCAACTGAGGGATATCTCCCCCACATCATCTCTCATGCGCTCGGAGAATGCGGATGTGGAACCGGACCCCGCGTAACCCCCGCCATCAACATCTGCCCAGCCACAGGGCCCATACCTCGCCATGGCGACACGGATGAGGGGTGGAAGAAGGTTGAGAGGAAGCGCAAAGGGAAAGGAGAAGAGAGGGGCAGGGTTTGCAAGAGAGGTGGACGTTCCGTCCTGCTCTGATAAAGCTCCGGGCAGGGCGTCGTCTCTGTGGCCGTCTTCAGTGGCGGGAACTGGGATGTCAGGCCGCAAAGGTCATGCAAACCCAAAAAACGGTCGGTGCCTAGCCCTCACACCGAGGGACAGAGGAGAGGCGGGAAAGGGAGCGGATGTGCCAGCCCGCAGAGTGAGGAGGCTGAAGCTGGAGCCGAGTTGTTGGGGGCAGAGGTTGAAAAACTACCGCTGTTCCTCCCCACCTCTTCATGGTTTCCGCAGGAAAGAGGGAGTACTAGGCGGAGGTCCTCCAACGATTTCTTTTGTCTTTCCTTTGTCGTTTCTTTGGTTTTCTATATCTTCTCGGGAAAGGCCTGGGCGGAGGGCAGAGCGGAGCTTGCAACGTGCCGCCACCGCGCGGACAGCGGACGGGAACTGGGTAAAATATACGCCGCCATAGTCTACACAGGCTGAATGTCAGCATGATTAAACAAAAAAAAGCTACCCACTTCATCAATCCCGACCAGCCCCGCGACGCGAGGAGATGAGAAATGAAGAGGGGAAGCCGGGCGGCTGGGAGATTGTCCGGGCGGTGGCGAGTGCGAGTGGGATGCACCGTACGTCTCAGCTGGCGGCTGTCGTCGCACGGTGGCTCAATACCTGCATCGCCCCCGCTGAAGCCACGCAATGCACCCCTCCCGCCACTCCGCGACCGAACTTGATTTCTAGTATGCCAGCCGAAGATGCGAATCACTGGAAGGTGAGGAACATGCGGAAGATGAGGATAATGGGGCAACGGAAGATCGCAAGATGCGGAAGATCAGAGACGTGGGAAGATGAACCGGGGCTGCGGCGTGCGACAGATGGCCGAGGCAGAAATTTACCTGTCAGGAACGGTCCATGACAGACTCTGTGGCCGCCATTGCCACAGCCAGTCTGTTGCTCATCACATATTATCGTTTACTTCCCCCCAACTCACCGCCTGCCGGTACCATACCTCTTCCCCACGGCCATCAGAGTCTACCACCAACACGTGGAGTCTAACTGCAGTGCACACACGGTGGTCGCGCGCTCCGGCGTCCGCTGCCACCACCACACCTTCCCAGCGATCACAGGCTTCGTCTTGAGCTGCCACTCCACCTCACATCGCAGACCACGGTTACGGCGCCCGCCGCGCCACCCGCTTCGCAATACCTCGGCGGTGGCGCGCTCCGATACGTGCTGCCACCTCCACACCTCGGTGGCCGCAGGCTTCGGCTTGTACGACCACACCCTTCCCTTTCCTCCTTTTCTTTTGAGACAACAAGAAGGCGAACACTGGCACGTGTACTTTATCGACTTGGGGTCATATATAGCTAGATGAGTACTGAGATGACGGTCCGATTCCAGAGGGACTGTTCGTTGGCTAGCCTCAGGAAGGCGGACTACTATTCGGAGAGATGGATGCCCTACGGGATTGGTACGGCTAGCGGAGGAGTGCAATGTCTGCAATATTTACTAGCACACTGGAATGAAACAGCATAATTATCTCTCTCCACAATCCTACCTTCACACATCCGCATGCGCTGCTGCGTAAGTTCAGTACCTAGGCAAAAGCGTTCGTGACGACTCTGAGCTTGGACCATTTTTCAGCCCGTGGTTGACCGTCCTCCTCAACTAGCCATGCTTCCAACGTATATTAAAGTCGGAGAAACCCTTTTAAATACCCAGCAACGCATTTCCAGCACAACACAACACAACCACAAGCCACAGAGAAAGAGAAAGTCAGTGCGCCCAGAGCGGAAGTCTGAGTGGGTAAAGAAGCTAGGTGGAATTGGAAGTACGTAGGCAGAATAGTAAATAGATGGCCAGTGGGTGCGCGCACGAAAGTGAGAGAGAAAGGAAAATTGTGGGCGTGCGTATCGTGGGAAAGAAAGGTGATCAGTGCACCGACAAGAAGATAATAAATTGGCCCGCGACGAGTGAAAGAGAGGCATAAACAGCATCACCGTTTCCTCAAAAATTCGCAATCATTATTAGTATGGCATATATACTCAACGAGTCAGAACGACGCGGACACTGTCGACGCCAACAAAAAAAAAATATTAGTCTGCTATATATATCTAAGTATTTAATTACTTTCTGTATTTACTTTGGCAACGCGAATGTATTTACTGCGGCGACATGAATGTTTTTATTTTCTTTATTTACTGACAGCGACACCAATTGATTCTGAGCCCGGTCACTTTATCGAATTATGCCCGCTCTCCCTATTGATTCTATGCCCGCACACTGGTGATGGAGACCGTCTGGTTAAAGTTGTCGATGGTAATTATTCGCATGCGCCCGTACCTTAGTCATGTAAATGATTAAGTAATTAAGCAAGAAGTGCATATATATTTAAATAAATAATTAAGTAATTAAGCAAGAAGTGCATATATATTTAAATAAATAAAATAAAATAAATAAATAGCATACCTACATATGCGCTCATCTAGTGTTCGCTTGCACACTGACTTTGTCTTGCTGTTGTGGCTTGTGGTTGTGTTGATTATGTTGGAATTGCGTTGCTGGGTATTTAAAAGGTATGCACAAGATCGCAAAGGTTTTCTCATTGGTGACGCCATAGGGGGTCCATCCGTAAGCGGTTAGACCAGTGAATCAGCGTGCTCTGATTCACTTCTAGGTGTCGTTCACTTCCTGCGATACTAAGTTAAAAGGTAATAGGAAGAAGCCCAAAAAGTTGGAGGAGCAGGGAATCGAACCCTGGACCGCCTCTATGCTAAAGAGGAATTATACCACTAAACCACGCCCCCAGACTTCTTTAGTAATGTATCTGATTAATTGTGATTAGTACCTGCTGTAAAAATATACCTTAGCATGTAGACGACTCTTCAAGGCACCGATCCACTGGGCGCTGGCTCATCAAGTGGAAGGCTGTCCACGGGTAATAAGTGGGCTTAGGGGGCTAGCAGGTGGCCTCCCAGCATCGAGTAAATACTGAGCGGTATGGAGATGCTGTGATACCCTCGTCTCATGCTAGCTACTCTTTATTATCTCCATCATTAATTTCAGCTCCCCGCACATCATTCCGAGTCGTCTCATTCGAAGTTTTACTTTGACTAGGCCATCTGCCTACCAACTATCTCCACCGCGCCAAGTCGCGAGAGATGCCATCATATCCAATTGGTGAGCGAGGGTTGCTTTCACGAACCGGGCAAGACAGGCTTCTTAGCCGCGCTACCAGCGCCGCTATAACCAACGACGGGTTTCGGGTTGTTCCAGGCACCGCTGCTGCCGCCTACCTCGTCCTAGGGGCTAGCGCCGTGGCACCTCCGCAGGCTCGCCTCGATACCACTCAGGTAGCCGGCATCTGCAACGGCCTCGACCCGACTATCGCCCTTGTCCATGTTTCCCTTATTTTGTGGCTGCACGACCCTTCTCCCCTCGTTACGTGTACCTGTCTCTGATTTATTGCGATTGCACGTTCTTTCCACATCGTATGTTTCATATCTTGTCCCTGTGGTCCCTTGGGAGCTAGCGATTGAGTTTTGGGAGTTGCAAGGACAGTGTTAGACGCGCAGGCGAGATGTGATCCACAGAAGGAAGGAAACTGGTATAAGGGAACGGCACGGTAGCTAGTCTGGAGATTCTCATCCACGCAATATATTATCCATATTCCTTGATCTACCTTCACTCATCTCTGAGCGGCAAAGAAGAGAAATGCGGCGTGATCTCGGATCGCTAATGCTGATGACCACTGGGTTATCTGGCCGGTCGATGTCTGATCCAGCTACGACAAACCCATAACACCACGTAGGGCACCAGAAGGAAGACCGCTGTACTAAACGGAGCCCCACCGGGTGACAGCAGTGAATACCGATGACCTGTCAGAATAAGGTGGCGTCCGGAGATGAGGAGGCGTCTGGACATGAGAGACTAGAGGTGGCGTCCGGAGATGACTGAGTCTCCGAGCACCGGCTCAGGGGGGCAGTCTTCCGTCCTTTGTCTCTACGGCCTTCCTGTATATAGAGAGATCTTGCGCCCGCATAATGCTGTAATACAATCTTCACCTTTTGTCGATCCATATATTCCAACACGACCTTGCCAGGCAGTAAAGAATACAGCTGTACGCACTGGAGGTCACGGCAGGCAGTAGGAAGACTACGGCGACGGCCTCGAAGAGACCATGCAAGGGCCTGAGAAAGACTAGCGCAATGATACCAAGCCTGGCATAAGGAAAATTACAAAGCAAGCGGAAGACTAACGAACCCAAGATACTACACGAGGTACGAAGAAGACAACAGCTCAACCCAGACGGCTGATGGATGACGACGACAAGTGATCTGCGATCACTTGCACTGAGGGATGCAATCACTTGTGCCAAACGACACCGCAATGCGAGCAGCGACCCGAGATCGCGCACGAACAACAAGATAACATAAGTGTGCTACGCAAGACCACTGGGTGGCTGCAGGCGATTTTTTTTTGTTTATTCATTACTCGCATGCGACCTAGTGAGATCATGGTGAGAGTATTTACAGTCCGTTTTCCTGTCCGCAGTCCGCGCAGTGGCGGCACATTGCAAGCGCCCCTTTGCCCTCCACCCAGGCCTGTCCCAGGAAGTTGTGATGCGCACCAAGGAAATGACAAAGGAGAGAGAAGCGAGTGTGAAAAACAAAGGAGAATGACAAAGGAAAGCGCTCCCCGTGCCTGTCAGGCCGTTCCCGCGGACGCCATGAAATCGGGCGTGGGTAGGAACAGTGGTGTCCCCTCCCCGTCCGGCTTCTCGGCCCCCGCATCGTGCTCTTCCAGCCACTCCCGCACCTCCTGCTCGGACACCGCGCTCACGGCGTCCTCCTCCTCCTCGGCCGGTACCCGCCTGCCCACGTCCGTAGTGAAGAGGAAGCCGAGTACTGCCCGCCCACACCTCTCATCCGCCAAGAGGTCCCGCACCTTCCACCGGTCTTTCCATCTCTCGGTCTCCTTCTTCACCTCTGCCCAGAGGACCTTCTGCTGCGGCTTCCACTCCGGGCACACCTTAAAAAGGTGCTCCCGGGTCTGCGTCGGATATCGGCACCACCAGCACTGTGGTGAGGGCAGGTTCTTCGTCCAGTGGAGGTACTGCCCGGTCAGGCAGTGCCCCGTCTTGAGCTGGTAGAACCTCGAGGCGAGCCTCTTAGTGCTACCCGCGACCGTGCCGTCTGGCTTCTGGCTTTTCGGCATCCGGTACTTCCTTCTGGAGGTCCTGCCTCCCGCCCACTGGCGCGCCTCCTCCCACTTCTTCTCCGAGATCTCCCGCTTGAGGTTGGCGAGGGACCTTGGGAGAGGGAACGCCCGCGGTGGCTGCAGGCGAGAAATCACGGAAAACCCATGAACAGCAGCTGGGAAGGGCTGACCGAGGCATCCTTAGTCTTTAGTGGAAATAGTGGGAAGCACCTGCCCTGCCATAGTAAGTAGCAAGAACGCTGTCTGAGAGGGTGAACCAAACCTGCGAAGCGGAAGAAAGGCCTACACAGTCGGCTGGGAACGAGGAGCTACACTGCCTGTCGAGCCCAAGACAGAGGACAGAAGTCGGATTCAGGTTTTTGATAGATGAGGATTCGGGTTGCAGCGATTTCCGACAGTGTCATGTCATCCATCATGTAGGACGGCGTAGTTTGGAGTTAGGTGCGCTAACCGTCGGAGTTCGTTGTTTGCCGGACGCTGTTTTGACGGGGTTCTGATGCTGACTGTTTGTTCTTCACTATATTCCCTCCATCTAGCTCTGGTTTCTGTAGCTAGATACACGAGCTCGGAAGGTTTGGTGGGGTGACGTGGCCATCGGGGAAAGGGTACCGAGTGTTTGCAATTGCGCGATAATGGGAAAGGACTCCTGTGTTGAGTTGCATGCGAGGAGTGTGAGCACGTATGAAAGTTCCAAGTGCAGCGTATGTAATGGGGGGATTCTCTCCTATGTGTTCTTCTCTTCCTCGCTCGCGCAACCTCTTCTTCAACTTTTGAATCTACCTGTTATCCTCCCCGCGTGAGTTCCGACATCTGCTCGAAGGGTTCACTTGTCTGCCTGACTTCAGCATTCGCCCCAAGCGATCACTCGCCCGTCTGTGCAGACGCTCGCCCGTTTCCTGGGGTCGCCGGTTTACAGTCATCACAGCGCTCCCTTGCCGTCCCAACACTGCGGCTCAGTCGCTTTCGTGCCATTTCTGGCTGAGCCCATACAGGCACGACGAGCTCATGGGCTATTTCCTCCTTCCCTTCTACCCTTTTTTTTCCCCTGATCATTCCACTCGTCGCTCACTTCCTGTCCTTTGTCTTCTCTCTACGGATAGGCCATGATTTTTTTGGTTTAATGATTATTCGCATTCGACCGATCTATATCAAGGCGAAATTATATTCAGTCCATTTCCCTGCCACCGCCCGTGCAATGGCGGTCTATTGAAAGATTTTGTCCCCTCCCGGCCAAGGCCTGCCCCAAGAGGCAGCCGACTCGCCCCAAGAAGAGGTACCAAGGAAAAGACAGTGGAAAAGAAAGCCACCCCCGCCCTGCTAATCCTCGGACGTGGTTGCCATGAAGGCGGTCGTGAGGAGGAGAGTGGCCACTCCTCGCCCTCAGCGCCTCATCTCCACCCTCTTCTCCTCCTCTGTTTCTCTCCGTTCCCAGAGCTCTCATTGCAGCGCCTCACTCCCTGCGCTTCCCTCACCCATGGTCGATACCCGTCTTCTCACTTGCGTGGCGGCATAAAAGTCGAGTATCGCCTTGCTACACCTTCTGTCCGCCAGAAGGCCCCCAACCTTCCAGTGTGTCCTGCACTGGATCAAATGCCGGATCACATCCGCCCCCGGGAGCGGGGAACAAGCGTGGCACAACGGTGGGATTCGGAAGTGAAGGAATGCAGGGCAGCGGGACCGAAGAATGCAGCGTGCTTGAGGTTCTGCAGTGAGGGAACATGAAACGTGTCCGAGTTCACGTGTGTGGGCGCTGGCCGACGCTCCTGTATGTAACGAGGGCCGCCGTCCGCTCACCCACCGTGCCCGGCCACCAGCTTGCCGCTACCTGGAGCCACGCCAGACCCGCCGTTCCACAGTGACTCTTCCACCTCGGTTTGATGTGGGAAATGATGAGTTTTCTCGTGACCATCCGGTATCTAACATACGACACACCGGCAACTGCACCCGATCGCGAAATTTCAATCCCTACCAAAGGCTGTCGGCACGGGTGGTCACGGGATGCCACTGGACGACTAATCTAGGGGCACCGTCCGCCATCGGGAAGAGGTTGGAGGCCGCGCTTGGATTCGTTACTCCTGCAAGCAACCTCTTGTCCCCTTACCCGCTCAAGCTACTGGGAGTTGTAGGACAGTAGGACATCCTCTTGACTATCGCTCTGTAATTGCTTAGTAGAGGTGGTGGTCTGATCAGAAGTGCCGTCCCGGTCGGTTTACAATGACATGACGACTTTCCTAGTCGCAGCTCAAGATCGACTCAACGCCTGCACATGAGCAGGCATGCCAGTCTACTCCCGAGCTTCTCTCATGTGGGTAATTCGGTCACTTCCGCATAGAGGCCGTACTTTGAACATGTGTCGGCAGCAATATTTTCACGGGGGGTTTCGCAAGATGAGTGATACCCTGTGACTACAGTTGGTGACTGCGACGGGCAACAGTTCGTGCACCAGCAGCTACTGGACTTAAGCATAGGCACGGGTCCGCTCTAGCCCCTGCCGCATGTGAGTAGTGTGCCCACTTCCATGTGGAAGCCGTGGCTCAAACATGAGCCGGTGGCGACTACAATAGCGAATAAGAGGCGATGATGTCGATGAGTGGAGTGGTGCAGGAGGCATTCCCATTTGCTGAAGACCGCTGTTGTGATGGCAGAGAGATGCATGCTGTGTAGTGACGTGGGGGGGGGGGGCAAACCATAACGTAAGTCAGACTCTCCTGGCGTAAGATCTTCCTTATTGCATACGATTGCTGAAAGCTCCCCGTTATCCTCTTCGTTGCTGCTGTCTATGTGTGTGCTGGTTGAATGAACTGCTGTTGGGGTTATAGTGGGCGTGTGACTTTAACTTTTGCAAAATACCCTATGTGGCTTAGCAGTATAAAACTACCCAACAAACACCGTCACAACCTGGAATGGGGGAATTCACTGCAGGCTAGGAGTTCAATTACTAGTTGGTGCTTTCAATTCTGGGGTTTTCAAGCCACCCCTGGATGGTGGTGGCGATGGTTTCGCCTTTTGCTACTAGACTCAGTCACCGTTTGTCACTCGATTTGGGAACGAAGCCGATCAGTACTCTTTGTCTTCGGCACTGCGCAAGCGCATACCAATTCCTTTCCTTCTTCAGTGCGCACAAGCGCATACCGATCTGTACTCTTTGTCTTCGGGAATTCACTCACGTATGTACCAGCCAAAGCCAAGGTAAACGTGGGCCTAGACCCAGAGCGTGCTCATCCTGGCCAGTACCAACGGCAAGATACGGTGCTGCTACAAAGCTCATCGTTCCCATACCTTCTATGGGTCACATGGGTTCCGCTTCGCTACCACGAAGTAGTCCTGGGCAAAGCACTTTGGCCGCCAAGGTCCTACTTCCACTCTTACCTCCCGCCTAGACTCTCACGCTTCTTGTGCTTCCCAATTCCTTTGAGTAGGTGTCAGGCTGTCACTGGTCTGACGCTGTCTGCGCCGTTGTCATCTGGTGCTGCCGGCGCCATTGACGTCAGCGCTGTCGGCGCTGTCAACATCCGGCGCTGTCAGCGCTGTTGTCGCGGATGAGTGTGTCATTCGAGAGACTGTCGCCATTGCGGCGTGGCATTCGTGGGACCGACGTTGTTGCGAGGTGGCATTTGCGAGACCGACGACGTTGCGAGGTGGCATTTGCGAGACCGTCGATGTTTGGAGAGTGGTATTCGCGAGACCGATGATGTTGCGAGGTGGCATTTGCGAGACCGTCGACATTTGGAGAGTGTCACTCGAGAGACCATCAACGTTCTGCGCCAAATATCTATTACATTCTCATTGAGCTGTTAGCCCATTATACTAGTGTGTAACACTACTCCCCCCGTCCCTAGGCTTTGCCCCAAAGCCTTTCTAACCCGTGTCCTTCCTTCCGTCATCCCTTTCCCCTTTCTTTCTTCCTACCCCTACTCTTTGGCGAGCCGGTAATCTCTTGGCGCCTCTGGGTTCCGGTGGTGAAACTCCCTCTGCTTTTCCAACCCCCCTTCTGAGAAGTTGTCGAACGGCTCGTTGGTCCAATCCTTTCGGTCGGGGTAGTCTAGCCACTTGACCAGATAGAGAACTCGTCGTCCCATTTTGGTGCTGCCTACGATTTCGTCCACCGTGTATTCTTTGCTGTTCTCGATGTCGTCCGCTTCCCAGAGTACCTTAACCGGGCCCGGTGTTGCTTGCATCTCGCCGGCTCGGTAGGGTTCGAGAAGGGAGACGTGGAACATATCGTGGATTCGCCATTTTTATGGCAGGGTGAGCTTGACTGCAAGTGGGGAGATTACCTTTTCCACCTGGAATGGCCCGTGGTTTTTGTGGTCGAGCTTCCATGATGGGCAGCGGGTTTGAATGTTTCTACCGTTAAGCATCACTAGGTCGCCCACTTGATATACTGGTACTTCCTTTCTATGGGGGTCTGTGTATCGGCGTATCCGTTCCTGGGTCTTATCGAGCGTCTACCTTTCCTACCTGCGTACTGCATGCATCCAATGGCTGTAGGCAAAACTTGCGGGGTTTAGTGGTAGCACTGTAGCTGGATTTGTTGCTGTGGGATGGACGCCATAGTTTGCGTAGAACGGCAAGATGCCCATTGCATTGGTGGTCGAATTGTTGTAGGCGAACTCTGCCATTGGTAGCAAACTAACCCAGTCGTCCTGTTCGTAGCTGATAAATGACCGGAGGTATGCCTCGATGGTTTGGTTCAGCCGTTCGGTCTGGCCATCGGTTTGTGGGTTGAAAGCTGTTGAGATTCGTGGTCGGATACCGGCGAGCATCAAGAACTTCTGCCACACAGCTGAGGTGAAACGAGAGTTCCGATCTGATACAATATCTGACGGTAGTCCTTGGTGGCACCATACTTCCCGTACGAAGGTTCTTACTAGGTCGCTTACCGATTTGCCTTCCTTCGGCAGTGGTATGAAGTGGGTCATTTTTGTAAATCGGTCGACAACTACCCAGAGCTGGTCACATTCATCGGACAGTGGTAGGTCAGTTATGAAATCCATTGCCATCGACTGCCATGGGGCAAGGGGTAGTTCCATAGGAGTCAGGAGTCCATAGGGCTGGTGTCGTACGGTCTTGTTCTTCTGGCACTGAAGGCAGCTCCAGACGAAGTCTGCGATTTACTCATTCATCTGTAGCCACCAGAAGTTGTGTCAAATTAGCTCGATCGTTTTGTCCTGCCCCCTGTGGCCTGCCACTTTTGTGTTATACTCTGATTCCAGAATCTGTCGAATGAGGTCCTTATCGTTTGGTATCCACAGCATTCCCTTCCGATACACACATCCATCCTTCATTTCTATTATCCCTTTTCCTGCCTGCGTGGTCTTCCTATCCTTGGCCATCCGGCCATTCAGCACAGACCCTACCCTTGCCGCTTCCTCGTTTTTCTCATTTCCCTTGTTCTCCTCGGCCTCTCGGTCATCCAAGACAGACCCTGCCCATGCCGCTTCCCCGTTTTCCTCAGCCTTTAGTTCCTCGATTGCTTTGCAGTATTCCAGGTCCTTTTCCCCAGCACTTCGTACAAGTGCCAGGAATTCCTTCTTCCAGCTCCGGACCGGGAGAGAATAGAGTCGTGCAGCTGAAATGATAAATGTCGTGCCTTCTCGTAAGGTGTTGACTGCTCCTGCAAAGTGAGTTTTATGCAAGACCATCGTTATCGGCTGGCTTTCACTCCCTCCCTTTCAGGGCGGTACTCTAAATACCTGGACAGTGAGTCTGGTTTGCTATTTTTGGCGCCAGGTCAGTAGTAGATCTTGAAGTCGATGCCGGCCAGCTCCTGAGCCCAGCGAGCTTGCCGCTGGTTGAGAACCTTGGTGGTGGTGAAGTATTCAAGATTCTGGTGGTCCGAGTATACTTGTACCTGGTGAGTTGCTCCTTCGAGGTATCGTCGCCAATGTTTGAATGAATCCACAACTGCCAACAGTTCCTTGTCATGGATTTCGTAGTTGATTTCAGCAGAGGAGAACTTTCTTGAGTGGAAGGCGATTGGGTGTAGACGGTTTTCATCATCCCTTTGGGATAGTACTGCACTGAGAGCGAAGTCTAAGGCATTGGTTTCCACGATTACTGGTCATTGGGGTTCGAAGTGCTCTAAGATCGGGGCGGATGTGAAGCTGTGTTTCAGTTCCGAGAATGCTTGTTTTGCTTCAGCCGTCCATTTCCAGTCTTTGGTTGTCATGGCCTTTGACAGTTCCGTGATTGGCCACACCACTTGGGAAAAATCTTTGATGAACCGTTGATAGAAGTTATCAAACCCTAGGAATGACTGAGTCTCTACTAGTGACGTGGGGGACTCCCATTTGAGGACTGCCTTCACTTTCTCCTCCGCCATTTTGATTCCTTCTCTTCCGATTATTTAGCCAAGAAATTCCACCTCCTTTTGTTTCCATGCGCATTTTTCCAGCGAGATGGCCAACCTATTTGCCCGTAACCTCTGTAGAACTTCTTTAACAATCGTGTCGTGTTCTTCTTCTGTTTTAGCGTATATGAGTAGGTTGTCATTGTATGCCAATAGGCCGAGGTCGATCATGTCTCGGAATATGTAGTTCATCATGTCTTGGAACGTTGCTGGGACATTGGTTAATCCGAACGGCATTACCAAGAATTCGTACAGGCCATAGCGGATGCGGAAGGTGGTTTTCCATTCCTCTCCTTCCTTCATCCGGACTAGATGGTATCCATTTTTTAGATCGATTTTGGTGAAGTACTATGCTCCTTGAATACGGTCTTGTAGTTCCTGCATTAAGAGGAGGGGGTATCGGTTGGGGATTGTGATTCGGTTGATGCCGCGGTAGTCAACGTATAATCTGAGGCTGTGCCCATGAGGTTTTGGTACAAAGAGGATTGGAGCACCAGCGCTGGGCGATGATCGTCGGATTTTCCCAGTTCTGATCATTTCCTTTATGTATTCCCGTAGTGTTCCAAGTCAACCTCAGAAACTGGGTAAATTGGCCCCCAGGGTGGTTTTTCACCCTCCTTCAGTGGAATTTCGTGGTCATAGGAACTGTGTTTTGGGAGCGCATCTGCTGCCTCCTTTCCCATGATGTCCAGGAATTGCTGAAATTTGTTGGGCACTTGGTCTAATGGGTCAGCAGCCCCTACCGCAGATACGTAACCAATGATCTGCGCTCCTGCATGACTGATTACCAATCGGTTGAGGCTTAGAGAGAATTTGGTAGTGGTGACCTTCGTACAAAGTTTTGAGCAGTTCGGACTATTGAAACGAAGGTCTGGATCCCTCCATACCCCTTGTGGGGGGTGTTTGACAATCCACCAAAATGGCAGGAAGATGTCGACTTCCGGTTCAAGTGGCACCACTTCAAATACCTCCTGTGAGTAATGTTCTCGGTGTTGAAGCATGATAGGTATGGTGTACTCCTATCTGGCTCCTGGTACCAGTTCTCCAGTGAAGTTGCAGATAGCGATGTTTTGTTGGTGTTGTTTGCAAGGAAGTGTCATTTTCTCCATGATTTGCTTGCTGATTAGTGGGGTTAAACAGCCAATATTGAGAAGGACGCGAGCTCGATATTTGTGGTGCTTCCAATGTATCATCATTTTCACGATTGGGCGTTCTCCACAAATATCCCGTGGTTTTTTCCTTTGTTTCTGAGTCTCCTTTTCCGGACCTTGTTTTCCGGTTATGCCACATATTAACACTGAGGCCTTGGGCTGTGGCACTTTCTGGCCTCCTAAAAATCCTCCTCGCTTTCCGAGTCTTGAGCCCAGGCTAGTGGCGCCTCACTTCGGTCCTCTTCACCTGTTGCTGCTACTACTACGTACCCTGTTTCATCGTGTTTTCGTTTGGTGCTGGTAGTGGCACATATCTGTTCCGGTACCTCTGGAAGCGTGGTTCCTTTCTTAGTGGTACGAGCATAGCATTGGTAGGTGCTGTGGTTGTCACGTCCACATCTCCAGCATCCCTGGGTATTTTTCTTGTGCTTGTCGATCTCGTCTTGCGGCACTCCTTGGAACACCTCTCTTAGTCCTCTCCATAGTTTCCCTTTTTCGGTTTTTGCTGCTTGGCCTTCGTTCCGCTGGAGTTCCTCTTTTCCCTTTCCTTTTCCTTGTTCTCAGGACCCTTTATTGGTTCCCTTCGGAGTGGCGTTCTGGCTACCTGTTCCGGATCCCCGTTTGTTTACGGCTTTTTCTTTTGTGAGTATGTTTCGATTTTCCCAGTACCTTCCCGCCTCATAGGTGGCCACCAAGAATGGTTCATCTTCCCTGAAAAGGTGGGGATTCTGGGCAAAGCGCATATCAATAATCTCTATTGGGAGAGCTACATTTACCTTGCTCTGAAGTGCATCTCCAGTTACTCGTGCATGGATATTCAAGGTCCGGAATGCCATCAGGTAATCCTTAACATCCCCTTTGTAAAGTAGGGACGATAATTGGTTGAATGCTGGAGCGGCTTTCCATGGATCCGGATACTCATTGTGACATTGGAATGTCCAGTCAACATCGGAGTGACGGTAATATTGAACTAGTCAGGTTTCTCGATAGTCACGAAGGAGATGGGGCGCACGCGGTCTCCGCCAGCGTTCAGTTATTATACAGGAATATCACCCACCATGACAATCCTTCCAAGTTCGCCCACCGTTAAGGGATTCACAGCGAATAATCTAAGGGGTTCGGTTCAGTATCTGCGCTGGTGGCTTGAGCGCTGGATCACACGCGGCTCCGCGGCAGCGGCTTGCTTGACGGATCGCTCGGTGAATGGCACGGTGTACGCGGCGGCTCGCGTGGCGGCGCATGCTTCGAGACGGGCCCAGCGGCTTGCCAGATGGCTCGCTAGTGTATCGCTTTAGCGGATGGTTGGAGGTGGGCCCGGCGTCTTGCCCGACGGCTCACTCGTGGCACTTTGGCGGAGGATTCGATTCGAGACGGGCCCAGCGTCTTGCCCGACGGCTGTCTCGCGGCGCTTCGGCGGATGGTTCGAGGCGGGCCCTGCGTCTTGCCCGACAGCTTGCTCCCAGTGCTTTGGTGGATGGTTCGGTCGAGACGGGCCCGGTGTCTTGCCCAGCAGCTCGCTCGCGGCGCTTTGGCGGATGGTTCGAGGCGTGCCCAGCGTCTTGCCCGATGGCTCGCTTGTGGCGCTTCGGCAGATGGTTCGGTCGAGACGGGCCCAGTGTCTTGCCTGGCGGCTTGCTCGTGGCGCTTCGGCGGATGGTTCGACACGGGCCTGGCGTCTTGCCCGACGGCTCGCTCGCGGTGCTTCGGCAGATGGTTCAGTCGAGACTGGCCCGGTGTCTTGCCCTGCGGCTCCCTCGCATCGGTCCGGTTCGGTGGATCGTTTGACGCATTCGGTGCTTGCCAAATGGCTCGCGCGACAACTGCCTCACGGGTAAGATAAGGAAAGGAATACGCTCGCACACACACCAGCCAAGGTGGGTGTGGGCCCAAGCCCAGAGCTACTCGTCCTGGTCGGTACTGACGATAAGCTGACTGATGCTCGCACCGCGTATATCCCTCAATGAGGTGATTACTGGCCCATCAGAAGTAGAGGGTTTATCTGGCTCGACGGCCAGGCCCTTCTATCTCTCTGCATAGTTGCGTTTCCAGTCCGACCGGAGAAAAATCCCTTAGGACCGCCACGGCCCTAAGGTTCTAACTCCGGCCTATCTCCTGCCTAGACTCTCGAGCTCCTCACGTATCCATTCGTCTCCTTGCCGATCCACTGTCGTCCCGCTTGCAGCGCTTAGGCATATCCGCGCTTTGGTAGATGGTTCAGTTGAGACGGGTCCAGCGTCTTGCCTGGCAGTTCGCTCATATCGCTTTGGCAGATCGTTCGACGCATGCCCGGCGGCTCACCCGACAGGTTGCATATATCATTTCGGTTCGAGACGGGCCCGGCAGCTTGCTCGTATTGCTCGGCGTATGCCAAATGACTCGCGCGACAACTGCCTCACAGGTAAGATAAGGTATGGAATAAGCTCGTACACGCACCAGCCAAGGTGGGCGTGGTTCCAAGCCCAGAGCTACTCGTCCTGGTCGGTACTGACGATAAGCCGACTGATGCCCACACCGCATATATCCCTCAATGAGGTGATTACCGGCCCATCAGAAGTAGAGGGTTTATCTGGCTCGACGGCCAGGCCCTTCTATCTCTCTGCATAGTTGCGTTTCCAGCCCGACCGGAGAAAAATCCCTTAGGACTGCCATGGCCCTAAGGTTCTAACTCCGGGCTATCTCCCGCCTAGACTCTCAAGCTCCTCGCGTATCCTTTCATCTCCTTCCCGATCAACTGTCGTCTCGCTTGCGGCGCTTGTGGTAGCGCTCGTAGGATCGCTCGTAGGATCGCTAGTAGGATCGCTCGTACGATCGCTCGTCGGATCGCTCGTAGGAGGAAAGGTCGTTGACTCGATGTCTGGGTGACTGGTAGGTGGTCCGTTGATGATTGATGATTCCGATTGATGATGTTTCTTCTCCTTCGCCCACGGCGAGGAGTCATATAAGTATTCGGCTCAGCAAGGTCACGTGCTGCGGGGAAATTACCCCGCTATCACGAACCTGGCACAACAGGCTCCTTGGCACCGGCACCGGTGCCACTCTCACCCTTGTTGCCCTGTGGCTCGTCCTCGTTTCCGCTGCCGCAGCCACGGTCATCCTCCACGCTTAGGCGCCTCAACCGATCTCCGCCATATTGCTCTGGTAGCGATATCCCCGACCGCTGGCCAGTCTAGACCTCTCTCCTTCGTCTCCGTTATGTTACTTGCACGTCCTTTCTCCTGTCCGCTACGTTTGTTGTCTCCCATTGATTGAGCTTGCGCATCCTTCTCCCATGTTCATTACGAGTATTATTTTCCCTTGATTAAGTTGTATGTCAGTCTTCCTTTCCTTTACTATTACTGCTTGCGCGTCCTTTCTCCTGTTGCCGCTAGTAGAGTGTTGGCCGCACGACGGCCGAGTGCGATCATGTGTTTTCCTTGGGCGCGGCGATCGAGTTATAATGTTAGACGGAGGAACTGTGTCAGTCTGGCGGGCAAGCTGTGATTCCACAGAGGGAAGGAAAAGTATAAAAGAAGGGCGCGGTAGCTAGTCTGGAGATTCTTCTCCACGCAATCTATTATCCTCACAACACCCCCCAAAACTTCACTGTTTTCGCGACACCAAAAATCCTCTTTTCCAATTAAGTTTTCAACAACCCCGGAAACCCACCTCAGGAGTCAGTCAATAGTTTATTACCTAGAGGCCGCACCCCTCCGGGACCCTCCTGGGAATTTTCCCTCCTGTCGCCGCCCGCTTTTCGTGATTTTGGCTCGCGTCGCCAAACTATCACCACCTCGCTAAAAGGCTTCATGTCCACCAACAACCCTGGTCAAGGATCCCTCGACGCCTTCCTCCGCCCGAACACCCCGGCCACCACCGAAATCTCTGCGCACAGCACCCCAAGAGCCCGCTCCCAGCAGCACCCCTCCCGACACCACCTCCAACCTCCTACGG
>Ga0307508_10001358_pt1 | contig 27565 bp, 24 predicted proteins | sample 9_EM_MG_FD_203089 | JGI IMG/M metagenome (GOLD analysis project Ga0307508, IMG submission 203089) | Populus trichocarpa ectomycorrhiza microbial communities from riparian zone in the Pacific Northwest, United States - 9_EM | ecosystem: Host-associated > Plants > Roots > Unclassified | place...
CGCCCCCCCCCCCCCCCCCCCCCCCCCCCCCCCCCCCCCCCCCCCCCCCCCCCCCCCCCCCCCCCCCCCCCCCCCCCCCCCCCCCCCCCCCCCCCCCCCCCCCCCCCCCCCCCCCCACGGTGTCCAGCGCCGTCTGCTGACCATCCATGGACGCGCCATCAGGTCCTCATACCAATTACCGCCCGCCTCCTAGACAGAAACCGAATGGCCGACCGATAAAGCCCCGGCAACCGACTACTAGCAGCATCTCACCCTGGTGGGACAAGCCAGCCCCGGTAAGCGATGCCGAAGCGAAGGCTCAGGGTGAGGCGGGGCGAGAGTAATCACAGTCATACGCTCCGAGGATGCACGTAATTGTTAGGCTGGGGTCGAATGAGATCCCACACGGCCCGGACCTAGACTGGTTCTGGCGAGTCGCCATGGATTACGTTCCAATGGCTGCTTGGATAGTAATCATCATCATCCAGTCGTGGGGCCGAGGGTTCCGCCAGCAAACATCGATCGGCCACGCGCGCCCTCACGGACTAGATGAAATGGCCAATAGCTGCCTCCGCTTCTGTCGAGCGATCAGGCCACCAGTTCCGACGATCTTCGGTGTGCGATTTCGCTATGTAGTTCGTCGGCGGTGCCGCGGTAGTTCGTATCGCTGAGGTGAAGGCGCAGGAGGCCAGTGACGTGGCGAAAAGACCAGGGGCAAGAGAGACGAGAGACAAATAGACCCAGTAGGGAGCTACCGCAGACTGGGCGGCGGTGCCTCCGTTCTCCCGAAGCGGGAGATATCTGTCGGGTGCGGATATTCGGTCACAGATTCTCACTCGAAGTACTAATAATCAACGCCCAGTTTGTGCACGATTGCTCCGCCGCGTCCTCTGCCCACGCGGACTTACACCTCGGTCGAGATGTATCGCTGGCTAGAGACACCACCGGCACCATTGTCATCAATGTAGAGGCGGCGGGTCTCACGCAGGAAAACTGTGACCCGCAGCACAACTCCAAAAGACAGCTCAGTGGGTTAAATGAAACACAATACCCACAACCGCCAATGGCTTTGGGCGGAGCGATATGCTGCTGATATCCCTGGCCTGGCCGAGGACAATACTATGCTGTGCTGATTCTGGTTGGGTGGTTTCAGTCGGGTAGGTATATGAGAGCTACACAACTGGCAAGCGGCCCCATTCGATAGTCGCGGGAAATAGCAAACCGACGGCGAAAAAATAAGATTGATGTCATGACGAGCCCGAAGCCTGAAGGCAACAAGCCCCATGGCAGGCCTCACAGTATGCAGCCACGGAGATCAACTGTGACAACCCCAACTAAATACCTACCATCTTCGCTCTCTATGCTGAAGGCCGGTTCATTCGCAAACATTCGGTTCATTACCGCCTCCATCCTAATCCAACCGTTTGAACAAGAGCGGAAAGCAGGGAAGCCAAGCCGAAAGTAGTGGGGATGGAGACCACAAAAGGCTTGTGTACGTGGTGGGTGCGATATCACATGGGCGTCCGAAGTACCTCACTCGGCTAACCGTCACCAGTGACACTGGCGATATGATGGCATTGGCAGCTGCCATTTCTAGCTCCCGTTTATTAAGCTCTTTCATAGCTTCCCGCCTATTCGATGCGTACGGTGCTTATTGAAGCGGAATTCCACGGAATATTTTCCAATCCGGGTATCATCTGTCGAGTGACAACTTGTGAGTTGGTCTAGATGACTTTGCGGACGCCTGACATCTGCACGGCTGACTACACCCAAAGAAGCCCAAAAGTGAAGCAAAACGAAAGCCCCCAAGTGTAGAAGTAATCTCGGGGATGACGGGCATCGCACAACAGCAACTACCAGCAGGAGCGCATCCAGACTGACACATCACTCTTTATTGCCATCGCACTCGATCTTCAGCTTGCGTATGTACACCACCACAGTCGCAAGTTTAGTCACCGAACGCACTTTGGGCGCGAATCAGCGATAACGACGAGACTAACCCCGGCGCAGCTTGCATGCCTTTCGTAAACTGGGCAAGGCAAGGCAGCTGAAGCGGGGTACGGTTAGGATCGCCTTTTCGCTATAGTTAGCCTATAACTAGGTGCCTTCTTGTTGAACCGATTTTCCGTAGGAGCCTGGTTATATACTACGTATCCTTCGTTAGTGCCTTCCGCGCACCACTGCTCCCACGCCGAATGACTTATATAGCTACTGTTGTGTTGTCTAACGGGCTGCGGCGTTAGCGGAGCAGGTAGGTTTAACTACTCTGAAGTAGGAACCTGGGGTGTTGCAGGCCGGGTAAAAGTACTGGTACATATGACCTGCTGTGAGTGCCAATCGACGGCTCCACATGCGTTACCGCCAGTTCCTCTTTTCAAACTTCCCGACTTAACGGAACTCCTATTCTCCCCCCCCCCCCCCCCAATCGATAAGCCAACACATCCTTGCTCAGCTCCCTACACTCTATGTGGGCAACCGATTGTGGGCTGGTTTTGATGATTAGTGAGCTTCTGTGCGTGGGCAGGGGTGCTTGATGCCTTGATTACTGATTCCGTCTTGCAGAGTATCTCGGAAGCTAACCTATTGGTGGAGCGCCATGTGAGCTCACGGCAAATTCCGACGATCATCCGGCGTTTCTGGATGGAACGAGTGAGCGCCTGTCCAGCATAGAGGACGCATGCGGAGATCCACTTGGGCCCCCTCGAATATCTGCTTCGAACCATCGCCGGCCGCCGCAACCCATTGATACGACTCCTTGGAGATGTTTCGGTCCAGGATGCTGCCGCGGATAAGTATGCTGTTCGAGAAGACACCAGGAAATGAGTGGTCTGTGCAACTGATCCCGCCATTGCCGTCTGTATCGCAGTTGTGACGATTATTCCGCATGCAGGTCGATTGAAGACTCGGACTCGGATACAGCCAGACGCGTGAAGTCCACCACAGCACGGCTACATATGCATGCCAGCTTGGTTGTCGGCGGATGTGCTTGGTGCAGATCCTACGCTGGGCCGAGGGAGCAGTATGAGGTTCTGCGAGCGACGGCCTGAAAGAAGGCTGCTGCCTGTTTCATCGTACGGGCGGTGCAGCCGCCAAGATTCGAATGGGTGGTTTGTCGGCCTGAATTGTGGTCAGTAGACGGCGACGTGGCGTTCGGCACGAGTGAGAGACAATAATACTCACGATCGACGGAGATACATTCCATTCGCGATTGAGGAGCCAATAGATAGAGAGCAGAGCCCCCGAACTTTTGGGATGGGGGTATATAAAAAAAACCCCTTTTCTGGGTCAACATCCACACTATCGCCCCCAAGACCGTAGAATTTTAGCTGGCCTTTGCAATGGTTGGAGTCGAATATAAAATAGCGAAACTTCTCTCATCTCCCCGTTAAGCGAATTGTCGGCAATGGGCGTGCAGAATGGCTGCACTTCACGCCAAGTTATGTAGTGTACATACTCTAGTTACAGGTAACTAAGTAATTAGTTAAGCGCAAGAAGGCCGGTCTGTCGAAGTCAGTGGGTTTTTTTTTATTGTTTTCGTCTTGTAAGACACCCGGTTGGACACGATGATGCACCGACCGAAGTGGCACAAGCCGGAGCGGGAATTGCTGAGCGTGCGGTGTTATATAGAACCGTGTTCCGACGATGTAAGATACCAGCGGGCTCCTGAAGCGGAGGGAATCGGTCCTTCTTGTCCCAGCGCTCGGTGCCTAAGCGTCTGTATCCCACCGAGCCAGTCGAATTGGGGGGGTACGGATATCATAGGGCTGAGAATCGAGTCGGAATAATGACCATAGGGTGGCGTGCGTACGGATGTTGCCGCGTCGGCTCCCCTTGTCCATATTTCCGCGCTGCCGCTGCGTGTGATGCATGGCGGCGCACACATTCCCAAAGGGGGATTCCAACACGACGAGCCCCTCGGCTTCAGCTCTTGTGGACAACGCTGACTCCGCATGGCGCACTCAATCGCCAGGACTTGTCGGTGGGCCGGAGGGAGACGGATGACCAGGCCGTGGGCGGCGGGCAGTATGATGCACGGCGTCGATGGCGCGGCTTTTGTAAGCGCAGAGTTGCATTACCCAAGCACTGTTCCAAAAGGTGTTTCCATCTGTGGTGCGGTTCACGTCGGTAGGTGCAGCTCTAACACCAGGTCCCCGCGGGCACGTCGGGAGAGGCAGCGGAGAATATGTATGCACCCAAGCACTTGATCTGCGGGAAGGGTAGGGAGTGCATCCCTTTCGATTGAGGCGAATGCTGACATGCTGGAAGAATTGGAGGTGAAAAGAGGCGGAGGCGGAGGCGAAGGCGAGAAAGGGAGAGGAAAAGCGGCGGAGAGGAAAGCGTTTTGATGCGAACTGGGTAGGTTGCCCGCTCGGAGTGGCAGTGGCAGTGGCAGTGGAAGTACGTATGTACCGAATGTCCCCAAACCACAGAGCGAGCTACTGCCAGCTGCAATTCATTCCCGCTTATATATAATGTATCTATGTATAACTATGGGTAACTGAGTATTCATGGATCCGCCCCTGCAACAATCACACGGACCTCAAGCAGCTCCCCCCCGCCTTCTCGAAGTTCACATTCTTCTGCGATCCCAGCGCTCTAGTTGTTCCGGTTAGCGCAGCTTATTCGCCCCTGGTCCCAGAGTCTTTGCTTCTTCTTGTTCGCATTCACCACGTCCTTCACTCTTAAATTTACAATATAATCAGAAATCAAAAACCGCCCCATCTACGTACCCGCTCTCTGGCGGACCCAAAAGTCACACGCTACTTCGTCCTGGCTGCCCTTGCTTTACATAAGTAACGACGCCCTTTCGTTGCTCTGCCTGTCTGACCGCAACGAACGTTATCCGTGCTGCTACCGCTGTGGCGTCGTCTCTTGGCCGTCTCGAGCCAACACCCCGCCAGCAATCCACCGTCCTGTCCCCCCATAGACGCAATACTCATATACCCTCATCCCGTATATAGAAATTCCACTTCAACGTGCCGGTTCCATTCTAGCGGTGCCCCAGCTCCTCCGGCCTATCGAGACAGGTGCTAGGCACCTGCATCCACAAACCCACCGTTCACAGCGGCGCTACCAGCCACGGCCGCTCGGAGGATGCCAAATTCGCATCGACCGTGGGAGACACCGCCGAGCACGACAGGCCGTCTCGCGTCTTCCTCCTTCCTGCGGCCACCTCCACCTCCACCTCCACCTCCACCTCCGCCACCTCCACCTCCGCCTTCTGCCTACGCCGCAATCTCTCCTCCGGGTTTGTATGGCTACCACCACCAAACGTCGACAACTCTCGCGCCGCTCCGGAACGCGAACAACAAGCGCCCTCACGCCGACGCGATATCCGAGCTTCCTCCACCTCCGATCCCCACCCCACCACCAATACCGACACAGTCGGCAGCGCCATCGCCATTCCTCTCACAGCCGCAGCGCACCCACTACCAGCGCCGCCTCGCATACCCCACCGCCTACAGTCTCTCTGGTATCGTCAGTCAGATTTACAATGTAGTTCAAGACCTTGGCAACCACCTTGACGCCGCGGCGCCCTCCCAACACCACACTCCGTCCAAATCCCCCCGGTCGAAGATTTCGATGCCCGAGTTCCCGACTCTAGACGACATCGGCGCGTGCCTTGAGGACGTGTACACAACGTTGTACACACGTGTCGAGACGCTATCCCGGCTCCCGCCTTCACACCACTCCCCCGCCTACACCGCCTCGTCCAAGTCGCCGCAGCCACAGATATCGGGGTTTGCGAGCGGCGAGAGCACGGCGAACATAGCGCTCGCGCATGAGACTCTGAAGAAAGACGCGAAGCAACTTTCGGCCGCGCTATCGCGCTCCCAGAAACGCGCAGAGACCCTCGAGAAGAAGATGCTCGCTTTCGAGAACGAGAGCGATCAGAGCGCTCTGGACCGCGAGCGGCTAGTAGCGAACATCGAGATGCTGGAGGAGACGGTGGATGAGCTACGGAAGGAGCGAGACGAGGTGCGGGTGGAACTCCAGAGTAGTGGAGGGCAGTGGTGTCGGATCATCGGGAATGCGGCGAAGCTCGAGAGAGGGCTGTGGTTGGAACTGAAGAAAAGAAGGGATAATGAAGCGGGCGATAAAATGGGGGCCGATGTGGAGAGCCCGGGGGCGAGATGCGAGCATTGTGCGGGCGCTATGGATAGACTGCAGGATACAAATCGCGCATTGAAGCAACGGGTTGAGGTTCTGGAGTGCTCCGTCGAGCGGGTGAGCTGTGGGAGCAAGGAGATGGGCACATTATTACAAAGACTCGGAGTGCTTGGTGATCAGCTGGACGGGGAGATCGCCAAAGTGATGGCTGTTAGCACGAGCATTTGCAGTGACAGTGACGGCGGGAGCGGGGGAGCTGCGTGACTGTTTTGGCCCATCCACCATTTCCTTACCTTGGGGTCGGCGTTATGAGCGTTCTGCATACATCTACATACATTGGACTGGCGCATTGGCTTTCTGTTCTGCATTAATAGGAGGGGGCATGGTTTGGCCATCATGTAACTACTTTGTAAGAGCTGAAAGAGAAATCTACATTTATGCTCGCTGCTTTCAGGATATTGTGTTGTGACGTTCCGTGATAGGCCTCCTTCTGATTAGGCATAGCCCTGCACACAATCTCACTCACCCTCAGCCCGCCTCTCGAGGCACTAATTCCGCAAACCCGGTCCGGCTGCCCGCCTACACTCGCTTGGCTCCTGCTAAAAATGGGGTCTAGACAGTCTCATCGACACATTTTGTCATACGCACTCTGGAGTCCGTACTCTACCATGAAGTAACTCTCCCAACAAAAAGAGTCTGACCGAGCAAAAGTAAATCGGTTTGCTCACGCTTTAGTTCCTTACAAATTCGATAGGGTTTGGTGAACCAGATGTCTTCACAACTTTGATCATGGGCAATGTGGCGCGTATTTTGGTATCACCGGACACATATACAGTGTAACTTCAGGAACATACGACGACTCGGTACTAAGCACATACCACTCAAAGGGGTGGCCCAACGAGCCCGTAGGAATTGCTAGTTTTTGCCCTGTCCCGTGGTATTCAACCAAGCACTTGTAATACCGGCCTCGAGCCAGACCATCAAACATCCTATGTACAAAGGAAGGGAAAACATAGGCAAAAAGCCAAATCGACTACCCTTCCCGACTCTTCGGAAACGATCAAATGCTACCAAACCTGCCACAAAAACATGAAGGAAGCCGCCGTGAAACAGAAACCCCTAATTCACCCCCCTAAGTCTGTTCCCTTCTCACATGAGTAGGTACTCCAAAACACCCATCGGCTGTGATAAAACATAAAGATGTGAAATCCAAGCGACGTTATCGCACCTGTAAACTATTAAGGCAAGCAAAAAATCCAAACAAGAGTACTCTCAAACAAAACAGAGTAAACCGGAACACGGAGAAGGAAAATTGCAAATCGCAGATACAGGGATTCACGTTTGGAGGAAAACTGATACAACCCACCAGCCTTCTGCAAGATCAGCCTGAGAAGTAGGCCCGATATCCTGCGCGGCCTCGTCATCAGGAGAGGAGGCGTCGCTTCAATTGGTCTCCCCAGATGTTGCGTGCCTGCTCCCGAAATGCGACTTGCCGTCATCACTTCTAGCGGTTTTGTTTGGCATATCGGTGAGTGCCTTTGCATGCACAGGGGCCCTCATGGTTGGGTAGGGAGTTGGGATTGGTAGGCGACTGGACGATTGCTGGGCCGGACGAAACTTTTGTTGCCCGGAGGTAGTCGTTTTTAGTGCCGGTGGGTTCTTATGGGCACATTCCGACGGCGTTTTCGGGAACAGATCGTTCGGGACAGGATACTGGCGGCCTCCTAGGTAAACGCTTCGATCGGGTTGCTCGCTACCTCCCTGCGGCATATTGAAAGGTGGAACGCTCGGGTACTGTTGGATGGCAGGCTGTATAGGACGGTAGAAGGCCGCCGGAACAGGATAGCGGTGGTAAATCGGTATCGAGGGACTCGTAAAGTGGTGCAGCGAGCTATAGTATCCCTTGGGTTCCACAGTAATGCTGGCAGTGCTTGCTTGTGCGGGCCTCTGAGTGATGTGATAAGGATGCGGATTGAATATGGAAGTCAAATTCCGGCCATGAATCCTTGCACTGAGGGTCGTATTCGTTCCGTTGGTGAACGACTGCTTGAGCCCTGGGTATTCAAAATACTCTTCTCCAACATGTCCGAAATTGCATTTCCGACCGTACCGACAATTATCGACTCCCCTGCCGTTATCATATGGTGGGATCGTCCAGCGGCATTGAGTCTGCCAAACCGGTGGCAATTTGCGCCTAGGGATAAAAATATCGGCCCTCGGATTCAACCCGTTCATATGCTGAAGAACGGGTGTTGGTTCGCCACGAACGGCGGTCAATCCATACGACAGCGTCTCCACGTTCATTGCAGGACTAGTGGTGGATGTTGAAGCATCTTCAGTGGGCGTTCCGTCGATGGGTGCATCGTAAACCTTCGAATAGGTCTTTCGAGCAATGGAAATTTTCGCCGGGCTCACGTGATCCACATCATCAGCACCGAACTTGTCCGTCGCCACCGAGTCTTTCGGCGCCACCATCACATCAGCCCAGCTCAGAAATCCCAACGCAATGTTTAGGGCTCTGTAGTACTCACCGCTGGTAGTCTCAAGGTGCAGAACTCTAGATGGTGAAGCAGCATCTGGAAATAACTGGTGGTCCGTAAGAGAGGTTTCTGCAACTGCGGACATGATTCAGCCTTTGGTCGTCTGTGGATGCGACAAAGTGGGGTTTTTGGGGGCAGGTAGCGAAGGAAGATGCGAGGGAAGATGCGGAGGATTTGCTCTTATTACCTGCATTAGAGTTCCGGCGAGCCTGGGAAAGGCCTGAGTTGAACCCCTTGCTGCTCGTAGGATCGCAAAGTCAATTCCCAGACACTTTCCGACTGGATATAGAAATTAAATATTTGACCAAGCACTTACTCCATAACTCCTGAGCCTCCACTGTCGCTGAGACCACCAGCCTCGAAGATGTCAAGTGATAGAGAAGATTTAGGTTTGTTGGCGTGTGAATTAGGAAAACCCGGTGTTCCCCAAAGACCCCTTTGGCCCTGGCTGCTAGCACATGGGGGTGACCAGAAGAATACGTCTGAATCATTGTAGAACGAGGCTGCCGTACTCCGATTCGCGGCTACCGAGTGATCACTGGAAAGTTGGCCAGTACCCTTGCCAAGAGGTGTTGGTGATAAGTCACATCTCCAGAACGACTGATTATATTCTAGCTGCACATCGGTTTAATGCTGTGCACATATACCTGAATTTCACTCAGGGTACTCACTTGTGGCTTTTTAGGCTCGGGCGCAGGTGGGCAAGCCAATAGCCGCGGTGCTGTCCTTCGTGGAGTTGACGGCAGTATTGAGGAAGCACTCGGTACAACACTAGACGGAGCACTCGATGGACTTATAAACGGAATGCTCCGCTGAGTTGGCGAACCTCTGGGAGTAGCGGGTGCGGAGGAAAGACTCATTGACGGTTTTAAAGAGAGATCGCTGTCTGCAATTGCGTTTTAGCAGGTGGGGGCATTACACGATGGAAATGATGCTACCAGCAGTGATTGGGGAGAAGGAGATATACGGAGAAATGGTAATCAACTGATTCGTTTTGCTCCTCCAGAGTCTGGAGCAACCAGTCCCGGGAGTGAAGACCAGAGATCAAGGAGATGAAGAAACAGATACTTGGACAAGAAGGAGCCTGTTCGGGACGAAGAAAGCAACTTGGGGTTCTGTGGACGGCCAGTAAGAGGCAGATTGGAGATGACGATGATGTATGTAGAGGGGAGGAGGGAAGAACTTGAACTGCGGGCCCTTGTGCTTGATTAGTGGCTATTGTGCTTTGCCTGCGAGCCGTTCTACTTTAATCAGTGTTTTGGGCCGGTGCCATTAGCTCATCACACAGTCCACAAGTTGTACGACGCAGCGAGCCTCAATCCGGCACTGCGGCCCGCATACTACATAACAGGCCGCATAATACATGGAGGTAAGTTCACCATGAGAGTCAAGGGAACGTTCAAAGTGGCACCCCGCCACACCCTTGGAATGCATAGTGATTCCATCCAATCCAGGAAAATACTTAGCACGTACTTCTATGTACACATTTCGATATGCATACACATTATATACCGTGGGGTTTGCACAAAAATAAAGCTATGTCAAAGGATAGAATGTACGTGACGGAGAATACGGCTCTCCTTTTCCCATACAAGAACCTCCTACATATTGAAGACCGTGTGGTGAGTGGGGACCGAAGGGATAAGGATAGAGAGAGAGAGAGAGAGAGAGAGAGAGTCTCGTTGATCGCATGCGACCCTATTGGATCATGGCGACATTACGTACAGTCCATTCCTGTCCACCGTCTGCTCCGACCTCGAACAGTCTGCGGGCAGTGCGCGGCAACTTCCCCTGCTCCCGCCTGGCATATCCCCGCCTCTAAACCCATAAGAAAAGACAGAAAAGACAGATGAAAGAAAGGGTCCTCCTATCCCTCGTCCGCTTCTCCTCCTGCTCCATCCCTCACCCTCCTGCTCCACTCCCGCTGGCTATCCACACTCCGGTTCTGGGCCGCCTCCCTTGCCCCTCGCGGCTCCGCCCTGCGCCCCCCCTCTGTGGTGCACAAGAAATCTAAGATCGTTCGGGTGCACCGCTCATCTGCGAATAGGTCCCGGACCTTGAAGCGGTTCTTCCTTCTCCCAGCAGCTTTCCGTGCCTCCGTCCACAGGGTCTTCTGTTGCGGCTTCCAGCACGAACATTTATTGAACAGGTGCTCCCGCGTTTGTTGTATCAGCACCACCCACACCCTGGGGTGCTGCGGTTCTTTGTCCATTTGAGGTATTTATCTGTGATGCAATGGCCCGTCTTCGACTGGTAATATGCATCGTCCGGCCAGGCGCTTGGAACATGCCTCGACCATCCTGTTGGGTCGTTCTTCGGCATCCTGTGCTTTTTTGCGGCGATTCGGCCTTCCGACTAGGCCTTGGATTCCTCCCACTTCTTCTCTGAGATCTCTCTTCTGATGTTGGCTAGCGATCTGAGTAGCGGCGTCCGTCTTCTCCTACATCAGTCACTGTAGCCTAGCCATTCGACACCGTGAGCGTCGGGTTCTTCTGCCGCCAGCTTCGCCCATTCGTCTGCCTTCTCGTCGCCAGCCACCCTCTTGTGGGCTGGGCGCCACCAGATTTCTATGCGAACCTCCGGTCTGCTTGCCCTTAGCACAGTTACCCACTTCCGGGCCTGGATGGCATATTCCTGCCCTGGGCCCGGCTCGTCTGTTGCCATTCGCCTCATTTCGGCCTGCACGTCCGTGAAGATCGCCACTCTCTCCGGGTTGGTCTGTCGCCTCGCTGCCACTTCCAGCGCTCTCGCTAGTGTTGCGGATTCCGCGTCGAAAGCCACCTGGTTGCATCCCAGATGGGTTTTCACACCCTTCCATTGCTCCGCCTTCCTCCCCTACCGCATATCCCACTGCCCTACTTTCCATCTCTGATCCATCCGTGAACATAGTGAGGTCTCGCCAGGGACGCCTCGCCTCTATCCTCACTTCTTCCTACTCTTCCACTATGGTGGCCGCCGCCAGTGCTTCTGAAGTTCCCAAAAGAACTGTTTCTTCCACCCTGCCTGCGCGCCCGAAGGCTGCCTCCAGCTCCCTCCCAATATCTGATTCTGCCCCCACCAATTCCTTGGCCTGATCTCCCTGGGGGAGGCCAAGCAGCCGGAGTCCGAACCGTCTCTGCCGATTGTCCAGCTGGGCCTGCGCTGGCTGCATCCTAGCCTATATCCCCAGCACTCCCATGTTGGTTGTCCGCAGGCAACCCTCCACCGCTCGCGCTTCCTGGTTGACCAGCTTCTGATAAGGATAGAGATATACACAGAAACACAGAACAGGCAACACACGCTTTGGCGAGTGACAATCTGTGCTTAAGCTACAGCTTTACTAACCTTGAGCTTCAAGTTTATTAGATGCGATGGTACTTCCACTCACCTAGAGAAGAGAAATTCATTCTAGTAAAAACCCTTTCAAATTGATGCATTTCTAGCAAAAGGGAACAAACATGCCTAGCTCCTGCCGCCCTTCCATTCGAATAGAAAATCAAAGAGCCAGTAAGAACACAGAAAAGAAACCCTCCTCCCCCCGAATTCAACGAAAAAATGTAAAAGTCTTGGATGTAGGATCCTTGAGAATGAAAATGGCTCGCAAAATACCCACCATCCGATTTTCGCGCTTTCTTTACCTGAGAAACGAGTCCATACCTTCCGGCATCGCCCATCCGTGATTTCGGCAGGCCCGCTTGAACGCTTCAACAGCCTCGTTGACGCTGTAGGATTGAATAGGACCGTTCTCCAGGCGTGCAGGGCGTTGCTCATCCATCAGAGCCATGCGAACCTGCATAAGCACACTCTCAACAGTGCTGACGGCGCTCCAGCCAGTATTTGTCAAAAGCTCCATGCACATTGCACCTCCGAGCGTGACGTTTCCGCCGCCTCCCTGTTGGAAACCCAGGAACCGGGGCTGGACAATCCGGACGAAAGGGGGAGACATAGGATACTGTGGGCCAAACCGAATCTCGAGGACAATCGAACGGAGTACAGGAGATTTGGCGCGCATATCTTGAACCAGTGGCAGGTGCTCGGGGAAGGAATGCAGCTCCACGATCCATTGGTACACGTTTTCCACGTGTTTGGGATTGATGTAGAACCCCAGCTCGTGGAGTGGAGTTAATTCCTGAAGCTGAATCAAGCTCTTGATATCGCTGTTGAGGCGTCTGCTTGCCATGGTGGATGCGTATGATGGTGGTGCAAGGAACTGAATTCTTGTTGTGTCGAGGGAGTCGGGGATGAACTCGTCGGGACGAATCTTCCTCTTTCCTTTATCATCCTTGGATACCGGCTCCTCATCCGAAAGAAGGGCCCGAAGGTCCTCATCATCCGTGGCAACAGAAGCGCACTCATCGTCGTCACTTATCTCCAGAGGCTCACCGACACTCAAACCTCCAGTAAAGATTTTCACAATCTTCGAAAGGCCTTTACCGTTCCCCTTCAATCTCCTCTTGAGTGGGTTCGGACTTGATGGCGAATCAATCATTGCGATGTCACCATCGGAAGGGATGATCACTCTCCCCCGACTCGAAGGAGTGGCCGGGATAGTTAGGCGAATGCCATCCCTTTGAGGGGTATAGTTAGGATCCTGTGGATGGATCTTGGACGCAGGTAGTTCTACGGGCTGCGGCAGAGGCGGTAGTTCTTTCGCTTGCTGCTTCGCGTCAGTAGTCGCCGGTCTCTGGACCTGAACGAAGAGATAGCGTGTTTGAATCCAGTCGAGCTGTGCCACGACCAGATGGGGGGTCTAACGCGGTCAGCGCTGGCCCGTCAAAAATAACGCATTGCTTGCTTACCTTTGAGACGAACTCTCTTGGAGAGTTGACGATTTCGTTCAGACTCAGAGCACACGTGATTTTCAGGGCGCTCTGCGGCCAAATTGTGCTTCCGCTGGTGGGGCCGGTTGGGAAGGTTGTTCCAAGACTGGAATGGCTCGTGGAATAATTCATTGAAGTGTTCAACTCCAGGCTGTGATAGCAACCATGCCCGAACGCCCTTCCATGTAATGTCTGCTTGAAGTGGAGTCCTTCGCGAATGATGGAATGCCAGTTCCCGATGGGCGAGCCGTGGAAAGCAAACAGCGACGGATCTATTCAACTTGTTAGCATAGTGTCATAACCGCACTGAACCAATGGACGCACATTTTGAATTGAGTCGTGTCTGAGCCTCTCTGACCGAATTTACAAACCTCTGCTCTTTGTCCGGAGCACCCATGGCGAACCGGAACTGCTTCCAGCCCGGGCTCATGCCCTGAACCGGCGAGAAGCCGCTGGGGACGGATTCGTCATCGTCTTCTAGGGGAACGATACAGCTCCTGTTGCTGGCGATGATCCAACGCAACAACCCCAGAGCCGAAGGCGAAAGTTTGTTCTTGAACTTCCTCAACGTCACTTCGCCACCACTGTTCAAGTTCCTCTGCAGCCACGCTTTCATTTCTGCAATCGGCGGTAAGGTTTTGAGCATATCAGTAATTGCTTTCCGTTTATCATGGTCGGTGGCTGCGTCGAAAGCATCACCATAAACCTTGAATTGTACCTCTTTAACATCCTTTAAACCAGGAATCTGTGCGCCGGAAGTCGTATCTGTGCTTTGAGCACCTGCTAAAGGGTCATGCAAACCAAGCTTCACGCTGATTGGCGAGGCAACCTTGACAATAGGCCAATAACACGTTTCAGTGATGCAAGCATGCCACTCCTCACTTTGAATGCCGGACACGTTCATGACGATCCAATCTCCGTCCTTCAGAACAGCTCGTATGTGTTCGGAGTCGCGTTCGGGGAAACGAAATTCATTCCTCATCCGGTGGAAATCTGCGGAGTACGTCATTGAGGCAGGCGTGTAGATTTTTAGGTTCATGCCATCCGGGAAGTGTTCCAGCTTGCCCATCTTCGCCGAGGCGTAGCAGAAGCTCACCAGGAGATCGACGACGGTTGGCTGCGACATGATCTCGTACTCGATGCTAGGCCCAAACCCCAGGGACATGTATTGATACAGACACAAAGGGCTGGAGCAAACGTATGGTTTCAAGGCCTCGAAATCCGTCGACACCTTGTTGTGACACACCAAACAGAATTCGGTGCACCGAACTAGGTGCCGCAGAGCAAACTGCATAGCCACCAATGGGAATGATGGCAACCCAGCGTCCTCCGAAACACCAGAGAGCGCATCAGCCATGACCAAAGGAACCAGGGTTTGCTTTGGAGGGCGATTTTCGTAGAACTGATCATCTATCTGTTCCGACCCGCTGGAATCTTTTCCTTGCAGGCCTGTTCGATGTTAGATGGAGGTTCGCTTTGTTCGGTCCGGAACATTGCTATGGCTGACTTACTGTTGTAATACAATTCCGCCCCATCCCAACCGAATCCCCAGGTCATCCGGCACTTGAGCAGGGGGATCAGGGCAGTATTGAGGAGCTGGTTGATGGGACCAGATATGAAAATGCCTTGAAATGCGCCCCCATGTCCAATGTTGTCCTTAAGAACATCTGACTCGGAACCGTCATTGGTATTTCTAGGATGCTGTTCTTGGCGGTCCTCAGTCGCTGTGACCTTTGAGAACGCAGTTATTGCTTCTTGGAAGGTCGGCTTGTAATTGGCAGACTTGCCGACGCACAGAGAGACATCCTTCCTGCCATGATGCACAAGCGAGTTCCCGGTAAGTTGGGCGATGTTTTTGTAGTAGCTCGAGTAGTGAATCAAGACGATGAAGTACTGAGTCTTGTCGAGCTTCCAGGCGATCAGAGCTTCGTCCGAGATGCCCAACTTTCCGATGCGGATGCCGAGCGAGACGTAGAAGCTAATCCCACCAGCATAATCTCCCAATACAGCGACTTTAAATCCTGCGTTCTTCGCCCGCCTCAGATCGTCTCGTAACTCCTTCGTCAGCCTTCTCCGCTTCAGATCTGTCTGCGCCGTCTCTTGCCCAGGGTCGGCCATCGGCGTGTCGCGGCCATCGCTTCTCCGGAGCCCATCGTCCGACCAACCCCCACCCACAGAGTCCTCGCTCTCGGCAGAACTCTCCAACCCATCGGAGTCTTCAAAGTCTTCGGGACCACTACCATCGCCGCCGGCAGAGTTGAGGGCCTTCAGTAGCTTCTCGGATATCTTCTTAATAGCCTGCTCTGCGTCGTGGAAGTTGAGGTCTAAGTCTAGAAGTGCATTGGTGGCATATGGCGGCGGGTCTGACGAGGTGATGTATACGAAGAGCTGATGGGAAACAGGGTATTCAGCTAGCTCTGTCTCCCGACAAATAGGAAAAGAACACCGTCAGCAAACACCGTCGACCAACACCGTCAACAAACATCGCATTGTGCACAACACCAGTAAGCAAGCAAAACATACCGGGTATCGTTCCGCAAACCTCTACACCTTCTATGCCTGGCCGCTTCGCATTGAACGTGAACTGGAATGTCCCATCATCGCCTCCCCGTTTGACATCTAAAGCACCCAGCTGTCAGACATATCTCTTCCCGTGGAGATTGCGCGAAGGTCAGCTGACCAGTAATGTGCGGTCCCAGAACTCCCTTTTCGCAGAGGCGCTGCAGGTCGGCTGTAAAATGCCGGCGTGGCATTGGGGAGTACTTTACTTAAGTATTCAAGGGGTAAGTGGTTAATAGAGTTTAGTATTGTCGTTGAAGCCGCAAACAACTGGGTGACAGGTGAAGGAGGGTGGAGAAGGAAGGTTGTGGAGGAAGGTTGTGGAGGAAGGTTGTGGAGGAAGAAGGCAGGGGAGGACGTATTTGTAGAGTGGCGGTAGTCGTACAGACACAGCGGCCAACCGTAGCCTCCACGAGCTTTGAATAAGAGGTAAATAGAGTTTAGTGGATGTTCTGAAAAGTAAGTGGCCGAGTAGCGGGTGGCTAGGAGTGGGACAAAGAAAGTGCTGAAAACCCTAGAAGTTAATTCACGTGGTGGAAATAATAGAAAGCGAAGAGTGACCGCGCTCTACTGCCTTATCGCTTGATGACGAGATGGTGCTAGGCGAGCAATGATGCGGGGTGTGCAGCTAAAATCCGTTCCAGCGGCACAGCTCAAGATGTGAAGAGATATGTAGCTTTCTTTTATCATTCCTCCCCTGCAGCTGTTTGCTGGACTGCATGTTTGATTCGTCGAATACACCTACACAAGAAAGTGTCTAAACAAACCTTCCACTTCACTCAGCTAGAAGGTTCCGCCTGAAAATCTTTTGTATCTAATTGAATCTCTTCATCTGGTCTTTCTCGCCTTTACATTCCCACTGTCGACCATCATTCGTTTGTCTCCGAATATTCTTAAGCTCTAGTCTCCTCAGCTCCACAGAGTGTCCGGAAGGATACACTACTGAAGCTATACATCAGCTATGATAGGTTGCAGGGATAACACGGTGTTACATATCTGCAACCCCCTGATAGTCCCTGTGTAACATTCCCGTTACTACATATGTAGACCATCAATGACGCCTCTCCACCACGTTCCCATCTCCCCCCCGCCTCCCCTGAGTCGAACCCGCATAGCACAATGACCATACAACCCTCCAGCAACCCTCATCTAACGGATCAGTCCCTCTCGCCATTCCTGACCCCCACCTTTTCCGTCTCGGCATATCTCAACAGCGTACTTCCGCCCCTTCAACCACCAGCAACGCTATCGACTCACCGTCCCACCTCGGCCGTACCACTATCCACTCTCTCCTCACAGACTACAACGCTTCTCTCCACGCTCGACTACCAAACTCAGCGGCTACTCACTATCCTTACCTCGCTCACCGACGAGATTCTGCGGTTGGCACCGCGGCTGGCGTATTCCATCGACTTACTGCGCTCTGACGTCGCGTCGTTGGGCGATGAGCTGCAGGGCCATGCTGTGGCGGCGGTAGAGGAGGCGGGGCAAAAGCCCGGTGGGCTAGAGAGGCTAGAAATGCTGGCTACTGTCCGGGAACGCGTAGAAGAGGTCGTGAAAGTTTTTGGGGACGCCATGGATTGGAGGATTGATGGCGACGATGGGGAAGAGAGTGGGGAAAGGGGAAAGAAGTGGGATGGCAAGGGAAAGGATCTGGCTGGTGAGGTAGTGTATCTTCTTGCCTCTGGGGATTTGGAGGGGGCAAGAGAGAAGGTTCGAGCTCTGAGAGTACTGGCGGGCGTGTTCGAGGGAACAGTCGAGGGGCCGGCGAGGATGGCGGTGGTGGACGCGTTAGAAGAGAGGGTTAAGGTGGAGATGGAGAAGAGGGTTGAGAAAGCGACGCCAGTGTCGGTGGAGAGGAAAGTGGAGCACAAGAGAGAGACGACTGCGGAGGGAGGGTATTATGGGCTGATTGAACAGCTGAAGGGGCTGCGTGGCATGACTTGAGACGAGCATCTCTCCAAAATCGAAGAGGAATACAAACGAGCAGGTGGTTTTCATTAAACCGATCAACGTCACCATGTGCAGCATGAGCATCAAGTGCATCCATAGAGACAAGAAGTAAAACAGTACAAATGTTAGATTACAAGAGCCAGGAGAAGAGAATAAGAGAATCCGCCATAACAAAAAAAAAGCAATTCCCGATCCCTACCACTATCGTATACCCTCACTTCATCACGCTCCTTCATCCCGTTCATCACACCCCTTCATCCCATGGTATCATCACGATCATAAGTAGTGAGTTCCCGTCATAAAAGAACCAGAAAAGTGAACTGCGAAAAACAGAGGAAAAACACCTTCATACTTCCAAATGACCACTAAAACAAAGCCAGCGCGTATGGGGTATCAATCAAAACAATCAAAACCAAACCGACGGATCACGGTGCTTCTTCGTCCTAGTATTCTATACCACCGAGTTGACACCACTAACACTCGTGGCGCCGCCACCAAAATCCAGGTTGAGTGCAGGATACGCATTTCTAGCGGCAGCGTCATCTTCTCGGTCCTCGCTAGGATTGCGAATAACGCTTCCCTCCTCTTCGCTCTCGTGATCAGGTTCGGGGTAGTAATCCTCGTCATATAACATGTCATCGCCCACCCCCGGTGCTGGTTCTGAAATCTTGGGAGCAACCATAGGATCGACGTTCCTGCCGGAGGAGTATGACGTAGTCTTGACGCTCTGACTCCTGCCCAGGACTCCAGTATTTGGGGAATAACCCTTCTCTCCAAGGCCGATACCGCCGCCGAGGCTGGGTCGGACAGCTCTAGATGAAGGGCTCTCTATGCCAGCATGGCTCTGCGAGAAGTGTCGACGTTCAAGGCCAGCAAGAGATTTGAGCTTAGGGGCCTTCTTCGGTGAAGCGTTCTTCGGCCGTGCAGCCTGTGCCTCGAGGAGTTTTCGCGACCTCTCCAGTATTCCGTTCATCATCCGTTGTTGCAAAGCCGCAGTTCGCTCCTCCATCATATCCATCTCATCACGTCGAAGCTTCAATGCAGTCTCAACACCAGCGAGCTCTGCGACAAGTTTGAACTTACATACACTGAGGTCCTTGGTTTCATCCCGCAGGGTCCCCACCGAGACCTGGAGCTTGTCATGTTCATCACGAAGGCGCTCAGTAGCAGCTTCAACAAGCCGCTTGTCGGAGATAGCCTTTTCGAGGTCAAATTGGGCTTGACGGGCAGCTTCGACCTTAATCGCGGCTTCGTCAAGCGCCTGCGACTTCTGTTGCGAGATGAACTCAGAGATGTTGGCAGAAGTAGCGGAAACCTGCATCTGGATGGTCCCGAGAAGGTCGAGTTGCGGGAGATATTTGGCCTGGTTAGCCGTCCCTTCGATCAATTGATCCAATTTGTCCTGAGCCCTGGAATCATCGTATGGGGGTGGTAGCTCAATGTCGGGTTTCTCGGCCAATGCTCTCTGCGTTTCCTGTGCGGCGAGAAGGAGTTGCTTCATCTCCAATAGTGCATCGTGCAGTGCTGGTTGTTGCTCTTTCCATTCTGCCTGTAGCCCATCCACCAATCTCAAGACCTCTGCGACTTGCTGTTGTGTCTTCCCTTGGGTATTTTCATTGGTAGATTGTGATTCTTCGACCAGCTTCTTGACGACGTAAATATCCTCCTTGATTGCCGCTTGAGACTGCCCAACAGCAGTCTCCATGGAAGCAGTCAAAGACACGATACCACCCTGAGTCTCGGTCAGAGAATCATTGACAGCGGTCTTGACCTCAGAAATAACCCCTTTGACGTCTTCCTGCATGCTGTCGACCTTCCCATCCACCCCGGCAATTGCCTCCCTCAACTCTACCTGGGCACCTTCGACCGTCTTATTGACTTCTTCAAATCCATCCTTCGTCTCTTCCCTCACAGAGTCCACAACGGCTTTGACCTCAGACACTCGACTCTTGGCGTCTGTACGGAAATCAGAGATAGCGTTAAAAGTTGCAACAACGGCCTCGGCAGTAGTGGCCTGAAGAGTATTCACGACTTCTTTAACATCGGCCATATCATCCCGAGATTCGTGCCGATATCCTTCAATGACTTCTTTAACGCCGAAGACTACCCCTTTGAGGTTCGAGATCGTTTCCCTAGTGTCGGAATACGACTCCATATTGGACTTCGTAAGTCCTGAGATGCGGCCACTGGTCTCGCTGCTCTTCTCTTCGAGCAAAGCCTTGACAATGGCAACTTCCACACGGCATTCTCCGACGGCAGAGCTGATATCGGCAACCGTCTCCTTAAGGTCCATGGATTCAGGGATCGAAGCTGAGGCAGTAGATGGGGTCGAATTAGAGACAAACGGTTTAGTACTGGACCTCACGATCATCTCCTTCACATCCTTTCGGAGCTGTTCCAGAGCGTCTTTGACTTCCTTCACCTGGGTATCAACAGCAGGCTGGCTAGAGGAGGCAGGAGAGGCGTTTGACTTTGCCAGAAGTGTCTGAAGATCCGCCTTCAGCGACTCCACGGCGCCAGCAGTGCCCGATGCTTGAACCGCTACCGAATGTTTTTCCATCGCCACCGCAAAATCCAGTTTAAACTCTTCGACGAGGGTTTTCACAGCCAAAACATCATTAGCCTTGGCTAGCATGCTGGTCGACTCCTCAACCACCGCCCTGAGCTCCTCAGCGCTCAGGGCGGCAACTGTTAGGTCGTTGCTAATCTTCGGCTGGAGTCTTTCGATATGAAACTTCAAAGATTCGATTGCTTCCTTGAGTTCAGTGTTGTCTGACGCGGCAACGGGCCGGTTGGAGATTTCTTCGATCTGGGCTTTCAAGCCAGCCACGCTGGCAGAAACATCTCCCTCGGCGAGCTTGCTTGCCAGTTCTTCCACTTGGATCCTGAGCGCCTCAAGGATGACGTTGACCTCGTCGTCAGCGGGCATGGGCTCCCGGACAATGACTTGACCATTGATAGCTTTAAGCATATCCTTGAGTTCTGCGTACTCCGCTCCCATAGACTTCTCGAGCAATCCGTGCACCTGAATCTTGAGGATATCCACCGCTTCCTTGACCTCCACGTTGGTTGACTTCTCCAACAGTTCTCCGAATTGTCCTTTGAGAGCGTCAAGACGCTTAACCATGTCCTCCCTATCCTCTGTCTCTCCAATAGCTCGTTTGTCAAACATAGCTGACAGGTCCTGACGAAGGACTTCCATTGCCTCCCGAACCATCCTCGACGACTCATTGTTCGCTTGCTGAGGTAGTGGAACCATCGATTTCTCAAGGGTATCTTTGACATCCCTCTTCAGCTCTTCGATGGCTTCCTTGACCTTTTCTTCGGAATCGAAAGTGGATTCAGCAATCGCCACAGCTAAACTCTTCTCAAGCATCTCATTCACATCCTCTTTGAGACTGGCAATTGCTTCTTCCATCTTCTTGGCAGCGGTAGGATCGATCGGGAGGACAGCAGCGGTAGCAATCACTGATGACGACTTCTGCATCATTTCTAGGATGTCCTGGCGGAGTTCGTCGATGGATTTCTTGGTGTCCTGCGAAGAAGACGCCGAGGAAACAATGCTGGCAACATCCTCCTTCATCTCTTGTAAGAGCGTTTTGATCGCCTCATCCGACCCCCGCGTAGGTATAGCAATTTGTTTACCCATGCCGTCAATATCAGCCTTCAAGCTTTCGATCAGCTCCTTGATTTCGTCAGACGAGGAACTAGCCGCCATAGTGGAGATAATAACGTCGGTAATCTTTCCTTCGAGGGCATCCAGGAGTGGCTGATTGTTCGTCCCCGGTTCGTTGGGCGTCACGGTTGCAACAGCCATCGAGATGCTCTTATTCATCATTTCCAGAACCTCTTTCTTCAAATCAGTGATGGAATCTCTGGTTTGCTGAGAAAGATCGGCGATGCAAGAAACGGCTTTGTCGGAAGTCACCAAGCTCTGTTGGACCTTGGCCAAGACGGTTTCCTTCATGTCTTCAAACGCGTCCTCTACCGCGGTGGCAGAGTTGTTTGCTACGGCAGCCGCAATCGAACTGCCCATAACGCCAATATCCTGCCGCAAAGTCTCCATAGTTTCTTTGATCTGCTGGCCCGAATCACCGCTTGACATGGCTGACTCCGCAACCAAATCAGCAGTTTTCTCCATGGCATCCATGAGCTCCCTGGCAAGGCGCTCGATCCTAATTTTAATCTCATCGGCTTCAGGATAGTGAACCGGGGCAGCCAAAGCTGAGTTCGATTTTTCAATCATGTCCAGAATCTCCCGTCGAAGCTCCTGAATAGGCTCAAGAATCTTTGCGGAGTCGTCCCTGGTAACTGCCTTCGATAGCGTGTCATTAACTTCCGATCTCAGCTCGGCCAGAGCGGCTGAGGTCTTCTCGTCCGCGCCGGCAAGCGCAACGGCGGTCGTCAAAGAGTCTTCCATTTTTGCATCCAGCTCCTCCCTCAGTTTGTCGATCGCAGATGTAATCTCGGTTGATTCTGATGTTACAGACTGTTGGATGAGGACGGCCAACTCCGACTTCATTGCAGCTAGAATATCGCTTAAGCCCTCGGCTCCGCATTTGGCGTCAATGTCCTGGCAAATCGCGTATGTCTTCTCCGCCATTTCCTTAAATTCAGTCCGCAAATCAGCCAACGCAACAGCTGAATTGGCGGCTTGAATCGCCTCGATGTTCCTATCTGTAGAGGTTTCCGTCGCTTCCTTCAACTGCTGAATGGCATCTTCGGAGTTCTTGAAAGCATCCAGGCTTCTCTGAGCCATAGCACCAAGGGCACCCTTGAGCTCCGCAATCAACATTGACGGGTTCGAATTGGCAACGGCCTCGAGAGTTTGCGCGGACGTCGAAGTCAAGGTTTCCATGTTCTTCTCAAAGAGCTCTTCAACCTTCCTAGTGAGCTCGTCGACGTCGTCCTTGACACCCAAATCTACTTGCCACAGTGCCTCGTCATCGTCCCCCATGATGGATCTCTGAAGGTGCTTGTGGAGGTGCGTGAGCTCGTCGATCTTTCTAGACGTAGTATCTTCGAATTCAGCGAGCCGGTCGTTCCCGCTGCAAACACCCGTCCGCACCACTTCCAAAACTTTTCTAACATCGCCCGTTGCTGCGTTTGCCGTGCCTACCGCTTGTCCGATCTCTTCTAGAAAACGTCCCAACGTGGCCAAACCTTCCGTATTATGGTTGTTTGCATGATACGACTCCTTCTGGAAAACCTTGATTAGGGCGTTTATGGATGAGAGCGTGATGTCCGTCCGGGTGGTAGTCGAGGCAATGTTCGCAAGCGCGGTAATAGCCGCCTCATTGTCTAGGTCAGGGGGAAGTGGAGGGTTTGTCGTTGTGAGAGCCTGGGACGGAAGGCCGAGAGACCCATGTGTAGGCATCCGAGCCATTGCTGCTCGTTGCACGGCTGCAAGTACCTCGATTTGTCCGCCAAGGTCTTTCAAGGCATCCCCAACACTCTTGTCATGACCGATCCAAATCTCCCTCCAGTCCTCGACCAATCTTTTGATATCCTTATTCAGTGCTCCTCCGAATCCCACAGTCTCCTGAAGGTTCTTCAAAATATCTAGCACTTCGACACTCCCATCAATTTCTATCGGCGTGGGCTCAGATAGGCTAGCGGTGCCAGAGATTGCGGTTGGAGTCGGTTGCTTTCCCATATCTTCCGACATGACCTCCAGTTTCGCCCTAACTTCCTCTAGCATAGACATCACCCTCTCGTCAGCATCACGGTCCCGGAGCTCCTCCAGAATAGATAGAGCCTGGCCCAGTCTCTCATCCGCGTCCTTGCCCTTGAGCTCATCGATAGCCAAGAGAATGCGTGCGTCACTGCTTTCCTCGACGTCCTTTTCCCGAATTTCCTCGAGAAGAGACATGATCTTCTCCTCTCCGATCTTCTCTTGGTGCAGGTCCCGTCTCAACTCCTCGAGCATGGCAAGCACTCGCTCGTCGTCGTCGTTTGTTCTTGGACCAACCAGTGCCAACTCTTTCCCTCGAGAATCTTCTCGGTCCCGTATCTCCTCTAGAACCGATAGTATCTTGGCCTCGGCGTCGCCTTTTCCATCCTCCTTGTCCTGTTCTGTTTTCAGGCTGTCCTGGATGTCCTGGAGAATCTCTAGGGCCCGATCTTGATCCTGCTTAGTAGGCATCTCTCGGAGAATCTTTTCCAGAGTCTGAGTCGAGGCCGTGGCATACTTCTGATATACAAGAGCGGCATCATCCCCATAATTTGATCCCCTATCGCTTCCGCTGGCGATGGACAAATGGGAATGCCGTCCCTCCAGAAGGCGATCAGTTGCCTCGAAAGAGGTCAAACCATTTTGGAGGTCCCGCAGTGAGCGCCGGATGTCTTCATCCCGGTTTTTAGCAGCCTCCTTGAGGGCCATCAAATCGGTGGCATTATCTTTTGACCGGCGCGAGAGGTTGGTCATCTCCCTCTGCAAATTCGTAGCAATGGTAGTGATGCCAGACAGCTGCGAGCTGATCGTGTGGATGTCATGTACGGTAACCTTCCCTGGTGCGTCACTGTAGTCCGCCCCCGATCGTGTTACGGAGTTCTTCGGTGTGCTCAATTCCGGAGAAGTGGTATTGTTACGAAGAGGCGTGAGTGAGGGTGCTTTATCAAAGTCCAAGGACTTGCGGAACGATTGAGAAGAGTATTGTTCCCTGGGCTGGAGGATCTCTCTGTCCTTGAGAGGAAACGATGCACTACTTCCGAACAGGTCCCTGGGGGAAGGTGCTGCGCCTCTTACGGGTGAGGTTTCCGGTTTCTGGCCGCTCAGAATCATATCACGAATCTCGCGGACGGAACCAGATGGCGCGGTCGAATTCGACCGCATGTGGTTGTTGCCGCCAGTTGGAGGCATCGCGGCGCGTTTTGGAGACGTTATGACACCGCCGGCGCCGAACGAGTCCGAACGAGGTCGTCGAACCGGCGAGACTTCTCGAGAGCTATTCGGGGATTCGTAGCCGAGGTCAGGCGCCACACCAGATCCGCCGGTGCTAGAGACGGGAGAGCCGGGACCGTGAGGTCTAAGTGGGAGGGGTGGAGGATTGCGCGCTGGGTCTGATGAATCCCACCTATATCGCAACGCCCGAGCAGAGTTAGCAACGTGCAAAAGCCCTCCAATTCCGGATTTCACAGGAGATGGAGGGAACGGACATCGGGATCATAGCCTGGGAGGGGGTCTTTTGATGAGAGGAGGATGATGATGGAGTAAGCGGCGCCATGACTGACTATTCTGTTCTGTCTGCACTCTTCCTGTCTGGAGCGGCAGCGTTGCATACATCAGCATTGGCGTGTTTTGAAGCTAGCGAGGGGTTCACAATTGGTTCAAGGTACCTGAGTGGATGGAACGAAGTGATTATCTCGCTCAATGGTAACAAAAAAGAGAAGCAATGAAAGCGGATGACGCAGAGTAGAGAAGTAGAGCAGTATAGAATTTGTAGCGAAAAGAAGCGGTGAAGAGAAGGAGGCAGGAGAAGAAGTGCGGATTGGTTGATGGAGGGGGTGAGGATGGAGTGTTGGAGCAAAATGTTGAGATGGATGCTTTGGCTGGTGGGATATGAGGAGCCACTACCTAGGTAGATGGGGGGCTGGAGTCGTATGCAAGCAAGGGTGGAATGTAGTTTGGATTGGTTTGGCGGTCGTATGCCTGATGTGGACGATGAGATGGGATGGGATGGATTGCTTTTCGTAGGAGGTGGAGGAAGGAGGATGGAGAATCAGGAGGAGGAGGGAGTGAGAGCCGGTAGGGAATCCAAAAATCAAACGCTTCACTTCATGGGCTACTCTATCTACGCGACGACAGCCTATCAGCGTGTGGTGCTGATGGTTGTTGTATATTGTTGTGTTGCAAGCAGCAAGCAAGTGTAAACAACTCCATCCCGCCAAGTTTCTCGCTTCCACGTTGCTCCTAGCAACCCAGCGCCCAACGCCACCCCGTAGCGCCCAGCCACCTTATTCGTTCCATCAGTACATACGCTCCAGCCACACCGGAGTTCAGCCCATTTTGAGCGCCGCCGATCGCACTACAAATCAAACCCACAGACACACACGTGACCCTGTGACTGCGCTCCCCTTTCTTGCCCCTCCCACACACCAACCACGAGTTTGGCGTTTTGTGTCGAACAATTCCCGCCAAATCTCAACAGCGACCCCCGACGACGACTACACAACTAACGACCCCGCCAACTACCTCGCAGATCTACCTCGAACACTCTGCAAAATGAAGTGTACGTTATACCGTCCTCAACCGCAGTATCTCCTGAAGTCGATTGGTCGAGTCACCTTGGTCTCTGCGGTCTTTGGGTGGTGACGGGGTGTGAGCTACAAATCGGAAATCGAGGGCGTGGCTTCTGGAGAAGGGAATTGGGAGGGCCTTGTGAGGATGTGGCCGAAATGACGGCGAGACTATACCCACCGACAGACCACAACCGATCGACTGTGGAGGATCATGTGACATTGAGGGGATGGTGGAGGATTGTGACGACTGGTAGCTGACTGGTTCTCTTCCAGTCCTCAAGAATGGCCGTGTTGCTATCATCACCCGAGGCAGGTACGCCGGAAAGAAAGTCGTTATCGTCAAAGGTTAGCAGGTCCCCAGTCAGCCGCAAGAGCTGTTGTTCCGACGGATTTTGACTCTTTGCCCTCCGAACAGTGATGGACGATGGCAGCAAGGCTCACCCCTTCGGCCATGCTCTGGTCACTGGTGTCGACCGCTACCCCTCCAAGGTCACTCGCCGCATGAGCAAGACCAAGATGGCCAAGCGCTCCAAGGTTAAGCCTTTCATCAAGGTCATCAACTACAACCACCTCATGCCCACTCGTTACACCTTGGAGATGGAGAACTTGAAGGGTGTCATCACCAATGACACCTTTAAGGAGCCCTCGCAGAGGAAGGAAGCCAAGAAAACTGTGAAGAAGTCCTTTGAGGAAAAGTACGCGAGCGGAAAGAACAAGTGGTTCTTCACTCGTATGTCGACATCCTCCTTCAGAATGCACATCAGCATAATTATATGGACAAAGGCTAACGAACCCTACAATAATATAGCTCTTCGTTTTTAGATGTTGGCTATTTGTGTATTTTTCGGGGTGGCGTTCTTAATGATAATTACTCTGCCAAAATGAGATAGTTGTCATACAACACCGCGTCATTGTAACCAGCACGCGTCGTGACGATGATTGGAAGCAGAACTTCGCGTAGCGCAGTGCTCGACGTCTGAATTCATTATGGCTGCAGTCTAACAGCGCTATGATCGTTAGCCTTCTGCGACTCACGTGGTAATACCAGACATACTCATACTATTATGTACCACAATCAACTCCACTCATGCCACTTAAAATAACCTGTGAAAATACACAATGGCGACGGCCTTGGGAAATGGTATTGCGGATCTGGGAAATCGGCGGCCATGCATAAGTAGACAGCCCCACCGAAGCCATTGTTACCTGGTCAAATCAGATCATGTTTTCATCTGAGCATCCGAACCATGTATCTAAGGGCCTGTTCGGTTGCCCACCTGCATTTTCAAACCTTCGGTTTCCGGCGAGTTGACGGTTGCCAAAGCTGCAGGTGCAAACTCTCATCTTCCGTGACCACCCGTTCGGCAACCCAGATATTCAACA
>Ga0307508_10001359_pt1 | contig 27557 bp, 20 predicted proteins | sample 9_EM_MG_FD_203089 | JGI IMG/M metagenome (GOLD analysis project Ga0307508, IMG submission 203089) | Populus trichocarpa ectomycorrhiza microbial communities from riparian zone in the Pacific Northwest, United States - 9_EM | ecosystem: Host-associated > Plants > Roots > Unclassified | place...
CCGCCGCGAAGCGGTGGGAAGGGTGAGGGTGACTGTCATGAGCGTCCCGCACTCAACCTCACCCCGCGCTGCTTCGCAGCTTTCCCCTCTCCTGAAAGGAGAGGGGAAGAAGGCCGCCTGCTCAATGTGGGAATCCATTAGCCAACACAGCGCCGGGCCCGACTCCGCTCGCCCCTCACCGCCCCAGACAGGAAATGGCCGCCCCATCACGCCAATGCCCCCATCACCTTGCCCTGAAACCCGATCACGATCCGCTTGCCGCGAAACGGCACCAGATCGACCTCGCGCGTCTGCCCCGGCTCAAATCGCACGGCCGTACCGGCGGGAATGTCCAGCCTCAGGCCCAGCGCCGTATCCCGATCGAAGATCAGGCCGTCATTCGCTTCGGCGAAATGATAATGGCTGCCCACCTGCACCGGCCGGTCGCCGCTATTGGCGACGGACAGGGTCGTAACCGGCAACCCCTCGTTCAAGATATGATCGCCCTCGCCGGCGAGGATCTCCCCGGGGATCATCGTATCGGCTCATGGACGCTCACCAGCTTGGTGCCGTCGGGAAAGGTCGCTTCGACCTGAACATCGTGGATCATCTCGGCAATGCCCTGCATCACCTGATCGCGCGTGAGGATGTGTGCGCCCGCCTCCATCAGGTCAGCGACCGAGCGGCCGTCGCGCGCGCCCTCGAGCACGAAATCGGAGATGAGCGCGATCGCCTCGGGATAGTTGAGCCTGACGCCCCGCTCGAGCCGGCGGCGCGCGACCATCGCGGCCATCGCCAGCATCAGCTTGTCTTTCTCGCGCGGGGTCAGCCGCATTTCAGCATTGCCAAGTGCGCGGGAGTGGCCGTCCGCCGCGCAGGACCGAAAGAGCGGCGACGATGTCGGCACGCAGCGCCGCGCCGTCCGGCGCGAGCAGCCGGACGGCGAGCAGGCCGTTCCAGCTGCTGGCGGCGGCATGCCCGCGCGGCACGGCAAGGGCCTCACGCACCGGCTCAAGCAGGCTCGCCGCGCGGGTCGAGGCGTGGACGATCACCGCCATGGCCGCCGCGCCGTTGCCGATCGCCGCGCGGCGCATCAGCGCATCGACATCCCCGCCAATCTCGAGCGCATCGGCATAGATGAGCCGGCCGCCGCGATAGATCCGCATCCGATCGCGCAGCCGCCCCCGCGTCATCCTCTCCCCCATGGCGGTTCGGCCGAGCACGACCGCCTCAAGCCCCAGAAAGCTCACATCGGCGGCCAGCATGATCCGCGCGTCGCGTTCCAGCCGGGCGCGATCGAACAGGATCGTTTCCTGGGGCAGCCATTCAGCATCGGCGCCCTGTCCCACATCGATGCAGGTCTGGATGCGGCAACCGATGGAGAGGGCGCGGTAGACTTTTTCCGCCGCCAGCGTGGTGACGGAAGCACAGGCGCCATCCGCCCAGCGCAAATCCTGCGCGATGCTGTCGCCATCGGCGAGGCCGCCGGCGGTATTGAGCACGATCGCGCATGGCCGATCGCTTTCCGCGCGGCGGGGCAGGCGGACGCGAAGGCAGCCTGATTGATAGCTTTCGCGCATCATCGTGGCGTCGCCGCGCCGCTCGAAGCCGATCCTGAGCCTGCCCTGGCTGCGCGCACTTTGCGGCAGTGCAGCATGACGAAACAACGGGTTACCCGTCACATTGCTGAAATTGTCGAGCCCCCCGTGCACGCCGATCTCCGCCTGATCAAAGCGGCATTATGCCCGGTTTGCGGCGGCTTTCAATGCAAAGCTGCTCGCTTGCTCAAAAAGCTTATGGGGCGTTTGACGTATTGGCCTCTGCTGCGGTCCGCCGAATTTTAGCAGTTGACGTTGCGGTGCAGCATCTACGTTAAATGACACATAGCGACTTTTTTTGCGTCGCAGCATCATTTTCTAGGATCAGACGGATCACCTCAATGCGTGACGGCTTCGATGGGCGATCGAAGCCCTGGAAACGATCTTGAACAAGGGGGACTCTCGAAATGAACGTGGTGACCACTCAACATATTGCAGCGGCCAGGTTGAAGCGGAGCTTGCTCGGGATGCTCAGCGCTACGCCGCTGATGCTGGCGATCCTTGGAAGCAGCACGGGCGCAGCGTTCGCTCAGTCGGGCCCCACTGAAAAGCCGGTTGAAAAGCCAGCTGAGCAGCCCGCCGAGCTGCCCGTTGAAGAGGCCGCGAAGGCCCCGGACATCCTCATCACCGGCACGCGCATCGTCCGTGACGGCTACAAGGCCCCGACCCCGATGACCGTCGTCGGCGTCGAGCAATTGCAGACCCTCGCGGCCAGCAACGTCGCTGACTCCCTCAACACGCTTCCCCAATTCTCCGGTTCCTCAACGCCGCTGTCGACCGCCGGCGGGATCAACAATCACCAGGGGGGCATCAACGGCCTCAGCCTTCGCGGCCTGGGTACGATTCGTACCCTCGTGCTGCTCAACGGTCAGCGGATGGTCGGCGATATCTCCACCGGCGTCGTCGACACGAACCAGATCCCGCAGCAGCTGATCCAGCGTGTCGATACGGTGTTCGGCGGCGCCAGCGCTGAATATGGTTCGGACGCGCTCACTGGCGTGGTCAATTTCATCCTCGACAACAAGTTCACCGGTCTGAAAGGTGAGCTTTCCGGCGGCGTCACCAATTATGGCGACGATCGCGACTGGAAGATCGCCGTCACCGGCGGCACGAGTTTCGCCGACGGCCGCGGCCATATCGTGGTCTCGGGGGAAGTGGCCGCGAACGACGGCATTCTTTCGCCCAACCTGCGGCCGTGGAATCTCCACGGCTATATGATGATGAATAACCCGGCCTATGGGACGGGCGCCGGCCAGACCACCTCGGTGCCGCAATATATCGCCAGAGGCCAGGTCGGCATGTCCAACGCCTCGCCTGGCGGCTTGATCACCTCGGGTCCGCTCAAGGGCACCTTGTTCGGCGCTGGCGGCGCGATCTCAATGATCAACTATGGTTCGATCATTTCCAATCCGCTTATGTCGGGCGGTGATTGGGAGGCCACCAATGAGGCGCGCGTATTCGCCTATGCGCTGGATCCCAAGCAAAGCCGCCAGAACGCCTTCGCGCGCATGAGCTTCGACGTCACCGACAATCTCGAGATCTACGGCCAGGCCCAATATGCCCATGCGAAGGAGGTTTCGAACTCAGTCGCGAATTACCGGACCGGCGACATCACCGTCACCGCCGACAACCCCTTCATCCCGACAGCGATCGCCCAGTCGATGGCGGCCCAGGGGATCACGTCGTTCAAGATGGGCACGATGAACCTGGACATGGGCGGGACGACCCCGACCTATGAACGCTCGGTCCGTCGCTTCCTGATCGGCGCCGATGGCAAGTTCGAAGCCCTTGGCAGTTCCTGGAAATGGGATCTTCACGGCTCTTATGGCAAGCACACCGGTCTCAGTTCGGCGACGAACAGTTACAAGCCGGCGAACTATGCGCTCGCCATCGACGCGGTCCGCAGCCCCACCACGGGCGCCATCGTGTGCCGCTCGACCCTCACCAACCCGACCAATGGCTGCGTGCCGTACAATCTGTTCGGCACCGGCGTGAACAGCATTTCCGCGATCAACTATGTCGAGGGCGGAAAACCCTTCTACGATGAAGTCTACACGCAGAAGGTCGTGGGAGCGAACATAAGCGGTGAGCCGCTGTCGCTGTGGGCCGGCCCGATATCGGTCGCGACCGGCTTCGAATATCGCAAGGAAGAAACGCACGCCACCGCCGATCCCGGCCAGGCGCTCAACCAGTGGTTCATCACCTCCGGCACGCCTTTCTCCGGCCAGTTCTCGGTCGTGGAAGGCTATCTCGCAACGGTCATCCCATTGGCCAAGGACACGTGGTGGGCGAAGAGTCTCGAAGTCAGCGGCGCAGTGCGCGTCACGCACTACTCGACCTTCGGCACCAAGGAGACCTGGAAGGTCGGCCTGACCTACAGTCCGTTCGACGATCTGCGCTTCCGCGGCAACATATCGCGCGATCTCCGCGAGCCGACGATGGTTGATCTATACTCCGCGCCGGTGAGCTCATCGGCCCAGATCGCAGATCCGTTCCTCAACAACGTCAGCGTGAATTATCAGGGCTTTACGGTCGGCAACCCCAACCTGCAGCCGGAAAGCGCGCGTTCGATGGGGCTGGGGGTCGTTTATCAGCCGAGCTGGCTGCCGGGCTTCAGCGCGTCGTTCGACTATTACAAGGTCGATATATCGTCCGCGATCACCTCCTTCTCCGCGTCGCAGCTGCTCAATCTCTGCTATTTTGGCCAAAGCGCCGCGTGCGCCGCCATCACCCAGACCGGCACTGACTCGACCGGCCTGCCGATCCTCAAGATCATCTCGGGCCCGGCGAATTTCGCGAGCGAAAAAGCCAGGGGCTTCGATATCGAAGCCAGCTATGTCCGGCCGCTGGATGCGGTGTTCGCCGGCTGGAAGGGCGATCTCAACATCCGGGTCCTGGCCACGCATGCCATTTCGGACGTCCAGACCTCCGGTGCCCCTGGCACGATCCCGTTGGATCTGGCGGGGCAGAATGCCGGTAGCGCCGTACCGCACTGGAAATATTCGGCAAGCGTGACCTATCATCTCGAGCCGGTAACGCTCGGCCTGTCGGTGCGCGGTGTCAGCGCCGGGGTGTACAACAACAACTGGATCACCTGCACCACTGCGTGCCCGGTCTCTACCGCCAACAATATCACCAGCGACATGAACTCCTTGCCGGCTGCGGCCTATCTTGACCTCAGCGCCCGTTACGACATTGGCACTGGCGGCAAGTCCGGAATTCAGTTGTTCTTCAACATCAAGAACCTGCTGAATACGGATCCCGCCATCTACTACCCGGGCCCGAACGGCAACGCCTGGCAGATTTATCCTGCCACGCCCAACAACTACGATCTTCTCGGGCGCGTGTTCCGCGCAGGTGTCCGCTTCAAGCTGTAGGAAAGCGCGGGAGGGAGGCCCCTCCCGCTACGAAACCCGCCCTGGCGACAGGGCGGGTTTTTTGTGCGTGCTGAACAACTCGTCCTAGTCTCGATCGAGACAGACCCGGTGCGGCCTTCGGTGCAACGCGCCCGCTGCGGTGCCGATTCAAGCTTTGTCGGTCCCTGCTATGGTCGCGCCCGATCCGGCACCGTGCCGGCGTGGCTCTTTCCCGGTGTCGAGACGATCGAATGCCGCAGAAATCGGTGAAGCAAGTAGAATGGAAGACAAAAAAACATGACTCGCATAATTCTATACTTTGATAGCAAGAACGAGGTGAGTTTATCCTCGGCCGTGCCGACGACGCAGTTACGAAATGAAGTTGGAAAATGGCCATTGCGGCGCTCTGAATTCTGACGAGAGCGCGGTTCGGATTTAAATTTGTATATACACGGTGGCTCGCAAAAATGCGCTTTCCAAACCACGATACTGACGTGCGGTCGCCGGGGAGGGCCTCGATTAGCCTCGTCGCTGCGACTGCCCGGAAATGGATATTCCAGAATAGTGCGACGTTCCAACCTGGTTATTGCAAAACAATAATGCGAGGTATCAAGCGATTAATATCACACGGGAAAATGCCGAAAACGGCGCGAGATTCCGACAGAATCATCGCTTCTCGCATAAAGCTCGCAAAAATCGCGGCGACAAAAAAAGAGCGGGCTGCGTCAGATTCGACGCAGCCCGCTCCGGTCATCCGAGCCTTATTTTTTGAGCGGCGATGCGACCTGCAGATCGAAGCCGTCAGGATCCTTGATGTGGAAGCTTTTCGAGCCGCCGCCCATGTCGGTTCGCGGCGCCAGGCCGCGGCGGTTCAGCTCCGCCTCCACTGCGTCCGCATCCCATTTGTCCAGCGTGTAGCAGACATGGGTGACATAGGGTTTGGCGTCGGGTTGACTGCTATTACGTGCCGTCAGCAACGTGTCGCCAAACCTCAGATAGCATTGCTTGCCGGTATCCTCGGAAACCTTCATGCCGAGCAGGTCGGAATAAAAATCTCGCGTCTTTGTGTAGTCCGGCACCGCAAGCACGAAGTGATTGACGCTGAGCGCCTTCAGTTTCCTCGGTGCCGCCGGCACCGCGGCCATCGCCGGCGCCGCGCTCCCCGCAAGGGCGCCGACCGCCAGAACCTGAACGAGCTGGCGTCGGCTCATCTTGCCGCGCTCAAAGTCATTCAACAGACTGTCGATGATCTGTTCCATGGTGTTTCCTCGGGTGTCGCGGTTGAGACTGGAGCTGGCCGGGAGGCGCCGTGCCGGGGCACGGCGCCTCCACGAGCACGCTCAGTTGCTGAGGGGGCGAAGCGTCGGCCGCTGGAACTTGGCGCCGGGAATGAACTGCCCCGAGCCGGGCTGTCCGAGGATCTTGCCATTGTCCCACACGATCTCGCCGCGGCGGATTGTCGTGATCGGAAGCCCTGTGACTTCCCGCCCCGCATAGGTCGAGTATCCCGCCCTCGACAGCTGGTCCTTGTCATTCAGAACCTTCTTCTTGGCCGGATCCCAGATGACGATGTCGGCATCGGATCCGACCTGGATCACGCCCTTGCGCGGATACATGCCGAAGATCTTCGCCGCGTTGGTGGAGGTCACCGCCACCATCTGCTCGAGCGTGATGCGGTCCTTGAGGACGCCTTCCGACATCATCATCGGAGGGTAGTCCTGAAGGGTGTTCTGCCCCATGCGCTTGTCGTTGATGGTCTGGGTGGGATCGAGCTTCGCTTCTTTCGAGAAGGCGGTGTGGTCAGTGCCGATGGTGCTGATCACCCCTCGGCGGATGTCGTCCCAGAGTACGTCCTGGTCCCATTTCGGGCGCAGCGGCGGGCCGCCGACATATATGCCGCCATCCGGCTTCTGGTATCCCTGATCGGTCCCAAAGAGGTTCCATGGGCGTGTTTCCACATAGACCATAAGTCCACGCCGCTGGGCGTCTTCAAGGACTGCCAGCGCCCGGCCGGATGTCGTGTGGAGGATGAAGACGGGCGATCCGGTCGCCTCGGCAATCGCCACGGAGCGCTGCACGGCAAGCACCTCGGCGATCATCGGGGAGCTCTGGGCGAAATTCTTCAGGGTGAGGCCGGTGCCCTCGTTCAGAGCCGTCAGACGCTCCTGCGCGTCGGCCATGATCGAATAGTCCTCGGCGTGGATCATGCTGACCACGCCGGCCTCGCCCGAGACGCGGAACAGCTTGATCCAGGCCAGCGAATTCTTGTCGTACGACGCTCTCGCCATCATGTCTTCGCCGGTGCTGACGATGCCGCGCGCGGCGAGCGCGTCGAAGGTGGCCTTCTGCGTCAACGGGTCCGGCGGGCTTCCCTTCGGCACGTCGACCGGGTTGACGCTTGCGTGAATATAGACGTCGGCGATCGAATTCTTCCGGATCAGCGCGATGTTGCGATCCGCATAGACGTTGGGGTCTTCGTCGTTCTTGAACGCGATGAAGTCGCCCAGCGTGGTTATCCCGCCGGCCAGCGCGGCTCTGCCGCCGGTGATGATATTGTCCTGATTGCCCTTGGCGGGAGGCGCGATGCTGACGTCGAGCGGCAGATGCGTATGCGTATCGATGATGCCCGGCATCAGGAACTTGCCGGCGGCATCGATCTCGTGGGCGCCTGGCGCGGCGACGATCTTGGGAGCGATCTCCACGATTTTCTCGCCGCGGATCCGGATATCGGCCGCCATGCGGCCATTGTCGTTGATGATGAGGCCGTTATGAATCACCAGCTCCGCCGGCTCCTGCGCCTGGGTCGTGCTGCACTGCAGCATAAGCGCGATCGCCAGGCAGGATGCCGTTGTCAGGCGGGCTACGGCGGAAACGGGCGATTTGCGGCCCGAGCGCACTCCTATAAAAGATCCCATGATTCTGCGTCTCCCCTTCGCCGTGGAGATTAGTTGGCGATGCAGCAAAAAAGCTAGCTGTCCATGCTGCAGTGCCGAATACGTCAAACGGCGTATATGGCGCGCGTCCGAAGACTACAAAAACAGAGCAAGTTGATCGGCGGCTAAACGGCCCGGCCGGGGGATCAACGGACACAGGAGGCAAGTGATGAGCAAGTTGCTCGGCAGAAAAATATTTCTGACTCTGGCGCTGGCCGGCACCGCGCTGGTCAGCGCGTGCGGCAAGGGGACGAGCGGCGCGGCTGCCGATGGCGACATCAAGGTCGGTGTGCTGCATTCGCTGTCGGGCACGATGGCGATCAGCGAGGATACGGTGAAAAACTCCACCCAGCTCGCGATCGACGAGATCAATGCGGCGGGCGGGGTCATGGGCAAGAAGCTCGCCGCCGTGGTCGAGGACGGCGCATCCGATCCCGCGATCTTCGCACAAAAAGCATCCAAGCTGATCGAGAAGGACGGTGTCGTGACCGTGTTCGGCGGCTGGACCTCCGCCAGCCGCAAGGCGATGCTGCCGGTGTTCGAAAAGACCGGCAACCTGCTCTGGTATCCGGTCCAGTTCGAGGGCAATGAATGCTCGCCCAACATCATGTATTCCGGCGCCCAGCCGAACCAGCAGGCACTGCCGGCCTATGACTGGGCAAAGGAAAAGGGCTATAAGAGCGTCTTCCTGGTCGGGTCCGACTATGTCTATCCGCGCACCGCCAACCTGATCCTCAAAAAGCATATCGAGGCGGACAAGCTGGCGCTTGTCGGTGAGGAATATCAGCCGCTGGGCGGCACTGAGTTTTCCGGCGTCGTCGGCAAGATCAAGGCGGCCAAGCCCGACATCATCTTCAACACGCTGAACGGCGACAGCAACGTCGCCTTTTTCAAGCAGATGACGGCGGCTGGCCTGACCCCCAAGGTCATTCCGATCATGTCCTTCTCGATCGGCGAGCAAGAGGCGCAGGCGATGGGCCCGTCGCTGGTCGAGGGCAGCTATGCCGGATGGAATTATTTCCAGTCGATCGACAATCCCGCCAATGCCAGGTTCATTGCCGCCTACAAGGCCAAGTTCGGCGCCGACAAGGTCATGACCGACCCGATGGTTCACGGCTATGTCGACGTCTATATCTGGAAGGCGGCGGTCGAGAAGGCGGGCAGCACCGATCCCGCCAAGGTTCGCGCCGCGGCGGTGGCGCTGGCGGCGGTCGATACGCCGCTCGGCATGGTCAAGTTCCTGCCCAATAACAGCTTGGTGCAGACCGGCTATATCGGCCAGGCCGACGCCGCCGGCCAGTTCAAGGTTCTATGGACGTCGAAGGGTGCGATCGATCCCAAGCCTTATGATGCGCTGGCGTTCCCGGGCAAGACCTGCACCATCTGATGGTGACGCGTAACCGCGCGGAAATGCCCCCGCGCGGTGCGCGGCCGCCTGCCCAGCGAGAAAGGCCGGGCCCATGGATTTAGCCTTTCTCACCGGCCAGCTGTTCAACGGCTTCAGCGTCGCGTCGCTTTATATCCTCGCGGCTTTGGGCCTGGCGCTCAGCTTCGGCCTGATGCGCGTCATCAACATGGCGCATGGCGAGATCCTGATGGTGGGCAGCTATCTGGCCTATCTCACCATCCAGTTCGTGCCGGGACCGCTCGGTATTTTCGCGGCGATGGCGGTTGCGTTCGTCGGCACCGGCCTGCTCGGCGCTTTTCTGGAGGTCGCCCTGGTCAGCAGGCTGACGTCGCGGCCGCTCGATACGCTGCTCGCCACATGGGGCGTCAGCCTGATCCTGCAACAGGCGGCGCGCGACATCTTCGGAGCCACCGGCGTGTCGGTGACGGCGCCGCACTGGCTGGACGGCGGCCTGACCTTTGGCGGCCTGCAGCTGCCCATGGCGCGCCTGTTCATCCTGGTGCTGGCGGTGGTGGTGCTGGCGGCCCTTGCGCTCATCCTGCGCTTTACCCGGATCGGCCTGCTGGTGCGGGCCGTCAATCAGGACCGGGAGACCGCATCGGCCATGGGGGTCAATGTCCGGCAGGTCGACGCCTTCGTCTTCGCGCTGGGCGCGGGCGTGGCGGGTATGGGCGGCGTGGTGCTCGCCCTGCTCGGCCCGGTGACGCCCAATGTCGGCCAGAGCTATATCATCACTGCCTTCCTCGTCGTCATTCTGGGTGGGCTTGGCAGTATCGTCGGCACCACCATCGCCGCGCTGATGATCGGGCTTTTCATGGCCCTCTCCCAGATCTTCGTGGATGTGAGCTTTGCGCAGGTGCTGACCCTGCTCTTCGTCATCCTCTTCCTCCAGTTCCGACCACAGGGCGTCATTTCGGTGAAGTCCCGCGCGCTCGACGCAGAATAGGGCAGACGGTCATGATATCGACCCTGTCGATCAAGCCGATAGCGGGTGGCATCGCCCTGATCCTCGCCATTGCCGCACCCTGGCTGCTGAGCGGCTATGATCTCAACCTGCTGGCCCGCTTCCTCGCGCTCTCGCTCACCGCGATGGGGCTGGTGCTGCTCTGGGGCGAAGGCGGCGTGCTCAGCCTGGGGCAGGGCGTGTTCTTCGGCATCGGCGGCTATGCGATCGCCATGCATTTGAAGATGAATGGCCTGGCGCAAGGGGAACTCCCCGACTTCATGCAATGGTCCGGCGTCACCGCGCTGCCCTGGTGGTGGTCAGTGCTGAAAAACCCCGTCGCCGCGGTCCTCGCCGTGTTCGTCGTGCCGACCGGGATAGCCGCGCTCTTTGCCTGGGCGATCTTTCGGCGGCGCATCGGCGGCGTCTATTTCGCGCTGATCACCCAGGCGCTGGCGCTGGCCTTCGCAACGCTGCTGGTAAGCCAGCAAGGGACGACCGGCGGCTTCAACGGTCTCACTGACTATCAGACGCTGTTCGGCTTCAACCTCAACCTGCGATCGACCACGACCGGCCTGTATTTCATCACCCTGGCGCTGGTCGTCGCGGGTTTCCTCGCGCTGCGCTGGCTGCTCGCCAGCCGCTTCGGCACGCTGCTGCGCGCGACCCGCGATGGCGCTAATCGCATGCGCTTTCTGGGCTATGATCCCGCCCCCTACAAGGTCGTCGCCTTCTCCGTCGCGGCGCTGTTCACCGGTGTCTCTGGCGCGCTCTTCACCCTGCATGCAGGTGTGATCTCGCCCGCGCTGGTTGGTGTCGTCCCATCGATCGAGATGGTGATCTGGGTCGCGATCGGCGGGCGGGAAAGCCTGGCGGGGGCTCTGGCCGGAGTCCTGCTGGTCAACTTCGCCAAGGACAAGGTTTCGACCGCGCTGCCTGAATTGTGGCTCTATGCGCTGGGCGCGCTGTTCATCATCGCGGTCACCATCCTGCCCAAGGGTCTCGCTGGCCTTTTCGGGCCGGACCATCCTTTCAAGCCGTCAAAGGCCGGCGACATGTTTGCCCGCTGGCGCAAGGGCAGGGCCACAGAAGTCGCCACCGAAGAAGCATCGGCGTGATCGGGGAGGAAAAGACGCCGCTGCTGGAAATGCGCAACGTGATCGTCGATTTCGATGGGTTCAAGGCGATCGACGACCTGTCGCTGACGATCGAAAGCGGCAGCATGACGGTGGTGATCGGCCCGAACGGCGCGGGCAAATCGACCATGTGCGACGCGATCATCGGCCGCGTTCGCCCGACCTCGGGGAAAGTCCTGTTCCGCGGCAGGGAAATCCAGGCCGAGAGCGAGCATGCGATCGTCGGCCACGGCATCTGCCGCAAGTTCCAGACGCCCGGCGTGCTGGTCGCGCTGTCGGTGATCGACAACCTGACCATCGCCGCGACGCGGGATCGCCGCTGGTGGACCAGCTTCAGGCGCAAGGGCGAGGCGGAAGCGCGCGCCAGGGCAGGGGATGTGCTGGAGAAGATCGGCCTGACCGAACGGCGCGATGCGCTGGCGGGCGATCTTTCGCACGGCGAGAAGCAATGGCTCGAGATCGGCATGGTCGTCGCCACTGATGCTGAACTGCTCCTGCTGGATGAGCCGACCGCCGGGATGGGCGCGGCGGAAAGCGCGCAGACCGCCGAGCTCATCAAGACGCTGCTGGGCAAGCATGCGGTGCTGGTGATCGATCATGACATCGATTTCGTGGCGCAACTGGGCGGCCATGTCGTCGTGCTGCACCAGGGCAAGCTGCTGCGCGAAGGCACGCTCGCGGGAATCCGGGCGGACGAAGAAGTCGCGGCGATCTATCTCGGGAGGGCGAAATGACCGACCTGATGAACCTGCGCGGCGTATCGGCGGCTTATGGCAAAGGTCAGGTGTTGTGGGACATCGCCTTCGATCTGTGTGCGGGCGACGCGATCACCGTGCTAGGCCGCAACGGCGTGGGCAAGACCACGCTGATGAAGACGATCATGGGCCAGCTTCCCGTGTCGGGCGGCTATATCTATTGGCACGGGGACGAGTTGACGGAGATGCGCGCCTATCAGCGTTCGCGCGCGGGCATCGGCTTCATCCCCCAGGGGCGGCACGTATTTCCGCACCTCACCGTGCGCGAAAATCTGGAGGTCGGCCTGTCGGCGCTGAGCCGCAAGGGCTTCACCGGCCCCAGGAAAGTGCCAGATTTGGTGTTCGATCTCTTCCCCAAGCTTGTCGAGATCGCCGACCGCAAGGCCGGGGTCCTGTCAGGCGGAGAGCAGCAGCAACTGGCGATCGGCCGCGCCCTTGCCGGCAGGCCGCAACTCCTCCTGCTCGACGAACCAACCGAGGGCATCCAGCCCAATATCGTGCAACAGATCGAGGATGCCTTGCTGCGCGTGCGCAAGGAACTGAACGTCGCGATCCTGATCGTCGAGCAAAATCTCGATTTCGCCTGGAGCGTAGCCGACCGCTATCTGGTGATGCAGCGCGGGCGGATCGTGCAGGAGGGCAAGACCGCGTCGGACAGCGCGGATAGCGTCGCGCATCTGGTCCATGTCTGATGATGGCGCCGCCGGCTAGGACGTTCGTCGGCCGAGCAGCGCTGCGAACCCGAGCTCGCAGATTGATCTCAGAGACGGCCATCTTCATAGGCACGAGCGAATTTCGCCCTGTGCAGGTGCGAGCATTGCGAGCCCTCCTGCCTGACGCGGCCGTGAGAGAATGACCGGTCGCGGCTATCGCCGCCTCGCGCGCACTAGCGGAGCGCGAGCTACAGCGCCTGACGGTCTTTTTATTTCTCCGATTCGGTCGAGATTGGATCGCCCACATTGTCAGTAGGGAACGATCCTTGGTGATCGTCAGCAAAAAGTGAAAATACATTTGACGTGGCATAGGGTCCCACATCCAGTCCCACACGTTGTCGCCCGCGCTTGAATCCGACCAGTCAGAGGTGAACGTTACCGTCTCATATGCGCGTCGCCTTCTAAGGCTCTACATCCCTCCCAAATCACACCCTCTTTCCTCCAGGATCGGTCGCAGCGCCCTGAACGCTGCCGGGTTCCGGTTGAGCGGGATGTTCGGATAGAGGTGGTGGATGATGTGGTATTGCATTCCTGATGATCCGACGTTGCCCCAAATGCTCCGGAACGCGCGGGTATCGTGATAGCGTCCCCGCCCGGTCATCGGCTGGTGCGGTGCCCAGCTCAGATAGATGTTGACATAGATCGAGCCAATTTTGAGCGGCAACCACCACAGGAACACCGCTTCCCAGATGTGGCCAGTCCATGCGAGCGTCGCCAGAATGCTGTAGTGCAACGCCTTGAGCAGCATGGCATGCAGCCCCGCGCTTTTCGCCGCGGGCGTGCCAAGTCGCTGCAATGTCGCAGTGTAGCGGTCGTGGAGCGGCTGACCTTTCACCAGCGCCTTGCGAAGCGCGACGATCAGGGTTGATGCGGCCATCGGAAAGTCAGGATCGAGCTGCGGGTCGTTGGTGTGGCGGTGATGTTCGAAATGGGTCACGCGCAGCACCGAAAGCGGAACGCACATGGGAACGAGTGAATACCAGCCGATCAATTCATTGAACCAGTGCCAGCGCGATCCTTCCGTCGCGATGATGTGGTGCTGGGCATCATGCGAAGGCAGATAACTGGCTGTCACAGTCACGATTGCGATCAGAAACCCTGCCCAAAGGGGAAGAAATCCCTTCATCACGAGCGGCCAGAGCGACAGCCACAATGTGGTGTTGACCAGTGGCCAGATCACCATCACCCACGGAAAACCGCCGATGAACTGTTCGGCAATCGCCTTCTCGCGCGCGCGCAGACTTTGTGTTGTCGCCGCCTCTACCACAGCCATGTCCTCCGCTGGCGGGCGACAAGGCCCAGCAGGGGGCCGAGGCCGAGGCCGAACTGGATTGGCGTGAGGCCAAGCGGAGCACCGATGTTTGCGATCCCCAACAGGGCCGCGATTGCAGGTGCCAGACACCCGATTCCGAACAGGATCGGACCCAGGCCGAATCCAAACGCAATTACGCGCATGGCATCTCTCCTTTCATGCTTTCATGTCCCTGGGCGCACAGAAGGCCCGCAATGACACTGTCGCGTCTCTCTCCGAATCCCGGCGACAAGCGATAGCAGTTCGCAAATGCCGCATTTGACATTTGGCGCCACGCCAACAAAAGGTCGGCGGGGAGAATGGCATGGGTGACATGCTCAGTAGCGCCCCTCTGGACGGCGCGGAGGACTTGATAACAAGGCTAGGCGGCGATCCGGCGAAGATCGCGGCGCGGGCGCATGTTCCCCTCGCTGCTCTTTCAGATCCCGGCACGCTGGTGCTTAGCTACGCGATGTTCGATTTTTTCGAATATGCTGCAGTGGAATGTGACTGCCGTACCTTCGGTTTGTCGATGGCGCAGCGTTCCAGCCTCGCAATCATCGGCCCGGTCTGGTCGCTGCTCAACACCGCCGGGACTATCGGCCAGATGGTGGAAGACCTGGTCAAACACTTCGCCATTTACAGCGAAGCGTCAGTGATTGGTCTCGAGCCTACTGACGATGGCGTGCTGATGTCCTTCGAAGGCCGGGCCGGTCATTGTGAAAGCGAAGTGCAGGCGATGGAGTATTCGCTTGCCATCACCTGCAACGAACTGCGGCGGCATTGCCCGCCGGACTGGGCACCGTCCACCGTCCAGTTCCGCCACGCGGCTCCCGCCGACCTCAATCTGCACCACCGCGTCTTTGGTCCGAATCTGATGTTCGAACAGGATCGCAACACCATTTTCGTGGATGCGGCCACCTTGCAGCAAAAGCGCCAACCAACGGTGTCAGAGGACCGCGCGAACGCTGAAATGGCATTGCGAAAACTTGGTGCCGAACAGCGCGCCAGTATTGCGGCGCGCGTCGAATCCGTCATCCGGACGCACGGCAGCCTTAACGACTGTTCGTTGCAGCATGTATCCACTTCGCTCGCCATCAGCGAGCGCACATTGCAACGGCGCCTCGCTATGGAATCGACAGGTTTCAAGGCGATCCTGGAGACGGTCCGCGCCGATCTCGCGCTCAAATATGTCACGCAATCAAGTCTGCCACTCGCGCAGATTTCGGAGCTGCTTGGTTATTCGGAGTTGAGCGTATTCTCTCGTGCATTCAGGCGTTGGCATGGCCAGACAGCCAAAACCTCTCGCCGCGCAAAAGTCTCATAGACCTGACGCTATTTTCGTCACGATACAAAAGCTGCGGCCCAGGCAAGCGTGTCTCATTCTCTCGCTGCTTTTCTCCCCGACACCAGCCTCCTGACCGCGCTGGCGACTTGTGTTCTGCGGCATGGTCCAGGCGGCACTACCAAGCCGCCCGGAGCATCCCGTCCGCATCATCCTGCAGCTGGGATCGCGCCGATCGGTGCAGCATCTGGCCGATCGTCATGCACCGGTGGCTTGATCTTGAACCAGAGCGCGTAAAGCGCAGGCAGGAACACCAGGGTCAGGATCGTGCCACCCAGCGTGCCGCCGATCAGCGTAACCGCCATCGATCCCCAGAACACCGAGCTGATCAGCGGCACGAACGCGAGCACCGCCGCCAGCGCGGTCAGGATCACCGGGCGGGCGCGCTGGACGGTGGCTTCGACCACGGCATGATACGGGTCCATGCCGCCCTTCTCGTGATCATGGATCTGCCCAATCAGGATCAGCGTGTTGCGCATCAGGATGCCGGCCAGCGCGATCAGGCCCAGGATCGCATTGAAGCCGAACGGCTGGCCGGTCACCAACAGGGTGGGGACAACGCCGATAACGCCCAGTGGCGCTGTCAGCAGCACGATCGCCATCGCCGACAGGCTTCGTACCTGAAGGATGATGACGACCATCATCAGCACGATCATGATCGGGAAGATCGGCGCGAGGGCCGCATTGGCCTTGTTCGCCTCCTCGATCGAGCCAGCCATCTCGATATGATAGCCGGAGGGCAGGTCCTTGATGAGTGGCTGGAGCTTCCCGAACATCGCTGTCGACACGTCCGGCGGCTGCAGGCCGTCCGCGATGTCGCCACGAACGGTGATCGTCGGCAACCTGTCACGGCGCTGGAGGATCGGGTCCTCCATGCGAACCTCAAGCTTGCCGATCTGGCTCACCGGCACGCGCTCGCCATTGGCACCGGTCAGCATATAATCGCCGATCCGCGCCGGATCGAGCCGGTCGCCGCCCCCCGAGCGTGCCACCACATCGACGGTGCGGATGTCCTCGCGCGCCTGCGACACGGTAGCGCCGGTCAGCAGAAACTGGAGCTGTTCCGCGACGTCGCTGGATGTCAGGCCGAGCGCGCGCAGCCGGTCCTGATCGAGGACGAAATGCAGCGCCGGAGCCCGATCGCCCCAGTCGGCGTTGACGGTGCGCATCATCGGGTCGTCCTGCAGGATCTTCTGCGCTTTGGCGGCGATGGTACGCACGGTCGCGAGATCAGGGCCGCTGACCCGGAAGGCGACCGGGAAGGGAGAATATGGACCGAACACGAGCTGCGTCGCACGAACCCGGGCTTGTGGCGCCAGGCCATCGGCCGCGGCTTGGCGCAGCCGAACCTTCAACGCGTCGCGCGATGCCTCGTCGGCGGTCAGGACGATGATCTTGGCAAAGGACGGGTCGGGCAGTTCGGGCGACAGCGACATGAAGAAGCGGGGCGCGCCCTGGCCGATATAGGCCGTCACGATCTTCGCCTCGGGCTGCTTGCGCAGCCAGGTTTCGACCTCCTTTGCTGCCTCGCTTGTCTGGGCAATCGCCGTACCCTTGGGCATCTGCACCTCGACCAGCACCTCGGGCCGGTCGGATGCGGGGAAGAACTGCTTCTTGACGAGCGCCATGCCCGCGCCCGCGACGAGGAACGCACCAAGCGTCGCCAGCGTGACAAGGACCTTGCGCCGCACCGCCCAGGCAATGATGCTGCGCACCTTCTCGTAGCGGGGCGTCTGGTAGATCGCGGCATGACCACCCTCGATCGGCTTGATGTTCGGCAGCATCTTCACGCCCATATACGGCGTGAAGATCACCGCGACGAACCATGACGCGATCAGCGCGAAGCCGACGACCCAGAAGATGTTGCCGGCATATTCGCCGGCGGTTGACTGGGCGAAGCCGACCGGCATCAGGCCAATGACGGTGACCAACGTACCGGCCAGCATCGGCGATGCGGTGTGGCTCCATGCATAGGCCGAGGCGCGGATGCGGTCATAGCCCTCCTCCATCTTCACCACCATCATCTCGATGGCGATGATCGCGTCGTCGACGAGCAGCCCGAGGGCTAGGATCAGTGCGCCGAGCGTGATGCGGTCGAGCACGCGCCCGGTCGCCCACATGATGACGAGCACCACGGCGAGCGTCAGCGGCACCGCGGCGGCGACGACGATGCCGACCCGCCAGCCGAGGCTGACCAGGCTCACGATCATCACGATCGCCAGCGCTTCGAGGAAGGTGTGCATGAACTGGTCGACCGCGCTGGCGATGTTGACCGACTGATCGGTGACCGGCGTCAGGCTCATACCGACCGGCATTTCATCCGTGATCTTCGCGATCTCCGCCTTCAGCGACTTGCCGAGGTCGAGGCCGTTCCATCCCTCGCGCATCACGACGCCGAGCAGCAGCGCAGGCTCGCCCTGGCTGCGGATCAGGAAGGATGCCGGATCCTCGTAACCACGCTCGACCTTGGCGATATCGGACAGGCGCAGCGTGGTGCCGTTCGCGACGATGGGCAGGTCGCGGATCTTCGAGATGTCGTCGAACGCGCCGTCGAGGCGCACGACAACCTGCTGGCCCTTGGTCTCGATCGCGCCTGCCGGCGTGATCATGTTCTGCTTGGCGAGCGCGGCAATGATGTCGCGTGGCGAGACGCCGAGCGTGGCGAGGCGCTCCTGCGCGAATTCCACATAGATGCGCTCCGGCCGCTCGCCGACGATATTGATCTTGTTGACGCCGGGCACATGGAGCAGGCGCTGGCGCAGCGTTTCGGCTTCGCGCGCGAGCAGTCTCTGCGGCTCGCCCTTGGCCTTCAGTGCATAAAGCGCGAAGGTGACGTCGCCATATTCGTCGTTGACGAAGGGGCCGATGGCGCCGCGCGGGAGGCTCGGTGCTTCGTCCGACATTTTTTTGCGCGCCTGGTAGAATTCGCCCTGGACGGCAGCGGGCGGCGTCGTGTCGCGCAGCGTCAGCGTCGTAAAGGCGAGGCCGGGGCGGGTGAAGGTCTCGCTGCGGTCGTACCAGCGCAGTTCCTGAAGCCGCTTTTCGAGGGGCTCGGCAACCTGATCCTGCATCTCCTGCGCGGTCGCGCCGGGCCAGGCGGTGACCACCGTCATGACCTTGATGGTAAAGCCGGGATCCTCGGCGCGGCCCAGCTTCAGGAAGGCGACCGTGCCTGCCAGGACGATCGCGATCAGGAAGAACAGCGTGACCGATCGCTCGCGCACCGCCAGCGCGGAGAGGTTGAACCGCCCCGGTTCCTTCTGCTCCATGGACCCGCCGCTCATCGCGTGGCCACCCGGACCGACTGGCCCTGATGCAGCATATGGGCGCCCATCGCCACGAACCGATCGCCGGATTTCAGCCCCGATGTGACGGTAGCGGTTTCCTCACCGACAGCGGACACCTGCACCGGACGCCATGTGACCGTGGGCTCGGCGCCGCTGCCGACGACCCACACGCCCGGGCCTCGCCCTGTGTCGCGGAGCGCGCCGAGCGGCACTTCGGTGGCCACTGCGTCGCCCGGCATGGTGAGCGTCACCGTCACCGTCGAGCCGAGTGGCGCGCGCGCGGTCGCGTCCGCGAGAACGTAGCGCGCCTCGAAGGTTCGTGACGCCGGATTGGCTGAGTCCGAGAGCTGCCGCAGGGTCGCGCCGCCGGTCCCTCCGTCGAAGGTGCGCGCGCGCGCGGCCGAGCCGAGGGGCGGGCGCAGCGTTTCGGGCAATTGCACTAGCGCCTCGCGTGGCCCGGATCGCGCCACCCGTATGACGGTCTGTCCGGCCGCGACCACCTGCCCGGGCTCCGCCAGCGTTTCGACGACCGTGCCGTCCGCATCGGCCAGCAGGACGGTATAGTTGGCTTCGTTGCCCGCCACCCTGGCTTGCGCCTGCGCCGCTATGAGCTGGGCACGCGCCGAATCCGCCGCGGCCTTGGCCTGGTCATAGGCAGAGGCGGAGACCGCGCCCGCGCCGACGAGGTCGCGGAAACGCTTCTCGTCGGCCGCGGTCTGTTGCGCCCGCGCCCGGGCGGCCTCCACGGTGCCCAGCGAGGCGCGGGTTGCGAGCGCCAGATCGGTGCCGTCGATCCGCATCAGCGGCTGCCCGCGGCGCACCACCTGCCCGGCAGTGACCAGCCGCTCGGTAACCTTTCCGCCGACTCGAAAGCCGAGATCGCTTTGCACCCGTGCCGCGACGATGCCGGTGAATTCACGCGTTGCGGCATTGGCTCCCGTGGGAGTCGCGACGCGGACCAGCGGTGGCTTTGTCCGCGGATCGGACTCCGCGCGCTGGCAGCCGGCCAGCGGGATCAAAAGCAGGGCGGGCAACCCCATGGCGATATGGCAATACCGGTTCGACACGCTCGATTCCTCCAAGGTAATGGGAACCGATTGTAGTCATGTGACCAATTTGTCAATAGGTCACATGAGATAAGCGTCGCAAGAGCTACGGTGCGAGGCTGCGCAGAATGAGGCCCGTGACCTCATTTTGGGCGTCGGGCATCAGGTCGAGATTGCGCTCCAGGTGCAGAGGATCGATAAACGGCGTCATTGCATAAAGGATCGATCGGCAGACTTCGTCGAGCGGGGTTTTGCGTTCGAATTCGCCAGTTTCGCGGCCGTTCTTCACGATCTCCAGGAGCATCGATTTCAGTGTCTCGAAATAGGCTTGCGTGGATCCCCAACGCTCGGCCGCTGACAAGGCGGCGATCTCAAAGATTTTGCGATCTTCGAAGAAGAGCGTGACGCTCAAGGTCGTTATACTCTTGAACATACGACGAAACCGATCGGTCGCGCTGCCGCCTTCGTCGATCGCCGCGCGCGCCTCCGCGATGATTTGTGCGAGCCGTGCGCTACAGATCGCCTCGCCGATCGCCTGCTTCGATTCGAAGAAGCGGTAGATATACGCCTTCGAAAACCCGACTTCTCGGGCCAGATCAGACACCGTCGTCTTGCTATATCCGTAATGCGCGAAACACTCCTTGGCGGCCTCGACGATCTGGTCGCGCACGGCATGTTCGGCAGGTCCCCGAGTCGGGGGCGATTGGGTTGGAGCTTCGGTCATGCACGCTTCATAACCGCTATCCGCGGGATTGACAAATAGTGACCATAACAATTACTAGTCACAATATCGGATTACGTAATGGAAGGCCGAACGTGCGATATTACCGCTCCGCAATCCTGCTGGCGGGGGCCATCCTCCTCCTTGGCGGCTGTGCGGTCGGCCCCCGCTACGTGGCCCCCGTCTCCTCGGCGCCGCCCGCTTTCGTCGGCGGGGCGGCTGTCGATGCGCGACCGGCTGCTGCGAGCAGGGTGGTGGGGACGGTGGACCTGGTCGATTGGTGGCGCGCGTTTGACGATTCGCTGCTGACCAGCCTTGTCGAGCGCGCGCTCGCCCAGAATCTCGATCTGCAACAGGCTGGCGCCCGCGTCGTCCAGGCGCGCGCGGCACTGAAGAATGCCAATGCCGCGCTGCTCCCGTCCGGGCAGGCGGGCGGCCAGGCCGGCGAAACCTATCAGTCGCTCCAAACACCGATCGGTCGGATCGGCAGCGCGTTCCCTCAATTCGAGCGTTCGTCGGAAACCTACGAACTCAACGTCGGTGCCAGCTGGGAGCTGGATCTCTTTGGCGGGCGCGATGCGGCCCGCGATGCGGCGCGCGCGGATTGGCAGGCATCGGCCGCGGGCGTGGTCGCCGCACGCCTCGCCGTGGCGGCACAGACGGCGGACACCTATATCGCGATCCGGACGCTGCAGGCGCGGCTCGAGGTCGCGCGCGCGCAAACCGATACGCAGCAACGGCTCGTCGATCTGATCGCTCTCCAATATCGCAAGGGGATCGCGGCTGAGCTTCAGCTCAGGCAGGCAGAAGGCGCGCTGGCGCAGGTGCGCGCCTCTGTCCCGGCACTGCAGAACGAACTCGATAAGGCGATGAACGCGCTCGATGTGCTGATCGGTGTCCAGCCAGGCACGACCCGGCCCGAATTGACCGCTGCCGCCCCTATCCCCATGCCGCCAGCGATTTCTACCGCCGGAGGCCCGGCTGCGCTGCTTCGTCGCCGTCCCGATATCATCGCGGCCGAACGAACCCTGGCGGCGTCAAACGCGCGGATCGGTGTCGCCGTTTCGGAATATTACCCCAAAATCTCACTCAGTGGCCTGCTCGGCACTGCGACGACCGCGGCAGGCGGTCTGTTCACCGGTGGCGCGACACAGGCCAATGGCGTGTTCGGCTTACGCTGGCGCCTGTTCGATTTCGGCCGGGTGGATGCCGAGATCAAGGCCGCCAAGGGCCGCAATGTCGAAGCGCTCGCCGCCTATCGCCTGACCGTCCTTCGCGCGTCACAGGATGTCGAAGATGCATTCTCGACATTGGTCCAGCAGGAGGCGCGCGCAACGGCGTTGGCCCAGGGTGAAACCTCCCTGACGCGGGCACGCAGCGCCTCCTTTGCGGCATATAAGGGCGGGGTTGCCAGCCTGATCGAAGTGCTCGACGCGGACCGCCGGCTGCTTGAGACGAGGGATGGAGCAATTCAGGCGCGCGCTGCGGCGAGCCGGGGCGCGGTGGCGTCGTTCCGTGCGCTGGGCGGCGGTTGGGATCCAGTTCCCGTGACGAACTGACTCGCTGGCATAGTTCGCCGCGCAGGCGCCAAGCTAGCGGTTCGATAGCCCCGCCCGAAACCGCAATATTGTGCCGCGGCGTTGGCGGTGCCGGCTTTGGGTCGCCTCGATCATGGGCGTCACGCGGTTGGCCGGCATACGAAGTTGTTCGCGTCCTCGATGCTGCCTGAGCCCTTGTACCGGGCAACCGCCGGATAGGCGCAAAGCGGGCGTGTCCGCCCCGGCCAGGGCGACATCGCCCCTGCCTGCGCCACGATCCTGTCCGGCGCTTCGCGCTTTTCGACCCAGCGTACCAGCGGCGCGAAGGCGTCGAAGCTGTCGGTCGCGGGGCCGCCGCCGCAATGCGCCATTCCCGGGACGGGGAACAGGCGCGCGGTTGCCGATCCTCTGCCCTTGGTCCGGGTGTCCAGGTCACGATACCAGGCGATCGTATCGGCGATCGAAAAGACCGGATCGGATACGCCCTGGGGCACGATGATCCGTCCGCCGCGCCGCGCGAAGCCTGAAAGATCGGGCGAGCGGGCCCCGATATCCGTCCAGGCTGAGCGCGGGAAGCCGGGCCCCGTCGCGTAGATCTTGGGCGCATCACGATCGAAATCGAAGGCGAGCGCGTATTTGAGCGGACCCAGCAGGGGTACCCCCGGGGGAGTCGGAGGCGTGGTGAAAACCGTGGCGAGCGATGGCGCGCCCAGCAACACATTGAGCGCTGGAACGCGGCCATCGGCGCTGCCGATCTTCCACATCCGCCATCCCATATCGGCCCAGCCGGCGTCCCAAAGGAAGGAAGCGTAGAGCGCGTCGCCCTTGCTGTTTCGCGGGCCTTCATGAGTCCGTCGAAGCGCCGTCACCTGTCCTGGCGAGAGGCAGTTCGCGTCCTTGGCGCCGGTACAGGTGACCTTGGCCAGCGCGGGCAGCACCTTGGCCGAGGTGCATTGTTCGAATGCGCCGACGATACCATCGACGAGCCCGTCAGCGGCGTCGCACGCGTCGAGAATTGCCTTGCCCACCAGGCGGAAATCACCGTCGCTGAAGCTCGCGGCCAATGACCCCGGCGATGGTGGTCCGCCGGACGCTTGCGCGACCGCGGCGAAGCTTTGCGTATCCCAGGCTTCCGCGACGGCGGCGCGTGGCAGCGAGAAGCCGGGTGCAGCGGCGACGATCCCGTCGAACAGCTCCGGGTGGCGCTGTGCCAGCATCATCCCTTCCTGCCCGCCCTTCGAGCATCCGACAAAATAGCGGTATTTCTCGGCGGTGCCGTAATAGCGCTGGATCGCCGCTCTGGCGGCCGCGACCACGGGCGCGAGCGAGGCGCCGCCATAGTCGGCGCGCGCCTGTGGATCAAAGCCGAACGCCACGGGTCCGCCGCGCTCCGGCACACTGTTCGTGGCATTGTCGTGCCCCGAATCCTGCGATGCGACGGCATAGCCCTGCGCCAATGCCGGCGCTGCGCCCCCGCCGAGCCGACCGACCGCGTCGCCGATCTCACCGTTCGATCCGCCGCCGCCCTGCATGAAGAAGTTGCCGTTCCATTCGGTCGGCAAGCGCAGATGGAAGCGGATCGCATAATGCTGCCCGTCCTTCCCGGTGCGCTCGTTGAGAACCCCGACAAGCTCGCAGTGCGCGGGAAGCATCGGCGGCGGGCCCATCGCCGGGCCACCCGGTCCGAACGAGGCCGGCGCCGGGCCGGCTGCCCGGAACGCCGCCGACACCACGCGCGTCGACCGGTTCGGCCATTGCGCGCTCAGGGTCGTGGCAAGGGCAGCGCAGCGCGCCCCGGGATTGGACCGGGCTGGCGCCATGGGCGTGTCGCTTCCCGCTCCGGCGTAGGAGGATAATACCGAGGTTGCCGCGCCAGCGAGGAGAAACCGGACCAGAAGCTTCGTCATCATGCTGTCCGCCTAGAACCGAGTGGATACGCGCACGCCATATTCGCGTGGTGCGCCGTAGAATTCATTGTTGCCCGATTGGCCGCTGACATAGGCGGTGTTGGCGAGGTTGGTCCCATAGGCTTCGATCGACCATCGATCGATGCTCAGCGTCAGCTGGGCCGACAAAAGGCCACGGCCGGCCAGATAATCGGTGACGCGTGAATAGAACAGGTTTGTGAAACGTGGTCCGATGAAGGCGTAGTTCACCCGCGGCGTCAGCGTGGTCTTGCCACCGAGCGAAAACTTGTAATCGGCGCCCAGATTATAGGTCCATTTGGGAGAGAAAAGATTCGGTCCGCCGCCGGCCGTGCCGATGAACGGCTGATAGTTGAAGCAGGTCGGGGGAGCGCCGGGGAGCTGTCCGGGCGCGCATTGCGGCAGATTGGTGCCGGGCGGCAGCAGCCGGGGATTGACCATCGAGAGGCTGCCGAGGCTGGAATCGACAAAGGCGACGCCACCATCCAGGCCGAGGCCGCCAAAGCGGCCCTGTATCTGGGCCTCGAAGCCTTTGATGGTCGCGTCGGCCACGTTGAGCACGCCGTTCTGGCCGCTGGCTGGATTGATCGCGTCGAACTGGAAATTGCTGTAATTCATATAGAAGGCGCCGATCTGCGTGCGCAGATGATGGCCCGCAAAGGACGACTTCAGGCCGACCTCATAGTCCCACACCGTCTCCGGGCCGAACTGGGATGTCGCTGAATTGAACCCGCCAGGCTTGTACCCGCGCGCGGCAAAGGCATAAGCGAGGTTGTCGTTGTCGAGCTTCCAGTTGATCGCCGCCTTGCCGGTCAGGCGATTATCGTCATGGCTGCCAGCAAGGCTGGCGACCTGTAACCCGCCCGGCGGGAAGAACGGTAACCCGTTGCCAATCTTGACGCTGCCGTCACCCTTGTTCCTCGAGCCCGAATAGCGCAGCCCGAGTTGCACTTCGATCGCCTTGGTCAGCTTGTAGCCGGTCTGGGCGAAGATGCCGAACGTGGTCTTGTCGGTGAAAATCAGCACATCTGTCGGGTCGGGGGCAGGCGGCCCGGAGATGTTCTGGATGTTCACGTCGATCTTGTTGCGCTGATAATAGCCGCCCAGGATCCAGTTGAACGCACCCGTCGTCGGCGAGATCAGGCTTATCTCCTGGCTCCATTGCCGTTCGCGGACGAACTGGTTCTGGGTCTGGAACGCCAGCGTGGTCGCGTCGGTGTCGTAGAGGTTGTTGATCCGCTTGTTGGTATAGCCGCTCACCGAACGCAGCACGATCCCGCCGGCAAACTGGTAGCGAAGCTCCAGGCTCGAGAGGAAACCGCGCTCATGGTTGAGGGTCGGGCTGTTGTAATTGAGGTCCCTGATGTCGGAAGTGCGGCCCGCCGCGAACGGGGTGCCGGGGATCGGACGATAGGCATAGCCGCCACTATTCTTGTCGATCCATTCCACCCTGGCGGTCGCCCGGAAATCGCCCGGCGCCCACAGAATACCGAGGCGCCCGGCTTTCTCGTTCAGCCGGTCGGGATGATTGTCGAGCGGGCCGAGATCGTCATAATAGCTGTCGCGGCTGCGAAAATTGCCCGCCCCGCGGATCGCGAGCGTGCTGGTCACCGGAATGTTCAGCGCGCCCTGGGCCGTGAACTCGTCATAGGTGCCGTAGCTTGACTGCGCATAGCCATGGACCCCGCCCAGCAGAGGAGCCTGGGTATTGATGAACATTGCCCCGCCAGTCGAGTTCGACCCGACCAGCGTGCCCTGCGGGCCGCGCAACACTTCGACATTGCCGATATCGTAGAAGCTGCTGGTGGTGAGAATCGGCGGCTGGAATATCCCGTCGATATAGACGGCGACGCCATTGGCGACGGAGGGCGATCCGCTGGCGATGCCGATTCCGCGGATATTGACCGATTGCGTGAGGCCCTGATCGGTCACGGAAAGCGATGGCGCCGCAAATTGCAGGTCCGACAGGCGCTTGACGGCCTTATCGTTCAACTGGTCGCCATTGAGCGCGGTCGCGGCGATGGGCACATCCTGGAGGTTTTCGGCGCGGCGCTGCGCGGTGACGACAATGTCGCCCAGCGTGTCGGCGGGCTTGTTCTGCGCCGTTTCGTTTGCCTGCGCGGTTGCGGGCATTGCCCATGCGAGACCTGAAAACAGCACCGCGGTAGAGCCAAGCAAAATAGTCCTGCGCATCTAATCCTCCCCCAAGCGAAGCGGATAGATCAAATGGCGCGTGCCATTCCCCGACCTTCCGCATTTCATTCTCCCGGTGAGACTGATGGTGTTTTGGCGTGGAAAATAGTCCCCTGATTGGCACCGCCAGATCGGCGGCTCTCCATCCCGCGCCCCATCGACGCGATCAGTTGGCGGGATCGATCAAATGGCGGTGCATTTCGCGAACATGGTATTCGGCGGTCTCCGCGTCCGCACATTCAAGTGCCCGGACGACCGCGCGATGATGCCCGTATATCCTCGTCCATGCCGAGACATTGGTGGGCGGGGGTGGGGCGTAAGCCCTGGCCTGACAGGCAACCAGACATCGCAATAGCGTGTCCACCAGGGGGTTGGCGGCGACTCGCCCGATCTCTTCGAATATCCGGATGAACGTCTCATCCGGATTGTCGTCGCCGCCGAAGGCGGCAAGGGCGCGAAGAGCTGCCTTGCGCGCCGGGCGCGGCATTTCCGCCAGGCGGTTGGCGGCGAGCTTCAGATGCACGATATTCAATTCGCCGACGAGGTCGATCATCGGCGGCAGTACGCTCGTCACCGCGAGGAACGGATGAACCTGCCGCGCGATCCCGGCGGGGGAAGGGCGCTTGACAATGAAGCCCCCGCCGCGCCCGCGCTGCGGCCTGAGCATATCGATATCCGCGAGCAGGCCCAGCCCCTGCCGGATGACCTCCCTGGAGGTGTCGAGGGCACATGCAAGCTCCCACTCCGCGCCCAATCGTGCTCCACTTTTGAGGTCGAACGCGAACATGCGGTGGAGCAGCGCCGTCGCGATCTGTGCGCCGCGTGCCTCCCCGACATCCCATCGTGTGGCAGGCGTCCCCGCATCACCGAAATCGCATCGGCCGGGATGTGCGACTGGCGCATCGGTTCCACCGGGATGGCTCCGATGAACAGCCGCAAGCAGGACGCTCGGCATGGTGCAGACCGCGCTCGACGAACCTGCAATGGCCGACACCGCATCGGTCATTGCCCCGATCGTTGCCGCGTACAGCTTCAAACCCGGTTCAGGCACCCATTCAGCCAAACGGTCCCAGTCGTTGACCTTTCGGCTTTCGGCCCGAGGGAAACCTGCGCGCGTGGCGGAGCGGACGAGCAGCGGATCAATCAATTTGGCGGCCCGGCCGGTGTCTTCGATCGTGCACCCGGACGCCCGCAGATAGATCGCCATGGCGACGCCAACGCGCCTTGCATCCGGACGCTCGACGCTGAGGCCACCGTACCGACCCCGTATCATTCGCATCGATCCGCGCTGTTCCACAATGCGGATGGCTTGCCTCAGCGTGTCGCGGCTTGTTCCAAAGAAGTCGGTCAGCTGCCGCTCCGACGCCAGAATCTCGCCTCGTGGCACGCC
>Ga0307508_10001360_pt1 | contig 27530 bp, 27 predicted proteins | sample 9_EM_MG_FD_203089 | JGI IMG/M metagenome (GOLD analysis project Ga0307508, IMG submission 203089) | Populus trichocarpa ectomycorrhiza microbial communities from riparian zone in the Pacific Northwest, United States - 9_EM | ecosystem: Host-associated > Plants > Roots > Unclassified | place...
GGTTGAAGTATCCTCTGACGATGACAGCCACCCTGCCCGGCAGGTGGCCGGCGGAACAACTCAACCTCGCAAAAGGGTTCGACATCGGTTTCCCCACTCATCTCCGATGTGTGGTAGGGTGTTTTGTGTTGAAAGAATATCGATTCGGGGTGAAGATCAAGATCAAGTATATTGAACAAGTATGTCAAACCAGGAAGAGAAGTACAAGAAGAACAGCAGATATCCCTTCTTACTTCCCCGCTCTTGCGTAAACGTGTCCTCAACAAAACTGTAAAGCAGAAGCGCCAAACCTAAAGACCGTCTCGGCGCGGGAAGCATTTCCAACATTTTGTCGTGCAGGATGCTCTGGTATTGGGCGATTAGAGCACCAACGGCAAGCAGCCTTGCTGGGCTAAGGAACGGCGGAGGGTGGGAGTTGGACATCGTAGGCGTGATGGTGGGGTTGACTGGGGGGCCACGCTGGTATGTACTGGTGGTTGTTAGTAGAGTTTATTTGTATCTATTGTGGCTCAGTGGACATATGCAGTTTCTCAAATCGCTAACTCCAGGAGGTGTGCCGAACGGTGACCCCTCGCCGAGAAACCGAAGGTTTCAAACTGCATTTCAATTTTGTGTGGTAGATTCAAAATGCAGGTGGGCAACCGAACAGGCCCTAAGTGAAGTCACCCGCATCAGAGACATGTCGATAATCGAGAGGAATGGCTATTTGTACTGCTGACGAGTCACGACGGAATGGAGACATACGAGTAATCTCACAGGATTGTGCGGCGTACCGATAACCAGGCTCGATTGAGGGAGGGCACGCTTCCATTACGGGCCATTTACATTACAAAATTGACATAGCACATTACCCGACATCCGAACTCAAATACATTGGTGCATACTCAAAATAATGAACCCCGGATCTTCTACCTTCCATGAACAGTGCTTGAACACCAGCTGTCTACTGCTGTTACCTCAACCAGCTCCACAAAAACCCACCTCTCTCTGACCATCGTATGAGTTGATTTCTTTTTTTGTTTATTCGTTACTCGTATGCGACATAGCTGGATCATAAAGAGATACACGTTTCCCGTCCACTGTCCGCGCAAAGACAGCACGTTGCAAGCTCCCCTTTGCCCTCCGCCCAGGCCTGTCCCCAAAAAGATAAGATGCACACCGAAGAAACCACAAAGGAACGAACAAGAGAAAGAGCCAATCAAGAAGGAAACAGAAGGAACAAAGGAAACCGTGACCATCGTATGAGCTGAAAGTACTTAGATACATGGAAGACTATGAAGAGAGCATGGACTAGTAGCGACGGTGGAGTCGTAGCGACGCACCAAGAAAAAATATCTAGTCAAATAATCTTCCCCCCATATCCGCCAATACCCAAGGGCGTGCTGCCCAAAGCACAAGGACGACTCCACAGATCATTACTCTATGCAAAGCAGCCGCCTTGACCTCGACCTGTTACGGGCGCTGGGAAGCCCTGGAGGGAAACTCAGCAAGCCCAGGCCCCTCGACACTCTGCAGCCGCGCGACGACGATACTCAGCAGGTTGGCGATGACACCACAACTAGAGTGTCCTGACAAATACTGTGATTCTTTGAGTTGGCTTGTGAACACGCCTTCAAGATGCCGCAGACTCATTCCACATGTTGTCTGAATGTCTTCTGGGAGAAGGCCTGCCTTCCTGAGTCGCCGCTCGAGCAGCAAGTGCTGGATCGCATCACATGTCTCGTTCAAATCTTGGTTCCCACCCGACATACAGACAGGTGGGCTCTTTGCATTTGATCCGTCCCTCAATCTCTTCAGTTGGTTGTGGCATAATGCAGACACAGCATCGACAACGCTGTCGCGCCTGGCCGCGATAACCCCTACAACATCATTAGATTCGGGACAGGCTCAGAGGATCTTGATTAAACGACTCACGTGATACACTTTCAGGAACAATGAAGCCAGTGCCAAAACTTAGATGGCCATCTTCACCAACGACGGACACGCGAGTCAGGAAAGTTGACTCCCTCTTGAATATATCTTCTTCGCCGAAAACCCAAGATATGAGAAGCCAATTTTCATATCTCGATTGGGGAAGCAAAGTGTCCCAGTCTCGAGACACAGGCTTATCCTTCCACTGTTGCAGCCACAGCTCTCCCATGAACCGTAGTGCCACTCTGAGATCGTACTTATCAGTCACCACGGCCACCTGCACAAGCTCCTGGAAGCTGATCTCAGTTGGAACCTCAAGGTTCCGGTGGTGAAGGTAGAGCAAGATGTATCTGAGAACTTTCAAGTCGTCGTCTTCGATGGCAAGTTCGTAGAGCTCGTCCGTACCCCCGGCCGTTCGTAGTTCTGTTGCTTCCTTGAACTTGCTGGTGGGCCCTAGCATCGCTCGGAATACGTCCGATGCTGTACAGAGGGTCTGGGAGGAGACCTTGAATCGCCGGAGCTCGCCGTTTGTCGTGCAAGTGAGGAGCATGTCGCCGTCAGGACATATAGCCCCCATATCTTCTGGTACGGTTGACATATTGGATGGTGGGTTCTTCTTCCGGGTTTTTTCTAGCGCTGTGTTGCTCCTGGTGGTTGGTGGAAATCGAGCTGGTGAAGAGGACAGGTGTTTGTTAAGAAGCCGTATCAAAACCGACGACCGAGCTTGGACAACCCCGCAAGAGCTATCATCGCCCAATCGTGCCACAGGCGGCACGGAGCCTCAGCCTCATCTGTAACATGTCTTAACTACATATCTACGTAACTATGTGCATAGAGTAGATAGCGGCTTGGCAGCTGCGAAGCTCAACGCGGCTCCGTCGTCGTTCCTACACAACCACAATACCTTCAGCACCCCATCCTGCATCAATCAAACTCATCCATCCACCATATATTCATCTTCAACCCCTGTGTCCTCGGGTTTACCGAATACCACAGCTACAATAAATATTCAACCATGGGCCGGCTAGAAGACGCAAAGACCATCCAGAAGACCGACCTGGCAAAGGCAGAGACCCAATACAAGGCGATACTTTCCGTGCGACCCGAAACCAGCGATGCGGCGCTCAAAGAATACGAACAAGCCCTGATGGCGCTTGGGGAGCTGTACAGAGACGGAGGGTGTGTGCTTCCACCCGATGAAGGATGGCAGAGTAGTTGGTGCGATGGACGGGATGGAAATAGCTAACCCCGCCTCGATCATGGAAAAAGACGGACAGGAAAGCTTGCTGAGTTGGTGAAGGAAACACTGACCGTGCTTAATGCGTTCGCGAAGTCAAAGACATCCAAGTTGGGTACGCTCCTTTCCTCGCATTCCGATGCCTTCCGACGTGACCGTGTCTTCCGTTCTAACCCAGAAACATGGAACAGTTCGGCAGATGATCGACCTCTTTACAACCATCCCGGGAACCCTCGATATCCAGATCAACATCACAAAATCGTGTATAGAATGGGCCATCAACGAGCGCCGTTCCTTTCTCCGCCAGAGTTTAGAAGCCCGTCTCGTCGCGCTCTACCTCGAGAAAAACGCCTACCGAGATGCCATCGCCCTCATCGACACACTCCTCAAGGAGCTTAAGCGTGTGGATGACAAGATGATGCTGGTTGAGGTGCAGCTTCTCGAATCTCGCGCCTACCACGCCCTTCGAAACATTGCCAAGTCCCGCGCTTCCCTCTCCTCTGCGCGTACCTCCGCGAACGCTGTCTACTGCCCACCACTCACTCAGGCGGGCCTCGACATGCAGTCGGGAATGCTGCACGCCGAGGAGAAGGACTTCAACACTGCGTACTCGTACTTCATCGAAGCGATGGAAGGATACCACTCGCAGGAGGAGACGAAGAAGGCGGTCGATGCGTTGAAGTACATGCTACTCTGCAAGATAATGGAGAACCACACCGACGAGGTCAACCTCATCCTCCAGGGCAAACACGCGGTCCAGTATGCTGGCCGGGATCTAGAAGCGATGAAGGCGATTGCTACTGCGCATTCGAACCGCTCGCTCGCCGAGTTCGAGCAAGGACTCAGCAACTACAAGAAGGAGCTCACCAGCGATCGGTTTATCCGCTCGCACTCGACCGATCTCTACGACAACATGCTCGAGCACAATCTCTCGCGTGTGATTGAGCCATTCTCGAGAGTGGAAATCAGTCATGTGGCGAAGCTGGTGGGACTGGACACCCAGCAAGTCGAGACGAAGCTGTCGCGTATGATTTTGGACAAGAAGCTGAGCGGTGTTCTGGATCAGGGCGAGGGCTGTTTGATCGTCTTTGAGGAGCAAGGCTCTGACAAGTCGTACGAAGCAGCGCTGAAAACGATCAGGAAGCTGGGCGACGTAGTGGAAGTGTTGTATAGCAACCAGGCCTCGCTGCTTGATTGACGCGTGCGAACGTCTGGATCTGCCTTGTCACTCCTTTTTCTTCTGTTCTTTTCTGCCGCAGCAGCGCTCAAGATTTGTATTCTATTCACTGTGGATCATGGGGATTGAAGCAAATTAGTATCTCGGTAGCATTCACGGCCTGAACTCCTGTGCTCCTGTGCTCCCCTACCAACTCCAACTAGTACAACTTAAAGAATGGGCAAATCTTAGATAACCAAACAACGGATGGCCACACAAAATAACATAACAAGAAAAACAAGAAAAACAAGAAAAACTGGATCCCGAAATCACTCCTCCCTTTTCGCAGCACCCTTGAACCCCTCCATCGCCTTATCCATCCCACTCCACGCTCTCAGAAACTTCCTCAAGCTCGCCGGCAGAACCCAGTAGACCGCCGCCCACCTCGAATACAGCGGCATCGCCAGCTCGCCACCCCTGCCTTGGTCGATCGCCGCGATCACCTCCTTAGCAACATCCACGGGCTCCAGCTCGGGGGCGAAAAAGCTGCTCGGCGTGCGCACGCCATCGAACAGCGGCGTACTCATCTGGCCGGGCGTGACCAGCAGCGTCTTGACGAACGGATACTCCTCGAGCTCGGCGGTCAGGGCGTGGTGGAGCGCTGTGGCCGCCGCCTTGGTGGGCGCGTACAGCGAGCACCGCTTCGGCGGGAGGGTGGCGAGCACGCTCGAGACGGTGACGACGCTTCCCTTGCCCTGCCGGATCATGCCCGGCAGGAACAGGCGCAGCGTGTTGTAGTGCGCCATGATGTTGGTCCGGAAGCTGGTCTCGACGTCGGCAGCGGACAGCTGCAGCAGAGATTTCCCGTGGACGACGGCGGCGTTGTTGACGAGCACGGTGACGGTGCCGAGGTCCTCCTCGACGCGCTTCTTGGCGGCCTCGACGGCGGCGACGTCGCCGACGTCGCAGCGGTAGAAGTACACGTTCCGCGCCTCGCTCTCGCCCTCGTCGGCCACGTTCTTGTCCAGCACCGCGACTGTGACCCCGCGCATGCCGTAGACCTCGGCGATCAGCAGGCCCAGGCCCGACCCTCCGCCCGTGATCAGCACCACCTCCTCGGTCCAATCGAACTCGCGCGCGCGCCCGTACGCGAGCTGCACGTTGAGGTAGTTCAGCAGCCACAGCGTCGTGATCACCGCCGCGTACAGCGCCGAGAGGTACAGCGGCGGATGGTGGTACTGGAACGTCTGCGCCCGGTACGCGAGCGGAACGAACCAGACCAGGACAGGGTTGAGGAGCGTTTGCTTCAGTACCCGGTGGAGCATGTCGATCGAGAGCGGCGATGTACCGGAACTGCGGGAGCCAGAGCTCATGGTGACGGTGGTGGTGGTGGTGGTGGTGGTGGTGGTGGTGATGGTGGAGGATTACGATTGGCGGTTAGTCGTGAGGTGGAAGATGGTATGTTGGCGATGGTGATGATGAAGCTGCAGTCGATGGGTCGGCGATCGACTGTGAAATTGCGTTTTTTTTTTCGTGGGAAGCGAGAAGTGAAAGACGGGCAGTAGAGGTGGTGGTGCTGATATGGGATGGTGACAGTTGCGAGGGTGCATAGATGCCTGCTGTCCAGAGTCGGCGGCAATGTAAGCGCCTATACCCCCGGCCGAAACGGGCATGAAACCGGGGGATCAACTCAAGCTCAAAAGCAGCGTCATGTTACGTACGACGGTGAACCACATTCACTCAATTGGTCAAAAAAAAATCGTTTCGTCTATCTATGCAAAAGAAATTATCATTATCATTCTAAGGGATAAAACCCTCCGAGCAGAAAAAAAAAAATGTGCACAGCATATCACTCCCAGTCCGTATCGACAGTCAACCCATCTTCGGGCTTGAGCTTATCAAGCCGCTCGCCTCTCATCTTCAGCAGCGTAGTCACAACCCCCCAAGCCCAGGTGGACACATCTTTAACGGACAGCCTCTTCGTCTTCGTCGGCGTCAGGATGTTCTTCCAGCCCTGCTTTTTCTTCTCCTTGCGCCAGTCCCTCTCCACATCGACCTCCTGTTGCCTGTGGAGTTGCTGGATCCGATGGAAGACGTCCCAATTCAAGCGGGCCTCCTCCTCTCGAACCAGCGCCTCGTCTAGCCGCTGCATCTTGGGGCCGAGGAGGAAGAACCAGGCCCCGCAATCGTCCATGATGCTCTCGTCCGTCGGCTCGCGAGCCTTCTCGACCTCGAGTCTACAAAGCTCCCGGGCCTCGGCCCAGTTCTCGGGGTGGTGTCGCGCGATCACCCAGGCCCAGTCCTTCTTGACTTGCTCGAGATCCCGCCAATACGCTATCGTCTTCTTGAGGTCGTCGAAGCTCTCGGTGATGCCGCCGCCCAGCCCCCAGAGCTCGGCGAGCTTCAGGAGGTTCCTCTGCGAGCTGATTCCAGAGCGCTTGATGGTCCGCTCAATCGTGTGGCGCAACTCGAGGTGGGAATTTGTAACGTGGTATAAGTCGGTATCGGCGCTCGGGCGGCATGAGATGCCGCACGGAATGCTGCTAGTTCCGTTCTTGCAAACCAAGGGATTGCGGAAGTAGCCGGACGAGGGCAGTTGGGGCGGCCGGTATTTCGTCGCCTCGCACTTCGGGGTTGGGCAGTACTCGCAGAAGCGGGCCATATTCGGACACGGCGCGAAGATCTCCGCGGCCGGTAAGATCGGGCACTCGCAGAATTCCGTCTGCCAGGGATCGTGCTCGGCTTGCTTGCCCTGCCGGCGGCGTTTGGGCTTGACCGAGATGCGCTCGTATTCGCCGGCGCGCGTCATCTCAACTCGAGTTATCACTTCGCCTCGCCGGAACTGCCTGGGCTGCTGCGTGACGATCTCGTATGCGACCTCGCCGGTGATGGAGCCGGGTTCCATCGGTTTCCGGCGCCGCTTCGCCAGTAATGGCTCCGAGTCGCTATCCTCGTCGTCGCCATCGCTGCCCGTGCTGTTTCTCTCTCTGCTGTTCTTCCTGCATGCGCCACTCTTCCCGTCACTGTCGCCGCGGATCTCGATCCCGCGCATGGTCCACGGCCTCGTTTTCGCCGGGCTCTTAAGCTCCTCAATCTGGCATCGCGGGCACTGAACCTCCCGCCAGGCGGCGAAAAGAGGCACAGGAGTGATAACCAGTTGACTTTTCCTTCTCTGCGCATAGGCATCGACGAGAGCGTTGATCCTCCTCGATACCGCCTCAGCGGCGTCGAAGATGGCATTGAGGTTCTGCCGCGCCTCCTGAGCGTGAGCTCTGCTGAACCCCCCCCCACCCCTGACGGGGTCCTCGGGGAGCGTAGTGGTGGCATCGGCTGACAGCTGGGCGGGAGCGGAAGCAGTGGACTTCAACTTGAGGACTTCGCTGTCGCTGCTTCGCTTTCGTTTCCTAGAACCGAACCGCAGCCGGAAAGAAGAAATCCTCGTCGGAGGCGATTTCGGACTCGAACCGGCGGCGCTAGGCCTGGGGTATCCTCTGCTCTGCGCGGGGTCGCTATGCCGTTGGCGGGCCTCCGGGATGTGTACCGCCAATTTCTGTACATTTCCGTCCGTGGACTCCTGCCACTCCACAGGAGAGGTCGGCGGTGTGTCGGGCTCAAGCTCAAACTCGGGGCTTGAGGGTTGCGAGGAATGCGAGTTCATCAAGTTGGTCATTGTTCTTCGAGAGCAGATTCGACCGGTGGTTGATGTGAGAATATTTCAGGATTGGGGAGGGGGAAGATTTAGAGAATTCCGAGAGATTGGGAGGGCAAATTTGAGATCCGGTGGTTATTATACGGTTGGGTGGGCTATGACGGGCTTGCGGACGTTGTTGGGGTTGGTTAACTCCCCGAGACCTCGTGGTTAGGAATAGTGCTGTCCTTTAGGTTCGTTCATCTGGTCACTCGAGGGAATGCTGAAACCTACACGTAGGTTTGGGGGTAAAGTTAAGCGCACCACGACCTTGGGTAAGAGCAGATACATACGGATACTCTACAGATGGAGGCTGGCAGCCCCAACTGTGCGCGCGAATGGATGTGCATCCCCCCCTCGGGTTGAGGCACCGCCCCCCACTTGTCAGCAGCAGCGGCGGCGACGGCGACGGCGACGCTTCGGGCGCTTTCTGATGCCCACCCGCACGGATTTCGCCGGAGGTGGAGCTTCGGCCCGATGGGGTTCGTTGGAATGCTTGAAATTCTCCGTCATTGACTCTTATTTGACCCGAGACCTCGAGAGCGGGGACGTGACAGACACTGCCAGAACGCGGTCGGTCTGGTGCGGCCATTGACGTGATGGCTCAACCGCCTCGACCGAGGTAGTCCACGAGAAGCAGCGGCGGCTCGATTCGAATACCCAGAGTTAGCCCTCACCAGCGTGCACTAAGTTTGCGGCGCAAACTTTCAACACAGCTGTCTGGAGCCCGACCAGATCCCCCCACTATGTCGAGCTTGGAGTTCACTTACACCTCGATGACGGCATCCAGCGTATCGAGGGGGGGGGGGGGGGGCAAGCTTCGAGAAGCAGAAGCAAGCACCGTCCAGACACGGAAGCATATCCCCCCCCGCCTAGCTGTTCCGCTACCCACACCCCAATCAAAGTCGTCACTCCCGCCCAAAAAGGCTACTCTGGATAGACTACTGTGCTCTAGAGTGTAAGACGAATGCCGTCATCACCGGCCCCTTGCAGAGCAGATATGTGCCCGTTAGAATCAAGTAGGCGAAGAGTGCGGCCGTACTGCTGGCCATCGTGTGTCGTTCTGTTACACGGAAACCAGACTCGACTGTGAAGCTTCCAGAGACGTCCTCAGTCACTGGCGTTAGTGCCGAGAACAGTGAGAAACGGCGGATACTCTATAGCGTCCAGTCTCGCCATCGGCGGCTTTCGACGATGAAAGACTCGATAGAGTTTGGCGGTTCTTCTGTGGAAAAGAATCCTCTAGGCGCTCCATCAACGGCGGGCGATCCGGTTGAGCTGTCGTGTGTACCAATTCGCACTCCACGCAATCTCCTCCACTGAATCATACCCACCATTGAGGGTTGAGTATCCAGAGACAGCTGTGTAGACTGGCTGCCAACGACGAGACGAGATGCCACCGGTCTTGGGGAGGGGCGGAAGAGTCGCACAGTGGGATTATGTTAACATATCCATCGCCATCCCTAAGGAGGTCCTGGTTTCGTCATCCCGTAGATGGCCGATTTTGCTCGTTTGGTCGTTTGTCTTGGCACGGAGGGCCACTGAGTGACATCGTGTGAATACGTCTACGACGGTGGCCGGTCCACGATCCGCACCCCGTGGTACGAGACGTGCCCACCCGCATCGCAGCTTCAGCGGGGGGGGCTCAACTAGCCCCGTTCTTCTGCTCCTTCTCTCGACCCAACATCCACAACATACCACAAGAACCCATACCCCTCACCCCCATTTTCCACCACTAACATCACAACTCCAATGAAGCTCTTTAATGTCGTCTCCGCCATCCTGGCTGCCACTGCCACTGCCGCTGCCGCCGGCAGTCAAGAGTTCGCTCCGACCCGCGCAATGGAACTCGACCAGCCCGCTGCCTCGCCCGGCGATCAGCCTGCCGTCGCCAATGCCGCGCCCGGAGGCCGGCCCGTCCTCCCCGCTGCCGAGACGAGAGCCGCCCACATCCCGGACACCGGCGTCGAGCTGGCCGCAGCGGCTGCCACCGACCAGACTTGGCCAGCGCTGACAACCAGCCGGCCGGTCAGCGAGGGCGTGATGTACCACGTCAACGCGTCCTCCGGCCTGGAATGGCTGGTGCTTGCCGAGACGTACGAGTTCCAGTCGTTCCGGCTCACCCACCATGTGCAGCGCCGGTTCACGCGCCTGCGCACGGTGTCGTGGGCCACCGCCTACGCCCTCACGAGCGACCAGGCTGGAGTCGCTCCTGCTGCTGTCGGCGGCAGCGCCGACGGGTCCGTGCTCTGCCAGCCCGCCAGCCACGGCGCGAGCCTCCACCAGGCTCGCATGGCCGTCGAGGGGCTCGAAACCGCAAAGGACCGCTGGTGTTGTCAGGTCGCTTCCAACAAGTGTACCAGGATGGCCAAGGCCGGCAGGGCGGCGGTTCTGCTGTGCAGGGCGCGCTCCCGCGTCTGCTTACCGTGCGCCGTGGTCGAAATGGCGGTTCGCGAGCTACTGACCGAGTGCAGGTACGAGGGGCTGGTTAGTGGTCTGTACGAGTTCGTTGCCCCTCTCCCCACCACGATTGATATCCCGTGAACGAGTGCTGACTGGGGTTTTGTGTGTAGCTGGCGCTCCATCGCACAGGTCGTGGTGGGGGCGTTTGTGTGATGGAGTGTTGAAAAACTTGATAATCCTGGCGCCATACCTGCATACACATCTTTCCGTGCTTTCCGTGCTTTCCCTTTGTTTTTGTGTGGTCGCCGCCTTCTGCTTTGGTTTCTCACGTTGCGCTCTCGCCAAAGCACGCCGGATCTACCTGAAGAGAGCAGATATGATCTACTTGAAGAGAGTAGATATGTACAGCCTGCCCAAGGATGCCAGCATCGGTTGCGACGAGTTGTATCAACGGGGGGGGAGTGTGGGCAAAGCAGGAACAGAAAGAACAGCTGTCTGTCTGCAGCCGGACCCTTGCAACATTTACTGTCGCAGAACGAGAAAGCGGAAGAAAAAAGAAAGGAGTATGATAGACTGCGTGCCCACAGACTGATGCATACATACAGCGCTTCTTGGTTTTGACGCCTCCTCTTCCCGCGGGGTTCGAATTTGCTCCGACTTCTGAATGCCTATGATATCCATCAAGAGTGTGTTCGGTGACGGTGGGGGTTTCATGGGCATCGGAGCGCCGAATGCGGAGAGTGCATCAGTAGAGTAACTATGTACGCAGACAGCTGGTCCGGCGTTGGCCGCTGGCTGGCTGGCGATCGAGATGCATGCACGGACGGCCTTTGTCCTGTCCCGTCCTGTGCATCGTGTCGAGTCAGTCGGCTCACCCACAATCGGCCGGCTGGCTGGCAGGTTTGCTGTTGCCGCCGCCCGCCCCCAACTTCTTTTACCGCCGTCTCCGCCCCCCCCGCAGCCTCACTCCGCTGCGGAGCAGCCGTAGCACCGCACTGGCGTCATCCTCCATCCACATACCGAGAACAGAACAGCTGCCGTGCGACCAACTCGACAACCGTCGCTGACCAAACAAAACAAAAACGAAACCCCCAGTTGCCGAAGTGCAGCGCAGCACGGCGGTTACATCGCTACATACAACGCCGAAAACGCACACACACCACCGAGGAGGTTGGACACCACGCCCCCCCCACGAAAGGCGTTTCTTGCGGACAGACACATACATTGTATCTACTCATGACCGTAGCCTCGGAGGTGTGTGTCTTATGTGCGTGCTGCCCCCTCCCCAGCAATGAGGGATGCTGAAAGAAGGGGGTGTCTGCATAGATCTCGGCCGCGATCGATTGTTGCAGTGCTGGTGCTGGTGAGTCGTACGATACCGATGAGTATCGCTCTTTCCATGCGAGAGGCACACCTATCCTACTGCCACCCACTGCCTGAAGCCTTTCTTTCCGCATCCAAGGATCCGCTCGAGTTGGAGGTTGGAGTTGCCGCGGACACCGTTGCCGGGGGGACGAATCTTGCTCTGGTCGGCTCTGGCAGAGTCCGACCACCTGGAACTATGACAGTCCGATCATCATGGCCTCACGAGTCGCGATCAACCAACCCGGCAAAAGGGCGGAAAATCAGCGTCGGTTCGCTCCACGGTACCGAGAAACGAAAAAGAGTTGTCGATCGGCGATGTGATCCGAGGCTGCGGCTGTCAGCGCCGCCAGCAGATGGAGATGAGAAGGCGGAGGCGGATCGGCCACCACCACCACCACGGAAGGTAGAAAATAGGGGGAACTCGTTCTCGGTGCCCGGACTGACTTCCTGTGCGATCCGCCAACTGTTCGTCGTCGTCGCCGTTGCGAATCTCCGAGCGGCAGTGGTAGTTACGGACATCTGATCGAATTATTGTGGTCGTGCAAACGGGGCTTTTTATTTTATTTTTTCTTTTCTTTTCTCCCATGCTCTCGGGGGTGCGTTTTTTGCCAGTTATGTACATTCGCACGGTACTTCGGGGCGCAGGCAACATAGACTCTGTATGATGCAAGCACCCGACAAGACACGCGGGTACACGCGTGCGGGGAGTAGGTACCCGCGTACGTTGCTGAGCAGCTGGCGCTCGATATATCCATGTATCTGGAGATGCAATGTCGATAGAAGTCCTTCGTGTGTATGTGGCGCAGGATGTACGGAGAAGAGTATACGAGGCCGTTACGGCGAGGCAGGCAAGCAGCGAACGGATTCTCTGGATAGGCACCAGCTGCCGGCCCATCTCCTGCCCGTTTCAGAACTTCCTGGTCCGACATCTCGATGCCAGCCCTATTCATACCAGAGCGATCCGGAGCGTCAGCAATGAATTGACTGTAGACGCAAGGTAGGTATGCAAGACCCTCTGTGGTGTAGTTGGTATCACACCGGACTGTAATTGTTAAGGTTGTCATCCGTTGGTCACCAGTTCGACTCTGGTCGGAGGGACTGTTTTTTATTTTATTTTTCTTCCTCTCTGCACGGCGCGGGAGACTTTACGGACGGGAATTGCCGTCCGTCTCACGGCGGACACTTGCTCCACCCATGTACCCTGCGCGTCAGCAACTTCGTATGTTTCTAGAGATGGAAGGAGAGAAAGGTGGCTAGCTTGGTACATAGATAGGGGGGTGTTTCTCCCAGGTGGACGCCGATCACCGCTATTTCGAATCTGGACCGGAACGAGCTGCAGTCGATAAATTAAAAAAACAGCAGATCCAAATAGTTTGCACCTTTTTTTTTTTTTTTTTTTTGGTTTGTTTTGGATGTGTATCCTGCCAGGTTGCATATGTACGTATGAATGTACTCTAATCTGTGTATGTATAACAAGTATATGCTGGTGACCCATGGTGTGGAGTCAACCACTATATACCTACATGCCTACATATGTACATTCCTACGGGGAAGGAGAGTTGTCCTTCTTTTGGGTCTCCGTCTCGCAGTGTTTTGCGGTGTGGCAAAAGGGGCTCTTCCTCTCACCGGTTTCGGCTCAGGAGAGGTTCGGCGGGTCTTGCTTTTCGTTTTTGTTTCCCTGAGGCGACAGGGCGGACGGAGGAGAGTACCTATGTATGTACTTACATACGACGACGATTCGGTGGAGTTCACACCGGGGCATCCGAGGAACCTCGTTGGCATCTATCAACCTATGCCGAGTCGGGGTTCGGCGGCCCAGTTTCTCCGGCCGTTGGCTCGAACGAACCCCCCGGATACAGAAGTAGAAGTACATACCCTCCCGGTCCATCGGGGATTCCCCGTCCAAGCCAAAAAAAAAAGAAGCAGCCTGAGCCTCCCCTCTGTCTCCGCTGCGAGCCCCATCGATGTATGCATGTATAGTACATATGTAGGTGTTGAGAATTGGCTCAAAAGATCCTCCCCCCCCCATGTGCATATCTACCCGGAGACGGAGCAAACGCAACTACATAAGCATCTCGTCTGCATCCAACCTTTGGAGCGTTTCATTCTTCGGCACTATGTATGTACACTACCTACATGCTCGGGCACAGGCGCTAGATGCTCGTGGCACGGAGCGGGTTGTGTCCCTTTCTCTGGCGAACGGGTTTCCCGTCCGGCGTTCAATCCATCCATACCTCCGTCCGGCCCGGCAGACAGCGGAGCGACTCGAAGCCCCCTGGCTTCGTGCTCGAGACGTCCCCGAGCCCCCCCTCCTCCAATCTGGCCGAACCGGCACGCCCCGTCTCCTGACGTGGTCCTTCTGCCATCGTCGACGGATACATACTCTACCTGCCTGCCTAGCTACGTGGGAGCCAAGTTCCTGTGTGTGTGTGTGTGTGTGTGTGTGTGTGTGGTGTGTGCGTGAGAGAGAGAGGTGGGTGAGTGAGTGACTTTCACCCAGCGCCGCCATTAGCCGCACGGGAAGCTGCTTTCGGCGACGAAGCTATCCAGGGCTCCTCTCCTCCCTTTCTCCCTCGACGGTTGCTGCTTTGGCGAAAATCCGTAATGAGCCCCACAGTGGAAAATTAGGACATCTGTGGGTGCATGACGCATCGACGTCTCTGGATTCTGCTCTAGATATGTATCTATCTAGAAGAAGCAGGAGTGGACATACTCTACAGATCTCCTTGGCGCATATCCGGTGCACGGGCAAAATTCGAGGAGGGGTTTTGGAACCTCTGCCTCCTTAACTAATATTGTATCTATGTACTAGTACATAGCTTCACACACACAGCATTGGCTTCTCCGTCAACTGGCGCTGTCAAGTGGGGATATCCTCCGGCCGTACATACGCACGCCTCAAACAGGACACCCACTCTGGCGTGTCGCTTTTCGTGGTGGTTTGCGACTCCCATTCTCCTGAGGAATCCGCACTGGTGGGGGCCGAGGGATGGTTCATGGGTGTACTCTATAGTATGTATCTGAGGGAGAGAGGTCCGGATCCTTGCCTGCAGCGGGACCTAAGTTCTGCTTGAAAGTTGGCGAATCTGGCTAGTTAAAGCCTGGCGCTCACGGCAGGATGCGGTGTCCGTAGTCCGTACTTACATACTTACGTACTCCATGGCCGAGCGGACCGCCGTAGACATCCGTCGGTAGTGGGCAAAGAGGAGGAGGTATGTGAATCTCTGATGAAATCATCCCCACGGACGACGTGCGGGGGCTTCATATTGTTCCGCTTACTATGCGTGCGCCATCAATCTCGAGCACGGCTGTTCCCCCTTACTGTGGCTGTGACTCTCGACGCCGCAGAATCCCCGTCGAGCACCTAGGACCCACCGCATCACACGCGATGTACATGTGCCATACACACCGTATGTATGATACCCAACTTCCAAGCACATACCCGGCATACATGCTTCCCATCGCTAAGGGGGGATGCGTGTCGCACTGCGCCGCAGCCACCCAATTACTGCACATAGATACGGCGTCGATTGAGCACGGGCACGTGCGCAGGCCTCCCCCGCTCGCCCAGGTTCGGGTCCCCCAAAACGTCCCTGGTCGTGTTGGGTTGCGTACCGTCCAATGTTGTGGACAATTGCTCCCGCAGATTGGTCCGGCGTTGCCATGGGGGAGGTCCCAGCGAAAGACGGGTCTCAGATATATGCATGGATGGCCACTGGGGAGAGAAATATCAGCTCTCGGCGGTGCTGGTATGTATCACGCTGGAGTGTTTCTGTCCGCCAACTGAGCCACTCACACTCTCTTCTCCCCCGACAATTCTCACTTGCTCGGCTTCCCGTCGTTGTTGCCGTCTCGCATTCCCTTTCCTTCTCTTTCCGTCAGTTCGTTCGTTCGTTGGTTGTTCGTGGCACGCGAGAGAGAGAGAGAGAGAGAGAGAGAGAGAGAAAGAAAGAGAGGCAGAGAGACAGACAGAGAGAGCACGCCTTGTCGTGGGTAATAAAAGCTGGACCGTATGCACGACGACGTTCGGGAATGCAGAAGCTGGGCTCAATGTTACCACTCTTCGCCGTCGACCCGTCATCCCGAGTCCGATCGTTCGGCGCCCGCGATACTCTCCTCCGACGATGCGTTTTCCTCGCTGTCCTGTTCGCCGTCTTCGCCGTCGCTGCCGCGGCCTCCGACGACAACACCTCGCAAGCAGAGATCCTCGCCTTCGATCTCCTCCCCGTCGAGAATTCGACGAAAAACGGTGTCTTCGAGGTGACGCTCGGCGACGATGGCCAGAAAGTCGCGTTTTTGGCTTCGCTCTACACGAATTCCGATGCCATGATGGAGGTTCCGATCGCTGCGTTGTGCGCCACCAGTCAGGAGGGATGGAATCCGATCTCCCAGCCGGCGGCAGGAACTGTGATTGTGGTTGGAGAGTCGCAGTCTCAGGGGAACAGCTTGGCTAGAACCAGCCAGGTGGTTGTGAGGTGGAAGATCGGGCCAGCGTCGAACACGGATGCCGTCGTCGGCCTGACGCTGAGGAAGGGTCGCGGCAGCAATGCCAGGAATGTTACCGTCATCGAATGTGAGTGATATGGAGAACATAGCCTGCTCGTGGGAAAGATGGCGCTGACTCGGGTTGGGAAAAAAAAAACAGCCAAAATGAGCGACGACGGCGAATACCCGTGGAATGCGGCCGAGACGTTCCATAGTGAGGACCTCAAAGACGGAAACGACTACTCCCTGATGCTTTGGAGCGACCAACTTTCAGAGCGGTCGGTATCTGGATATTTCTCGCTGCAGGAAACCCCCAGCAGTGGAAGCACCACCGTCGAAGCCGCGACCCTCACTCCGGCGGAACTCGACAGACAGCAAAAGTGCCTCGACTACCTGGCGTCCGATGGAGGATACTACAACCAGTCTCTCGATCTGGATTTCACGAAACGGGAGTACTATTTGGACTCGTACGAGAATAACAGGACCGGATGGGCAATCGGCAACACTGGAGTGGGAACCACAACATTGACGTTCGAGGGCCAGAGCGAAAAAGGGGTGAAGTCGATGATGACCTTCAACGAGTCAACTATGGACTTGATATCGAGCTCGACCCTTGGGAGGGGGACGTTCTCTCTCAGTATGTTACAGGCCGCCAGGAATGCCGTGGTTCAGGAGATGAATGTCATCGCGCTGAGCCTTGGGATACCGGGACATGCCGGCTCGGTGGTACTCGGAGGATATGATCAGGCCTTGATTGACGATGCCCAGAGGGCAGTATTCGCAAAGGGAGATGAATTACCTTATGCTTTCCGCGTGACCATGATAAAGCTCTCGGTGCAATCCGGCGGGAGTACAACGGCTGTCCTCGATGATCGCACCAATGCAGACTCTCGGGTGGATGTGGGGCTTGTGTACGACGATTACGGTCTTCGTCTCTCGGACGACATCATCGATTCTCTCCTGCCTCTGATTGGCAATCCCAAGTTTGACAAGGACGTCAACGGCTATGTCTATGATGCCACTCCCAAGACTGACTACAGCTTGAGCTTTACTCTGTACAATGGTTCGGCTGAGGTGGTAGTTGGTGTGCCGGCGTCATCACTCGTCGTCACCGACACATCGTCCGACAACCCTCTTACTCCCCGCAACGAGACTGGAAAGACGTACCTTCGCATATCGCCAACCGCCGATGGCTCTAAGGATGGACAATATCTCGGGCGATCTTTCCTCCAGCACGTGTACATGATCGATTCGCCGTCGTCGATCGGAAAGTTCGTCTTGAGCGCATTACCTTCGACTTATCCCAACCAGAAGCAACTAATAGCTGCTTCTCCCTCTTCGATCGGAATCTTCAATGGCGAATTTTCATCCTCAAGCAATGGAATGAGCATCGGCCCAATGGTAGGCGGCATCGTGGGTGGCATTGCTGTCCTAGCGGCCGCTATATTCGGGATTTTTTGGTACCTCCGTCGCAGAAGTCAACGGTTCGGACGGCATGGAGGTCGTCATAGCATCAACATCACTGACGCGTCTTCCTATGAGGGATCCACGCTTGGCCATATCGCGCACCACCACCGTGGAGAAGAGAAAGGCATGGGCTCAGTTCACACAAATCCGTCCGCTCGCACCACAGCAACGATACCGATCCGTTACGCACCTTCATCCGCCCCATCATGGACCCCTTCGTACGACAAGGGTAGTGTCTCTGGTTACCCGTGCTCGCCACAACCGCAATCACCTGGCGCCCCTCACATCATGACGAGCCAACCTGTTATCAGCTTCTCAACGCAGTCATCCTCGCACAACAGTGTTCGGAGCAGCTCGCGGCGTGGTGATTCGGTGCTCTCTGTTCCGCAGTCCGCAATGATGCGTCGAAACAGCACAGCGTCGACCGTAGCGAGGGAGTACGACACCATGGCCGAAGAGCCAGAGCCGGACGACTTCGTTGTCATCGCCACCGCCCAACCAATACCGCAGCTGTACCGATCAGCGACCGTCGGGAAAATGTACAAACCAGGGAAGGCCCAAAACAAATTGACGCCACCACACACCCCAGGAATTGTCAGTATCACCCGAAGCAAGAGCAAGAGTTCAGCAGTTAGTGCCCCCGCCAGCAGTGGCGAAAGGCGTGGCCACGCTCGGACCGCCAGTTTGGGGCGTATCATGACGCCCTCGGAAGGCCCTACCGTTGTCACCGTTGGTCCGAAGAGTCCGAAGAGTCCGAAGAGCACCAGCCGAAACAGCGTGGGGATATTACGGAGCAGCATTTCGGTAAACGGTGGTAGCAGTGGGTCTCTCGAGAAGCTGCGGGAGGAAGGCATGGCGATTGAGATGCAAGCACGGCCGCAATCGACTCTTGCTGCGGAGCTAGACTGCGAGGATCACCACCGACGATCAATGACGCAGACGCAGTCCGGTGGAGCCCTGTCATCAACACGATTCCCGGCCACGTCGATCAGCTCCGGGTCCCGCGCCGAAAGCGTGATCACCAATCAGGAAGTGAACTTCGCGCAGATGATCGATTCGTCGCAACACTCCCGCACGGGCTCGTCGCATACCGAGGACGAGTTATCCATACGAGTACGAGGGAGCAGCGAAGAGGGTTTCCGACTGAATGCCGTCCAGGGCGACCAATTCGCTCCCGGCCTGTCGGACGGCTGGCTCGCGAGCAGTGGTAATAGCGAGACCAGTGGAACGGTGGAGAAGCCGGTCCGACAGGAGCAGTTCCTGAGCTCGGCGGCAGAAAGCAGACGAAGTTCGAGGCGAAGCTCCAAGCACGACGGTCGCCCAATATAATGCCTCCCATTTCCTTTTTTTTTTATATACATAATATATGTCTACCTTACGATTTTTGGAATTGATGGGAAGGGGAAGGGAGTTTATAATAGCCACTTGCAGGGCAAGGGCTTATATATACACCATTTCGATTCTGTTGTACATACTATTTTGTATCATTCTGATCTCCATATTTTTTTTTCCATTCACGTTTCCTTTTGTTTCCTTTTTTTTTTAACGATGGTAGGGTCTTTTTCTTACCGAGGCTACGTTTTATTATTTCATGCCTCATGTGTTGTTGGCCAACCTCCCTACATACATACCAATACAATACATGAACACTAGAGCACGGATGTTTGCAAGGCGCGGGCTCACTTAGTCTCACTCGACAACTCGGACGACGCAGTCCTCTCGAGGAGGACATCTATTTACATACACGATACACAGGCAGATAACCGAGCCAGCAAAAAGGGGACAGATCCCTCCGACTAAGAATCGAGCCGGTGACCAACGGATGACATCTTTCTGCACTTTACAGTACAGAGTGATACAATACCGACTACAGAGAGAGGGGGTGTGGGGGGATTTCCTGTGAGCATCGCTCCGTGGAGGATATGTCAACTATCTACCTGCCGGCTTTTACAAATGAACATTTTCCGTAGGTCGGGATCGAATCGGATCGGAGTGGAGTGGAGTTTTCTCCCCCGTTTCTACCACCACCACCACCACCACCACCACCACCACCTGGACCTCCGGATCCGCCCACCGTCATCCGTTCGACGCGGGCGACCATACCAAAACCAGTCTATACGACCCCCCCCCCCCGGGTAACATATGCGCTCAGTCCTCCCTCCCCCCCCTGTGCTTCTGTAGTAGTAGGTAGGTATCAACCTGTGTTTCGTTTGCGTGATGGAAATAAAAATAAAAGTGGTAGCAATAACCATGCAGGTATGAGGAAGCAACTTGGAACCCCCCCCAAAAAAAAGCTGAAACCCGACGGACAAGATGGAGGAAAACAGAAAAGAAAACTAAACTACAAGAACCGGAACCGAAAAGAAAGAGGGTGAAAAAAAAGGGAAGTACTTTATTTACACCGAAATGCCCACCAAAAACAAAAAAAAAGAAGCCAGCCAGCCCCAAAAGCCAAGGAAAGAAAGGAAACAATCCTTTTATCAACATCTCGCCCATTTCGATTCGTATCATACGCAATACAATACTCATAACTAAAGGAATAAGGGAAATATCGTCTGTCGTCCCGCTCCCCAACTCGTTGAGACATCGCAGCAAGAACCTCTCTCCCCCACCCACGGATCCTACGGCCGGAAGGACCTCCTAAAGGAACCCATACCATGCGCATTTTCCGTTCCATCCTGTCCCACACGAACAAGAAATCGTAAGCACAAAAAAAAAGATCCTAAATGCAACTCAACGCCCCGACCGCGCAAAAATGCTGGTAAACTCCATAACAATCCTCTCAAAGATCCCCCGGCCTTGTAGTCACCTCTGCCTGTGTCTGTCCCGCTCCGCTCTTTCGTCACCCTCACCCCGAGCCCATTGCCTCCGGTGTTCCATTTCCCGTGGCTGCTCGCTGACAAATCCCCGCGGAGATATTGGCGCCCGAGGTGATCTGGGCGATGACGGCTCGACAATGGCTTGCTGCCTTTCAATCTCCCGAATAGCCTCCGCGGCCTCCTGGTCCCTCACCTTCTGTGCCTCTGCTTCCTCTAGCTCCCTTTTGGCCCTCTCCTTCAGGTCCTCGATCTCCCTATCCCTGCAGTGGGGACTTCCGGGTGATGTATGATCCGAGCTTGGCAGCAGCTCCTTGATGGTCATGCTGAGCTCCTTGAAATCGACCGGTTTGGTGACGTATCTGCTGAATCCCGCTATAGTGCATTTATCGGCGACATCGCTCATGACGTTTGCGGATAGTGCAACGATAGGTACAGGCGACACCCCTCTCTCCTTTTCCCACTGCCGGATCTCCGCCGTCGCTTGGAAACCATCCTTTCGGGGCATATGGAGATCGCACAAGATCAAACCGTAGTAGCCTGGCTGCTTTGAGAAAACCTTTTCAATGCACTCCTCTCCGTCGCTGGCCGTTTCCACATGCAGCCCAACTTTGTCGAGGAAACGGAGGAGAACCTTCTGGTTGACTTTGTTGTCTTCCACCAGTAGAACCGTGTACCCTTTATTTCCGACATCATGCTCCAATCGGCTAAAGACCCTCTTCTGCGTCTCCACAACCTGTTGAGCCGAGTCCCGATACCGGTCCATGGAAGCATCCCGTTCTTTTGCCGGATCAAAGACGTCCCCGAAACGACTGGGTTTGATCGGCTTGTATATGAACTGCAAACGGATCCCTAGCCTGTCACACGTATCTGGCGCGTTCTGGAGGATCGCTTGTCTTTGGGTAGGGTTAGTAAGCACCAAAACGGTCGTTTGATAGTGAATCGGATTCTCGAGAAGCTGCGAGATCAAGTTGATTATCTCCGAGTGATCGGGAAGGCTGATCACCAGGTGCGTAAACACCACGGGATCGTCGCCGGCGATGAGCTCGCGACATTCCGAGAACTTTTCAACAGGGGTGATCTTGTTAGGAATATTCTTCGGCAATGTGACCTTGATGTGGTGTGATATCGCTATGCGACTGAAGGGCTGTTGCGACACTATCAGGATGGAGAACATCGGAGGAATCGCAGCTCCGCCGATCGAAGAATCGGCCGCCTTGGAACTGGGATCCTGCGAGTCGTTGTACTTTTGTTGAGCTTCGCTGGGCAAAAACAATCGCATTGAAGCAGGGTCTGTCGGAGAAGGGATCGAATATTGCCCGAGGGGAGGGTCGTTCGGGATATCCGGATGTGTCGATGCGATAGACCGGATCGGTGTAGCGGTACTCGACGGCGATATTGTAGGAGTCGATTCTTCCGTGTGTGAAAGCGCTGGTGGCGAGTCGACGAAACGGCCAGACTCCAGTACGTGCCTAAGAGAATTCGGAAGAGCTCCACTGGGAGAAGGAGCATTGGCATTACCGGGGGTAAGAGTTGTCTCGGAAGGTGCAGTGGGTATCTTGAGCCTGGCGCTCCCAATGAAAGTCCTACGGAAAGTCAGCGGATACGTCCACAGTTCAGCCTTTAGAGCTCAACTCACGACCCCTTGCCCTTCTCGCTCCGAGCAGTGAGTTTTCCACCATGAAGCTCGACTAGCTGCCGCGAGATAACTAAACCTAGCCCACTGCCACCGTGCGCCCGTGTACTGGAACCGTCGATCTGGCTGAAAGGTTTGAACATGTATTCCTCGTCCTTGGCATCGAATCCGGGGCCTGTATCATGACATTCGAACTGTATCATGACTTCATCTTCCTTGAGGCCTTCTGCCGTCTTGTCGACAGAACATCTCGAAAATACTTCGCCTTTATTGGTGAATTTGATTGCATTCTGTTACGTCAGTTAGAGCCACATTCATTGTGGTGATCAAGAGAAAAAAAAAAGGCTTACTCCGATGATGTTGAGCAACACCTGCCTCAATCTCACGCGGTCACCGCACACAACAGGTGGGACATCGGTTTCCACGATGAAATTCAGTTCCAGATCCTTGGCGATAGCCATTGTGCTGAGAAGCTCATGCGCATCCTCGACCAAAGAGTTCATTCGGAACCATTCGGGATTCAACCGCATCATTCCGGCTTCGACCTTGGAAAGATCTAGAATATCATTGATGACGCTCAACAAGCCGTCAGAGCTCTGGGATATCGTGTGGCAATAATCGAGTTGTTCTCCATTCAGCGGTGTGTCCAGTAGGAACGTGACCATTCCCGATATGCCAATCAGAGGAGTTCCTACATTTCCCCGGAGAAGTCAACAAATGCGGCACGATGTTTCCCTTTACAAAAGCAGCGTGCAATGGAGAGGCCATACGGATTTCGTGGCTCATATTCGCGAGGAACCGAGTCTTGCTGTCCATCGTTCTCTGCGCCGCCTCATTGGCTTCCTTCAGCTTCTGCTCCAGAAGCTTGTGGTCATTGATATCCGTGCACGTCCCGAACCAGAGCCCTTCCGCGTTGTCGGCATTCGAGTCCACACTGACACATCGAACCAGGTGCCATCTGTAGTTGCCATACTTGTCCTTTAAGCGGAGCTCTGTCGAGAATGTTGGCTTGTCATCGTCCATCTTCGTGTTGCCCATTTCCATGCCCGCTCCACCAGACCATTCGTGGCCGTATCTCCGGCCCTGCTCGGGGAACGAAGCCTTGTCGCCATCGGGGAAGCTTGAGAAGGGAGAACCATTGCCAGGTAAACAGCATTTATGTCTGTCGGATGGATGCACATATCCCATAAACCCGAGTTTGAGAGCTTCCTCCAACGTCTGACCAGAGTAGCCAAGCCATTGGGTGTTGGCAAAAGTAATCCCGTCGTTTGCCGTGGCGGCAAACACAATCTGCGGACTCGAGTTTGCCAGGCTTCTGTACTTATGCTCACTCTCCGCCATCTCAGCCTGCCTTGCAGCATTGACTTCCGCTAGTCGCTGATCGTGGATATCCATATTTGTGCCGAACCAATGCACGATGATACCCCGTTGATCTCTCAGGGGAACCGCTCGAACCATGAACCACCGGTAATCGCCATCGAAGCGCCGCACGCGCATCTGGTGGGAGAAAGGTTCTCCTTTTCGGATAGCGATCCCCCATCGGCGAAGATACTCATCTCGATCCTCTGGGTGTAGAGCATCCCACGGGGCCTTCATGAAATTTTCGGCCGTTGTGCCTCTATATGCCAGCATCCGCGCATTGACCCAAGTGATCACCCCAGTCCCCGGAACAGCGGTGAATACGTGGACCGGAATGGAGTCAATAATCGTTCGCAGGAGCCGATTCGACGGAGGAGGCATCTCGTGGATATTTAGTTGATCCGCCTTTCTGCGGGCCGGGCCTTTACGCCTACCCAAGATAAAAGCAGCAGTGCCCAAAGACTGGAAAGTGGTCGCGTAATCGGCGCCGTACGAATGCAGGTACGAGTGGCCACGGTTTGCACCTACTCTCCTTTGCCTCACCGTGCTTCGGGGCTTGGGTTCTGTCGAAGCCTGAGCCTGAGCTGGAGGCCGGGGAGGAGCGAGGACGTTTTCAACCTGTTTTCCCTTATCCTGAGAAGTCTGAGTCGGGGTCGTTCCATCAGAGTCGGGTGTCGTCATGGGAGGCAACGGACGTATGGTAGTCGACCTCTTCAGCACGGTGGAGTCGTTTGCGGCGGTGGTGGGTTGTTCAGGGAAATGACCTTTTTCTTTGCCTTTATCGTTCGTCAGCAGCTCTTCATCTCCCCGCATGAGTAATCGGGCCTCGAGACTGGTATATGACTCCGGATCCTCGCCTTTCGGCACCACCGTTGGCACTGCTCCACTGTGTTGACGGCTGAAAATCGGCTGTTGTCCAACCCTAGGGAAGTAACCATCATCACCACCGCCATTGAGAGGACTGAAGGGTGTGACGGACTGGCTGCTCTCGGACTTGCTTGAGGGTCCTTGGCTGGCGGTGCCGGCGGGGCTGTTGTCCCACATCGGGCTGGCGACGTTCGAAATGGTAAAAGCACTGCTGCTGTCCGATGGACTGGTTACACTCCCACGCAGGGTATCTGTCGATGCGAACCCACTCGACAGGTAGGATAGCTGCCGTGGAATTCCTGGTCTCCGGGCCGTCCGCTTCTTTCGGAAGGAGTTCAGCTGATCCAGTACTCTCGAGTGCGTGCTGGCCAAGGAGAATGCTGTTGCAACCAACGGGGCAAAATGTGAGAGGGAATGAATGAGATTGCTTGGGTATGGAATAACAGGGCTCAGCATCGACAGGATAGCAATCGGCGCCTTTTTCTTCTGTTGCCTGCCGATATCATCCATTGAGATGTTCGTAGCACTGAACATCCGCCCGGAGGGAGCCGCTGCCGCACCTGTCGTGTTACCAGCCAGGTTGAGGCCTTTCGACTGGCTCGGATGAACGAGTGGTATGTGAATAACCGTCCACGAGCTCTCACATCCGATTGCATTCACGGGCTCCTGGGCAGAATAAACCGGGCTACTCGTGGCTGGATTGAACGTCTCCTCATCAATCTTGGGGGGCGATGCAAAGAATGGGTTCTCCGAGGGATCAGGCCGTGGGGCCGGGGAAGGGGCGGGGGATTGGCTCCAAGGAGAAGTGATGGGCTGTTCGTACTCTTCATAAGAGGACGCCCGATTAGGCGATTGAGCTCGGGATTGGACATGATGCAAGTGCTGCTGCGTCGAGTAGTACTGCAACACCGGATTGTGCGCGTAGTTGTCCTTGGGCGGTGGCTTTCTTTTCCTCCGAGTTCCTTTGACAAAAAACAACGGCGTCGGAGGCTGCGGAGGTGCCCGGAAAGGCGAAGTCGGCATATCAAGTTTTCCCAAACCCATGGTCGCTTGGATACCAGCGGTCGGAGAGCCTATCTTTTTATCCGACGAAGCTTTCGGTGGCGATGACTTGGTGCTCTCCATGTCCTTTCGCCTCTTTTCTTTCTCTACCAGATGCGTCTTGACATCGCGATATTCCCTACTCAGAACCACCATCTTGCCCCGCTGCAAAACCCTGCTGACCCCCGTCTCGTCCAGCAGCGCATCCGCCTCGCAGTTCAACGGCTGGAGCGTAGGGAATACCCTCCCCCTAACCTCGCTCTCGTCCGACCAAAAAGTCTTATCCTGCTCGGGCGCTTGCACGGAATCCATCCCTCCTGCCGGGGATGCTGGAGCCTCCCTGGGTGACGCACCGCTCGTGACCGATATCCAATCAGAGTTGTTGGTCGCGTCCTGAGGCGGTTCCTGCATCTCAACCGTCACGGGTCCGAACGGACTATCCGGGTTCGTATCGATCTGTATCGGCTCCGTCGTCGCGTCCAAGTCCATTTCTCGCTTGCAATCCATCATGGCCATCTGTCCACCGTCTTGTTCCACAGAAACATTAGGGGGTGGCTCTTCTTCCTTAGGGATTGCCACACCTTGAAATCCATCGTCCTCCTCCGAATAATCCCCACCGTCAGGATCACCTACCCGACCTCGGTCATCTCCCATGTAGGTCAGAGATAGCTTGTCGCCTTCCGCCATATTGAAAGTTGCCTTCTGGCCCCAGGGCGTGTTCTCCAAATCCGTAGAGTCCGACGGCACCGTCAATGTAACCCTCTCCGCCTTGTAGCACATGGTGGCGACCTTGACCACGTTGCTCCAGAACGCCTCGACTCCGGGTTCGGAGTGCAACAGTAACGTCAGCTCGTACATATTCGGGGTCGGGAAATCCGGATTCTCGTATGACGAGGCGGGCTTCGAGCCCGACGGGTGAAACGCCACAGATGCTGGAGTCGGGGTACCCGAAGGCAACAGCTTGTCCAACGGACCGACACCTGGAGAATTAAACGAAGCACCGATGGTGGACGAAGAGATGCTCCTCATCCGACTCATCTGCGGAAACGGATATGCCGGAGACATCATCGTGGGAGAGGAACTGCTCGGCGTGTATGTGCGTGGCTGCGCGGGAACATTGGTAGTCGAGGAGTAGTAATTCAGCTTCGCCGACTGGGATGATCGTGCGACCGCTGCAGAAGCTGACGCGAGTCGCGGCGACGAGGGAGAGGTTTGCACTCTCGTCGCCGTAGCTATAGTAGCTGTTGTTGCCGGTGATGTTAAAGTTGCTGCTGTTGTTGCCGCTTTTGTTGGGTTGTGTAGCAGCTCTTGCGGGGAGTTCTCGGCGGTAGATAGTGGCGGTGAGTTGGAGGCGAAAGTGGCATGGTGGAGACGACTGCAGTCCCGCGCACGATTTTGCGATTGCATCACTGCCTTCGGAGCAGTTAGAATCCGAACCGTCCACCTCGCCAGAACAGCGGCAACAACGGCGAGGACAAACAGAATCAGATCTACGGCACTGAGGGTAAATACCTCTTTGAGACACTCTATTGCCTGAAGATCACACGATAAAACTCCGTTAACAGGACCCGGGCCGGGCCCAGAACCAGATCCGGCAGAACCTGGACCTCCGCTCGCACCACTACCACCTATTGACATTCCCGAACCCAATCCCGCCAGCCGAGAACTTGTTGCGGCGGCCGCCGCTGCAGCTGCAGCTGGGTCCTCAAGGCCGTTACTTGCCGACGAGAGGTGATGTCGCGACAGGGAAGCAAATGTGGCAGAAGATCCCGAAAGATGAGGCAGGTGAGGGGGGGTTTGCACGGCTGATGGCGGAGATCCTGACGACCCTGGGCCTATCCGCGATATTGATGGCGCGGCAGAGGGATCGCTGGAGTGTGGGTTATCGGGGCAATGTGTGTGGTGGTATTGGTGTTGGAAGTTGTGGAGGTGATGACGATTTGTGGATGCGGAGAGTACGGAGGTCCGAGTTGTAGGGGGCGACCCGGGTGGCGAGCTCATGGTGTTTTCTTCTGAGAATCCCAGGCGGCGACCGGGCGGAGGCTGGCTACGTCGGTCGGGCGTTGCGGGTGGGGGTATGGAGTTTAGGATTGGGGGGG
>Ga0307508_10001361_pt1 | contig 27529 bp, 34 predicted proteins | sample 9_EM_MG_FD_203089 | JGI IMG/M metagenome (GOLD analysis project Ga0307508, IMG submission 203089) | Populus trichocarpa ectomycorrhiza microbial communities from riparian zone in the Pacific Northwest, United States - 9_EM | ecosystem: Host-associated > Plants > Roots > Unclassified | place...
CCATTGAAGCTTTATTAGTATAAATTCATGATGTATGCCAACTACTGAGACTTTCTAAATTGTGGTTGTGGGGATCGAGAAGGTTGAGTGAGGGCATCATGGGCAGTTGTACCTGGGTGTACGGAAATTTTGGCCTAGTACTTTAGCTCGCCATTTCATTTATTGACTCGAGCCGCTCTATCTACCGACTCGATTATATTCATCTACTGAGACGAGTTATTCTGTTTATCGACTCGTCGCTTCGATTATTGACTCGAGTCCTTCTGTTTATTGACTCGAGTCACTCTATTTATTGACGCAAGCTCGTTTTACTGTCACGACCCGAGTGAGGAGAAAGTATGCTGGGCGACCGTTATGACCATCACATCGTATAATAAGCCCAAATCAAAAGAGGAGCCAGCACAAGTTATGGCAATTGACTCTTGTTAGCTTTGAGCTGATGCAGGATGGTTTCGTTGTATGTTGATTGTAATCGCAGGAGGGTGCAAAAAATGATATTATATGAACGCTTTCAACGCCAAACCCAACTAAAATCTCGCCTTATCGCGCTCACACTTAAAACACTCCATTGGCACACGGAGGAATGCCTCCTCCGCGGATTTGGGCTATACCTACATAATGGTGGTGGAGTAAGAGATCAGAGCGGCTGCCCAGCACATTTTTTCTCACTCGGTTGCCCTGAGTATGCACCGAATAACTTGAGCCAATAAATCGAAGACTCGTGTCGCTAAATCTAGAAGACATAGCGCACACCCTCCAACTTAAGTCGCCCTTCGGCCAACAATTCACTTTGCATAAGCGAACCACCACCGCCATTGGTGTTTTGTGAATAACTCAATAACCAATACTCCAATAGAGAAGTAGACAAAAGGAGGTGATTCTCCAAGGTGCTGTCTATCATCTCTGCCTGACATAGAAAAGAAACGTGATTGCCTTTACATAGCTCGTTGTGGAATTGCAACAGGATCCCGAGCCATCACTCGTCGATTGCAGGATGCCACGTCGCCATACTTGGGCTTTGGTACTGTTGTTAATGGCTGCCCCTGCCTCCACTCCGCGGCGCTTTACTTCCAGGCGTTGGTACGAAGCGAGATTTTACGCCTCCGAAGAATCGAGCGCACGTGATAACGGCTGGAGCGAGACGGGGTCATTTGCGATAAAATCGGGTTTTTCTCATTTCCCTGTCACACCATATTCGACCTTAGATTATGATACATATCGCAGCTTTCCCCCCATTCCCCTGTTTGGCCGGACGCCGCGTGGTGAATACCAGACAGTGCCCGCTAGCTGCGGCAACTCCACCCCCATCATTAAGGGTCTTCCTTCTCCTCCGTCTCTTCTTCGCTCTCCTCGCCTTTCTCTTCCTACTTCCCCTTACCGGCTTCTCCGGCGTATTTGGCCCGTCAGCTCCTCGAGAAAGGCCAAGATGTTGAGAAGTTCGGTGACAGCCTCACGGACGACATTACCAGTGGCAGCAGCGGTAGTGTTGGTGGCAGCGGCCATACTCACGGTGGCAGGGGCAGTAGCCATTTCTTTCGGAGTGGTTGGTGGATTCAGGCGTATGTCGTTCGTTAATTTTATGCGATGAGCGGCAAGGGTTGGTAAACAAGAAGGAAAAGGTTGGAAGCGAATGGTGCCTTTCGCAATGCCCAAGTCGCAGAGTGAGACACTCTCATGACGCACCAAGGCTCAATGGCTGCTCGAGGGCTCCAGGTCACTTAGTTTCACGTTCGGTCTCAAGCACTAAGGCTGGCCGTCAATCTCCTCATGGCTGTAGTTAAAGTCGTCATCGCCCGCGAGCTCGTAGAGGGGCGCGAGGATGTCGATGATGGTGTAGACTGCCTCCACGACCACGGTGTTGGAGGTGTTGGAGGTGTTGGAGGTGGTCGTAGCGGCGGTGGTAGCCGCAGTGGTAGTAGTAGCGGTAGTGGTAGGGCTGGTGGTGGTAGGGGCGGCCATTGGGGCTCGATTCGGTGAGATGGTTTGGAGCGTGGATGTGATGTCGCAGGTGTTGGTGACGGGGATGTTGAAGAGAACGAAGATGGCTTTGGATTGCGAAGATGGCTTTAGATTGCGACGATAGATAGTGTGGAGAGTGAGTGAGCTAGTTACAGAAACCTCCGGACGAAGCAATGCGGAGGAGGAGGAGGGGAGCCTTTAATCATGCTGTCTTTTTGCTTTTGCTTCCCCCCCCCCGAAACTTCCTATCAAGTTATGAACGAGCATTTGTTAAATTACCGGTGTCTTTTGAGGAGTGCGAATATTGCCCCGTCCTTCCTCCTCGATGCTTGGTTCAGTCGTTCAATCCGCAGTAGTGTCGGGGGACTGATTGAATAAGTAGCAACACGCAGCAGTACAGTAGTTAATGAGTATTCATAGAAGATGAAGGCGGAGTGCGAGAGAAGGTGCGACTGGATGAGGAGGGGGACTAGGACCAGGAAGACGAGGAGGCCCTCTTTATACCTGCTTCCCGTCTCGATTTAGTTCTAGAACCTTCGTCGTCTAGTGCGACGCTTTCCGCGCTGTACCGAGTGATACGGCGTGCTACGCCTAGACTGAATAGCAACTTGAAGTTGCGGGTCAACGCCCCAGTCTCAATCACCATAGTACTTTGGTCCATCCAAAACCCTTTCACTAGCTATGCCTCAATGCCACGGTGCCGCCGTCTCCATCCACCATCCATCTTCTCTCGCACCATTTACCATTGCAGTCTGCAATCATCTCCAGCCAATTCAACTCTCTATCTTTCCAACACCAACATCCCACGACCGAAACAACCCAGACAACCCCACCGAACCGATCAGCAATGGCTACCGTCAATATCACTACCGTCGCTGCTGCCGCGATGGTCGTCCCGGCCACTCCGACCACGCCAGACACCACCAATACCGTCGTGGAAGAGGGGGTCCACACGATCATCGAACTCCTCGCGTTTTTGCACGAGCTCGCAGGCTCCGACGAGGACGCGGCCGACGGAGAGAGCGACTATGGTGACTACGACGGCTATGACGACGAAGAAGAGGGGGAGGAGGAGGAGGAGGGCGAAGAGGAGAGAGAACATGAGGAGGGGGTTTAGTGTCGGGGCTTATCTTTTCATTATCATCTTGCCAATAAATGCTGTTTAAATATCCGTTAATCCTTAGAAGGGAGATTTCGGTGCTTTCACAGTGCTTTCTGTAGCTACCCATAATCTCTTCGGGCCAGTCAAACGGGATATCGAATGACTGAGTGCAGCTGTGTCAGATTGAGTAGACAGGTTCAATTAAAGCTTTTCTGCTGCAATCGTGCAAGCGTATCTTATAGGCATGCGCGTCGCAACCCATGAGCTTTGTACCTCATGGACGGCTAGGAGGAGGGTAAAATGGGGGAGGATGGCCTTGAGTCACCATAGCCCAGCCCCAGGCATGCCTCAGGCCGGACGGAACGGACGACTTCGAGGTCTGGACTGCATAGTCTACCTACTTGGAGCTTCTAACCATCGACAGAAAGACAGTCGTGGGCTGCATGTTTGAGGAAGTAGCCGCCTCAGGACTTGGTTCTGTTATTACTGTTGACAAAGTACGCCACCAGAAAGGTTGCGACCGACATGCAGCGCACGTTCATTGCAGATAACTAGTATGTGGAAGACACATTCGCCGCGGGAATCTCCTGCACGTGGGCGTCGGCGCTACTTGTACTATGTACACAGGTTGCACGTATATCTTGAGACAACCCGAAGCTGGCGAATGCCTGTGGTGTTGGTAAGATCGTTCTTTTTTTCCATTGGGGTTTTGCGTGCCGGTAAGATTTCACTTTTCCCGCGCCCTTTTCTTCCTGACCCTTACGATTGTTAAGTGGTGGTATCGCTAGGGTCAAGAGAGCACGTATGGTAGTCGAACCCCCACACGCTAGTAGGACCAGTTTGTGATCCATATGCCATAAACTATCATATGTATCATAAACTGATTTTACTAGCGTGTGGGGGTTCGACTAGAGTGCCGGACACTTTGACGGGCTAGCGCCACCGAGTTTGGGCACCCATTCTCTTGACCACTACTCCAGCACAAAATAAAAGAAAGAATTTAATTAAAGAACCTAGATGTGGGGAATAGCATGTGGAGATTCGTTATACGTTGGCCAATTCTCTTTAAAGGGGGTGGTTGCCGAGTTTTAGGGGTTTAAAGTGGAGGTAATTTTGGTGGTGGCCCCCGAATTTTTACCCTTTCTTGGCGTATCTTGGCACTGGGTACCTGCCCAATTAGGCTAGTGCCTGAATGATATTCTATGACTGCATACAAAAACTATACGAAGACATCTCTACCTGCTTGCCGGTGTGACTTATACAGCTTCTCTGCATACTCGCGCTGCTCTGCCGTCAATCCATTGATATATGCCATCATCCACCTCTTACTACGATCTGCAAAGCGCCGAATAGTCCGCAATCCTACAGAATCAAAAGCCACATACAACGTACGTTCAAGTTCCGTAAATGAATAGAAGTCGGGCTTGGGAACGGTGCAAACTCTGCTGCAAGTGCGGGGCGCCGGATGCTTTAGCGAGGACATACACCATCACTCGAGATTAGTCACCAAAATCATCAATTTGTACTTGCCAAGACGCTAGTCCGTCAAAGTGTCCGGCACTCTATCTAACATACAGGTTCGTTTGTTTTTTTTGTTTAATCATACTCGCATTCAGCCTATCTAGACTATGGCGGCGTACATTTTATCCATTTTTCCCGTCCGCTGTCCGCGCGGTGCCGGCACGTTGCAAGCTCCCCTTTGCCCTCCGCCCAGGCCTTTCCCGAGAAGATTTAGAAACCAAAGAAATGACAGAAGAAATCGTTGGAGGACCTCCGCCTAGTCCTCCCTCTTTCCTGCGGAAACCTTGAAGAAAGGGGTGGGGAGGAACAGCGGTAGTTCCTCAGCCTCTGCTCCCAACTCCTCGGCTCCAGCTTCCTCTCTCTATAGGCTGACAGGTCCACTCCCTATCCCACCTCTCATCTGTCTCTGAGTCTGAGCGCTTGGCTCTGACCCTTTTTTGGGGTTGCGTGCCTTTTGCGGCCTGGCATCCCTGTTCCCGCCGATGAAGACGGTCACAGAGAAGCCGTCCCTACCCTGAGCTTTATCAGCCCAGGATGGGACGCCCATCTCTCTTCCAAATCCTACCCCTCTCTTCTTCCCTTTCCCATTGCGCTTCCTCTCAACCTTCTTCCATCCCTTGTCTGTGTCTCCATGGTGAGGTGTGGACCCTGCGGCCGTGGCAGACGTTGATGGCGGGGGTTGCGTGGGGTCAGTTTCCACATCCGCATGCTTCGAGTGCATGAGAGTCAGTGTGGGGGAGGTATCCCTCAGTGGCTTCTCCGGCTAGTGTGGGGTTTGAGGCCCCATCCATTTCCGCTTTGGCTGCGGAGGTGGTGTTGATGGAGGAGGCGGCAGCGGCTGTGTAGCTGGCAATGGCGTTTGCTTATGGAGTGCCCAGTTCTCCTCTGTGAGCTTAAATATTTGCTCACTCATCGTAGTCATAAGGACCTGAGGTCCTTCATCTCGCGTGCTGTCTCTTTTGCCGCTGATAGAAGAAATTTGATGGCTGCTGACTACTTTTCGATGTCGTCGCATACGATTGCAATCTCGGAGCGGAAGTAGGACTGAAGAGTTGTTGTAAGCAGTTCGAGGTTTTGCACGACAGTCTGGGAGGCGATGTTGCCACCGCTTCCGACGTCGGAACGATCCTCTTCCTCCGAACTAGGCAGTGATGCTGGTGGAGGGGAGGCGGTGCACTGGCGAGCCAGATGACCGAGGCGACCGCATGTGTAGCAGTTGCGAAACGACATTTCAAGAGGGGTAGAAATGAAGTCGAAGTAAAGTTCGCGATGCTGGAATCAGCGAATAGGAACACGACACGCGCTTGGCGTCTTGGCGAAACTATGATGCGAGTATGTTGTAGTGGGGATACAGGTTCGTGTACACTATGTGCTAAGCGAAGTATGTGTGTACCAACGGGGAACCCCATAGCGCCGCAATCGGAAGGCTGGTGTGAGACAAGGGCGAGTGTCAGGCATACCACCCCGGAAACGCCAAGAAAGGAGAGATGATGAAGATCAAGACCTTAGTCAGCCGTCTTGGCGGACATTCCTTCCCCTTCGTGACAGTGAGTAGTATGAGGAGGAATCGTATAAGCAGGAATCGTATAAGCAGCCATGATCTATCCACGCCAAATGCTATGATCTTACAAGAAACACTGAGGCTACCTAGGTTTTGCCATAACCCAGCCAAGATACACACAACAAACAAATAAACCAGCAGAAAAATATATAATCAGCGGTGCATGCACATGTATACGGGTTCAATCACTCCCTTCACGACTAGATTCCGCAGGGCCCTCCAATCGATACATAGTTATAGCTAAGACCGCCCGGACACCGCCGGATCCGCCTCTCCCACCGCCGTAACCACCGCCGGGAGGTTCGCCCTTCCGAGGGCGAACGCCTCTCCTCGCTCGATCGCGAACTCGCTTCCTGCAGCTGCCAGTCCAAGTCTCAGCATGATATACCAGTAAGCGCTGCAGTGGTGTTGACCTACCCGCCCCACACTCTTCGCACCCCCACTCCCGTCGGCGGAACAGCTGCCATACGATCAGGATCACCGGCGGGAGACCACACATGATGCCGACAATTGCGATGACAGAATCGGAGGAGAGACCCATGTTCGGACGGGTGTTTTCTAAATTGATCGGTCTGGTTTTGGCGAATGGATGAGTGGACCTGGGTGAGGAGTGCAGGAGCTGAGAGAGTCGCTTTCACTCTGGAAGGAGCTGGAGTGTACTCTTTATATCTAAGCTCTTTGGGCTCCGCATTTTATGGCACCTGCGGTGACCGGTGACATCGATTGCGAGATGGCACCAAGTGGGTTACAAAACCAATCAAATTGATCGGATTCACGTGAGGAACAGATCGGCTTGGCGTAGCCAGATTTTTTTTCGGGTGTGAATGCCCCTTGCTCTAGAAATGGTCATGCAGGGTATTTTTATGTAGGCGTGACTGCGAGAAGGTGTTCGGATTGGCGTAACGTGTATTTGGCTGTCCTATCATAGTCTAGACGTCCGGTTCTGACGCAATCGCAGGGCGCAGCGGTCCGGTTTGATGCGCGCGAGTTTTTCGGAGACCTTCTACATCGAGTATGTAAAGATTCGTGAAGGAATAGATAGATACCACCTGCATGAAGATTGCAGGGGTAATCTGAACTTTTAGCGTAGCAACTCTATCCAATGGACTTTGATTCCACCAGTTGGAAGTTGGGGGCCACTAGTCTAGCGCTACATGCTCAACCTCGGATTTTTTTCGTCGTCCGCTCAGTCAATAGTCACCTCGTCGCTGCTTACCGCCACCGCCTGTCGCCGCTCCACGTCGCTGCTCAGTCAACAGCAGCGTCGCCGCCGCTGAGCAGTGTAAGTTGGATTCGAGTTTTTTCGGATATGCGAGGCATCATAATCGTGGTGTGGTACACCGACGATAACTACTATACCAAAAAACGGAGAAAAGGTCTACAATGCCAGAACATACGCTAAAAAAGTCCACAATACCACAAGGGCTCCTCCATGCCAGTTTTTAGTAAGGAAATCTCGGCTCGGAATATTGCCGGGGGGGGGGGGGGTTGTTTATTCACTACTCGCATGCGACCTATCAGATCATGGCGAGGTTATGTACAGTCCGTTTCCTGTCGCTGTCCGCGCAGTGGCGGCACGTTGCAAGCTTCCCTGCGCCCTCCGCCCAAGCCTGTCCCAAGAAGATGTGGTTCGCACCAAGGAGATTACAAAAGAAAGAAGAGCGAGCGTGAAGGACAAAGGAAAGAACGAAGAAAAGAACCTTCGCCAAGTCTTTTTCTAACTGCTGATTAGTTTGGTTTAATTCCAAATTTATTAGTTGCAAGTTTTTATACCGCCCAGCGCCTAAACCGTTCCTGCGGACGCCATGAAGTCGGGCGTGGGCAGGAACAATGGAGTCCCCACAGCACCCGCCCCCTCCGCTTCCGCTCCCTGCTCGTCCAGCTACTCCCGCACCTCCAACTCGGACACTGCACTCACGGCATCCTCCTCCTCGCCCGGCACCCGCCTTCCAATATCCGTGGTGGAGAGGAAGTCCAGTACCGCCCGCCCACACCTCTCGTCCGCCAAGAGGTCCCGGATCTTCCACCTTTCCTTCCACCTCCCGGTCTCCTTCCACACCTCCGCCCACAGGATCTTCTGCTGGGCCTTCCACTCGGGGCACATCTTGAAGAGGTGCTCCCCGGTCTGGGTCGAGTACCGGCACCTCCAGCATTGCGGGGTGGGCCGGTTCTTCCTCCAATTGAGGTACTGCCTAGATAAGTAGTGCCCCGTCTTGAGTTGGTGCCCCCTCTTGAGTTGGTGCCCCGTCTTGAGTTGGTGCCCCGTCTTGAGTTGGTGTCCCGTCTTGAGTTGGTAGAACCGCGAGGCTAGCCTCTTGGTGCTACCGGCCACTGTGCCATTGGGCTTCCAGTGGGCTTCTGGCTCTTTGGCATGCGGTACTTCAACTTGGAGGTCCGGCCTCCAGCCCACTGGCGCGCCTCTGCCCACTTCTTCTCTGAGATCTCTCGCTTGAGGTTAGAGAGGGACCGTGGGAGAGGCATCGCCCGCAGTTCCGTCCGGTTCGAGTAGTTGAGCCATTCCACTCCGTGGGTGTCAGGCTCCTCTGCTGCGATCTTTGCCCACTCATCGGCCTTCTCGTTGCCAGCAATCCTCTTGTGGGCTGGGCACCACCGGATCTCGATGGTGATGCCCGGCCTGGCCCTATGCAGAGTAGTGATGTGCTTACGCGCCTGGCGAGCGTATTGCTGCCCCGGGCCAGGTTCATCTGATGCCATCAGTCTTATGGCCGCCTGTGCATCGGGGAAGGTGGTGACCTGCAGGAATATTGCAGGTAGGGTAGGTAGAGTAGCTGGCTTTTTTTTACTAGACATACTCGCATACAGCCCTATCTAGACTATGGCGGCGTACATTTTGTCCGTTCTCCCCATCTGCTGTTCGCGCGGTTGTGGCACCGCATGGCCGCACGGAACGTCACGGGGAATCGGTCACCCTCTGCAGCGCCACGGTGACAGGACAAGGCAGGGCTCCAGGTAGCGGATGAACCAACGAAGTCGTGAGGGGCAAGCGATGAGCAAGTGAATGACGAGCGGCGAGCGGCGAGCTGCCAAACGACTGAGCGACCGGTGGCTGCGTGAAGAAGAAAAGAAGAGCGGGCGACGGCTCCGGATAAGGATATCCGTCGCCCCGTTAACTGACGGTTACTCTTCAACTCCCGGCGTCCCACATTGCTTCTTCCTGCAGTATTCCGAGCCGAGAAAATCCTTACTAAAAACCGGCATGGAGGAACCCTTGTGGCATTGTGGACTTTTTTGGTGTATGTTCTGGCATTGTAGACCTTTCTCATACTCGATATCATACGACATCCACGGACTTCGGACAGTCGTCTTTTTCCCGCAGATCTCAGGAAACTACAGCTTCCATCTGATGTACATATCCAAGACGGTTCCCGTGAATTCGCTACCGTCCAATGCTGTATCTACGCAGATGGCCGCTACTTGGATGCGGCAATCGTCGCGGGTCAAGCATCCGCAAGGCTCACGGCTTCGAAACCTAAAAGATGTACTGAGCAACATCCTTTTGGGGGTTTCTCCGGATGGCTGGACAGATAATACCAAGTCGCTTTCGTGGCTGACACGCAACTTTGGGCCTGCAAGCGTTACGGAAATCAGAGCAGCAGGGGAATGGAGAATGGACTTGTTTGACGGACATGTTTCTCATGTCAATGGAGAGTTTCTCACAGCCTACCGGGTACTCTCTGTATGTCTTCCACCTCACACAACACACTTCTCGCAGCCACTCGATGTTAGTGTATTCTCCCCATTGAAGAAGGCGTATTCGGAGGTTCTTCACCAAAGGACTCAAGCTGGTGAGCAAGGAGTCTGGAAAAGAAACTCCTACAAACTGTTTTCGGAAGCGAAGAAGATTGCATTTACTCTAGAAAACATCCGTAGTGGATTCTGGTGTACCGGCCTTATCCCTTGAACTTGGTCATCATCCGTCACAAGCTCAATATTCCCTCCGCTCCTGAAGCTAAATCCCCACCACCTCTACCACTCTACCTCCTCCACTCACCTCATCACTACCTCCACGCCGGTTAGACTCCTTGACTGCAGCTATGGCATTCACAATAGCGACTCCTCGAAAGGTTAACGATTTACACCATCTGTCCCGAACCCCCAGGGAGGAGTTTGAGCAGAGCAACTTCCCTCGGTCGATGAAATTACTGCATATCCTCAATAAAGTCGAAAATACCGGGATCTTTGGTCTGCATCAGCACGATTACCTACACGAACGACTCGTCCGCCACAATGAGGCGACGGGGGTCGGTCGAAGCGGGGCAACGAGACAGTAACAGCAGAGCTGGAGACACCCCAAATGTACTGCTTAAACGCCAACTCCGGAGATGAATTATCCCTGAAGTGGGAGTGGTGTTAGCAAAATGTGAAGGATATCGGGCAACTCTTATGTAAAGGCAGGGAGTAAAAGAGAAGTGTACGGCCGGAGGAGCAGGACAAGCTGAGAGGCAAAGCGGAAAGGTTGGGTACACGGGTGGCTGAGCAGTGCAAGGAAAGGGAAATACAATGCAATGGAAAACGAAGGCAAGAAGCTACCAGCGACATGGAATTCATTTGCCCAGCTTGATGAGGAGGAGAAGAAGGAGGTCGCGGGTTTGCAAAAGCGTCTGACGAATGTATGAATGTTGGAGGAGGAGCCTGCCGGTGTGTCTGACGACGATAATATTATAGAGATGGAGGAGCAGGAGGAGATCGAAATCTGAGGAGTGTCTGGGTCTAGAGCGGACGCAGTTCGCCGCAGCCAGCTACATCTGAGGATCATTTCTAGCCCTTATTTGATTTTATTGGAGCAAAGCCCGTTGCATACAATGAGTTTATGTGTAGAGGAAGTTGGAACGACCAGAATCCCCAAAGGATCAGGATTCTGACATTTTGAAGTGCAAAAGATCAGGAGCGACAACACGCAGGCACCCGTTACAGTAGGGGGATTATTTCTAGCCCTTATTAGACTTAATTGGATCAAAACTGGCTGAGTTCGATGGGTTTATGGGCATCTACGTTTAAAAAAATCTCGGCCGCGCTAGTGATTAGTAAACCCACGCAAGCCGTCTTGGCTTAGCGGGGCTCGACTACCTGGCACCCACTCCATCGACGTATCGATCAATCTTGTCCTGCGATTGGTTTTGTACCGATCCCACAGATCCACACGTATGTCCATATATCATACGGTTCCATCTCGCAATCCATGGTCACCCATCACCGCATATGCCATGAAATGCGGAGCCCAAAGTTTTGATATAGTTAAAGGGCGCACTCCAGCGCACTCCGGAGCGAAAGCGACTCTCTCAGCTCCAGTCCTCCTCGCCTAAGTCCACTCATCCATTCGCCGAAACCAGATCGATCAATTCAGAAAACATACGTCTGAACATGGCTCTCTCCGCCGAGGCTGTCATCGCAATTGTCGGCATCATGTGCAGACTACCTCCGGTGATCCTGATCGTATGGCACCTGTTCCGCTGACGGGAGCAGGGATGCGAAGAGTGTGGGGCCGGTAGGTCAGCACCACCGCAGTGCTTACTGGTATATAGTGCTGAGACTTGAACTGTAACGGGCGTGGCTCTCTGACTCCAGATAGCGAACCGGGACTATGGGCGAGGGCGTGGGGGCGTGGACAGATAAGAACAAGACGTGGGGAAACAGGCAAGGCAAGGACGTGGAATGGGCAAAGGCAGGGACGTGGCGTTGAGGCAGAACAATTGCTAGTAGTCAAGGCCAACTATGGCTGACGATAACAAGTGGCAGTGGCAGTTAATTCCATTGTGCTTCAGTACTACAGACTATATGCACTCCTCCACGCCGTACCACCCCCATGGGGCTCCCATCTTTCCCCTCCGCCAGACGCAACAACTTTTCCCTGAGGAAACAAGTTGTTGCGTGAAGAAGAAACATGTAAGACAGACAACAGCGCACCCTTATATACAGTGAGTGCGCTCCTCCACATCCAGATCCTTCTTCACACCATACAGCCAGACCCAGCATAACCTTTCCCCGCCGCGCAGCCAGAAACCCAAAACCTCCTTGTACTGTGCAACCAGAATCCAGAACCCAAGACCTCCTTGCGTCGCGCAACCAGAACCCAGAACCCAAGACCTCCTCGCGCCACGCAACCAGAACCCAGAACCCAAGACCTCCTCGTGCCGCGCAATCTGAATCCAGAACCCAAGACCTTCCTTGCACCTTGCTATCCAGAACGTATTAGACTCTAGTCATTTGGGATTGGTGGTGACGACGGTGGCTTACCGTTACAGTATCCCCCCTCTAGGACTCGAGTTCCTACGAGAGCGATCTGGTGTGGCCTTTCTGGGTAGCACTCATGGTAGGCACCGACAGCATGCACCTCCGTCAAATTCTCTTCCAGATCCCATGTTGGTGCATCGAATCCTTTCCATTTGACTAGGTACTGAAGTCGTCCACCTCGAATTCGCCTGCTGTCAAGAATCTCCTTGATCTCCCATCCTTCTTCTCCTTCGACTATAATGGGAAGCAGTGGTGGCATAATCTCTCCTGGAAGTGGATCCTGTGCAGCGGATTGCAATAGGGAGACTGGGAACGTTCGATGTTTCCAGATTGTTGCAGGTATGTCAAGTTCATAAACGTGTGTGCCAATGGTTCGTAGGATATGATAGGATCCATGGAGCTTGTTCTCTAGCTTCCGGCTTGGTCGTCCTGTGTACCAATTCCGTCCATCAACCCAGACCATGTCTCCAGACTGAAAGGCAGGTACAGGTATACGGTGTTGGTCTGCATTCTCTTGCTGTCAGGCCTGTGCATATCGCATTTCTGTTTGCACCAAATCGTGGAGGTGTTGTATCCGCTCGACTGCCGGTTGTACCTGTTGCTCTTCGGGATTATCTGCACGGATATCCAATTCAAAGTCACAACGGGGGTGGTATCCAAGGTTTGCAAAGAAGGGTGACATAGTGGTGGTTTCCGATACCTGATTATTACCTGCAAATTCTGCCAGGAATAAATAGTCCACCCAGTTGTCCTGTAGGTATGAGATATAAGCACGTAGGTGTTGTTCCACGACAGCATTAATTCTCTCTGTCTGGCCATCCGTTTGCGGGTAGAATGCTGTAGACAGACGAGGTTCGATTTTGAGGTAGTGGTAGAGGTGTTTCCAGAAATGTGATGCGAACTGGGGCCCACGGTCCGATACAATTGTCTTTGGCAATCCATAGTAGCGAAAAACCCTGTCACAGAATAGCTGTGCCAATTCCTCAGCTGTGATCGTAGTCTTGCATGGGATCAGGTGCCTTTGTTTGGTTAATCGATCTACCACCACGCAAATGGCATCGAATTGCTTGGATGGTGGTAGTCAGGCAACAAAATCGACAGAGATATGTTGCCAGGGCCGATCTGGTACTGACAAAGGACGTAACTCCCCATAAGGGGCATGGCGTGTGGCCTTTGTCTGGCGACAAACATTGCAATTGCGAACAAACCGGTCAACATCCTTCCTCAATGCAGGCCAATAATATTGCCTGGAAAGGAGTTCGAAGGTTTTTGTTCTACCAGGGTATCCGATCGCTGGTGGGTCATGGTGATTTTGTAGCAGTCGTAATCGAAGTGGTATGTGATCTGGCACATAGATGCAATCACGGTATACCAGCCTACCATTCTTATCCTTGCAATCGGCCAGTGATATTTCCTTACAGTGCCATACGTCATCTCGAAGCAATCTGAGAATCCGCTCCAGAAATAAATCCACTTGGTAAGCTTCCTCAAGTAGGGTCGATATCTGTCCAGTGTTGTCTAGATTGTCCACATCTTCGATGGCATTATCCGGATCTTCGATTGCATTGTCTGGGCCTTCGACTGCATTTTCCAGGTCTTCTGCATTTTCCGGGTCTTCGTTCAAGTTGTCTGCCAGTATCTGGAGTAAACCGTTTGCAGAATTGGATGAAGTAGTCACACTCAACAGATTCCAAGGCTTCAAGACTGCCTGCTGATTGGCAACCAGTCTTTCATCCCCTTCCATAGGGAGGTCTCCTGACCTCCTAGTAAATGTGTCTGGTTTTCCTCCTGATTTTCCTGGCCAGAAAATTATCTTGAAATCGAATTGTGACAAGAATTCGGACCATTTTGCCTGTCGACCATTCAACAACTTGGTGGACATGAAATATTCAAGGTTTTTGTGGTCAGTCAGTACTTGAACGGGTTGACTTGAACCTTCCAGATGTGGCCTCCATTCTTCGAATGCCTGTACTATTGCCAGTAGCTCCTTATCGTATATCTCGTAGTTACATTCTGCAGGGCTGTGTTTCTTGGAATGGAAGGCGACCGGGTGCAGGATACCATTGTCATCGCGCTGTGAGAGGATACCAGCTGAGACATAGTCAGATGCATTGGTTTCGACTATTATTTCTTGCTCGTAATCGAAGTGTTGTAGGATTGGGGCCATTGTAAACGCATTTTTTAACTGATCAAATGCCGCTTGCTGCTCTGAGCTCCATATGAATGGGATATACTTGCCTCCCTCCTTCTTGGTCAGACTGGTCAACGGCATCACTACCTTTGAGTAATCGTTGATAAATCATCTGTAAAAGTTGGCAAAACTGAGAAAACATTGGATATCGGTGATGTTTTTTGGCGTTTGCCAATCGAGGATGCAGGAGATCTTCTCTGGGTCCATCCGGATTCCATCAGTACCAATGATAAAGCCCAGATATTTCACCTCCTGCTTGTGAAATTGACACTTTTCTGGCTTTAAGTGTAATCCCGCATCCGACAAAGCTTTCAACACCTTGTAGACTTGCTCCTTGTGTTCCTTCAAGGTGTTGCTGTAGAGCATGATGTCATCGATATAAGCGGTACAGAAATCATCCAGGTCGGCATGGAGTACGTCGTTTATCAGTGCCTGGAAATCGGCAGATGCGTTTGTCAATCCGAATGGCATTACCAAGGACTCATACAATCCATATTGAGTTTTAAATGCAGTTTTGCACTCCTCTCCTTCTGCTATTCGTACCAAATTGTATGCTCCATGTATGTCGAGGCAGGTGAAGTACTTCGCTTTGAAAAGCCGCATCAGCGTTTCCTGTAAAAGTGGGAGTGGATATCAGTTCTTGATACTTCCTTCGTTGAGGCCTCGGTAATCGACACATAGTCATAGGGTCCCATCATTCTTTTTGACAAAAAGAATTGGTGAGGCGGCAGATGAAGATGACGCTCAGATGAATCCTTTGCTCAAATTCTCTTCCAACCATTCCTTCAGCGTTTCGAGTTCAGTTTTTGACAAAGGATATAGTGGGCCAAAGGGGTGTGTGAATCCTTCGCGGAGTGGAATTTTGTGGTCATAGCTTCGATGCGGTGGTAGGGTTTTTGCTAGTGCCTCGGCGAATAAAGGCAGAAAATCGTGGTATTCTTTTGGTACATATTCTTCAAGAACCAGTTTCTTCTTGGGTTTTCTTCCGGCGGATGAATCAGGGGTAGCAAGAAGCATCTCCATTCTAGAGAGGCGACTCCACCGGATACTTTATATGAGTGTCCTTGCGCTGCCTGTGACTGTCTACGTGACTGTCCTGTGTAGCCCTATGTCACACTCCCGTAGCACTGTCCGTGTCACCCGAACTCTAGACACCCTGCTGGGAGTAGCATCCACAGTGCCTGTAGTGGCTGGAATCCTCCTCCTACAACCACTCCCCTCCTAACAAAACCAGCCCCCTCCCCAAGAAAGTATACCACTCGACGAAACAAACAACAATAACAAGAAATGAAAAACAAAACAAAAACAAAAAACAAAAACACAGCAAACATGCTACCATTCTCCCTTCTTCCGCCTCCTTTGCTCCTCACTCCTGTTCCATCCACCGGTAGATGCATAGGCCATTCGCAGCATGGTATTCGTGAAGTAGCTCGTTGCTGCTGCCCCTCAGGTTCGCTAGCAGTTCCCATGTTGCGTCGCTGTAATCTACCCACTTGACCAAGTATTCGAGGTCTCGGACCATGGTGCCTCGGTGTTCTTGAATGGTCTCCACCTCGTATTCGACCGTCGCTGTAGAGCGCAGTGGTGGCAATGGTGGGTGTTCACGGCTTCTGTCAACTATCGATGGCTTGAGTCTGGCAATGTTGACGACCGGGTGCAAGCACCAGTGAGCTGGGATATCCAACACGAAAGTGTTCTTGCCGGCCTTTTTCAGCAGCTTGAATGGTCCTGCGTACGGATGCTGCAACTTTCGAGAGTTGTTGCTGTCGTTTGCTGCTCCTGTCACATTGGCGTATCCGATGGGCAGTGACCGGGTATCCAGAAACACCTCGTCCCCTACCCAGAATGAGTGTGCTTGATGTTTCTCGTTGGCCTCTGCGGTCATCGTCACCTGGGTTTCTTCCATCCTTTCGCGGAGTATTCTGAGGGTCTTGGATAACTTCTCTGCATAGGCCAGACCTTTCTCAGAGTCCAGACGCCACGGGTTGGGGGCCAAAAGGTCCAGTGGTAGCCGTGGAACGTAACCGATATCGGCCTCAAAAGGTGCCCTGCCAATCGCATTATGTTTCGCAGCATTGTACGTGAACTCGGCCAACGGCAGCAGTCGCACCCACTACTCTGGGCGTGGTAGCTGCGCTATGTACGCCTTTAAAAACGGGAGTCCTTGGTTCCTGATGTATCCCGCAATGAATGCTTCCGCAAACGTTTCAGCAGTCAACTCAGCCTCTTTGACAGGGATCCATCGGGCTCTCTTCGTCAGCGGATCGATGATGGTTGCCACAGCATCGTATCCTCCTTCTCCGGCCGGAAGCTTGGTGATAAAGTCGATATTAACCCTTTCGGCCCGTTCCGTGGAAATTGGGAGTGTCTGGAGGAGCCCGTACGGCCTGAAGTTCTTGTGCTTTACTCGGTGGCATACGTCACACCTGGCAACCCATTCAGCCACCGTGTCCATCTGTCGGGGCCAATAGTACCGTGAGGCTACTGCCGCTGCTGTCTTTTCGACGCCAACATATCCCCCTCCAAGAATAGCATCGTGTGCTTCTCGAATGACATCGGCCTGCAAAACCCGAGGGATACAGAGCTTTTCTCCTGAGGCGCTGTGGAAAAGGAGTCCATCCCGCAGTATATATCCCTTTGCGCGTTCCCGTATCCGGTTGCTTTTCTTGTCGTTGGTTGTTGTAATATCTCTTCGGACATCAGGAAAAAAAATCTGCGTCTGGACGCACCAGGCACTCGGGATACTCTGGATGCACCCTGACAGGGCACATACCGCTCCCAACGCGAAACGTACAGGCAATGTGAATTCGGATGCAGCACACCATGGCACCATATATTCGGACGCCGTATGCCAGGGCGCCGTGTGTCCGGACGCAGCTCGCCATGGCATCTGCTTACTGGACGGAGCGTGTCAGGGCATTTTCCTTCTGGACGCAGCTGTGTCAGGGCATTTTCCTTCTGGACGCAGCTGTGTCAGGGCATTTTCCTTCTGGACGCAGCTCAGAGCATTTTCCTTCTGGACGCAGCCGTGTCAGGGCAAATGGCATCCAGACGACGCGTGTCATGGCACCACAGTCACACTGTCTGTCAAGGCACGGAACATTGTAGCAAATACTCTTGTCGCATTCGCTAACAAGCAGCGGGTTCCAGGCATAGTGACTTAGTCCAGTTCTATTCATTGTATCTAATGTCCCTCTATATATGCTACTACCAGACTTCGTGCGGAAACAAAGGAACGTTGGCAAATACGACATGATACGTTGAGCACAACGCGATGAGCACGACGTGATGAGCACAACGCAATGAGCACAACGCAATGAGCACGACAACTATGAGCAGGATGGCGATGAGCACGCCACCGGTGGTGAGGACGATAGCAAGTAGGACACGGTGAGTATGATTGTGAGCTTTGTGACATGGTTAGTGCAGCTCTTAGAGTGACAGACAGTGGGAAGTTGTACAATACAACATGATGAGTACGATGTCAATGAGGGTGCCGGAGGCGAGAATGATAGTGGGTAGGAAACGGCGAGTATGATGTCTGAGGGTGCTGGCGGCGAGAACAATAGCAGGTAGGATGCGGCGAGGGTGGCAGCGAGTAGGATGCGGCAGGTATGGGAGGGAGTAAGACGCGATGATTATGTGGCGAGCTTTGTGACATGGTTAGCGCAGCTCTCAGAGTGACAGAGACACCGGGAAGTTGTACAATACACAGTGAGGAGTACCATGTCAATGAGGGTGCTGGTGGTGAGAACGATAGTGAGTAGGCCGCGGCGAGTATGAGCACGTGTAAGACGCGGCGAGTATGATGTCAATGAGGGTGCCGGCAGCGAGGACGATAGCAAGTAGGACGCGGCGAGTATGATTGCAAGTAAGACGCGGTGAGTATGATGGCGAGCTTTGTGACAAGGTTAGTACAGCTCTCAGAGTGACGGAGATACCGGGAAGTTGTACAATACACAGTGAGGAGTATGATGTCAATGAGGGTGCCAGTGGCGAGGACGATAGCGAGTAGGACACGGTAAGTAAGTCGCAGCGAGTATGATGGCGTGAAAGACGCGACAAGTACGATGGCAATAGGTAGTGCCAAGCCACTACTAACGCTTGCGCTTTCGCAAGGTTCGGCGCACTCATCACTCATAGGTTGACCCCTTTTTTCTTCTCCTTTCACCTTGTCGTACTCGTCGACATTTTCCTAATCGACATCTTTCTTGTTGCGCCTTTCTCGCCATCATACTTGCCACGTCTTACTCGATCTCATACTTGCTGTGTCCTACTTGCACACACTCACCGCGTCCTACCCCCTATCATTCTCGCCGCCGGCACCCTTATTGACATCGTACTCGTTATGTTGTATTGTACAACTTCCCGCTGTCTGTCACTCCGAGAGCTGTGCTAACTATGTTACAAAGCTTGCCATCATACTCGCCGCATCTTACTTGCAATCATACTCACCGCGTCCTACTTGCTATCATCCTCGCCACTGCCACCCTCATTGACATCATACTTGCCGTGTCTTACGCGAGCTCATACTCGCCGTGGCCTACTCGCTATCGTTCTCGCCACCGGCACCCTCATTGACATCATACTAGCTGCGTCCTACCCGCTATCATTCTCACTGCCGGCACCCTCATTGACATTATACTCGCCACGTCCTACCCGCTATCGTTCTCGCCGCCAGCACCCTCATTGTCATCCTACTCGCCACCTTGTATTGTACAACTTCCTGCTGTCTGTCACTCTGAGAGCTGCACTAACCATGTCACAAAGCTCACAATCATACTCGCCGCATCCTACTTGCTATCGTCCTCGCCGCTGGCAGTGTGCTCATCGCCATCCCCCTCATAGTCGTCGTGCTCATCGCGTCGTGCTCATCTCGTCGTGCTCATCGCGTTGTACTCAACGCGTCATGTCGTATTTGCCAACTTTCCTTTGTTTCCACGTGAAGTGTGGTAGTAGCATATATAGATGTACATTAGATATAATGAATAGAACTGGACTGAGTCACTATGCCTGGAAGCCACTACGTGTTTACGAATGCAACAGGAGTAATTGCTGCAATGTTCCGTGTCTTGACAGCCAGCGTGACAGCGGTGCCATGACACGTGTCGTCCAGACACCATTTGCCCTAACACGGTTGCGTCCAGAAGGAAAATTCCCTGACACGGCTGCGTCCAGAAGGAAAATGCCCTGACACGGCTGCATCTAGAAGGAAAATGCCCTGACACACTCCATCCGGTAAGCAGATACTGTGGTGAGTTGCGTCCGGATGCACGGTACCGTGGCGAGCTGCGTCCGGATGCACGGTGCCATGGCGAACTGCGTCCGAGTTAAGCAGGTTGCGTCCGAAGTGTCCAGAGCATCTAGTGCGTCCGGACGCTCAGGACGCAATTTTTTTTTTCCTGATGCTGATGCCACTGCTCTGAAGGTGTTCCAGAATCAGTGCAAACGTGATATCCTATGTATACTCCTTCTGGATGTCCTGAAGCCACTCCTGGGATGCCGAATGTGCAACTCCACCACATTCACGAGACTTTCCCCTGCAACCGGTCCCAGTCCCAGGGTATCAGGTGTCCGGGTATAGGCGATGCAGTTAAACACAACCGCAATGACGTTCGCCACTCCAGGATAGTATTTTACTTCGTAGTCGTGCTGTTGCAACTTGTCGAGGTGGCACCACTGATGACTTGTCAGCTTATTCTGTCCAAGTATGTGCTGTAGTGCCGCATGGTCCGTGTAAATGGTGGTGCGCTTACGTCTGTGGACGTCACAAGCCCAATGGTCCAGGTTTGTGCTAATCGCTAGAAGTTCCCGGTTGTAGGCTGGATACCTCGTTTCGACCGCATGAAGTTTGCACGAGAAGTATCCCAGTGGCCGCTCCACCATCTTTCCTTCGAACAACTGCGTTTGTGCCAATACCCCTCCAATAGCCATGTCCGATGCTTCTATTCGTAGCATAAAGTTGGCCTCCAGGTCCAACGTTGCCAGAACCGGCACAGATGTCAACACCTTCTTGAGGTCCTCAAACTGGTCTCTGTGCTGTTCGGTCCACGCGTATTCACTCTTTGATTTTGCTGCAAGGTTGTGTAGCAGATGGGCGTGCTGCGCAAACTTGGTCACAAACTTCCGGTAATAGCCTGCCAGCCCCAGAAACCCACGGAGTTCTGTCAGCATTCTTGGTATTACCCAGTCCCGTACTGCTTTGACCTTCTTTTCCTCTGTGTGAATGCTGTACCTATTCACTCTGAAACCTACAAATGACAAAGTTTCCAGAGTGCCGAACACGCACTTGGGCTCGCTGAGATGCAGTCTTACATTTCGTAAAGCCCATAGCATGCCCTCCACATGTACCTTGTGCTCGGCCAACGTCTTTGAAAAGATCAAAACGTCGTCCAGATACACTATTGCGTTTCGTCACTGGGGATGCAGTATCTTGTGCATCATACGCATGAATGCAGCCGGGGCGTTTGCCAGACCGAACTGGATGACCTTGTACTCATAAAAGCCATCTGGCACTATAAACGCCATCTTGTGGCAGTCATCCGGGTGTACCTGTACTTGGTGATATCTGCTGGCCAGATCCAGCTTGGTAAAGACCTGTGCCCCATGGAGTTTATCCAGCAGATCCTCAATATATGGTAATGGGTATCGGTCCTTGGCGGTTATCTTATTCAAGCCACGGTAATCAACACACATTCGGAGAGTGGCATCTGGCTTTTTCACAAAGATGATCGGTGCTATGTAGCGTGAATAAGAATTCGTCACCCATTCGTTGGCTAGCAGCTTTCTTATCTGGACCTCAAACTCTGCCCTCTCTGCCTGTGTCATACAGTACGGCTGGTGGTGCGGAACCTTTGCTATGGGATCCATATGGATATGGAAATCGTGTTCTCCTGACGGTGGCACTCCCTTTGCTGGCTGGAACAGGTCGTCAAATTCCCATCGGATCTGAACTCTCCACTTACCCAAGTCTGCCAACATGGATTCATCTTCCCCGAATTCCCCTCCCAGCTTCTGTTCTCATATGTCGAAAACGAATATTCTGTCCTTACTAGCCTTCGACCTCGATCGGCTGGTTTCCTCTACGGATATCAGGTTGATAGACGCCGTACGAGCCACTGACTTCCAATGGTTATGAACTTCCCGGTATCATCCTTGGTGTGGCTGGAGTCCCTTTAATGCCAACTTGGGTACAAATGCCACACGCCTATCGGCTGAACGCTCCTCGTCCAGCAGGTGGAGCACATTACCTGAATCTGCCGTATGGCGTGTCGTCGAGTGCCAGTTCTTTCCCACAATAAGGTCGTAAGCACCTTTGAGATCAAAAAGTGTGTACCATCCTGTGATGGTGGCGTAGTTTCCTGCAATACCACGAATATTTCCTTCTAGCCAGACCTGGTATCTCTCGGAGGTTGGGTGTTTGGTGCCGGCTGTTATCACTGACACACGGCCAGCATGACGTAGAGGTAGTCCCAGCTGCTTCACGTATGTTGAATCAATATAGCAATGCGATGCACCAGAGTCCATAAGGGTGTATGCTGAGTGGGTTATGGAACGGGAAGTTTTAACTTTTGCATAAAAACGTAACAGATCTGAATTCTCATCACCATTTTTCTTCATTCCATTAAGATCTGTTAAGTATAAAGTTGCCGCTTCCCTTTCCTTAGTAGAAGAACGCTCTATCACTTCTACTGTCTGTTTTTTCCCACTCCGTCACTTCCCAACCCCTTGCCCTTCTCCTCATCGGACACTTCTCCCAGATCTACCATCCTTGGTCCTTTGGCCGACTCCCACTTGTCCTCGTCTCCCAACTTCCTTCAAAGTAAGTGCCCGATCCCGTTTTGAGGTTGTCAACCGCATAGACATGCTGGTCCTCACCGACCATGTAAAGCTTGCCTGCCTTCCCAAGCCCCTTCTGCGTCAGGGAGAGGTTCTGGCGACATGACGTTGGCGAGCGTTGCATTGGCTGTCTCGGTACGGGCAGACGCTGCGATGGCAGTTCGCAACGCCACTGCCGGTGTCCTTCACAGTGCTGGTGGCCTTCGTCATGCCGAGAGTAGCTTCCGTCAGCCTGGGAGCGGCTTCTGTCACGCTGAGAGTGCCTTCCGTTCTGCTGTCTCTGACGAAACTGCGCAGACCGTACACTGGAACTCGGAGTTGGATACTGTTTCGTAATGTGTCCTTAACCCAAGCAACGGAAACACCGCTTTGATGCCTCATTGACAGTATAGAGTTCTGGGTCCTCCATATTGCTCAAGTCCATGGGATCGCCATAATTAGCAGTGGAAGTGGTGACTGTAGGAGTGGATGCTACTTATGGCGTGTCGGAAAGTATGGTGGGCGGCAAATATGGTAGCGTCCGTTCCGCCATGATGTCCATCATATCGGAGAGCGTGAGCTCGATCTTGTGGAAGCAGCGTATCAAGCGAGCCTGTTGCATGACATCTTGGGCTGCTGTCTCTGGGAGCTTCCGCAGGTAATCCTCCCATAGCAGATCTTCCCTCGTGCTCGACAGCGAACCTCCCAGGATCTCTATCAGCTCAATTGCCCTCTGGTTGAATTTCAGCACCTGGTTTTTGTTGAACTTGAGTGCATGCCACTCATTCCTCACAACAGACACTGCCACCTCCAGTACAAACTGCTCCTTGAAGACCTTATTGAAATCTGCCCACTTGATCTTGTAGTCACTGTCGGTCGGTGGGATCGTGGCCACTTCTCTCTCCTTCATCTCCTTCTTGAACCACTGAAAGATCTTCACCGAGAGGAAATGCCAAAAGGTGTCGATATTCTGGTTGTCCGAAGATGCCTTTGGGCACATTGAGGCTCCCTGGCGAATGCAATGTTCAACTTCACTGAGGTACCTTGTGATGACTTCCAGGTCCTGTGAACCTTTGTACCGCTTCGGCTCGAATGGCTTTATCTTTTGGATGATGGTGTTCTGCACTCCTGGAGTGGCGTTTGCGGTCGTCCGCAAGGTCTGGTAGTCATCGGCGAGCTTTCCATATCTCTCCGCCCACTTATCAGCCTGTCTCCGATACTTGGTTGATTCATCCCGCAGGACAGCAACCTCCTTTTCAAAGGTGGCAATGCGCGCCTTCAGCATTGGAACACCCTTCTTCTCCTTATTCACGGCCTGCAGATCGATTGCCATTATGTCCATCTTGGATACGATCTCCCTGTGGAAGTTGTACCAACGGGTGTAGGACTGCTCGACCGCCATAGCCGATACTCTGAGAATGGCGTTTGACTGTCCATCCCTTGAGAGCTCGCTCTCCCCGATCTATTCGAATACCGCTTCCGGTAGTGGCCAATCGATGCTTCCTGATGTCGACATCTTTCTTCAAGGTCAGTGCACTATATATGACCAGAAACAGCACGGTGAGACGTAAGGTATGGGACCCGAACGCCGGCCCCCGCGCTTACTGCTCACTGCTCTCCTGGCAGCTACTTTTCATGCGAGGTGGTCCCTTTCCCTCTCTCTCTCTTTTCTCTCTTTCTCTCTCTACGGCGCTGAACCTCTGCTCCAGCCGCTGTCTTCACTCTTCTTGGTGGTATTTTCGACGCTTCTCACGTGCCCTCCTTCGCTGACCTCTGTCGCGGAAGGTGGGGGGGGGGGGGGGGTGGCTCATTGCTCCTGCCACGGAATACCACCAAAAACACGAAAGAAAAAGTGTTGCTACCAGTTGAGGGGTAGCAAGAAGCATGTCCATTCTAGAGAGGCGAGCGCCAGACACTTTATACGAGTGTCCGTGTGCCACCTGTTACTGTCTATGTGACTGTCCTATGTAGCCCTATGTCACACCCCCGTAGCACTGTCCGTGTCACCCGAACTCTAGACACCCCGCTGGGCATAGCATCCGCAGTGCCCGCAGCAGCCGGAATCCTCCTCCAACAATGAAGCGCAAGGTTGATTTCGTATAAGGAGATCGAGAAAACAGTGAGTTTCTGTTTGTGCGCCACTCGTCGAAATGAACAGCCACCGAGTGCGGCAATCTGTATTGGTTTCGAGGAGCTTGATTTCTGAACATTGTCAACATTGATCTTATCAGGATTTCTGTGAGATATAGATAACCGGGCCTCGATCTCGCCGGCCCCCGCACTTACCGCTGGCTCATATCTATGAGCTACTTTTGGCGCCAGCTTCAATGCCTGACTGCTGCTGCAACTGTCTGATTTCTGTGGCAAGCAGTGGGTGGAGCAATACTGGGATCCAAAAGTCACAGTGCGGGAGTGAAATCGTATGTTGATATCATGGAGGTCTATCCAAGGAATACCAAGTACAATTGGATAGTGACCAAGTTGGGTGACAAACATGGGTAACTTTTCCTGGTGTTGGTTGATCAGGAGGTTAACGGTAGTAGTGTGAGTGATATTGCCAGATGATATTGGGCGACCATCAATGACTTGAAGGGATCTGGGATTCGAAAGGGGTACGAGTGTAACACTCGGGTGTTTCACCAATGGCACAATCGCCCAGGTGGTCACCAACAGTCTATCACCCTTGAGTGGGCAACACTTGTATGATGGCAGCAGAGCAACCATGTAGTTCCGAAGGATTCGCACAGGAGTGGTTGGGAAAATTCACTAAGAGATTCACGTTTGAAATATCACTAGAGAGTTGATCCCAGAAACAATGTAATATTGTTAAGGCTCAACTTCTGACTGATCGTTGTTGATGCCTCTCTATGTAGGAAATTGGCGCTCTTTAAATGTCATGCCGACTCTTTGGCTGTCTGCTCTTGGGCTGACTCGGGAAGCGCTATACCTCGGTATTATACAGCACCATCTCTCCTCGTCCGAGGGAGATAGGGTTGATTGGGATGTGGCACTGATTGATAGGTACAGTGGACCCAGAAGATCTTTGATCCGAGTGCTTGCGAACAATCTTAGTTTGTACCCCCTTGTAGGCGTCGTCACCCTTGTGCTCCTGATCACTGCCCTTACTAGCTAAATGCTTCTCAGGTGCATTCGGGGTTGCAATCTATGAGTCTAGATGCTTCCAGGAATGTCTGGTGACGTCGGTACAAGTGCCACAGCAATCGCAGTTAACTGAAGAATACATCTCTGTAACTTGACAAGTTAAGGTCCGATCTTCTTCAAACAACTGACAGATGGTCTGGCTCCCCTCATATACCCACCGGACCCGTTCCGCCTCGCGCGTCCTGCACGACCACTCGTGACTTATATTGTACCCAGAAAAAGTTGACATTTTTGCTGATATACGGCAACTAGTAGCTTTTAGTATGGGTCTCGCGGAGGATAACCTTGACACCTCCCAGGGATGTGACCAGACCCCCGCCTGAGGCTGCCACTCATCCCCTTTCCCTTTGGTAACCTTGAGTTACCACCTGGCTGCTGTTGGGTCGGTAATACTCCTCTCTTTCAGAGCTCGCCCCAGCCTGTGACTTTCACTCATGAAATCTCACTCGGCCTCAATCCTCAGATTGAGTCCGGCTAGTCATACTAATTGCATGTCTTGGGGTGTCACCAGCGCACTGGGTGTAACACTACCCCCTCCCTCACAAGGGTTCGTCCTCGGACCAAAGTTCATCAACCCTGACTGTTATTCCCTCCTTGTTAAAAACCAAAACCTAACATGTAAGAAAAAAAGGAAAACCTCCTTGCAGATAAAACCAAAAAACCTTTAACCAAGGAAAACACCATTATCTACTACATCACACCATGTCCCCGGTGTCTTGTCAGCCATTAAAATCCTGGATCCCCTTATAGCTTCACCAGGAACACGTACTGACTCAACCTCGCAGTCTGACCCTCAGATCCTTTGCCGTGTTGGGGTGCTTCCTGTGGAAGGCCCTAATCATCCCTTCCCCTGAGCCTAGAAAATGCTCCAAGGGTTCCTCCGTCCAATTTTCCTCCTCGGGAAACCCCACCCACTTTGTAAGGTACTTCATGTTGCCGTCCTGATCATAGGAACTTCCCATGATCTTATCAATCTCCCATTGACCTTCCTCGACATCAACATCCATCTCATCAGCCTCATTCCTAACCCTCTCAGGGTCAGGCGGAGCATGACTTGCCTTGCTCGAAACACGATATGGTTCCAGCAACGAGACGTGAAATACGTTGTGAAGTCTCCACCCCCTTGGTAGCTTAAGCATTACCGCGTTCGGAGACACAACCTTTTCAATCTCGAATGGACCTTGCATCTTGTGATCGAGTTTCTTTGACGGACGCCAGGTCCTCAGGTTCTTGCTGCTGAGCATCACAAGATCTCCGACCTTCATTTTGGGAGCCTCCTTGGACCTCTTGTCATAGTGACGACTCATTCGTTCCCGAGTATGCTCTAATGTCTTTTTGCAAAACGCATGGATACTGACTATCCAATGCGCATAGTTCCTACCTGCTGGGTTCATTGCCTCTATCTCTACTGGCCATGATGTTCGTGGATGAAAACCATAGTTGGTGTAGAAAGGAGACAGCCCCATGGCCATAGTCACCGAGTTGTTGTAGGCGTATTCACCCATTGGCAACATCTCACTCCAGTTGTTCTGTTCATAGTTGCAGAACGTACAGAGGTAGGGTTCAATTGACTGATTGACCCTCTTGGTTTGGCCATCTGTTTGGGGATGGAATGCACTTGACATGCCTCTTTTTATTTTCAGGATACTGGTGATAGTCTCCCAAAACTTAGAGGTGAATTGCACATCTCTGTCGGAGACGATGGTACTAGGTAACCCATGTAGCCGCCAGACTTCCCTAAGGAATATCCGTGCTAGGTCGGATGCCTTTTTTTCATTACTCTTCAGGGGTACGAAGTGAGCCATCTTTGTAAACCTATCAACAATTACCCAGATACTGTTGGAATTGCTTCTCGCCGCTCGCCACTCCGGCGTGGCGCGCCGGTGGAAGCGTCAGCACAGCAACGGCGACGACAACGCTGTGAAGAGCAATGGCATAGCAACGGCAGTGGCAAGGGGATCCT
>Ga0307508_10001362_pt1 | contig 27521 bp, 29 predicted proteins | sample 9_EM_MG_FD_203089 | JGI IMG/M metagenome (GOLD analysis project Ga0307508, IMG submission 203089) | Populus trichocarpa ectomycorrhiza microbial communities from riparian zone in the Pacific Northwest, United States - 9_EM | ecosystem: Host-associated > Plants > Roots > Unclassified | place...
TGGCAAAGCAGCGATCGAGCCAGCGGTGTGTGAGCTCCATGCTTTTTTGGGCGTATTTGTAGTCGCTGGGGTAGGGGGGGCATTCGTCGAAGGCCATAATGATATCACCGCCGATGCTGCGCTGGATATCCATGACGCGCTCGGGACTGAACAAATGCTTTGAGCCGTCGATATGGCTTTGAAAGACCACGCCTTCCTCGCTTATTTTGCGGGTGCCTGCCAGCGAAAATACCTGGTAGCCGCCGCTGTCGGTGAGGATGGGCCTGTTCCAGCCGTTGAAGCGGTGCAGGCCGCCGGCGCCTTCCAGCACTTCGGTGCCCGGACGCAGGTAGAGATGGTAGGTATTGCCCAGGATGATTTGCGCCTTTACATCGTCGGCCAGCTGCCGCTGCGATACGGCTTTTACGCTGCCGGCGGTGCCTACGGGCATGAAAATAGGGGTGAGGATCTCACCGTGGTCGGTGGTTATCCTGCCTGCCCTGGCTTTGGAGCCGTTGTCTGTGTGCTGGAGTTGAAACCGGAGTGCTGGCATAAAGGGGTGCAAGATACGGGGAAAGCCGGCAGCTTCCTCGTAGCTTTACGTAGTGAAATCATTCTTCTCCCTTACCCCGTTTCTTATTAATTTCGCCCCCAGGCTTGCGGGCCCCCTAAACCATTGATATCATGGAATTATTGAAGCTGGAGCTGAATTGGCGGCTGTGGGTGTTTTGTGCCTTTGCGGGGGCTACCGCCATACAGTTGTTTTATTACTGGTGGTTCTTTCGCCGGCTTGCTTTTTACCAGCCGTCTCCCAAAGAAAAATCACAGACACACCCGGTCAGCGTTATCGTATGCGCCCGCGACCAGGCGGCTAACCTGACCGAGAAGCTGCCCGGCGTGCTGGTACAAACCTACCCCACCACCCACGAGGTGATAGTAGTGAACGATAACAGCGTAGACGAAACCAAGTACCTGCTCGACGAGCTGAAAAAAACGTTTCGCCACCTGCAGGCCGTCAACCTCGAATACGAGGCACAGCTGATACCCGGTAAAAAATACCCGCTTTCCATCGGCATCAAGGAAGCCCGCCACGAAGTGGTGCTGCTCACCGATGCGGATTGTGTGCCGGCCAGCGAATTCTGGATGCAGAAAATGCAGGACGGCTATAACGACGGGGTGGAAGTGGTGCTGGGCTATGGCGCTTACAACAAAAAGCCGGGCATGCTCAATAAGCTGATACGCTTTGAGACCTTCCATTCGGCCCTGCAATACCTGTCGTACGCCCTGGCGGGCACGCCGTATATGGGCGTAGGCCGTAATTTATCGTATACCAAAAAACTGTTTTTCCAGAACAAAGGTTTTTCCCAGCTCGGCCGTGTACCGGGAGGCGACGATGATTTGTTTGTAAACATGGTGGCCAATAAGCACAATACCAGCGTGGTGATAGACCCTGGCGCATTTACCCTTTCGGAGCCGAAAAAGACCTGGCGCGACTGGGTGCGGCAGAAATCGAGGCATTATTCTACCGGTAAATTTTATAAGCCAAAGCACCGGTTTATGCTGGGCCTGTATTCATTCACGCATTTTCTTTTTTACCCGTTGTTTATCGTATCCCTGTTGTACGACTGGCGCCTGGCGCTGGGCGTGTTTCTCACCCGCTTTATCACGCAGGGATATCTCTTTTATAAAAGCATGGAAAAGCTGGAAGAAAAAGATTTATGGCGCTGGTGGTGGCTGCTGGATATCTGGATGTTCTGGTATTACCTCATCTTTGCACCAGCAATATGGAAAAAGCCCCGCAACAACTGGAACTGATATTAAAGTATTTTAGCGAGTTTACCCCGCAGCAGCTGAGCCAGCTGACTGCGCTGGAAGCGCTGTACCGCGAGTGGAATGAGAAAATCAACGTTATTTCACGCAAGGATATTGACGGCCTGTACGAAAAGCATGTGCTGCATTCACTGAGCATAGCGGCGCTGTTTGCCTTTCAGCCCGGCGACGAGGTCATGGACCTGGGCACAGGAGGCGGTTTCCCCGGGGTACCGCTGGCCATCTTTTTTCCCGATACCCGTTTTCACCTGGTAGACAGCATCAACAAGAAATTAAAGGTGGTGCAGGAAGTGGCCTCGGCCCTGGGCCTGGACAATATAACGACGCAGCATACCCGGGCGGAGGATATTAAAAACCGCCGCTTCGATATCGTGGTATCGCGCGCCGTGGCCCCGCTGGGCGATTTGTGGCGCTGGTCGAAGCCTTTGCTGCGCAAACGGAAAACGCCGTATCCCGCGGGTGCCCCCAACGGGCTGATGTGCCTGAAAGGCGGCGATTTGGCGCAGGAAATAGCCGATAGCAACGCACGCCCCCGCCAGGTGCAGCTGTTTGACGTTTTCCCCGAGCTCTATTTTAAAGAGAAATCATTATTATACATTACCTTGTAGTAGTATTCCCTTAGTGAATTTAGGCGGTAGATTACCACTTTGTAGTATTGCTCACCATTATAAATAGGCTCACCTTTGCACTATGTCAATTACCGTATGTATAGTAGACGATAATAAGGATATCCGTTCCGCCCTGGAGCAGATTATTTTTATGTCTGAAGGATATAAAATGCTGGGGAGTTTTCCTTCGGCGGAAGAAGCCATTGATAAAATTACCGCGCTGAAGCCGCAGGTGGTGCTGATGGACATTAACCTGGGCGGCATGAGCGGTATAGAATGCGTGCGCCGCCTGAAACCGGTCAACCCCGATATCCTGTACATGATGTGTACCGTATACGAAGAGGATGAAAAAATATTCGAAGCCCTGCGCGCGGGGGCCAGCGGCTATATACTCAAGAAAACAGCTCCCGGCAAGTTGCTGGACGCCATTAAGGAACTAAGCGAGGGCGGCGCTCCCATGAGCAGCCAGATAGCGCGCAAGGTAGTGGCGGCCTTCAGCAAGGCAAGACCCATGTCGACGGAAGAAGCCAGCACCACCGACGATATAGCAGCGCTCTCCAACCGCGAAAAAGAAATACTGGAACTCCTCTCCAAAGGCATGCTCTACAAAGAGATCGCCAATAACTTATTTATCAGTCCCGAGACCGTACGGAAACATGTATACCATATTTATGAGAAATTGCATGTTAATAACCGTGTAGAGGCGGTCAACAAATACTTCAGGCGCTAACGGTTGTAAGTATTTAATCTCCCTTTAATGTTAACGGTTGACCGCTGTTTAAGAATTCGCGTATATTTACTAAACACTCTCTTTTATAAATACCACTAAAGTGGTATAGGGCGATAACGATAACCTGGCTAATTTTATGATGGAGTGGGATGCCCATAACAAATACCGATTGATCATTAAAACCTTACCTCATCGGGACTATAACCTTGACGTGAAACAAAAGCTACTACTCATTCGTGTCCTGAGAACTTACTAAAGCAATGTAACAAAGAAGCCGCTCCATGACCGGGGCGGCTTTTTGCTTTTACCATTTTATTTCCAGCTTATTATCTCTTCGGTTGATATCGGCCATGCGCTGGCTGGGATCTATTTCTGCTTTTACCAAATCGGTGAGGCGACGGCTGGTTTCGATGACATAGGTATCGGCCGGCCATTTCCATTCTTCATATACTTTCCGGGGTACGGAAGGTTCTTCGGCGGGCTTGGCGCCAAACATCAGGTAAGCGGGTATGTAATGCATTTCCCTGCTGCCGTCTTTAAAGCTGAGCTCCATATCTACCGGCATTGGTATTTTGCCGTGGTTGATAAGACGGATTTTTGTTTTACCGCCTTCTTCCCAAAGGCTGTCGATGCCATAGTCGATCGTTTTGGTGGTATTGACCCAGTACTCGCGGTACCAGTCGAGCTTTATACCGCTTATTTTTTCGGCCACCTGTATAAAATCGTTTACGTTAGGGTGTTTGAAATGCCAGAGGCGATAGTATTCCAGCAATATTTTATCGCGCGCCTGGGCGCCCACGATATATCCCAGCTGCTCCATAAAGGTGGCGCCTTTTGAATAGGACGCCTGCCCGTAGGCGAAATTGGTTTCAAAATGGTCTGCATGCGTGGTCATCGGTTCTTCGAGCCCGCTTTTGGCGAGCGACAGGTAACCCTGGTAGGCAGGCGTATGCGCATTCTGGCGTGCGTTGGCGAGGGCCAGTGTATCCATCGTGCTTTTTACCTGGTCTGCGCTGGCAAGGCTGGTGGCGGCCGATTTCCCTTTGGCGAGCATCGTATTATAATACTGCGTTACCAATGCTTCCGAAAAGGTGGTAAACCCTTCGTCCATCCAGGCGTATTCAGATTCATTGGTGCCCAGCATCATCTGGTACCAGCTGTGCATCCATTCATGAAAGGCGGTGCCCAGGCCGGGGCCGTTGACAAGCGTAGCCATGGGATATTCCATGCCACCATCGCCTCCCTGTATAAACGAATATTGTTTGTATGGGTAGGCGCCGAACCTGGATTCGATAAACGGCAATACCGTGATGGCGGCGTTGAGCACGGTGTTCCATTGCCTGTCCCAGTCGGCGATGTATCTATTGACATCGTTCTCAAAGCCGGCTTTCTCAGCAGCGCCGAGCGCCACGAAGCGTTGCTGCAACCATTTTGTATCGCGGTTATAGAGAACGTTTATCAGGGTGCCGTTGGCTGCGCGTTTAGAAAGATGTTTGTATTCGGGATCGGCCGCCCACACAAAATCGTGCACATTGGGAGCGGTAAAGCTCCAGGTAAGGGTATTGCCGGCGGGCGGCGTTACCCTGGCGCCGGGTGCTTCATAGCCATAACCTACCTGCGCCGCGTTTTGCAGGTAGCCGCTGCCGCCCAACACGTACTTTTTATCGATGGTGATCTTTACATCATAGTCGCCCCATACGCCGTAAAACTCGCGGGCGATATAAGGTGTGGGATGCCAGCCTTCGTAATCGTATTCGCACATTTTGGGATACCACTGGCTCATGCTGTAGCGTACGCCGGTGCCGGGATTGTCGCGGCCGCTGCGGCGAACCTGGAGGGGCACCTGCGCTTCAAACTCCATATCGAATGTTACGGTGCTATGCGGCAGGATGGGTTTTGCCAGGAGGACTTCGAGAATGGTTTCATGCTCTTTCATGGTTTGCGCCACGCCGTTCATCTTTATCCATTTCACTTTCTGGTAGCCGATCTCATCGGGCTGCAGGTTAAGGATGCGGTCGCGTACGCGGCTATCCCATTCCGGGCGCCCGCCAACGGAAACAGTTCCCAGGTGGCGGCTGCGCAGGTCCATCATACTATTGGGCTGAAAGGCATTCCAGTAAAGATGGTAAAACACGCGGTTGATGGTATCGGGCGAATTATTGGTATAGTCCAGTTTTTGCCTGCCCGAAAAACGATTGGTGCTTACGTCCACGTTAACGTCCATGGTATACTTTACATGCTGCTGCCAGCGATCTGGCTGCGCCTGCAAAGAAAAGCCGGCGCCTGCAAGCAGGAGGAACAGGAATGCCTTCATCAGGGGTGTTTTTGTTGTGTATCGTTGAATGAGCTGCAAGTTACAAGCTTCAGGCTACAAGCGGGAGCCGACCAACTTGCAGCATGTAGCTTGCGGCTTGCAGCTTTCTTATAATGTCATCGAATCTTTCAGTAATTGTCCCTCGCTGCTGAACAGCAGGTTCTTTTTTTGCAGGTCGCTTTTTTCAACGCTGATACGGTATTGCGTTTTGCTGCCGGGAAGATCACGTATAAAGAATTCGGTGGCTTTCCAGTCGGCATACTTGCTTTTGGATAGCCCGTCTTTTACGGCAGCGGGTAAATCGGCCTGGGTGGTGGCGCGCTCGGTTTGCAGCCATTCGCCTTTGCTCGAAAAACGCGCCTCGCATTTTGCCGTACCGTCGTTAAATTCAGCTACGAAGGCCGTGAGCTTGTCTTTCCACTCCACGTTGGCGGCAGTGGGATATTTGGCTTTAAAGCTTTCGGTTACAACGGCGGGTATTTTCCTGATTTGCGCCTGTGACGCCAGGCCGGCGGCGAGGAATAAAAAAAGGAGTATTTTTTTCATGATATATGTTTTAGTGACTCATGCAAATATCTAACCATCGGGGCAAAAAGAAACGATAAAAATCAGCAACGAGCTATGAGCTGCGAGCTTCGAGCCGTTTTCCGCGCAAAAAACTCGCAGCTCATAGCTCGCGGCTCGAAGCTATTCTTTTCCTCCTATCACAATCACAATCTCTCCCTTCACATCTTTTTGCTTAAAATGGGCGCATACTTCTTCCAGCGTGCCGCGGGCATTTTCTTCAAACATTTTGGTCAGCTCGCGACTGACGCAGCAGGGACGGGCGACCCCAAAGTATGTAATCAGCTCCTCCAGTGTTTTTACCAGCCGTACGGGCGATTCGTAGAATATCATAGTGCGTTCTTCTTCCGCCAGTTGCTTTAACAGGGTTTGCCGCCCTTTTTTGGGTGGCAGGAAGCCTTCAAATACAAAGCGGTTGGAAGGGATGCCGCTGTTGACCAGCGCGGGTACAAAAGCGGTGGCGCCCGGGAGGCATTCTACTTTTATGCCAGCTTTGATACAGGCGCGTACGAGCAGGAAGGCGGGGTCAGAAATACCGGGAGTGCCGGCGTCGGTGATGATGGCCATCCTGCGGCCGGTGAGCATCTGGCTGACGAGGTGGTCTGTTATTTTATGTTCGTTGTGCTGGTGATAAGGCGTCATCGGCGTATGCACCTGGTAGTGATTGAGCAGGCGCGACGAGTTGCGCGTATCTTCGGCCAGGATCACATCTGCCTGCTTCAGCAGCTCAACGGCGCGGAAGGTCATGTCCTGGAGATTGCCGATAGGCGTGGGGATAACGTAAAGCATAGTGAGCTATGAGCCATGAGCTGCGGGCTGCGAGCGATTTTTGCGTAGCATACGGCTCGCGGCTCGAAGCTGGCAGCTCGCAGCTTAATTAACGGCTACTTCAAAATATTCCATCACGGGATTGGCCAGCAGTTTTTTTGCTGCTTCCTCTGCCACCTGCTTTGCTGCATCGGCGGAATCGGCTTCTACCTGGAGGGTAATGTTTTTGCCGATGCGTACGTCCTGTACGTTTTTCAGGCCAAGATTGCCCAACCCGCCCATCACCGCTTTTCCCTGGGGATCGAGCAATTCTTTGAGGGGCATTACTTTTACCTGGATGGTATAGGTCATGTGGTTTTGTTTTTGAGCGCCAAAGATACAACGATATAGGCAATGAACACGACCGGTACCGCTATCCATTTCAACAAAACGGCGGCTACCAGCGCTATGGCCAGCAGCAGGAGTTTGGGAAAATTGTTTTTAAGACTGAAGTCTTTGAACTTCAGCGCCATAATAGGCAGGTTGCTCACCATTAGCCAGCTGAGCAGCCCTATCAGTCCGTACAGCACCCAGCTATTGAGCAGCACCTGTGCGGCGAGATCGTTGCCCGAATGCCAGTAGATGAGCGGGAAGGAGGCCACGAGCACGCCCACGGCGGGGGTAGGTACGCCTTTGAACCCGTATTGCTGTGTGCTGTCGGTATTGAATTTGGCCAGGCGGAAAGCCGCGGCGCAGGAAAGGATGAAGGCGGGCATCAGCCAGCCGATGGACATATCGAGGGCCCGCACCTCCTTTACATAGCTCATGCGCAGGAACTGGTACAGTATCATGCCCGGGGCTACGCCAAAGCTCACCACATCGGCCAGCGAATCGAGCTGTGCGCCAAATGCAGACGATACCTTGAACAGGCGGGCTACAAAGCCGTCAAAAAAATCTACCAGCGCGGCGAGGCCGATAAACATCGAGGTAAGCCATATTTTTTCGGGTATATCGATAAACTGTGTGCCGTCGGGGTTATACAATATCGAAATGCCGCTTTGCATTGCGTACACGATAGCGCAGCAGCCGAAAAATAAATTGAGCAGGGTAAAGATGTTGGGAATTTGCTTCATCGTACTGGTTAAGATGGATTAGTAAACGAACGATTGCCCGGTTTATTTTTTCATCAATGCTTCAATATCGTCGGCTTTGATGGGAATATTCGCCATCAGGTCTTTGTTGCCGCTGCGGGTGATCCATAAATTGTTTTCAATCCGCACGCCCATTTGCTCTTCTTCGATATAGATGCCTGGCTCTACAGTGAATACCATACCGGCTTTGATGGGTTCTGTGCGTGTGCCCAGGTCGTGCACGTCGATGCCCAGGTGATGCGAGATGCCGTGGTAAAGATACTTGCGATAAGCCCTGTTGTCGGTATCCTCATTTTTTACGTCTGCCTTGCTGATCAGTCCCAGCTTAACGAATGCTGCGGTGGCTTCTTCGCCTACCTTATCGGTATACTGCAGGATGCTGATGCCGGGTTTGAGCAGGCTTTTGGCATAGTCGTGCAAGTGCAGGCAGGCATTGTATACGGCTTTCTGGCGTTTGGTGAATTTGCCGCTGACCGGTACCGTGCGGGTGAGGTCGGCGCAGTAGTTGCCGTATTCGGCGCCAAAGTCCATGAGCACCAGCTCACCGTCTTTGCACTCGTTGTTATTGGTTACATAATGGAGCGTGCGGGCGCGGTCGCCGCTGGCGATGATAGAGCCATAAGCGGGGCCGGTAGCGCGCTGCGATAAAAATGAATGGAATATCTCTGCTTCAATTTCGTATTCCATTACGCCGGGGCGGATGAACGTTAGCAAGCGGCGGAAAGTGGTATCGGTGATATCGATGGCTTTTTGCATCACCTCCACTTCCAGCGCCGATTTGATGCTGCGCAGGTCTTTGAGCAGGCGGGCGCTGCGTTTATAATTGTGCAGCGGGTAGCGTTGCTTCATTTGTTCGGCGTAGCGGTAGTCGCGCACGGGAACAAGGTTGGCCTTGCGATCGTTTTCATTGCTGTTGAGATAAATAGTATCGGCCAGGTGTATCCAGGGTTGCAGCAGTCCGTCGAGCGTATCGAGCCAAACGATGGTATCGATGCCGCTCATGGCTTTTGCTTCGGCGGCGCGGAGGCGGTGACCGTCCCATTTTTCCTTGAGCTCATTGGGACGTACCAGTACGAGCGCTTCGCGATACTTTTTATCGGGATTGCCGGGAAAGAGCACCAGCATGGTATCTTCCTGCTCGATGCCGGTAAGCCAGAACAGGTCGGTATTTTGTTTGAATTTATACAGGGCGTCGCCATTGGTGGGCAGCTCGTCGTTGCTGTTGAAAATGGCGATGGAGCCGGGCTCCATCTTTTCTATGAACCGCTTACGGTTTTGTTTGAAGATATCCGGGTTTAAAGGCAGGTATTTCATATTACGCTAATTGGCGCTGATTAATGCGAATTAGCGCCAATTAGTAATCATTAGCGCCAATTCGTGTTTCAGAAATGCGCGTAAAAATAGGAAATCGGGTGCAGAGATGAACGGTGAGGAAGAAAAAACGGTGGGTCGCCCTCCATGGGTCATCAAAAGGGGCGGCTCACCGTTTTGCAGCAGGGTTTCCGATAGTTTTCATTATTGATTCATTACTGTTTCGTTACCCTATTCTATACCTTTTCTATACCCCCGGGGGTAACAAAAGGTATAGAATAGGGTAACGAGGGGTAAAGAAAAGGTATAGGAAACAGTAACGAAACATATCGCCGGGCGCCGGAAATACCATAAAATTCCTTATCTTACGGGTACTCCCCATTATAGTATTGAGATCCACTCCACGATTGCAGCCTGCCGCCGATTGGTTTGCCTGCCCGGTATCTTCCCTTGTTTACAGCTGGTATTATTCTCCCGAAAATAAAGGGTATTTAATACACTAATTAAAAACTATCATTCGTTAGTAAAAATATGAATTATTCAATCAGTCATGCTTATGGCTGGAAATAATTCAAAAATGTCGGCTAATTGAGGGAATTTATGAATATTTTCTAATGGTTTGTCAGTGGTTGTCAAGGCGCTCCCACCGGCGCATTCCGCAGGGTTTTTATCTTTGTCATCGAAACAAACGATCGTTAATATTTAACTTATGTCAGTACCAACCATTTCTATTCCTGTAGACAAATTGGTAGGCCTGGGCCTCCGCGTAGCCAACAACATTCATTACCAGCTTTCGCCCGAAGAGCTGGTACAGGATACCCTCAGACTGGGTGAAGGCGTGCTGAGCGATACCGGCGCCCTGGTGATACGGACGGGCGAGTTTACCGGCCGCAGTCCCAAAGACAAGTTTATCGTTACAGACGATGTAACAGCCGATACCGTGCATTGGAACGATTTCAACCAGCCCATCGACGAAAAATATTTTCATATCGTTCGTAAGAAGATCATTGATTATTACAACCGCCAGCCGGAGCTATGGGTACGCGATTGTTTTGCCTGTGCCGATATGCGGTATCGTATGCCCATCCGGGTATTCAACGAGAAGCCGGCCATCAGCCTGTTTACCTATAATATGTTCCTGCGCCCTACCGAAGATGAGCTGGATGATTTTGTGCCCGAATGGACCATTCTTTCTGCGCCGGGCCTGAAGCTGGATGCTGCCGAGTGTGGTATCCGCCAGCACAACGGGGCCATTATATCGTTTAAGCACAAAACCGTGCTTATTGCCGGCACCGGCTATACGGGCGAGACCAAGAAAGGTATTTTTACCGTACTCAATTATATATTGCCGCAGGAAGAAGAGGTGCTTAGCATGCACTGCTCGGCCAATATGGGGGAAGCCGGCGATACGGCCTTGTTTTTCGGCCTGAGCGGCACGGGCAAGACCACACTAAGCGCCGACCCCCGCCGCAAGCTGATTGGCGATGATGAACATGGCTGGACCGATTCGGGCATCTTTAATTTTGAAGGCGGCTGCTATGCCAAAACGATCGATTTGAGCGAGGAAAAGGAACCGGAGATTTACCGCGCCATCCGCCATGGCGCCCTGGTAGAAAATACGCTGTTTGCGCACGGCACCCGTAAAATCGATTTTAGCAATAAGTCTATTACCGAGAATACCCGCGTGTCTTACCCGCTGGATTATATCAGCAATGCGCTGGAGCCTTCCGTGGGCGGTATTCCTAAAAATATTTTCTTTCTTACCTGCGATGCCTATGGCATATTGCCGCCGGTGAGCAAGCTTACGCCGGCGCAGGCCATGTACCAGTTTATTTCGGGTTATACCGCCAAGGTGGCGGGAACGGAAGCGGGCGTAACAGAACCCAAATCAACGTTCAGCGCCTGCTTTGGCGCACCCTTCCTGCCGCTGCATCCCGGTAAGTATGCTGCCATGCTGGGCGAAAAACTGCGCAGGCATGATGTGAATGTATGGATGGTGAATACCGGCTGGAGCGGCGGCGCTTATGGCACTGGTCACCGTATGAAGCTGGGCTATACGCGTGCGATGATTACCGCGGCGCTGGAAGGCCGGCTCGATGAGGTGTCGTATACGCCCCATCCTGTTTTTGGTATGATGATCCCGCAGTCCTGTCCGGGTGTTCCAACAGAAATATTAGACCCACGCAGCACATGGGCCGATAAAAATGCCTATGATACCGCAGCCCGTCAGCTGGCGCAACAGTTCATAAAGAATTTTGAAAAATATGCTACGGGTGTAGCCGCCGAAGTACTGGCTGCCGCCCCCAAAGTATAACAATAGTGTACCCGTTTCCAATGCGCGAACATTCGCTCCCATTTGCAAATATTCGCGTATAACTTTTCGCTTTAACGATTGCTTGGCTTTTACATCCCGCCACCTGGCGGGATTTTTTATGTTTTTCTTTAAATCAATTCGCCTGTTTCCTGCGTTATCCATTATAAATTTAATGGCATGATAGTAAAATGGATGGCTTTATTGTTTTTACCGCTGCTGTTGCCTGCCCGCCTGGAAAAGCAGGATGATATTCCCTGGAGCGCCGCCCGGCGGCTGGAATGGAGCGATTTCAGCGGGCAGCCCGATGGCAATAACGTGAATGCCGCACTGACGAGCTCAAAAGTGGTGTTTAGCTATAACTATAGCAGCCGCGACGGGTTTAACTGGCACATCGCCTGCCTGTTTGATAAAAACCGGTCGTGGGTAAGAATAAAAAACGATCTTATCCTGGCCCATGAGCAGGGGCATTTTGATATCACCGAGATCTATGCGCGTAAGCTGCAAAAGCAAATGAAAAACTACTCTTTTAATAAGGACAGGGTGCAGAAGGACGTGCCTGCCATTTACCAGGCGATTATGCAGGAGCAAAATGATGTGCAGAACCGCTACGATGAGCAAACCAATCACAGCCGTACAAAAGATAAGCAGCTGGCCTGGCTGGAGAAGATAAAAAAGGAATTGAATGAGCTGAAGGAGTATGCGGATTATAAATGAGCTGATAGCGGATGGTTGCCGCAAAAGCTATCAACCATCGACTATCCACCATTCACGGTTTAAAACAACCCGTACAGCTGCGCATCCACCTTGCGGATGATTTCGCCCATATGCTCTTCGTTTTCGGCAAATTTGTTTTTGTCGATGTTGATAATCAGCAGGGGGCCTTCTTTATAGCTGTCGATCCATTTATTATAATAATCGTTGAGGCGTTTGAGGTAGTCGAGGCGGATATTTTCTTCGTATTCGCGGCCGCGCTTTTGTATCTGGCCTACGAGGGTGGGCACGGAGCCCTGCAGGTAAATCAGCAGGTCGGGCGGCTGCACCATGGTTTTGAGCGTTTGGAAAAAGACGTAGTAGTTGTCAAAGTCGCGTTTGCTCATCAGTCCCATCTCATGAAGGTTGGGCGCGAATATATTGGCGTCTTCATAAATGGTGCGGTCCTGCACCACGGTTTCGGTGCCCCGGTGTATGTCCAGCAACTGGTTAAGACGGTTGTTTAAAAAGTAAATCTGGAGGTTGAAGCTCCAGCGAGGCATGTCTTCATAGAAATCGTTCAGGTACGGGTTATGGTCCACGTCTTCAAACTGCGGTATCCACTTATAGTGTTTGCTAAGGAGTTCTGTCAATGTTGTCTTCCCGGCCCCGATATTTCCTGCTACTGCGATGTGCTTCGGTTTCTTGTTCTTTGCCATCGTTAAATGTAAAAATGTAATCTAATATAAAATAAAAACCCGTTAAAAATACCCATTTGCGTTTGCTACGCCTTTCAGCTACCCGCAGCTCATAGCCCGCAGCTTAAAAATAGACCAATCCCATTGCTTCCCGCACCAGCTGCATCGTTTCTATCGCGCGTTTGCGTGCTTTGGCGGCGCCTTTTTCCATTACTTCCCGCAGGTATGGCACGTCATTGCGGATGGTATCGGCTTTTTCGCGGATGGGAGTAATGAATGTCACCATGTCTTCCCCCAGCTGCTTTTTCATATCGCCGTAGCGGATATGACAGTTATTGTACGCCCTTTCATAGTGCACCAGCGTTTCTTCGGTGCTTACCAGCCGCATGAGCTGGAAAAGGTTTTCGATATAGTCGGGCTTAACAGAATTGGGGTCGGTGGGACCGGCATCCGTTTTTGCCTTCATTACTTTTTTGCGGATGAGGTCGTCGCTGTCGCTCAGGTACAGGGTGGCGTACTGGTTTTCGCTCTTGCTCATTTTGCCGGCGCCATCGAGGCTGGGCACCTTGACCAGGTTTTCGCCGTAGTTGAAAGCCTGGGGTTCGGGAAACACGTTGCCATAACGATGGTTAAAGCGGTTCACATACGTACGGGCCATTTCGAGGTGCTGCTCCTGGTCTTTGCCCACGGGTACCAGGGTCGCGCGGTGCAGCACGATATCGGCGGCCTGTAATACGGGGTAGGTGAGCAGGCCTGCATTAACGTTCTGGGGCTGCAGCCGCACCTTGTCTTTGAAGGTGGTGGTTTTTTCGAGCTCGCCGGTATAAGCCAGCATATTCAGATAAAGGTAGAGCTCGGTGGTTTCGGGCACATGGCTCTGGCAGTACAGGGCTACCTTATCGGGGTCGAGCCCGCAGGCGATGTTTTCGGCCAGCACGCGGTGCACGTTCGTCTTCAGCTCCTTTGTATCGGGATGGGTGGTGAGCGAGTGCAGGTCGGCCACCATAAAATAGCATTCATATTCATCCTGCATGCGCACATAGTTACGCAGGGCCCCGAAATAATTACCCAGGTGTAGAAACCCGGTGGGGCGGATGCCGCTCATGACAATGTCTTTCCGGTTCATAAGGCGGCGAAGATAAGAAGGTTTCCGGAGCCGGGCGGGGCATTTTCGGTGATTGAAAAACAAGGGTTTGCATGAAATTCCAGCCGATCGTCCTGTTTTAACGGATTTTAAGGAATGAAATGTAATATATTGGCGTACGGATTAACTCCTTACCTAAAAACCTATCATGAAAAGGATTGCTTATCCCCTTATCCCACTACTCGTGGCTGTTAGCCTTAGTGGAACCCTGCAGGCGCAAAAAGACAGCGCCATGTCCGACCTGGGCAGCGTTCGCCTGCAAAAACAATTTACCCAGTATATATCTATTAAAGGAGAGCTGCTCGAAAAAATGCCTTTTGCCAACCTGGCCGAAGCTATCAATGTATGGCTGTACGGGGCCTACAGCAACGCCACCACACTGGTATATGTAGTAGACGGCAACATCGTGCCCGATGTAAATGCCTGGAGCGTATACGATATTGAAGAGGTGCTGTTTGCGCAAAATGCTCTTACACAGCTGACCGGCAATACCGGCCAGCAGCAGCTGGTATTGATTACCACGCGCAGGCGGCCCGGTAAGCAGAAATACTCCCTGGCCGTGGCGGGGGCATCGGCGGCGGCCAGCACCGATTATAAGAATATACCAGGGGGAATCAATTCGTCATCGGAAACCAACCTGTATCATCAATACCATCTATCCGGCTTGTATACACGTGAAAAAATACAGCTGGGCGTTTCGGCTAACTGGCTGCATGATGTGCTGCCACCGGCCAAAGGCGATACGACGGAGGCGTATACCCCCGCCCATATCAACCGTTTCAGGCTACATGCCTGGGCAAATGTACAGGTGGGGAGTAAGAGTAACCTGTACCTGGCTATGAGCGCCGCACCCGAAAATGCGGGACAGCATTTCCGCAATTATTATCGTGGTCTTTATTATGCTTATGAAGCCAACGTGATGGAGAAGCAGCTTATGTTTAGCCCTTACCTGCAATTCAGCACACGCATCCTGCCAGGACTGCAAAACCAGCTGTCGGTATCCTGGCAGCTGTTCAATTCAGGCAGCCAGTTGAACACGAACCAGCAAATGAGTAGCCGCGGGTCGGGTATTTTTTTGACAATACAGTCGCAGGCATTAGATACGGTGCGTGACCGGGTATGGGTTATACGGGATAATATTTCATGGAACCTTCCGGCAGGCCAGTGGACGATTACCCCGGCCGTATACCTGCAGTATGCGCATGTAAAGGAAAAATATTCCCATACTGTCTCTTCGCTTTCCACTCCAACCGGCGGATTGCCTGGTGGGGCTTCTATGAGCGCCAGTTATGTAGATGGCAAAGGACATGTTTTTACGGCAGCGCCTTCGCTGGATTTTTCCTATAAGCAGCTCTTTTCGGTCGGTGGCGGCGCCTTTGCCTGGCTACCACCTTCGGGGACCACCAATACAAAGCAGGCCATTTTTCCTTTTGCCCATTTTTCGCTGGATTTCCTGAAAACGATGGATGACACGAAGCCATCGTCGCTGCAATTGTTTGCTTCCATTGCACGCAATTATAATTATTCGTTCAACATGGATGCGCTGGATGACTTAACGGGCGCCAGCTTGCCGTCGGCCTATACGTATGCCGGGCAGACGGGTGTTGTTTTGGAGAGCGGAACCGGCAGCGTACCCGGCATTGTTTATGCAACCGGCGATTTATATAAACCGCATACGGTATGGACTGCGGGGCTGGGCTTTCGCCGGCCTGAAGACAGGCTGGTGCTGAATTATTTTTATGAAGAAAGAGGCTTTACCGCGCCAATACCGGTGGTTGTACCCTGGGGTACCGGAACGACTACTATTTATACCTACCCGGCGCTGCAGGCCCTTACGCATCATATTAATGCAACGGCAAAGCTGGCAATAGGCTCCCTGCTGCAGTGGCAGACGGGCATTACCGCTACCAGCATGAAGATAAAAGGAACGATGCCGCCCTATCCGCAGAAAGGAAGCGTAGCGGGCGACCTGTACGGGCATCGCTCCTGGACCGGCGGCTGGATAAACCGCATCGGTTACAAACGTTTTACTGCCGGTCTCGATCTCTTGTACCATATCGGCGAATACCAGCCTTCCAATAGCAGCCTTCCCTATCAATACCGGAAAATCAATTCATTTGATTTGCAGTACCTGTATGCCGGTTACAAACTGAAGGTGGGCAAAGTACACGATGCGGAGGTATATATTGCCGGCCGCAACCTGATCGAGAGCAATGATTCTGATCTTAGCGACAGGCGCCGTTATGGCGGAGCAGGATTTAAGATGATGTTATAAATCATTGCATACGCATAAACAGGCTGCGGGTATTAGTATCACCTTAGTATGGATGTAGCATCCCATAAGAACGGCGTTAGTACCTGTTCTGTAAGTGTTCTATATATCCACTATGTGTGTTCTGTGTGTATGCTGTAAGAAACCGGGAAGTGTTTTATCAGGCTACTGAAAGATTTTCGAGATGGTGCAGGGCCTGGCCGGCTACCGGTGCAGACAGGTGCAGGTACCAGCAAAGTCCCAGCAGGAGAGAGGCGTATTCGCCCCGGGCGGGGGACTGGTGAATAAAAGATTCGGATACGATCCAGTCGATATCCTTTACGCTGCAGGTGATGAGGGGACGCAGCGAGTGTTGCTGATAAATGGCCAGCTCGGCCGACGGCTGGCTGTGATAAATGCACTGGTACTTTTTTCCTTCTATTTCAAGCATGTATTCATGGTGCTCGTGCCCTTTTTCGAAAAACAGGCTGCCAATGGTAAGGCCGTACTCGTTCCTGAGGCGGATAGTGCTGTTGCGGAAGCCGGTTTGCTCTACAAAGAACAGGCGATGGTAGTTGCCATAACTGATGCGGGCCGACTGCTGCCGTGGGTTGTACCGGAGCACCTCTTTAATATGGTGGTTGTCAATTAAGTGAAACTCATGTAATGAACGACCGGGTGTGCTTATCAGTTGCATGTGGATGAGTTTTTATGAATAGAAGGGACTGTAAATGTATCGTATTACCTGACAGGAAAAACTGGTTTTTCAAGATTTAATATTGGAAAATAGAAGAAGACATATAGGAGGCGACAAGAACCGTACCTGTTGCTAAAAGAGGTACGAATGTGCATTATTTGTTAAAAGCCGGCGGACTGATAAACTTAACATTGGCCATATTAAGTTTATATTAATTTTAGGTTACCATTTATTCGTTAACCAAAAAGTATTTATATGGCTGGAGCAGGCAAAAAACAAGCTGATAGTAATAAGGTATCAAAAAAGCAGGTCCGTAAAGTGGTGTATGAAAAACTGGCCGGTGCGCTGGCTGAGTTCAGGGATACCGTAGACGAAAAGAAATTCAGGAACAAGTTGAAAAAAGCAAGCAAGCTTTTTGCGGTGGATATTGCAAAAGCGGCTAACAAACTTCCCAAAGTAACTGTACCCGAAACAGAGGTGGTTACGGCCCGATAAAAAGAACTATACTTACCTGTTGCATTCTTAAGCTGTCCCTTTACAAGCGGGATGGCTTTTTTTATGGGGCTCACGTTGCGCCAGGTTATTTTGTGCCTGCCCTGCCGGCCAGCATAATGCTGCCGGCGCCGGGCAATGACATCGGTTGTGCGATGGGGTGAGATGCTTCAAACTTTTCGCCCAGCAGCCAGGCGATGGTAGCGGCCAGCTGCTTCTGCCAGGTTTGCTGTTCTTCTTTCATTTCTCCCAGCGGTATGGTTTCGGGGCCGAGTATGCCCAGCCAGGTTTCGCCGGAACCGGGCGTAAATGTATTGTGGGTATGCCATGACCTGGGACTGCGTCCCCTGCCATGGTCGGTAGTTACGATAATGGTGGTATTGTCTTTGTAAAAAGGATCGGTTTGTATATAATACCAGAGGTCGCTGATGATTTTATCGATCATGGTGGCCTGTTGCAAATACAGATCGTAACGGCCGCTGTGTGCAAAATCATCTGTTTCACCAAACCCGAGGAGCACCACGCGGGGTTTATGCTGCATAATGTATTCGCGTGCGCTAAGCCAGGTGAGCATATCGTAGCGCGTCTTTCTTTTGCTGACGACGCCTTCCTGTACTTTATCAATGAGCATGCAGGCAGCATCATCATCGTGTAGCATTTCATACCCGCTGTTGACCGGGATACCACTTTTTTGCTCATTGAGTATGAAGGGGAAAATATTCCACGAGGTGAAGGCGGCTACCTTGCCATGAAAGGCCGGCTGGGCGTTGAGGTATTCGAGGATGTTATTGTTTTTATTGTATACCGGCGTATTGGGAATAAACCGGGGGTCGGCATAGCCGGTGAGTATTTCACTGTAGCCGGGGTAGGAGATTTTGTAGATATTTTTAACGTTGACCTTGTTGTTCAGCAGGCGGTTGCCATATAGCTGGCCCCTGGCAGCCAGCACGTTCCAGAAAAAAGGCAGCAGCTTTTTACGCCGTGCCTCGGCAGTGCTGTCCCAGTACATTCCTTTGGTAATGGCCGTATCCTTTACGCACCGGGTATTGTTGATGATGATCGAATCGGCCCCGCCGAATACTTCCTGCCAGCGAAAGCCGTCGGTAGTGATAATAAAGATGTTCTTTGTCTTCGCGGGCGTTTGCGCTGCTACCCAGCAGGGCAGGCAGGTAAACAGCAAATAATAAACTGGTTTCATTGCGAGCGGTTTAACAAAATTAGGATCACTATATAATCTACAGGTTAAGCAAAAATTAAGCTAGCGTTATATATCAGCCAGCTAACGGGCCGCTTTATCAACCCGGGTACCCGGGCGGAGGCAAATTGGGCGACCCGCCATTGAAAATTGAGCATTGCGCATTGATTATGGCGCGTTTTCCGTTCATTTTCAAGCCTTCCATCATAAAAGTCCCCGCCATCCGGGCAATTCTTTATTTTTGTTTGCATGGAAGTAAATGATGCACTGATAGATAAGCTGGCCAACCTGGCCCGGTTGAGCTTTAGCGAGCAGGAAAAGGCGGAAATCAGGGGTGATTTGCAGCGGATGATTGCCTTTGTGGAGAAGCTGAAAGAGGTGGATACCAGCCATACCGAACCGCTATTGCATATGTCGGAGGCGATGAATGTATACCGCGAAGACGCCGTGCGTGGCTCGATGAATAAGGAAGAAGCCCTGGCCAATGCGCCGGCTACTGACGATAACTATTTTAAAGTACCGAAAGTCATTAAGAAGTGAGCAACGCCATCATACACCTCGAGAACGTTTACAAAGCGTATTACATGGGTAAGCAGGCCATTCCTGTACTGAAGGGTATTTCGCTGGAAATATTCAAGAATGAATACGTAGCCCTGATGGGACCTTCGGGCTCGGGCAAAAGCACGCTGATGAATATACTGGGCTGTCTTGATTCGCCTACTGCAGGACGTTATATTCTGAACGGAAACGATGTAAGCAAGATGGCGGACGATAGCCTGGCCGATGTGCGCAACAAGGAAATCGGGTTCGTGTTCCAGCAGTTTAACCTGCTGCCGCGGCTTACTGCGGCGGAGAATGTGGCGCTTCCGCTGGTATATGCCGGGATACCCAAAAAACAACGTACCGAAATGGCGATGTCGGTGCTGGAAAAAGTAAGCCTGACCGACCGCAGCCACCACAAGCCCAATGAATTGAGCGGCGGACAGTGCCAGCGGGTAGCTATTGCGCGGGCGCTGGTAAACAATCCTTCTATCATACTGGCCGATGAACCTACCGGCAACCTGGATTCGAAAACTTCTATCGAGATCATGGATATTTTCGGCGCTATACAGGCGGCAGGGAATACCGTGGTATTGGTTACCCATGAAGAAGACATCGCCAATTACGCCTACCGCGTGGTAAGGCTACGCGACGGATTGATTGAAACCGATAAGAGAAGGGAAAGGGCGGTAGCTCATCAATAAAGCTTTCACCATGGCCTCAAAAATATATACCAAAACCGGCGATAAAGGCACTACCTCGCTTATCGGCGGTACCAAAGTACCCAAATCACACCTGCGCATAGAAGCTTATGGTACGGTGGACGAGCTCAATTCATATATAGGCCTGTGCCGCGATTTGCTGCAGGACGAACAAAGCCGGCAAATGCTGCAGGAGGCGCAGGACCGCCTGTTTACCATCGGCGCCGCGCTGGCCTGCGACCCGGTGAAGGAACCGAAGATGCGCATCCCCGATTTAAAGGAAAGCGATATCAGTCTGCTGGAGACGGAAATGGACCGGATGGACACGTTTATCCCGCCCATGAAAAGCTTTATCCTGCCCGGGGGGCATCCTGCATTGTCTCAATTGCATATTGCCCGTTGCGTATGCCGGAGGGCGGAGCGCTGCTGCGTACGGCTGGAGATGGAAAGCCTGGAAGTGGAGGGGCTGATTTTAAAATACCTGAACCGCCTGAGCGATTATTTATTTGTGCTGTCGCGTTATACGGGTCACCTGCTGCAGGTCGCGGAAATACCCTGGCGCCCGCGTACATAACCCATGGCCGGGGGCTATTCTACTATCCGGCCGTCTTTCATATGTAAAATTCTGTCGCTCATTTTGGCCAGGTCCTCGTTGTGGGTAACGATGAGAAAGGCCTGGCTGAACTGGCTGCGCAGATCGAAAAACAGCTGGTGCAGCTCGCGGGCATTGGCGGAATCGAGGTTGCCGGTGGGTTCATCGGCAAAAACGATTTTGGGCTGGTTTATCAGCGCCCGGGCAACAGATACTCTTTGCTGCTCGCCGCCGGAGAGGGCCTGGGGTTTGTTTTCGAGGCGGTCCGCCAGTCCCAGCAATTGCAGCAAACCGGTGGCCTGGGCTTCCACTTCTTTTTTGGGGCGGCCGGCGATCCAGCCCGGGATACAAACATTTTCGAGCGCGGTAAACTCGGGCAGCAGGTGGTGAAACTGGAAAACAAAACCGATATTCTGGTTACGGAAAGCTGCTAAGCCCCTGGCATTCATAGCCTGCAGGCTTTGGCCTTTGAGGGCGATGCTGCCGGTGTCGGGCGTGTCGAGGGTGCCAAGAATGTGCAGCAGGGTACTTTTTCCGCTCCCGGAGGGCCCTACGATACTGGCTATTTCGCCCTGGCGGATGTCGATATCCACCCCCTTCAATACCTCCAGCTGACCGTACGATTTGTGTATATTCCTGGCTGCTAACATTTAAGTAATTATAACATTCGGCAAAACACGAACCTACAATTTTATTCGTTGTAGTCGTCGGACGGAACCGATAAATTTGCCAAATTTGCCGGTGCAAAAACTACATTTGGTTTTCCCGTTTTAACCACTACTTTTGCGAAAAAATAAACAGGTTTACGATGTTCTGGACACTTGAATTAGCATCCTATTTAGAAGACGCCCCCTGGCCTGCTACCAAGGACGAATTAATCGATTACGCCATACGTAGCGGTGCGCCCATCGAGGTTGTGGAAAACCTGCAGGAGCTGGAGGACGAGGGAGAAATCTATGAAGGCATCGACGATATCTGGCCTGACTATCCGTCGCAGGAAGACTTTTTCTTCAATGAAGATGAGTATTAAGAAGCCCCGTGCTTCACAAAAAGACTATCATACATAGTAAGCCGTCCAAACCAACAGGGGCGGTTTTTTTATTGCCTGTCCGCCTGTTTTAACACACGTTCGTTGCAGTATTGTGCTGTATTAAATCAGTTTTAATCTTTCAGTCTTTTAAAATTCCCGGGCATTAAATTTTGCTTCTGCAAGCTAGTTTGGCTAACTTAGCCGCACTCTGAAGGCAATTATACTCTTCATATATACAAACAGCAATCATGGGCATAATTAAAGATGGGTTTAAAGCGAAAGCCGACGCAGCGAATGCTGAAATAAAGGACTTACTGAAAGAACATGGCAGCAAAAAGATAGGCGAAGTGACACTGTCACAGGTGTACCAGGGTATGCGGGGCATTACGGGCCTGGTATCTGAAACTTCCCTGCTCGATTCGCAGGAAGGCATCCGTTTCAGGGGGTATTCCATCCCCGAGCTGCAGGAAAAGCTTCCTAAAGCAAAAAACGGCAGTGAGCCCCTGCCCGAGGGATTGTTTTACCTGATGCTGCTGAATGAATTGCCTTCCGAAGAAGATGCGTCCCATATCACCAATACCTGGCAGCGCCGCAGCCACGTGCCCAACCATGTATTCAGCACCATCGACGCCTTGCCGGTGAGCACGCACCCGATGACCATGTTTGTGGTAGGCGTTATGGCCCTGCAGACCGAAAGCAATTTTGCCAAGGAATATGCCAAAGGCATTAATAAAAAAGATTACTGGAACCCGGTGTACGACGATGCGATGGACCTTATCGCGCGCCTGCCCCGGATAGCCGCTTATATCTACCGCCGCAAGTATAAAAACAACGAGCATATCCAGCCCAATGGACTACTGGACTGGGCGGGCAATTTTGCGCATATGCTCGGTTACGAAGACGAGAGCTTTAAAGAGCTGATGCGCCTGTATATGACCATTCATGCCGACCATGAAGGGGGCAATGTATCGGCCCATACCACACACCTGGTGGGTTCGGCGCTGAGCGATCCTTTCCTGAGTTATGCCGCCGGTTTGAACGGGCTGGCAGGCCCCCTGCACGGGCTGGCCAACCAGGAAGTGATAAAATGGATATTCGAGCTGCGGGAGAACCTTAAAACCGATCTTCCCAGCAAAGAGCAGATAGCGGAATATGTTAAGAAGACATTGAGTGAAGGAAAAGTGGTGCCGGGTTACGGTCATGCGGTATTGCGCAAAACGGACCCCCGCTTTACGGCACAGATGGAATTCGGCAAAAAGCATATGCCCGATGACCCGCTGGTACAAACGGTATGGAATGTATACGAGACGGTGCCCCCCATATTGCAGTCGCTCGGTAAGATAAAAAACCCCTGGCCCAATGTAGATGCGCACAGTGGCGCGCTTTTGGTGCATTATGGACTGGTGGAGTATGAGTTTTATACGGTGTTGTTTGGCGTGAGCCGTGCGCTGGGCGTGTTGGCCAGCCTTTGCTGGGACAGGGCGTTGGGTTTCCCGCTGGAAAGGCCGAAGTCGGTAACGACCGACCTGGTCAAGTCCTGGCTGAACGGCAAGGGCGATATTTGGGGTGATTAAAACTTAATGTAGATTATTTTCTATCAAAGCTCCTTTACCAGGGAGCTTTTTTTATGCCCTGGAGGGAGGGTGGATTTGGTAGTTCAATGTTTGAACATTAGATTTGCACTATAAAATTTACAACTATGGCAAAATGGATTATCGATACAGCACATTCCGAGGTGGCTTTTAAAGTAAGGCACCTGGTTATTTCCACAGTTTCCGGCAAGTTCACTTCTTTTGAAGGAACGGTAGAAGCCGAAAAGGATGATTTCAGCGATGCTACCATTAGCTTTTCGGCTGATGTGGACAGCATCACTACGGGCAACGAGCAGCGCGACGGCCACCTGAAGTCGGCCGATTTCTTTGACGCGGCCAATCACGCCCGGCTGAAGTTTGTATCTACTTCGGTGGGCAAAAAAGGAGCTGATTTTCTTGTTAAAGGCGACCTGACGATCAAGGGGACGACGAAACCTGTTGAGCTGACGGTAGACTTCGGTGGTGTACAGAAAGATTTTTATGGCCGCACCATTGCCGGCTTTGAGATAAATGGTAAAATCAACCGCCAGGATTACGGCCTCATATGGAGTGCTGTGACTGAAACCGGCGGCATCGTTGTAGCCGATGAGGTGAAGCTGCACATTAATACGGAACTGGTAAAACAGGAAGGCTAATACACGGTCTGACAGGCTTTTAAGGTCGATGCCCCGCTGTATAAAAACAGCGGGGTATTTATTTTGGCGGGAAGGGGTGGAGGCTATATATTTGCACTCCGAATTAAGGAAACTGCCTTTGCAAAGGTATCGGCGGTGCGTGAGTTCGGTAAGAGGTTTGGGGAATTAGCTCAGTTGGCTAGAGCGCTTGCATGGCATGCAAGAGGTCACCGGTTCGACTCCGGTATTCTCCACCAGTTTCAAAGCCTTGATTTTCAAGGCTTTTTTCGTGGATCCCTACTGACTGGTCGAACCGCATTCTAATATGTTCTATACTAATCTTTCCTCCAGTGAACATTTCCATGTAGTAAATCCTTTTTGGGGATCTGAATAATCATGCCAGATTCGGCTGAAATTGGGGTGTTCTTGTTTAAGGTAATCCTGCCTTCCACTTTTTTTGATACCGGTAATAATTTCTTCAATTTGATTTAAGGTAACACGCAAGGCTTCTCTTGATTTTTCCGTATGCCAGATATAGGTGGCTTCCTCACTATCGAGTGTTTCCCATATAATATGATATTTCTTATCGCCGGATAATAAGAACAAAAAGGAGAATGGCTGCAGCACAAAACGAAGCTTTAAAATAGCCGTTTCATGTTTGGACGACAAATATTTCAAATGCAGGTAGTGCTTACATTTCTTTACATTCAAAATGTCGTTCAAAAAGCCTTGTTCAGAAACGAATAAGTCTTTGGCTGATGAATGATATTGCCCAAGGAGGCTATCAAATGTATTGGTATTATGAATGAATGATCCATCTTTCGGTTTGAAAAATTCTCTTTTCACAAACTCAAAGCGTACACTTTCGATAAGGGTATTGTTAATACAATTAATGTCATCAGATTTGGCTGTTGCTGAAATGATTGTGTTATTTGAAACCCGGACAGCGATATCCGTAGTGATCAATTTTTTCTTTAATGTTTTGCTGAAATATTCCTGGATTGCACCAAATTCCGGTCTTATATCAACATTTTCGATTTCAAAGATCAGTTCCTGGTTGAGTTCTTCTATGAATAGTGGAAACGATACGCTGCCATATTGAAAATTTATTTTTGAAAATGGCACTTTCATGGTCCTTAATACCGCGCTTTCTATTGGCGGTTTTTCCGTTGCTTTTACTTTGGCTGGTATTGTTTGCTGTGTGACTACTTGTTTTGTGAGAATAACGGATCTAAGAAGCCCGGCTGTGTCAATAGCTCGGAATTTTATCTTTTCAATACCCGGAAAATAGAATGAAGGATCGATATTGAGGACAATATTATTTTTATCATAGTGGTAGTCGATGATTTCGGATATTAATTCTCCGGTTTCATCATTATACTTAATAACCCGAAGTTTCCAGCAAACGCCTGGCCGAAACTGTTCTATGGGTGTAGGAAGGTCAAGGCAATCAATTGGGAAGGAGTTTTCAGTTGACTGGATATAAAACCGCCTGCTATCAAATATAAGCACCAGTTCTTCAAATGGCTTTATCTGGCCGGATTTAACCAGTTTTCTGTAATACCGGTTTCTCTGTTTGAATAGGGTTTCTAAATATTCAATCCTGCTATCTCTGTAGTCATAAATAGCTGGTTTGACCGAGCTGCGTTGAACCCTTCCAATGTATTGTATAAGTTTTCCTTCAAAGGCGAATGGATAGGCCAGAATCAAACAATCCAGCGCATCAATATCTGCTCCTTCACCCATGAACTGCCCGGTGGTGATTAATACCTGAAAATGTCCATCCCGGATTTGCTGCAATTTTGATTTTCTTGCCTGCACTGGGTCGTCGCCAGTTATGGCAATCGTTTCCATCGAACTTTTAAGGTACTGTTGAAGAATGGCTACATGTGCTTTTCTTTCCGTTAATACAAGCACTTTTCTGCCGGCAGTTACTTCCCTTTTTATGTCCTTAATGATTAGTTCATTTCTGGCAGTATCATGAATGAGTATATGCAGAAGTGTTTCCAGGTTGTCAGTTTTGGCATTAAACGGTGCATAAAGCCCGGTTTCCTGAATAGTTACAGATAGTTTTTTGCTGTGATTTTCTTCTGTTGGGGACAAAGTGACCCTGTGAATGATTTTACCGATATGAATAAAAATAAGTTCTTCGTCCTTGTTTTTCCTGTTGGGGGTTGCCGTAAATCCATATAAATAATAAGAGTGAAAATTTATTATCACTTCCCGGAATGTTTTGGCAGGGATGTGATGGCATTCATCCACCAGGATTGTCCCAAAGGAATGATGGGTTTTATCCGGTAAGCTGTCGGATTGCAGGCTTTGTATCATGGCAACGGTTATTTCGTTACCGATTTCACATTTTCCTCCCTCTATTTTTCCAATTCGGAATTTGGGTATTCCTAAAAATGATTGAATCCTTTCTATCCATTGATCAAACAGTTGTTTCCGATGTACGATAATTAAAGCAGGTTGCTGTTTTTGGGCTATTATTTGTAATCCCATAATGGTTTTTCCTGCTCCGGGCGGCGCCACGATCACTCCCAATGTTTTCTTATTGGTAGCCTCGATAGCAATCTTTTGAAATTCGTGCAGGCTAATGCTTGTTTTGAATTCAACTGATTCAAGTTTCACCCTTTTATCTTCAAAATGGTAAGGGATTTTCTGCTTTTCGAAATGCTCGATCAATGTGCCGATAAAGCCCCTGGGAAGGAAAACAAAACCATCTTTTTCGCTCAGCGTTTTGAAATAGGCTTCTGTATTGTAGGTGCTTTTGCCAGATTTTTGTTTGATGAGGTAATCTACATTCAGGAAACTCAGATTCTCCCGGAGGTAGCTTATTAGTTGGGGTGTTAGGTCATGCCGGGGGATTATTATTTGGTTGGTGAGGGCGATATGTATCTTTCCATCTGGATATTTAGGTGGTGACGGATTATCCCAGATTACATGATGCGATAAGGAAACTTTGTCAAGTATTTCATTCAGTTTTTGGGGAGATACCTTTTGAACTGTCTGTAAGAAGGCCCATTGATCCGGGAATGATTCAAGTGTAATAGGATCAATAAAACAAGTGTTCCCTTTTTCAAGGGCTATTTTTTGTAAGGGGAGGGCAATCAAATTGCCATAACCTTTACCGGAGTGCGAAGCCTGATTGGGAAATAGCCTATCGAAATTGGAGTTCTTGTCAAAAGCTGAAATAATTCCAGCATTGGTTAAAAGGGTAAGAAACAACAACCTGCTTTTAACTGCCGGATAAGGTGTTTCAAAAAATAGCCATATATGGCCTCCTTGCCCGGATCGGGAACGTTCTAAATAAACAGGTAGTCCTTGTTTTTCACATTCTACAATAAACGTTTGACATTCTTCTATCCAATTCTTTTTTCCTGATTCAGTTTGATCAAAGTCTGCGGCTATGAACCAGGATGTATCGTCTTGTAATAGGGGATAAATGCCGATAATTTCCCTTCCTTTCAAATGTTGTGTTAGTCTTTCATCCGTTAATGGAATATTTTTTTTGTCAGGAAAATTTTCTAGTAAGCCTCCCCGGGCTTTGTATAAGGAATATTCAGTCCAGTTTATATCAATAGCAGGCCAGTAGCCGGATTTCCCCTCTTTTTCCCAGCGTACGGCAAACACATCATTTCTGCCTTTGAAAAGAGACTTGAATATAACAAGTTGATCTTGCATTATTAAATAGCTAATAGCTGCTAAAGGGAGCAGATGACTGTTAAAAAATAGAT
>Ga0307508_10001363_pt1 | contig 27516 bp, 35 predicted proteins | sample 9_EM_MG_FD_203089 | JGI IMG/M metagenome (GOLD analysis project Ga0307508, IMG submission 203089) | Populus trichocarpa ectomycorrhiza microbial communities from riparian zone in the Pacific Northwest, United States - 9_EM | ecosystem: Host-associated > Plants > Roots > Unclassified | place...
TTAATTTTTTTTTTTTTTTTTTTTTTTTTTTGCAAAAGTATTTTAAACTTTTGTCGTAAAAAAAAAAAAAAAAAAAAACTAAACAATCGCTTTCAATCACATATCATCACTCATCCCTTTCTTCACACCTAGCTCGAAACAAAACAATAATACACTCACACGATATAATAGGACTGGGCCCGAGAAGCCACAAACCCCGCCCTGCACCGGTACGTGAGAAAGAGAAGAGGAATGACTTTGAGTGGCCCGTCTTCCCATTGGGGCTCGGAACGTGGAATGGGCGTTTTGCCAACACTTCGGACCTGCCGACACGTGCTGAGAAATGATGGGTAGTTACTGGGTCTTCCATTCTTGGACCAACATACATCCGGACTCGGGAAGGTCCCAAAAGAGGTATAGGTTTACGATATGCCTCTAAAACGTCGCTGACTTGGGATGTCGTGGAAAACTCACCCGGCCGTGGACAGTATTAACTATTCCAGAGTTTGTATTTCTCCTCAACAAACCACATCGGTCGTGGTCGGGGCTTGGAACTGGGGAGGCCTAGGAAGGGCTTTGGGAAGAACTCTCCACGTGCGAACCTTCAGAACTCGCAGCTTGTTCTCTTAAGTCAGCCTCAGTGCAACTTAGCTTTACAGCATTGCTGAGTTTTATGGCTTCTCGGGCGCCTTTGGAGAGGGTCAGATCCCTTTCCCTTCCTCGATCCTGGACTCAGCTCCGGACTCGCCGTGATCTAAACAGGTCTCCAGTTGCAAGTAATGAAACAAAAAGATCACGATGTAGGATTGGTGGGATACTCTACTATTGTACATCAAAGCTATCGGACAACCCGTAAGTTGTGGTTATTTGCTCTGTGGTGCTCTTGCTCGTGCTTTTTTCTTCATCATTTTCTTGTGGCCCTTCTTACTTCCCCTCGTCCGTACCTTTGTCCCATACAAGCCCTGTAGTCGCTCACCCTCCTCGAGGGTTCTGTAGGCGCTCATTGTTTTCCTTTGCCCGACTCCTTTACCCTCGGGCGTAAAAACTTCGACGTCTACCGTTCGGAAGCTGGAATCCTGGCGATTCCGTACCTGGGTAGTCAACTCGACCCAGCCGAGTCCGTCGAGCAATATATCGGTTGCCAGCACTTTGTATGGCAGTGCCGCGATCGCCTCTGGCGATCTATTTTCGAGCATCGGATTCCGCTTCGTCGTGACGTCATCCGCCAGCGTGAAAATTCCCGCCGACTTGTAAACGGTGGGAAGACCCTCGATCGGGTTCACGATCACTCGATCTGCCATCCAGTCTTCCGTGCGTTCAAAGTTCTCGCCTTCCGATACTATTTCCTCATCGCTGCGTGGGCCGCTCGTTGGATCAGGCGTTCGTATGCCGATGGCCGTTGAATCTTGGTACAGAATGTCCCGGCATTGGACTCCATTCTCCGGGTTCGGCAGGTTCATAAACCGAATGCATTTGCTGGTAGCTGAGATATGTACGGGGAGAGTAGTGAAGGGGTTGGCCAACACGATCATGCTGTGGGTCTGTGGGGTTATCAGTATGAGACCGCCGAGGAGCAATGATTGACCTACGACTGGGGTGTCAGCGGGTCATATTGCAGATGTCTGAAAACAGACATACCCGGTTTTATTCTGTACTGCTCCGGATTGACCCTCTCCCTCATCACCAACTTTCTATGTTTGTCTGGTCGCACGTACTTCATGAGACCCGTCTCTTTGAATCCGACCCACCTCTTCATCCCGGGGAGATCCACCACTTCTCCTTTGAGCTTCCCTCCTCTACCAGCAACTTTGTACGAGACACGGATAGGCGCCGCGGTTGTCCCGGGGACTTCTGATACGGTCGGAGCCACGTGCGACAGTGCTCTTTTTCCTGTGTGCAGTATTGCCACTTTGTTCAAAGCCCTGTCTAATGGGTCTTGATCATCAGATGTAGGGTCAGGCAGTTCCCAGAAATCGGGCTCCTCGGGCAGGATCTCGAACTCGGCAGCGTCCTCCAGCGACACGGGTCGCAACTTGCCGCTCATGGGCCAGACATCACGCAATAGACTGGACTTGCCAACATTGACTGCGCCGACAAACCAGACTCCACCTCTCCGTCCCGAGATCTCCTCCTTGAGCTCGCCGATATCCCATCCAACGCGGTTGGAGATAGCGTACAGCCTCGTTCCGGAATAGACACTCCCTTCGACTTTCTCGCCCGGCGGTAAAACGTTCCTGATGACCGACTTGAAGTACGACATGAGCGAGGTAACCTGTTCTCGCTTGGGCAAGAGGACGTCACACCGGGTGATGACGTATGAAATAGTCAGATTCCGAGTGATCTTCCTCGGCAGCGTGGTGTGGAGGTGGTTCCGCAGATCGGTGCGTAGTGACATGGGGAAGTCCGCTGCGTCGACAAGGTGGTAGATGTGGTTGTGGACGTGGTTCGAGTTCAGGATCAGCGACGAGAGGGTATTGAGTGTCGGGTATGCTGGCAGCGATGGTGCATGGTGGCTATGTTTAAGGCCGTGACAGCGATCACAGACAGGTGGCAGCGCAACAGTGCCGGTCTCGGTCTCGGTCTCGGTCTCGGTCTCCTGTCTTCCAGACGAGGAGTCCACTGGCCCGTGCTCTCCCGTGATGCCCAGCTGCTGCAGCAATTCCGGATCCCCCTCGGCACGCTTCAGCGCTTCCTTCCAAATCGCTTCTTCGCTGACCGCCTTCACCATCTCAACCGTACGCACTCGCTTCTCCGGCTTCATTGGATAACACCCCGGGAGGTGGCGGTCGGTCTGCTGGCTCGGTGCGCCGCAGCCGGGACATTGCGGCGGTGGGACGAACCTCTGTGCTGACTGTTTGGCGGGGCCTTTCGGCTTCACGGGTTTGGTGGTCGTCGATGTCGATTTTGGCACCGGTGGTGGTGGTGGGGGCGGTGGGGTAGTCGTAGATTGGTCGGAGAAGTACCGGCGAAGCGTCGGAACTGGCTGTCGAAGGTGTCGTGGTGATGATTTGCAGTGGCAATTCCAGGGTATCGACGACTTCAGGAATCCCTGCAGTCGTAGAGCTGATCTTGAAGCCATTTGCTGCTTGCGTCGCGGACGAAGGGCTGAGAAGACCGCAGCCAACCGGTTTAAGGCGGCTCCACAAAAAAAAAAACCTTTGGGACCTAGTTATGTGTGTACTAGTCTATGCAGCTAGATCCCGGCGTTCGGATTAACCGATTTTCCGATGCGGTCGCTTTACCGAGTTCCTCATCAAGTCTTGGGCCTTGAACGAACCGAAGAAATGCCCATTATTATGTACGGTAACCGACAGAACAAAAAGGAAAACCCGGAAACCAAAGACTGCAACGCCCAAAGACCTTTCACAGAGTCGATAACCCCCGGCGTGCAAATGATGATACCCATCTCTGAGGCTTGACTGCTTGATGAGGCATCAACTGAGTAACAGGTATGTAAGTATCTATCTATGATATGAAGAAGAAGGGTTTCCGAGGGCTTGTAACTGGCGAGATCAAGTGAGAGTTCATGGCAGCTTGCAAAGTTGACCCTGGAAATGTTTGGATTGTTCTCACAATTCCGACTCTCCTCTAGTATGGCATAATCTCTAAGGCGATGCCAGCCAGAGCAAGTGCTGTGCATAGTGCACCAAAGTCCAATACAGCCCGACGATACGTTGTCGAGTGCTGCGCCGTGCGACTGGCTGCCGTCCAACTTAGCCGCCCCATCCCCCACCTAGCCCAACGCAACCCCATCCCCCCCCCCCGCCCCAACCCAGCTTCCAAGCTCCACGTTCAATTCCAAAGAAAAAAAAAAGCCCACGGCAATGACCCGCCCATCGTCCTCCGCTGCATCCCCGCCCGCATCCGCGACGGTGCCAGCCTCCGGCACGTCGGCGCCGAGACACCATACGAGCACCGACTACGAGACCCTCAACCGGCGCTACAATATCGCTGTCAGCCTCGAGAGCTGGGAGCTAATGGCTATGCATTCGATCGCCAACAATGAGGTTCCGCTCCTTCCCTATGTGTTTCAGTGTAGGAGAGAGAGCTTATATTGGTGCCCGTTTGCGTTGCGATAGTCGATACCGAGGTTGAGGTTGAATATGCTGAAGGATTTCGCTGGGTTGCCGACCGCCGGTGGCGCCGTGGATGGCCCAGCGAGAAGGAGGGCGTGGAGAGCGGGTGAGGGTGCGTCCGCGAGCAGGGAGTGAGTGTCCGGTTTATACGAGTTGCAGTTGTTTTTGTTTGCACGTGCGAACGAGAAGTCAAAAGATGTACTAAAAGTACGGTACCCATCCTCACGCACAAATCATTCTACTTTTTTCCATACAGGACATGTCCCATTACTGTTCGAACTCCGTTGCTCATGGCATGAACGCAAGAAATAAAAGAAAAGTAGAGAACCCGTGACTGGAATGAGATATACAGCAAGCGAAAAAAAAAAAAAAATCGTAGAGCAAGCCCCCTACCCCCCCCTCCCATTTGGAACAGAAAAAAAAAGACAGAAGATCAAATCCCCCCAGAATTGGTGATGCAGTGCGTGCCATACTTTCTCTGTACATAGGGATGCTTCCGCTATGCCCGTACACTCTCTTCCCCCTCCTCGTCGTTTATCGAAACATTTGGCCGCAAAAAAAACACTAAACGTCGTGCTATTCACTGAAGAGGCTCGGACGAGCTGCTCAGTCGGTTGAGGTGGAGATACACATCCGTTCCGTAGCTGCCATACATCAGTTTCACGTTCGCACGGCAATTAGTGGAAGAACATACCCCTCCATGGATATTAGTTTGAGATCTCCGCCAAAGTACCGTGCGTAGAGCCGAGATATCGGTAGTCCGTATCCGAATCCTGCCATCGGTGCTTTGAAGTCGCTCTTGTTGAAGTCGGGCTCGATCGAGGGTGTCGATTCCACCGTGGTGTACATGTACGTCCATACGAGCGGGATGGCGCTGCGGGGGATTCCGCCTCCTTCGTCCGAAACCTTGATGGTGATGTCCTATAAAATCCGCGTCAGTATTGTCCCCGTGGTGCCGGCTTCATGGCGCACCTCTTTACCGTCCGCCACGATCACTTTGATCGGGGGGAAGTCCTCCGAGTCGCTGCCGTGCGTCTCGACGACCGCACGAAGGGAGTTCTTCAGGGTCTCGAAGAGCATGTGGCTGAGGTGCCCCGGAACGTACATGAAGTGCAGGTCCGGCCGGCACACCAGTTGCACCTTGGGAGCGTCAAACAGGCCGTAATAGTCTTCGCACACGAACCGCGCGTTTTCGATGGCCTCCTGAGCGAGGTCCTTGACGTTGGTTCTGGTGCAGATGATTCCGACGTACTCGTCGTCGTTTTCGGGCATCGAGTTCAGCGCGACGTGCTGGCCGATCAGCATCCGTATGCCTATCCGCGACATGTAGAACCGATCGAGGAAGGACTGGATCGAGTTGTCGATTTGCATCCGTTGTTTCTGGCGTTTGTATTCGTTGATACCCATTGCTTTGACGAGTCGCAGATCAGCCACGCAATCCAGACCCCCCGCAACAGGATGGAGGTATACCCATGGTGGTGACGACCGGATCGTGACGGTGCTTGATGGTCTGCAGAAGTTTCGTGAAGCGGTTGTTGTAGTCGACAATCTCCGGGGGCCAATGGGTGCCTTCATCCACCGACGCATAATACCGCCTTCAAAGTTTCAGAGTTCGTCAATTAACCTCCTAGCCTCTCCCAGCTGCCTTCTCAAGACGATAGAAGAGGGTGGGAGTGGTTCTTACCGAACGCCCTTCTTACTGTTGCCATTGTTGTTCCCATTGCCGTTCTGCCATGGAGAGCTTCGGTACGTCCCCGGGACGACATCGGGGTTCTGCGTCGTCGCCGGCAAAGCTTGAGCATAATTCATCCTCCCGCCATTGATCAATTTATCTCTGATCTCTTTCGAAAGTTTCGGCTTCGTCAACTCCGTGATCTCCTGTGGATTCACCCCCGGTCACGTCAGAGGAGGCATAATCCGGGGATGCGTGCGCGTGGGGGGATGTCTTTTTTTTCTTTTTCTTTTAGAATGGGAAAGGTACCTCAAACGACTGCGCATACCAATTGGCGACTTTTTGTATCGACGGCATCTCATTCAGACCGTCCGGCAGCTGGTTCAGCTCTTTTACGCGGTGCGCCAGCCGTATCGGCAGCTCCTCGCTCAGGAACTGTGCGCCTCGGAATAGTGTGCCTGTCGTCCCCGACGTTTCAGCCAAACTCGAACATCACGGATCGCCCCCGCCATCCCGAGCAGCATCCTCCGGGCCTGCATCCCACCCCGCATCCGTCATCCTCTAGGGAGCTGCGATTCACCTTGCGATGGGTTCTGCCCGAACTGCACCATCTGCCGCAAACTCACGCCCGTCGCCGGGAAGGTGCTGTAATGGGTGATCTTGTCCATCAAGGATTTTGACGGTTTCCACATCTTTGCAAATCGCGAAGCCGAGGCAATCGTCCGTCGTTTTGTTGCTGCCGCCTCTGCGGGGAGAGCAAGACGAAGACGACTATAGGGCGGAGTCGAGGTCGGGCGCAATGGAAATCTGCAGTGTATGGGGGAGGGGGGATCGGTTTGGCTGTCTCGTTGTAGCACTTGTATGTGGTTATAGTATTGGGAAACAGGAGATTAAAAAAAAAAAATCGATTTTGGAGATGTATTCCTGAGAGGAGAAAATTGCAAAGAACCACTCTTGAGGCCCGCGGAAAAACAGCGTGTCGAGCGCAACAGGTTGCAGGGCGACAAGTTGGACGGGGACCCTTTACTGAGTCACTCGGTCGGCGGTGGTGAGTTGAAGCGCAATATGGCACGTGAGGGCATCCGAAGGCCGAGGAACTACCGATTGACGCGTTGTTGGGTAATTCGCTTACGTCGGCGGCCGAGATCCGATTCTCGCGATGCTGGGGTCTGGTGGACGGTCACGGTGAGAGTGATGTGAAGGGGAGGCGGAAAGCGCTCTCGAAGATCCGGCGGGGCAAAAGCAGAGCAGGAATGCCCCACGGCGGGTGCTACCTGTCAGTACTTATTAGCTGCGGCCCGCCACAGAGTCGCGCAGTGCCTCGTGGATCTCGAAGCACAAGCTGGTGGGTCGATAGCATGTTATATCCGATGTCAACCGCGGCTAGATTCAAAAGGGTCCCCGCGACGCACTTTCGCAACATACGAGACAGCAGCTGAGCACAATACGTACATATGCAGGACTGGGGGGAACAGCTCTAGCAGCAAGCAAACGTCTTGATACATACATAGTACCTACGGTACTTACATGCAAACTAACCATCGATGGTTTTCCTTTTTCTTCTTTGCCGGCTGGAAGTGGGATGCTTATTGTATGTATGTTGTTGCTTCACCCGCCAGGCGAAGGTGGGGCTACCGTATGTGCAGTTGCACGCTGGCCCCGCGGAGCAAGTTCCAGAGCCAGAGCTTAGGCACACACATACAAACCTAGTCTATTCGAAACTGTATGCCTCGAGAGCTTGACATTCTGCTTCGTGGACTGCGGCTAGCTACGTCGAGCGGCTCTCCCTCGCCAAGCCACGGCTGGAGACACGGCCCCACGTGACCGATGTGGCCGGCGCGACACCGACTCATGACAGGTTGCCTCGTACCAGCCGCTGCCATAGATCACACAGCGTGCTGCCAGCGCCAAGAAACCATGCACCGAGTGGATAACCGGCTGCATACTGTGTACCTAGTTATGCACCGCTGGACTTCAAACTCCACCTCGCCCCCGTGCGAGCTCCGTCCAGAAGCTCCGAATCTAGCTGCCGCGCCAATGGCACCACCAACCGTCCGAACGTCTTGGCGTACCGACCGTCGTCTCGTTCCCCCGTCGCCCGGCTCCGCCCACACCCGCAGCGGAGACCCAATCCCGACGACGATGATGGCGAAGTCCGGAGCCCGCGTGCCTAGGCATGTACTTAATGTACGTGTAGATACGCTCCGACCGGACACCAACACGGGGGAAAGGAAGGAAAGGGAAGGGAAGGGAAGGGAGCATGGTGCGTCACTCGCCCATCCCCCCTGGATGAGGGAGGTAGATAGATAGATACATAGAGTATGTGCCATTGGTAAGGCTGAATGTATCTACTCTATGTACCTACGGCGCACCATGCTCCTAGCCATGTCATTTGCTACCCTAAAACACCCGGCAAATCGATGGAAGGGAGCTCCAGGGCTACCCGGTCGTGCTGGGATTATCGGGATGGCTACTATATGTAGATACATAGGGTATGTATCTACATAAGCGGCTACATATTGCATGGTATGGCGGTTTCGGTTGGCGGAAGGCGTCTGCGGCATGGGGATTAGCCTGGGCAGCAACTCATAGCACAGCATTCGAGTTTCGGGTTTCCAGCTTGCCATCGCTTCACACACGTGGGTACCCCATTCGGGCTCGAGAAGTCATTAAACTTGCTCAGTATGGGTGTGCACCAAGGGGAATACGTCCGGACTAGTGAGGCCCTTAACACTCAGAAGTGAGGATCTACCTCTGCACTTCTTAAACCTGGGGTGTCTATAGACACATCATTTTCTTGGGATAGAATGGGAACCTCCCAGACGTGGGCTGTCGTAAAAATGTTGTCCTTAACAACCTACACCTGCCCTGGCCAAGGCATGGTTGTAAAAGGGATTGGAGTTTTGGATCATCTACTCTCATAGGGTCGGTGTCCTTGAATAAGTAGGACTGCTTCGCAGTTTTATGGCTTCTCGGGCTCTTCGGAGAGTGTAAATTCTTTCATCTTCCCTCAATCCTGGCTCCCTGAAATGGTCGCATGCGAGTAGTGAATAAAGAGAAAAAACACTTACCACATTTAACTGGGACACGCCGATCCCTCGTATCGTTGGCAGTTTTTATAGCAAGCCACAAGTGATATGCACCCATCAGATGCCACGAAGGCCACCATCTCAAACTATATAGGCATCCACATCGGCCAAGGGTTGTCATCACATCACATCGTTGCGCACGTCAATCGGTTCGTACAGAAAGCTTATTTTATCCCCCAAACACAAGGATTCTACCCATCTGTGTACAGTCCCCCGAAATCCTACCAGACGGAGTAAATGCGAATGAAAGCAGCGGAGAACGGAAAGGAGAAACGTCTAGTCGAAAACAATGGCAGCCTTGATGGCGGTCTTGTTCCTCATAGCTTCGAGGCACTCGCCCCACTGCTCGAGCTTATAAGTTTTGTTCACGATGCCAGCAACCTTGACCTTGCCAGTGTCAAGATAGCCGATGGTCGCAGGGAACATGTGAGTCTCCGAGAAGGAACCGAGAATGGTAATCTCGTCCCCGAAGATCTTGCTAGGGGGCCAGGAGACACGAGCAGTGTCGCTGTAGACTCCGTAAACCACCAGCTTACCGCCACGACGAACGTAGTGGATCGAGTCCTCGAGGATCTTGGCGGATCCGGTGGCCTACATGGGGTGGTCAGCTCGATCCCGTCATAAGCACGACGGACTCTACATACCTCAACGACGATGTCGAAACCGTAGGGGTTGGCATCCTTGAGGGCCTGGAATTGAGCTTCGGGGTTGGAACGAGAGAGCTCAATGTACTCGTCGGCAGCTTCGAGCTTCTTGGCCAGGTCCATCTTGAGACCTCCCGGGGCGGCGATGACGACATGGGATCCACCGTTGTGCTTGAGGAGCTGGGCAAGGCAGAGACCGGTAGGGCCAGCACCGAACATGAGGACGGTAGAGCCAAGCTTGGGGGCAATCTTCTCCAAACCGTGGCACGCGCAAGAGGCAGGCTCCAAGAGGGTGGCATCGACATCGCTCAAGTTGTGGATCTTGAAGACCTTGCCAGCGGGGTACGCGCAGTATTCAGCGAAACCGCCGTCCACTACAGACAATGTTAGATAGAGCCGGCCACAATCACCCTCACGGGGACATACTAGTGACACCGTGGGCCTCAAAGTGTTCGCAGAGCAAAGTCTGGCCGCGTCGACAGTAGAAGCATTCTCCGCAGAGCTCGGAGTTGTCGGCGCAGACACGCTCGCCAACGGTGAAGTCCTTGACAGCAGGTCCGACAGCAGCAACGATACCGACGGTCTCGTGGCCTAACAGGATAACACAATAACACAATATTAATATTAGTACGGTAGAGCGGAATTAAACTACACTAGGTGATCTGTACCGGGGATGAGAGGGAACTGTCGCGGAGATATAGTGTCAGCATAGTAATTGAAGGCGTAATTCTCGTGCATGGATTGAATGGACATTGGAAGGGTGGGTTAATCTATGCAGGGCAGGAGGGTATCCATAGAGGTGCCTGCGCCAGACAAGATGTGCCAAAGAGGTGTTCGCCCCCAGAACATAAAAAGAGACCGCCCTCAATTGATTGAGTAGCAACGATGAACAACGTACCTTGGCAATGAACTCTCCGTCGTGGATGTGCAGATCCTACAGACAACCGTCAGCGGGGGTCCATCGGCGTCATAGACCTGGTCGGCATCGGAGAGACAAACCGTTCCGCACACTCCACAAGCTTTCACCTTGATCTATATCGATCGAACGTCAGTACTCATATCAAAGCATGCGAGCCAACTGGACCCGGAAGAAACATACCAAGACATCATTTTCACGAAGTTTTGGAAGAGGAACCTCAACAACAGCATAGGATTTGGGCTTATCGTAACTTCACAACGGTCAGTCAATGCATCTACAGTTGTGTGGAAGAAGGTCTTGAATTGAGAACAACTCAGAAGAGAGATGAGGGATCAGAGCAGCAAGAACAACAGATGCTGGAACGTACCGGAGAGCCTTCATTGTAGCAGGAAGTCCTGTCATGATTGCGTATTGGGGTGGTCGTTGAAGGCAGGTGGGTCGATTAGATGTTGTGGGAGTGAGGTGGGAGTGAGGTGGGAGAGAGAGGGATTGGGTTGATGTTAAAGGAAGGAGAGGGGTCGGGGGGGAAGAAGTGGTGGGAAGAAGTGGTGGGAGGAGAGGAGAGAAGCAGTTGTTTAATTGCTAGTTAAGCTCCGAATGCGGACGGATGAGAGAGAAGCTAAAGGCCGGAGCAGCACGGCGAACCTCGCCAACGCCGAAAGCCACCAACCCCCCTACGTACATATCGCAACCAAAAAACATGGCTGGGGGCCGAAGGCCACCGACAGCCCGCAGAACTCCCATTTTGGGCTTCAAACATCACGCATTCGCTCACGCCTCCCACGCCAGAAGATTATCTACGAGGATCCGTCAGGGCTCGACGACGGATGCATCCGGCTGGGAACAAGATCATCGAATGCACAGGGCACCCAATGCATACTCTGTCCTCGTATCAAGTATCCGCCTTGACGCTACTGCCGCCATTGCATCGACATTCTGGAAGGCGCCGGCTCGGCATAGAGCTGCCATGGGTTACTAGATACTGGCAAAGCACCTTGATTGCGGTAACCTGCTCTACACCGCGTAGACCCATCCGTCTCTGTACCTGAATCTCGAGCTCGAGGTATTTTGTTTTTGCATATCGCATCCCGGCGGTGGCCACCGCCACAAAAAGCAGAAGGGAAAAGAAGAAGAGAAAAAAAACACACAAACTGCAGTTTCCTCCGTTCTGAACGCCGTTTCGTCTAAATCTCACAAATGAGGGCGATCCTCTCCAATCTAGCAATCTGCTTTTGCCCGCCCGCATCGTCGCCGGCGCAGTCGTAAGCACCCCGAAGCTCTTCCGTCTATGCATCCCGGACATCTGAGTAAGTCAGGTCGACGATCGTGGGGTTTGTTTTTTTTTTGGTTGCCGATCTCTCTCACACTAGGCCCGCGAGGGAAAAAAATAAATAATACTCTGCCTCGACGAAAGGGGAACAGCCACCGATCTGGACGGGGAGGGAAGAAAAAAGTAAAAAAAAAGTCTTGCTCGCCTCGGGATCAGTTTCTTGCTTTCTGCAGGACCGAAATTTTTTCGAAAGGACACAAGAAGCGAAGAGGGAGATGCTCTGGTCGTGGTGGTGACGGGCGAAATATGCAGGTTCGAAAATCTCGCCGAATATCCACGTTTCTGATTTGCACCTTCCCTCCGCCCCGTCTCATCCCCCCCCCCCACTCTCGCCTTTGCTCCATCGCGGCGAAGAAGAACGCGTGCGGTAACATACATATGTTCTAGCCTACCGGGCAAAGTTTTCCGTTTATAAATGGGCCGGCCTGGTGGTCGGTAAGACCAGCCCGCCGGCCGGCAGGCGTGCCACTGGTAAATGTCTATCTATCTACTATCTTTCACCTTCGTTCCTGATCCCAACACCCAGCCTCCCTGCACATCATCTGGATCCCCGGCGCCGGTGGCCCGTCTTCTCTTGCAAGGTGAGAGCGCTACTAATGAGCCTTCCGCGAGGAGATGTCCTCCGGACGGTGGATCCAACCCATATACGGAGTGCGTTTCTCTGGAGTGAATCGCCGCTAAGAATCACCAGCGGAGGCGGTGATTGTGACGTGAAGAAAGCTGGGAACAATTGACACGTGGGGATCGAGAGTTGCATGTGCAAGCGGGTCGAGAGCTCTACTATGTATCTACCGACCCTAACATTTCTATGCACAGTCTAGATGCTGCTTGCTGGGTAAGCCGGCGGGCTAGAACACACATGCCCAAGTACCTAGATGTAGTATCCACGATGGGGTGTGAAATCAAATTCAAACTGCCCACCAATTTCAGGTAGAGCTCTATCTCTCCATACCTTGGTACCTGTGGCATCGTGTGCTCTGCGTCTATGTAGAGTACATAAGCAGCTACTCGGCGAGCTAAGCGCAGAGATGGCCGCCAGCCTTGAAGCGAACGGCGCCCCCGGTATACTTAGAGCAACTATTATAGACGAAGGTGCGGAATGCTCCCCGCACAGATCGAACGGCGGCAGCCAGCGACGCATCGGAGCCGTCACCACAGATACCACACATACGGAATTCCTCGACCGAGGCGGAAACAATTCACGGAGACGATAAATGATGGCCTCATGTCCCCCCTCCCCCACCAAGGAAATAATACTTGACGGCCCCGTATGATAAGATATCCGATCAAAAAAAACACACACTCGGGGGGGAAAAAAAAAGAGAAAAAAAAAAAACTCTGACTTATCCGTCAGATCCCATATCGAGAAAAAGAAAAGAAAAGAAAAACGGAAACCGTCTAAAACGCGTAGAAGACTCGGTCATCGTTTCAAAAGAGCATATGTGGGAGGGGGGGATGGTCCGATAATCGCCAATCGATCCAAAGAAGAAAAAGAAAAAAAGATGAGAAAACACAAGAGCTATGATACAGCTACAAGTATTACAATCGTAAAAGACGAGAAAACAAGAAGAAACAAACCCCCCCCCCCCAAAAAAAAAACAAAAAAAAAACCAACAACCTGTAATTACTCGTAGCTACTTAAGTCCGAAACCCTCGCTTTCTGTGACCGCTCTCCACAGCAACCTCTCGAACTTCTCCCTCTTACGGTACCTCCATAGGCAAATTTGATTAAAGCACGTTCTCGCCACCGGGAACCTTTCGCAATCTTGGCCGAGACACACCACTTTGATGATGAGGTTCGTCGCGCCCATTGCCGGGATCCTGTCGCTGCCAGTGATGAAGCTGAGCAACTTTCGCTGGTCCTGGGGCGACAGCTTCTCGAAGTACGCCCAGAACCATTTGACCACCGTGTCTGACTCGGGCGGGTTGCTTGCCCCCCAGCCATCGTAGATGGCGACGGCCTTGAGCGCTTGGACGTCCAACGCCTCGCCGGATCCTCGCACCAGCAACTCGATCTCTTCCGGCCCGAAGAGCGACAGCGCATTGCCTCCGCAGACAGTGTAGAAGCCTCGCTTGAAGGGCTCGAACTGTCGGCTGACCGAGATGTCGAGGATGTGCTTCAGATACAGGTCGACGAACTCCTTGCGGTTGGCGTTCGTCACTGGCCGATTCTCTCCACCTGCGCACAGCGGCGTCAATATCTTCTCCCCGTATCTCTCCGTCTCAGCGACGAAATCCCGGCAGAATGTCTCTTGGACGTCTCCCTCGAAATCTAGCAGCTGCTGCAACCCTGCCGCCAGAGCCGGCCGGATAGGGGTCAAGTCTTCCAACGACCGCCGGAAGGAGGGCCGCGCCCGATTATCAACAGCACCTTTGCCGTATTGTGGCGCAAAATATATGAGTTTCCGGAAAACATATGGGGGCAGTGTAACGTCGAGGATTGTAGAGTTGTATATTGCGAGGCCCAGCAGGACGCCAACCAGATAGAATTCCTCGGACGATTCGAAGGTATAGGGATTGAAGTAACTGCAGGACGCATCGTCTTCGTACAGAAAAAGACCTGGTTTCGTTTAGCACCGATAACATCATAGTCTCCGAATCCGCAGGGATCTCCCTACCGTGGTTTGGATCGAAAACCTCACGCGCCACCATCAGGAACCATTCCTTCTTTAAACCGCCGGCATCGATACCATCTTCTCCCACAAACTCCACCTTTAAGCCTTTTTTCAGATCGTCAACGGTGCCAGCCGATTCACTGATGCCCTTAAGACTGTCCTCGACTAAACAATCCCGTCTGACCTTGAGAACCATATACTGACTTATTGTGGTTCGATTGGATATATTGGTGATGAAAGCATTCCGCGCCAGGACCTCCATCTGCCGTCTCGCATCGTGCTCGAGAATTTGTATTTTGGCGCCCATCGACAGGAAGAACGGGTACTGACAGAAGCAGAACTTGGCGAGCTTGGACTCCCAGGCGTCGAAGTCGGCGATCAGATCGCAGTAGTCCACTCGCATGTTGTAGAAGGCGTTGCTGGGTATGATCAAGCCTCGGCGGTTTATGTCGTGTCTCCACATGTTGGCAATATCAGCAAACTCTCCCATGGAGAGACTTCGGTTGTGTTTTCGGCGCCCCAGCGAGTTGTTGTTCGCCTTTTCGAGCAACGACATTACCCTGGCTGCAGCCCTTATCTGCCAGTCATCGCTGTACGGCAACTTCCCCCTCAAACCGTAGGACCGCTGTACGGGCTTCTTCGTATCCTGCCTGGAGATGCGATAAGTGGTAAAGCTACCCCCAAGCTCGACAAGCCGACGGAAATGCTTCGCTGGCATGACGCTGAACCACGTAATCAGGAAATGGTGACATTCGTTCGGGAGGTTCGACAGCAGTCCAAACAGACGCTTGAGGATGCCAGAATGGTAGCTAGGGCCACCCATGATCGCATCTTCGCCAGCCGGTGACGTCCTGCGCTGTGCCGAGTTAGGCGAAACTCCAGAAGTGGGCAGAGTTTGCGATGGGAACGGAGCTGGCGGTGGTCGCCTCGAGCCAAATCGAGCAGTTCCGGGATACAGCAATGGGTTTGCGAGAATGACAAGCAGGAATCGAGTGTCCTCTGGGCGTTTGAGTGGCCTGCCGGGCCTTTTAAGAATATTCTCTGTCGTCCTGAGCAAAGCCTTCAACATGTCGACCTTCGCCTTGTCGATAGCGTACTGCAATTCATCACGAGATTCGTTACTCTCAGGCAGCATCTCCAATACGTCGTTCCCGGTGTTCAAGATCAATTCATAGAACTCCCCAGCCAGATTCCAATCTATACAAGGAGGTGCTCTGATGCTAGGGCGGACTTCATGGGTTTTAGACCCCCGTCCACTACGGGAGTTTGCTCGTTCCCTCCTCACCGCCCTTCCTACCGTCAACATCAACGTCTCCTTCTCGCATGGAGTCTCGGTGACTGGTATGTCGACGTCGGGTGTCTCCTTTACAGGCTGAACAACTTCTTCGATCGCAGCGCTTATGGATTCGGTGGTCTTGCTATCCACAAAACTTGCGTTCAGACATTCACAGCTGCCGAAAGTGGTCTTAAGGTAGTCCTCGAGAGGTCGAAAGAGCTTTGTCGCATGGCGCTTCGCACTGGCCGTTGCAGGATCCTCCGTCCGCGCCTCGCTGTTACGTGGCTTTCGGGGATCCGTTCCATCGGATGGCGGAGGGGGTGGTGGTCTTGAAGGCGGTGGTGGGAAATCACCATGTTCAAGCCCCGGCTTTGTGCGTCGCTCTGCTTCCGCTCTCTCCTCCTTAGCTCGCCCTGGCGCCTCGGGCTTCGGAGCCCGATGCGGGCCATCCTCGCCAGCCTCCGGTAATTCTTGTAGCTCTTGATCGGCAAGGAAATCTATCGTCGATGTTTCGATGATCGTTCTCACGGTGTCGAGAGATATTGGCGGTGCTGCACGCCCACCCGTCAGTTTGCCCAGTCCATAGATACCAGACAAGGGTGAGTACGTCTTTGGGAGTGTATATTTGCGGAGCCACCTACCGCAGGCTTTGCGGGGGTCAAGTCATTGATGGTCATGCATATTGTGCAGCGGAAATTCGGCAGATTCGAAGGCCACCGGATGGTAGAGTCGCAGCACATGCATTGTCCCGTTTTCTGCATACGCCCACTCGAGTCAGAAGGAAAGTACGCAATTCTGAACTCCTCGGCCGGCTCACCAACTCCGCGAATGGTGCCACTCCTCCGGGACCGTTCCGTCTCGATGTCCCCAGGTCATCCACGTCCCGCCCAGCGTCTGCTTCGGCGGTGGCCAGTAGATCTCCGTCACTCCTTCTCATGGCGGGGCCTGGACTTCGATTCAAGGGTACGTGGTGGGACTTCGAGCGACTGTGCGGCGACTGCCGAGTGCCGGAGCGGGACGTGGTATCGGCCGGTTCCAATGGTTGGCCAAGGGAAGGGGCGTTGGAAGACGACGAGGAGGACGAGCCGAGTGTTCGTGGCCAGCTGGGCATTGCATGTGCGGGGTTCTGGTGATCGAGACCGACAGCTATGGAAGGCAACCAGCCAGTTACTGGGCGAGTAAGTTGGCGCAGCTAGCCCGAGGGAATATACGCTGGAACGGGTCCGAGAGCGGAGGTCACGCAAGGAGTGATGCCAGAGACACGCGTATGGCGGGACAGGGAGGGCGCTGCTGGCGACTGCCTAGTAAGTGGAAGCACTTGCTAGAGCTCAGGAGAGGCCAGTTGGACATGGAATACGTACGATAGAGATTGGGGTAATCTATGAATACACAGTCTCTGAGGACGTCGAGGCTGATTGATATCTTTGTGTCATGGAAGATGGATGTTAGACCGGTCAGATGCGTGCTGCTCGGATCCTTACCCGACATCCCTGGTCACATGCTACAGAACTGGATAAGAGCCTTCGGATATGATAGCAGATACTCTACCTATGTAGCTGTCTATCTTTGATTGCTGCTGGTACCCGAGGAAGCATTTCACAATAATTTTGCATCTGGGATGGGACAAAATCGAACTCCGCTTTTGTCCTTTAATGAGACTTCATGGTAGTTTTTAAGACGGATCTGGGGTTTCACACCGGGCTTGTCCGTAACTACATCACTTAATGACAGAATGGCTCATGACATCAAAGAGTAGAGTGGGTGGCATGTCACAAACTCGAAACTTGGTTGCACGGTGTATATGTAAAGACCACCCTCTCTAGGCAATACATAGTTAGATAGATGTATGTATAGTACATAGCAAAATTGAAAGGAAGTCGGGAAACAATGTCTTCTCCCGCATTCCAGCCCGGCTTCCACTAGAAGGCCTATGAGGCAAAATGAACACATCGCTATGGCCGACAATATAAACCCCCGCTTATTCTGGGGAGGGGTTAATGAGAGCGGTGGCAGGTGATCACGCCGAACTGGCGGACGGGATCTGCAGCTCGCCGACCAGGCGGAGGGACTTGGAGGGGTAGCGGGGTGCCGGGCGGGGTTAGCTCCACCTCACCTCCTTCTCGTCAAGTCTATCGAGAACTGAAACCCCACCTCCGACATATCCCATAAACACATATCCTTCTTCAATCGAACCTACAGGACACAGAAAGAAAACAGTCGCTATGCTCCCAGTACCACTTTACCAACTCCAATGCGGTACGCACCCGTCCATCGTGTCATTGAGCTCTCTCTGAACTGACACTGGGGGGGATGGGAAGGAACCAATTCGTACGACTGGGGGAAAATCGGTGGTGACTCTGCGGCCGCTAGGTTTGCCGCCGCAACGAAGGAGAGCTGCTTCAAGATTGAAGAGGGGAAGCCGTACGCTGAGGTACAACCCGCCGCCACTACTACAACACCCCATGCCGGGATGGACAGCATGTTACATCCGCAGGCGGGGCATTCGTTGACATGCATGGCTAGCTGTGGATGGGCACTCACCCGTCGAACCCGTCGCGCGATGTGCGCACCGGACGAACACTGCTCGATCTGGTGAGCGAGAACCAGGCGTTGCTTTCGGCCAATGTCGCGGAGCGGTACGGAGAGAAATTGCCGTTTCTCTTCAAGGTTCTCAGCATCCAGAAGGCGCTCAGTATCCAGGCGCACCCGGACAAGAAGCTAGCGGAGAGGCTGCACAATGACGACCCAAAGAACTACCCTGGTGCGTCGTGCCGCGAACGCCGCCGAGTTGACCCGCCAGGCTAACAAGCGGTAGATGACAACCACAAGCCCGAAATGACGATAGCGGTGACGCCCTTTGACGGCTTCTGTGGTTTCCGCCCTCTGGAGCAGATCGCGAGCTTCCTGAAGCAGGTATCGGAGCTGCGGGCTCTTGTCGGCACATCGGCGGCCGACTCGTTCGTCTCCGTTGTATCCTCCTCTTCCTCTACCGGCGAGAAGAAGGCTGCCCTCAAGTCCCTCTTCGCTGCCCTGATGACCGCGCCCGAAGCCAAGTTCAAGCCCCTGACTCGCTCGCTGGCCCAGTCCGCCGAGCGCGACCCCGCCGCTTTTGGTGGCCCCGAGCATGGAGGAAAAGTCCTAGGAGACCTCATCGTCCGACTAAACAAGGAGTTCCCCGAGGATATCGGTCTATTCTGCTCCCTGTTCTTGAACTACATCACGCTCCAGCCCGGCGAGGCCATCTTCCTCCGCGCAAACGACCCCCACGCGTATCTGAGCGGCGACATCATCGAGTGCATGGCGGCCTCCGACAACGTGGTGCGCGCAGGATTCACGCCGAAATTCAAGGACGTCGAGAACCTGGTCGAGATGCTGACGTACAACTACGCCCCGATCGAGGAGCAGAAGATGAAGCCCACACCCTGGGCCAAGTCTCGCGGCCAGCAGGGCACGAGCGTGCTGTACGACCCTCCGATCGACGAGTTTGCCGTCGTCAAAACGGCGCTGCCGGCAGGCGCCAAGGAGGAATTCGACGGCGTCGAGGGACCGAGCATCGTCATCGTCACCGAGGGAAGCGGAACCATCGCGGTCGGCCCGAAGAAGGAGAGCGCCCGCCAAGGCTTGGTGTTCTTTGTCGGCGCAACAGCGCAGCTGGAGCTCCAGGCCGCGGATGAAGGCTTGGTTGCGTTTAGGGCATTTTGCGAGTTGAAGTAGGCCGCCGCCGCCGCCACAGCAGTGATGCGGAGGGCTGGTGCGGAGAGAGAGGGGTTGAATTCGCAGCAGCCGGAGAAGTAAGGGATAGGATCTAGGAGTTAATAAAACGCCACTCCCTCAGCTGTTATGTACCGAGTGCCCTCTCACCGTAGACCGCTATTCGGCGCCCCCTGGACAATCACTGGTAGCACGACGGCCTGTAGTGGATGGGGTGTACCGTACCTGACGCAACCTTGAGCCCGTCCATATTGGGTAGCCGTACATATGTAGTCATACATAGATACAGATACTGGCTGCCGAGCAAGCACCCCCGCAAGACCTGGAAATTAGAGTACCGTGTGCATACAATTCTCGGTGGCACTCCACCCCTGCCGCAAGGAGGACAAGGATTGTCACGATACGTCGCTCGGATGGGGCCGAGCACCGGAGACGGCGTTCGGAGATGACGGACCGGAGACGGCGTCCGGAGATGACAGACCGGAGACGGCGTCCGGAGATGACGGCTACCTGAGTCTCCGAGCACCGGCCCGGGAGTATTCCGTTCCTTCCGCGTTAAGTGAGTCCGCTGAGGCCCGTTGTATATATATAGAGAGAATGTTCTGCCTCCACTATAATCTTCAATCGAATCTACCATCTCTACACAAATTGACAGGTTATGAGCGGCTTGATCGCTTAACAAGCTATAAAACACCCCTAACAGTCGCATACCTGAGTCACACCAAACCTTCTCGATCAAACATCACGACAATGTCCTCCCAACCCGATTCCACGAAGAAAGATCTCTACAAAACGCCTAGAGGATCCATTGAACGCCTCAATCTTACGAACTACATCGAATGGAGAACGAATGTTAAGACCATCCTCAAGACGATGAAGGCATGGGAGATTGTCGCTGGCGAAGAAAAGGAACCGACCGAGACTCCTCCGGCCCAATCTACAAGAGCAAGAAGCGGGGAGGCCGATAATGCCAACCTTCAGCTTGCTATCGCATCCTTCGAGGAGAGAAGAAACGAAGCGGAAGCCCTCCTTCGCTTCTCCGTCAACAACACGATCCAGAAACAGCTCCGCCGCATGGAGGACCCAGCCGAGATGTGGGTCACGCTGGGAAACCAGTTCAACTCGCAAACCCAACGATCCATCCACGCGAGCAACCTCTACACAATCAAGCCTCGTACAGGTGAGCGTATCAGCACCTACTGCGAACGCCTATTGCAACACCAAGATCCTGCCAATGGAACGGATGAAGCGATATCGGACTCTGTCCTCCTCCAGCATCTTTTCAACAACACTGGACCGATATTCAGTCAACTGACCTACGACCTGCGAGAGAGAATCAATAAAATTTCGGTGCAAGATGCGATCGACGAACTCTGCGAATTCGAAAGGAATCACTTGGCCAACCATCAAGTCGGCGATCCTGGCAACAACTCGGCTGGTACCCTTCTCTACTCCAAAGGAGGAGGAAAGACCGTTTTTTGCAAGTATTGCAGGAAGAAGGGACATCACATCACGGATTGCCGAAAGAAACAACGCCAGAACGCCCAGAGGTTCTCCGGTAAGACCCAATATGATCAGAAAGACAGTCAGCAAACCAGCGGAAAAAAGCGCTCTCGAGACGATTTTGAATGCTGGCACTGCTGGCAAACTGGACACACCGAGAGGAACTGTCCACTTAAGAAAAGGACGGAAGAATTCAAAGCTAGGAGAAATCAAAAACAATTTGGCAGCAAGGGAAAAGCTATGGCAGCCGATGGTGATAGCATCGAAGAGAAAGTTCTCCGTCCCAATCTAGATAGACTAACCGGCCACGAAACGGGCCGACCGCTGAGAAGCTACAATAAAAACACCTTCGAAACCGGCTACTTTGCGTTGGCCGCCGAAAAAGCATCCTCAACGTGGATCATTGATTCCGGAGCCTCACATCACATGTACAATGGTCCCCAGAACCGATTCCGAACCTACTCCCGTCTGCCGCAACCAATCGATATAAGGCTGGGCGACAACACCGTGGTCCAGGCTACCCATAAAGGCCTTGTTCAAATACAAAACCACTGGATCAAGGCCCTACACCTTCCAACTCTTCGGTACTCTTTTCTCTCAGTAGGCGATCTAGATACCAACGGATACCGTACCACATTCGAGAACGGCAGGTGCACCATCAGCGATCACACCAACCAACGAACGATACTGATGGGAAATCGATCAGCTCGACGTTGTCACTGCGTTCCTGAATCCAGCAATCGACAAGGACGTATACATGCAGCTTCCGGAAGGTATTGAGTGGCTGATCAATGAGCCGCTCTTCCCGTCATCGGCCGGCTCTACTCACAAATCTACTCACAACTCATGCGCCGAGTCACATTCAGCTGTGAGTAGGGCCGAGAGCAGCCAATCTTCATGAACGGCTCCCCGAAGCTCAACAAAGCTCTTTACGGTCTCAAACAAGCACCCCACCTACGGCACCACCTCCTTTACGTCGATGACACCCAGATTCTCTACCCACCATCAGCCTCCGAAGCCGCAGCAGACCTCAAGGCAGCCCTGAAAAGGGAATACAAGATGACGGATCTCGGGAAAGCTAAGCAGTTACTAGGCCTGGAAGCAGAAAATGGTATCGCTCTCAACCACGGAAGCCGAATACGTTACCTGTTCAGAAGCTGCTCGCGAAGCCCAGCGGCTAGCCAAGCTACACATGGATGTTGTTGGAAATCTCGAACCTCCTCCTCTTCCTATCTTTACCGACTCCAACGGTGCCTTGAAAAATATCCTAGCTGGGTATGGGAAGAGTAGGAACAAGCATATCGACGCCAAGCTCCACCTCTGTCGCGACCTTCACGCCTCTCGAAATCTAGAGTTTTCCCGCGTATCCACCGACAACTTAGCGGACATCATGACGAAGGTGCTAGGACCAGGGAAGCACGGATTCTTCACGCAAGGCATTGGGCTACGGCATTAGCAAGGTTACTGTTTGTCTTTTCGCGCTCTGTCTGTTTACTCGCGTTGAGCTGGCACTCTTTTGTCCTCTAGCAGATCGGCTTTTTCCCACGAGGTTTTGCAACTGCAGAGGTTTTAATGAGGCTAGCGGGGATTTGTTTTATACGGTTGACTTTACTGTCTTGCTGTCTTTTGTTGCTTACCTGCTGCTCTGTTTTTCAACGGTACGCAGCAAGAGGGGAAGTGTCATGATATGTCGCTCGGATGGGGCCGAGCACTGGAGGCGGCGTTCGGAGATGGACCGGAGACGGCGTCCGGAGATGACGGCTACCTGAGTCTCCGAGCACCGGCCCGGGAGTCTTCCGGTCCTTCCGCGTTATTCCGTTCCTTCCGCGTTAAGTGAGTCCGCTGAGGCCCGTTGTATATATAGAGAGAGGATGTTCTGCCTTCACCAACCACTGACGAGTGGGGGTGGGCGCGCCCTCATCGGTGATCACTCGTCGCAAATCGGACATCCTTGTCAATTTGTGTAGAGATGGTAGATTCGATTAAAGATTATATAGTTCCCTCCGGCCCGTTGGATCCCCAAGTTACTGACGCGGCACCACCATGGGCTCGTGTCGGGTCGATGGAGGAGTTGGAAGTCTGTCGTCGAAACCATGGCCAAGCGCGATTTGTGCACTAGGTATGTAGCCGTACCCACAAGGCCAAATCGTGCAAACAATCGCCATCTTCTTGTTAGGAAGTATGCATGTATGTATGTATGTAGACGACGTATCAGGTGCGAGGCAAATCTAATTGGGGTCCCCCAAACGGAACATATTGGTTCCATGCTTCTATCTGTCCGTAGTCCGTAACGAAGAAAAAAATAAAATAGAGAAATAAAATAAAAGAAAGTGAGAATGTAAACGTTGAAAGAGAACAGCAAAAAAAGAAAAACCAAATAACAACGTGACGTATGTGGGAAGTATGCAAATGAGGAAATCGTAAATATCGTATCACGACCGATAGGCGCACGTCATCAAGAGGTTTTCGTATCCCGCCCCAGCTCCCATATGAACCCCAAGGAAATCCCAAAGAAACACAATCCCGTTCCGGTACTCCGTGTAATTTAAACCCAGAAATAAGGGCCCATCTTGTGACGGATGGGAAAGAAAAGAGTCCTGGAACCCGATGGCGCTATGGTAGGTGCCGCCGAAAAGACATGATGCACGAAAAAAAAAAAGGTGTCGAAGAAATCTGTGCATAAAGTGGGAAGTCGGTGAGAATCGGATCAATCGCAGCCATGGACGAGCTCGTTCTTGGGCCAGGGATATCCAGTGGCCTCCCAAGTGGTAAGATTGGGATTCATGAACGCCTTCTCGTGCTTCTTGATGTAATTCGTGGTTGGATATCCCGGGGGATCACAAGTCACCGAGCAGTCATCGCAGTCCTCAAGTTGCCATATGCGGACCCTATCGAATGCATTAGTCGGCGATGCATTCTCGGACTGAAATGGTGGCTGGAATTACCAATCGATCCTCATCTTTGCGGGGAACAAAGCCGCAAGCTTCTCGAATTCTACAAGAGCAAAGCTAGTGGACATTCCAGAGTTGATGATGACAGCCATCGGCTCAAGAGGGATCGGCCTCTGCCCAATATTTCCATTGGGACCAGTAGCCTGACCTGTCATCTTCCAGGTTTTCTGATCACCAATATTCCAGGTGATGTGTCCCTCGTCGCCCGGAAGGTACTCGAATCCATAGCGCTGGTACTTCTTACCGTCGTACCAGTCGTTATTGAGGACCGATAATCTGCACCCGCGTCAGAACTGTCGAGACCACAGAACCGGGAACCTTACCCCGAGATGGCCTGCTGAAAGAATCCTCCCCGATAGGAGTTCATGACTGTGAAATTGGGGTTGTAGATGGCCGCAAAGTCGTAGTTCGGCTGGTACCACAGATCGAACGGTGCAACCTGAGCTGACTGCGAGACCAAGCCAACCGTTCCTTTCCCGTCTCCAGTATCGCCGACGGTAGCCTCAAGGGCATCTATCTCGGGAGAGCTCCTCGCTTTGCCCCTGTTCGGGTGATCTTCGCTCGTGCAAGTGCAACCAGGAAGCTTCATCCCCGGTAGAAAACTGATACCATCAGGGCTGGACTGATTCGCAGTAATACCGGCGTCACATCCGTCGTGGTACGAATACGGCCACATGCCCTCGGTGGTCGCCAGGTAGCCTGGTCGTCCAAGGTTTCCCATCGTCCAGAAGCCAGGCCACAGACCGGAAACATTTCCCCTCCCGGGCAAAGATATGCTAGCTGAACGGACCTCGAGTTAGCGGAGACAGTCGCTCTCGGCGAAGCAGATACATACATACCTTCAATCAAACCGCCCTTGAAGCACATCTTGTTCCAGCTCTGGAGCATTCCCGAGCGATAGTCAAGGTTGTGGTTCTTGATGGCATCGAAAGTGATTTCCAGATATCCGTCTTTCGTTGTGATTGCGTCCGGGTCATACCACTGAAAAATGAGTGTCAGTCATGTCCATCTCAACCAACCCGAGTTTAGTCGATAAATACCTCGAGATCCATAGTTGCAGCGCTGATTCCTATCTATCAGTCCCACAAAGCACAAAAGGAGCGAAGCATTCATTTCACTCACTAGTGGAGATCTACTCCCTCCCTGTAAAAACGTGTCAGCTGCAGGTACCAAAAAAAAGTAAATCACTGAGAATGGCTCGGCATACCAGTATGCATCTTCGTTCGGATAAAACGTCCGGCCGCCAACGTTAAATTCATCGGAAAACTGCAAGCTTATCAGCGTGGTTGCCATGTCGTCTCCCTCCAAAACGCTGCCTACCACAAGCTTCATGGGCTTTCCATCCGCAGATCTCCTCCACTTCGCACTGGCCGGTGTGTCTGGATCGATGAGCGAGCTTCGGAAATTCTTGAGCAGTTCTCTAGGACCAACATCCAAACAGAGGTCCCCTTGCGTGCAGATATCTTGCTTGGCTGCAACGGAATCGCGCACGAACGTCCTACCACAAGCAAATCAGCAGCCAACCCAGAGAGACGCGGACAGGGCGAACCAACAAGACTGGATAGCCGATGAAAAGGATCAGGATTCCCGCTGTGATCAGCGCTAGTCCACCGACGTTGACGAGGCCTCTCTTGGTGAAGATGTCGCACTCCCGGTCATTGTCCATCCCGGTGGCTGGATCGTGGTAGACATCGTCGTCCTCCTTGTCGTTCGGATAGAGCAGCAGGTTCGACGTCGGCGTAATGTTGTACTTCTCCGTGATCGCCTGCATGGAGAGCGGTTCGGGGGGGCCCGGGGATCCCACTCGCAACGGCGTCATACTAGGAGAGTCGTCGGATGAAGAGGCAAAGGGGCCGTATCGCGAATTACCATAGCCACCGGCGTCAGTACTCCAGCTCGAACGGCGCGAGGAATTCGGACTGTCGAGGAACGGCTGGAAGCATCTTATACCTCGCGCGGACGGAGGCACCAACAGCTCCGCGGTGGAATCTGGGAAATCCTGAGACAGGTAGGGGCCGTACGGTGTGCCACGGCTACCGCCAGGAGATGTGGCTGCCGGTATCTGTGGTGTTAGTGTCCGGGATGGGATATCTCGAGGGCTTCCAGCTGCCGGCGCCGCTTCGCCCATGCCGTTCGTCGCACCGGAGCTGTTGCCATTGTTGACCACTATCGGCGGTGGATACTGCCGTGACATTGTGAGTGATGTGGAGCAGGGGGGTCAGGAACGGATACGAGAGAGTGTGTGCTATGTTTGGAGATCGAAGAGAACGAGCGTCTTCTGCCGGGATGGTTGTCGGACGGCCGGCAGACCCACCACAAGGAGGAGCTCCTGCCGGGTCTGTGATTGCGATTGGGTGCGGTTGAGGGTGCAGGAAACCTTGGGGGGATGGATAGACAGGCCGTGATTGCCGCAAGTATGGCGAGAGCCGTGTTGTTGTCCTACCAACGCTGATAACTTTGCGGCCGTATCCCGAGTATGTTTTTTTGGGTATCCTGTGTTGCGGAGCCGTGGTCGAAGATTGCAGTATCCGAACAGCTGGGAATATCCGGAGAACGGTAGAAGTTATGGGGAGAGAGGAGGGGGAGGAGGTAGCGGAGGCAGCGGTAGAGGTGATGCCCAGCCGCAGCCTCTTCTCCGAGGAACCGTAGCGGTGGTTGGTGGTTGGTAGAGACGGTTTCGGCAGCACCCCAGTGGTGCAGAGGAGAGTTCATGGCACATGGAAGGAGATGCGAGTGAGTGGGAGGCGAGCCATCACCCTCATCACTCTTGTTCCGAGGGAAGGGAAAATCAGCTTACAAAGGGGTCCGCACGGCTGAAGCCGCGAATCCCGTATTGTGGTTCGAGCGGCGAGCGGCGCTGAAAGAACGTTTGATTTTCCACGCTCCTCCTCATCTACCTCATCTGGCTGCCACAAAGACGTCGGAACAACCTGTCATTCGCGCACTGCAACATTACGCCACTGACTGGGCCGGGGGGGGGGGGGCATGAAGGCATCATACGCACCAAAGTGGTCGGGTGAGAGTACCAACCACACGGTCCGTAGGGGTGTCCGGACGGAGCGAGCAGCAGAGCAGAGCAGAACAAGCATTCCACGCCAATTGACCGTTTGGAGATGGATGAGGACATGCTTTGTTTTTCTGTGAGCTAACCAGACAGCGGCGGGGACAACGTGATAGGGCCGTGCCGCTCCTCCACTGGCCCTGCATGGGGTGGCGGGGCAGGCTCTGCCCCTGCGCACATGCATGCATACATACATGTACGGATCTCGATGGGCAGGAGGAGCGAATCAAGATGTGTGTGGGACAAGTGATATCTGCAGAGCCAGCAGCAGCGCTGCCGTCTCCTCCGTGCAGGGGCAACCCTGCCCTCCCGCCGGTACATTCATACGTATGCGGACGGACGGCGGCGTGCGTATGCAGAGTAGATATGTGGTTTCCATTCCATCCGCGGGCGCAACAGCTGGCCGCATGCGAAGGAGAGGAGTGCACTTCACGGCGCACGTATGTATGTATCTAGGTGTCCGATTAATTATAGCTATGCCTAAGCGGGCCGGGGAAGCGATCGCATAAGGAAGTAGACGAGCGCTCGGAGCGGCGAATTGTCTGTGCACGTATCATATGTATGATGTAAAGTACTAGGCCAAAAGTTTCCGTACACCCAGGTACAACTGCCCATGATGCCCTCACTCAACCTTCTCGATCCCCACAACCACAATTTAGAAAGTCTCAGTAGTTGGCATACATCATGAAT
>Ga0307508_10001364_pt1 | contig 27499 bp, 16 predicted proteins | sample 9_EM_MG_FD_203089 | JGI IMG/M metagenome (GOLD analysis project Ga0307508, IMG submission 203089) | Populus trichocarpa ectomycorrhiza microbial communities from riparian zone in the Pacific Northwest, United States - 9_EM | ecosystem: Host-associated > Plants > Roots > Unclassified | place...
CGATCCGGAGCGAGAATTTGGTGGGGTCGAGTCGAGCGGCGCCGCGAGGAGACTGCGCAGTCGACGAGCAACGACGCTCGGCTCGACCAACAAAACCTCCCGATCTCCCGATCTCCTTGTGAAAAAAATCTCGTGCCCGTGCTCCAGCCTCGTGCCCGCGCCTAGCGGCGCAGGCCCCAGCGGACGCGGGGGGAGTCGGGTTTGGCGCCGAGCTTGATGCGGGCGCGCGGGGCGCTGGCCAGCAAGCGCGCTTCGAACTCGATGGCGTCCTTGGCGATGGCCAGGGGCTCACCGAGGGCGCTCACGAACGCAGGGTTGATTTCGCCGCCGGCCCAGGACAAGAGATGAAGCTCGGCGAACTTGCCACGGTGCTGAGTGACGACGCGCACGAACGCGCTGCGCGCCAGCAAGTCGTAGCTTTCCAGCGCCCGCCCATCGGCGAAGTACTTGAGCGTCGATTCTTCGACGGCCGCGCCAAGCCGGGCTACGAACGCTTCGCCCAGCTTGGCCGACAAGCAGCGGCTGAAGCGCGCGTAGTAGACGCCCTCGTCAGCCCAGCCAAACGTCACGGATCCCGACGCGTCAGCCAACATTTCGAGCGGCGCTGAGTACGACATGCCCTTGGTCACCGCCTACGGCCGGCCCGCTGCCCGACTTAAGCAATCGCCAGCCCTGACCCGATCTGTCAGGTTGTCTTGACAACTCAAGCTTCTCGGAAGATCTTGGGGCAGCGATGCTCAATCCAGGCTCGCCCCTGCCCCTGTATCAGCAGCTCGCCGAGCAGCTGAGCCGCGACATCGCCAGCGGCAGCTTCGCGCCCGGAGCGCGCTTACCGTCCGAGCCCGAGTTGGCGCGCCGCCACAGCATCGGTCGCCCCACCGTCAGGCAAGCCACCGAGCTGCTCGTGCAGCGGGGGCTGGTCGAGCGGCGCCGTGGCTCCGGGACCTTCGTGCGCAACGCGCCGCGCCGCGTCGATCTGTTTTCGCTGGGTGGCACGCTGTCGAGCTTTCGCGAAGGCGGCCTGGAGCTGACGACCAAGTTGCTGGGTAAGGTGAGCGAGCGGCGTGTGCCGGGGGATCCCGAGAATCCGTTCTCCGAGCGGCGCGCGTTCACGCTGACGCGCCTGAGCAGCGTGGCAAAAAAGCCGGTGCTGCTCGAGCGCTTGTACTTCGACCCGGAGATTTTCGTCGGGCTCGACCAGTTGCCGCTGGCCGGCGCGTCGCTGTCGCGCGTCGTCGAGGAGCGCTATTACTTGAAGCCGACGCACGCCGAACAAAGCTTTCGCGTCGATCTGCCGACGGAGGACGTGCGGCAGGCGCTCGACCTCTTACCGCGCACCGCCGTACTGCTGGTGAAGCGGGCGTTATTTTTTCCGCGGGCGCCGCGCGCCATTTTCGGCGAGCTGTACTGCCGCACTGACGAGCTGGTTTTCGCACAGACGATAGGAAGAGAGACTTTGACATGACTTCGTCGATTCGAGCCGAAAATGGCTACTTCGAGGGCTTTGGCGGCGCCTTCATTCCCGAGATTTTGCACGCCACCTTCGAGCAGCTGAACGCGGCCTTCGAAGCTGCGCGCGCGGATGCCAGCTTTTGGAACGAGTACGCCGAGCTGATGAGCACTTACTCGTGCCGTCCGACGCCGCTCACGTTTGCCGAAAACCTGACGCGGCATTTCGGCGGCGCGCGTATCTTCATCAAACGTGAGGACTTGAACCACACCGGCGCGCACAAGGCGAACAACGTGATGGGGCAAGGGCTGCTCGTGAAGCGCATGGGCAAGAAGCGCGTCATCGCAGAGACGGGCGCAGGGCAACACGGCGTGGCGACCGCGACCATGGCCGCGAAGTTCGGCTTCTCGTGCACCATCTACATGGGCGAAATCGACGTCGAACGGCAGCGCCCGAACGTATTTTGGATGGAGCGACTGGGCGCGACGGTCGTGCCGGTGCGCGACGGCTCACGCACCTTGAAAGACGCGATCAACGAAGCCTTCCGCGACTGGGTGTCGAACATGGACGACACGCACTACGTGCTCGGCACCGCCTGCGGTCCGCATCCATATCCCGAAATGGTGACTTACTTTCAGTCGATCATCGGGCAAGAGGCGCGTCGACAAATCCTCGAGCGCACCTCACAACTGCCCAAGCGCGTGTACGCCTGCGTGGGCGGCGGTTCGAACGCGATCGGCATTTTCAGCGGATTTTTGGCCGATCCAGGTGTGGAGTTGGTCGGCGTCGAGGCCGGCGGCGACGGCGTCACGACGCGCCGCCACGCCGCTCGCTTGTCGAGCAAAGACGCTTCGATCGGTGTTGCGCAGGGCTACAAAACCTACTTCTTGCAGAACGACGACGGACAAATGAACGAGACTCACAGCGTCGCCGCCGGCCTCGACTACGTCGGCGTCTCGCCTATCTTGTCGCACTTTCACGCGACTAAGCGCGCGCGTTTCGAGGCTACTACCGACACGGAGGTGGTCGAGGCCTTGAAGCTCACGATTCGTAAAGAAGGACTGATCCCGGCGCTCGAATCGTCGCACGCGTTCGCGCAAGCCTTCAAAGAAGTCGGCACGCTTTCGCCGAGCGACGTGGTGCTCATCAATCAATCGGGCCGAGGGGACAAAGACATCTTCACCATCGCGGACGCCTTCGAAGATCCGAAGTGGGAAGCCTTCATCCAGAAGAAGGCGGAGGGCTACCGTCGTGCTTGAGCAATACCTGAGAGACCGCCGCCAGAAGCAGGAGATCCTGCTGATGACTCATATCGTGCTCGGGCATCCGCATTTCGACACCAGCCTACGCTTGGTCGAGAGCATGGTGGCGGCCGGCGTCGACCTGATCGAACTACAGATTCCATTTTCCGAGCCGATCGCCGACGGTCCGGTGATTTTGCGGGCCAATCAAGAAGCGCTGAACGCCGGCTCCAGCGTCGAGAAGTGCTTCGACGTGGCGAGCGAAGTGGCGCGCCGCTTCGACATTCCGTTCTTGTTCATGAGCTACTACAACGTGCTGTTCAAACGCGACGTGACGAGCTTCGTCACGCGCATGCAAGAAGCAGGACTGCGTGGCGCCATCGTGCCCGATCTGCCACCCGAAGAAGCCGGCGAATATCTGTCGGCCATGCAAGAAAACCTGCTCGCCCCCATCTTCATCTACTCGCCCAACACCAATGACGAGCGACTGAAGAAGATTGCCGAATATGCCCGGGGCTTCATTTACTGCGTCGCGCGCAAAGGCGTCACCGGCAGCTCGACGGCCTTCTCCATGGATCTGGCGAGTTACCTCGAGCGCGCGCGAGCGGCCACGTCACTGCCGCTGGCCGTCGGTTTCGGCGTCAAAGACAAGGCCGACGTCGATTTCTTGCGCGGCAAAGCCGACATCGCCGTCGTCGGCAGCGAAACCTTGCGCGTACTCGAGCGCGGCGGAATCGCCGCCGTCGGACCGTTCTTGAGCGGCCTGCGCTAGGCCAAAAGGGGAGGCGGGAAGATGGGGAGACGGAACGATTTCAGACCGTTTTTGCAGGGCGGAGTGCTCTGGCAGGTGCTGCTCGGCATCGTCACGCTCGCGGCGATAGCGCTCACGTTCGACGTCAAGTCACGCAGTCTCGGCTTTCACTACGAGTTTCGGCAGATGTCGCTACGCGAGCCGATCCACGCGCTGTTCTGGAGTGCCGAACTTGCACGGCTATGGTTTGCTCGGCACCGCGGACATCGTGCTCTCCGGGTACATCTGGGCCAGGCTAGCCGCGCGCACCGGCACACTGGCGCCAGGCCTCATCGCGCACTCACTGACCAACTTTCTCCTCGGCCTTGGCCGTCTGCTCGCGCGCTGATTGGCCCGTCAGCCCGGCCCGAGACTGATCGATGCCGTGGCGCACTGGACGCCGAACGCGCCGAGCTGGGTGCCGGCGAAACTGGTGCGGATGATTTGGCCGACGGCCAGATCGCCGGCAGCGCAGTCAGCGGCGGCGAACGCGGTGCCGCCCGTGAAGCCGCCGATCGAGGTGGCTACCGCGGGGGTGCCGATTGCCAGCGCGAACTTGGGCGCCGTCCCGGTGATGGTGAGCGGCGCGCAGCGCACGTCCACCGAGTCTACCCACGAGGTGGAGCTGGAGCGGCCGGCGAAGCCGATCATGACCTGGTTAACCGGGCACAGGGCCACTTGCTGCTGGGCCGCCGCGATCTCGTGCATTGGCAGCGGGCTGGCTTGCGCGACCGCTACCGCGTACGGCGGGCTCGCGCTCACGACGAGCGTGCCGCAGATGCCTTGGGCGCTGCGCAGGAAGGTCTTGCCGTTGGGGTCGCCGGTGGCGTCGACGGTGCCGTTGAAGCCGACGAGCACCTGGCCTGCGGGGCAACGATCCGAGAACGGCGAGTTCGTGGGGTTCACCTCGTGCACTACGTCGCGCGTGTTGTTCGCCACCGTCACGCCAATCGGTTTGAGCGTCACCGGGCCGCTGCCACCGGCGTCATCGCCAGCCAGCCCGGCCGCGCCGCTGCTCGCCATTCCTGCCTCGCCAGCGGCTGATGCGTTGCCAGCCTTGGCCGTGTCGACGCCGCCGCTACCGCTCACGGCACTACCGCCGACAGCGCCAGCGTTGCCTCCGGCGCCGCCGGCAGCCGTCTTGCCGCCGTGCGCAGCGCTGCCACTTGCCGCGCCCGCGCCTGAGGCGCCACCGCCCGCATCGATCAAGCTGCTGCCTGTCGCCAAGTCCGACGCGCTGTACGTCGAACAGGCCAGAATGAACCCCGAGACGAGGTACGGAAAACGACGCGCGATCAAACCCGACACGACCCGGACCTTATACCGCAATCTTGGCTGATACGCCCTGGCTGCGGGCGAAACGTCTTCGCGCTGCGCCGCAGGCCGAAAAATCCGCGCTGAGGCCTCGTGCTATTGGCACTCGGCCGAGGTTTGGTCGATGAACGATAGGTCGTCGATCAGCAATTCGAAGGCGCCGCCCTCGGCATCGTAAAAGTTGAACAGAATGTCGTAGAGCGCGCTCGAGTCGAGTCGGCGAGCACTGGCCGGGTCTTGCCGTAGCCGCAGCTCATCGAAACGGACTTTGACTTCTCGCCAGGCGGAACCGACGGCGAAATTTCTACCTACGTAATCGTAACAAGCTTGCTCGGGGTCCCATGAGCCTTCGACACAAACTCCGCCCACCGGAACGCTCGTGCGATCGCTCACGAGCAGGCTCCAGCCCGCGCCGCTGCCCTTGGCCAAGAAGCGCAGGCCGCAGTAGCGGCTCGCGTCATAGCCGGCGGCGGGGGATTTTAGCGCAACGCCGAGCTGCGCTCCCCAATCGGTGAAGCCTGCGCCGCTGATGCCGGCTGCGAAGTGGCTCGTGCCGCGCGCCGGCACGAGCGCAACGGCGCTCGGGGCTAGCAGCTGTCCATTCGACCGGTCGTGGACCCCGAACCAGCCTCCGTTGCGTCCTTGCTTTTGTGGCAGCTCCGGGAAGAGCCCCTCGACATCGTCGATCAGGTCGAAGGCCTCGGTCGGCAGGGTCGCAAGCTGCCCGCCAGCTCCTCCGCCGGCGGCAGGGGCACCGGCAGCGCTGCTTCCCGCCGTTCCCGCTCCTGCAACCCTCGCTCCTGCAACCCCCGCTCCTGCAACCCCCGCTGCTGCGCCACCCAGCCCGGCGGGCTCGGCACCCGCCTCGTTGGATTCGACGTTGACCGTTGCGCCACCAGCCCCCGCGCCCGGAGCCGCCGTCACGACGTTTGCAGGCCCGCCAGCAACTTGAGCCGCAGAGCCTCCGCCAGCGCTCACGACCTCTGCGGGTCGGCCGGTCCCGCCGCCGCTCAGCGTCGATAGATCGGAAAACGTCGCCACGTCGTCCCCACAACCACTCGCGGAAAGCGCCACGACCGCGGCCAACACACGCACCCCAGCGCCAACAGCGTAAGGCAAAGCCTGCTTCATGCCGGGGCACCACAGCAAGCGTCGAGCCAGCCGCCCGGGCACCGCGCAAGCTCGTGTAATCGCAGCACACCCGCGTCCGGGGCTCGACCGGCCGAGCGCAATCAGCAAATCAGGCGGCTTAGTGTCAACCCTCGACTGACACCGTCAGGCTTACACTAGGCTGGTCCGCGCATGCGCTACGCCGTCTACGATCCACGCGACCCGCGCAAAGGCACGCTGCTGCCCGACCCCGCGCTCGGCCAAATCATCCTCGGCGAGGGCGAGACCATCACCAAAGCTCTGCTAGCCGCGACGCCACCCTCCGGCGCGTTGGTGTGGGATCGAAAAGAGCAGCGCGTCGCGTACACGGTGCCGTGAAACACGGCACGACGTCGCAAGCTCTTAGCCCGCGCCCGAGCTTCCCACGAGGTTCTGCGATGCGGGCTGCGCCTAAGGCTTCATCACGTCTTGTCGGCGGAGGCTTAACCACCCGCGCGCGTGCATCGCCTTTCGCTCTGCGTCGGTGCAGCCGCGTCGCTTGCGTATTGGTCAATATTGGCCAATAATTTGCGCTTGGTCTGGCCGGGGGCGTCGATGCCAATATTGACCACTGTCAAAGAGGCTACCGTCCGGCTCACGCCACCAGTCCCGCTCACGCAGCCGCGCGAGCGCTGACGCGCGCGGCGTCTCTTCCACCGAGACCACGCGACGGCACGTTAGCTTCTGCGATGCGGGCTGCGGCGCGGCAGCCTCAGCGAAGATGTGACGAATGACGAATGCTCAGCAAGCCGCGCGGTGGCAGCCCTTTTTTCAACACGCTGTTAAGGGGCTGCGTTGCGGCAGCCCCCGATTGCAGCGCGCTTAGGCGATGATTTCGGGCAATTTGCCGACGGGGTGACCGCCGGCGCTGACGCCGAAGTCCGCCGCGCCTGCGCCGAATACGTCGTTTAGTAGCGTGAAGTGCAAGTCGCGCAGCGGCTTGGGACCGCCGTACGCAACGTACTGGTCTTGCTTGAGCTTGCCGCCGCCGCCGCCGATGAGTGCGGTGGGCAGGCGATCGCACGAGTGATCGGAGCCGTGCATGCAGCCGCCGAGGAACATGACCGTGTTGTCGAGGATGGTCTTGCCGTCGGGATCTTTGATGGCGTCGAGCTTGGCCGCGAGCTCTGCCACCTTGCCGACGTTCCACCAGCTGATGGTACCGAACTCGTTTTGGTCGCCGTGCTGGCTGCCGTGGTAGTTGCCGCAGTTGCCGGTGGCGGCGGTGGAGGCGGTGGCCGAGAACGTGCGCTTGATCACGTGGTCGTACGTGTACTCGGAGCGCTCGTCTTCGAGCATGTAGCTGATGATGCGCGTGATATCGCATTGCAGCGCCATCACGATCAGGCTGTTCATCGCGTCGGCGTGGTCGCCCTTGTTGTAGGTGGCGGTGGTCTTGGCGATGCCGTCGGGCGTTACCGTCGCCATCGTCGGCTTCGGCGCCATGGCGCAGCCCATCGTGCCCATACCGACGGTGCCGCCCGGCATTGCCATGCCGCCCATGCCGGCCGACACGCCCACTGCGAGCTTCTCCGTATCGCGCACCGACTGCAGGAACTCGTCCATGCGCATCGTGTCCGCGGAGCTGAGCAGGCCGCGGGTGCTCGTGGCGTTCTCGATCACGGCGTCGAGCACGCTCTTCTTCAGCGCGATGCGCTGCATGGCCGCCGGATCAGTGGGATCACCAACCGGTGACGACGCCCCACCCGTGAGGGTGTTGAACACGTCCAGCGGATCGACCTTCTTGTACATCGGCTGCGTCTGCGTGTGCCACGACACGCTACGGCTGTTGGAGCACTGCTTGCCGTCGCAAGAGGCATACACCGTAGAGAGACCCACCTGCAACGAGGGCAGAACGGTCTTGTCTTTGAAGTTGACGGTGTCTGCCAGAATCTGATCAATGGAGACGCCGTTGGCCTCTGCCACGCCGAGCTTCTTGGCTACGACCTCGGGGTCGTTGCAGGTGAGCCAAGCACCGGGTTGGCGACCATGGCTCGGCTCCACGTGCGGGCTGCCGTCGGGGTTGAACGACGAGCCGTTCTCGAGGTTCGAGATGATTTGCACCTTGGCCTTGAGCGCCGCGAGCGGCGAGAGCACGCCGGACAGCTGCCAGGCGGTGCCCTGACCTTGACCGGTCGGGTTCCACATCTCGCTCGAGCCGTTGGGCAAGAAGATCGGGATGTAGCGCAGCCTGGTGGCAACGGCCTGCGCGCCTGCCACGCGGGGTGCCAGTGACTCGAGCCACGGCAAGGTGAGGGCAACACCGGCGCCGCGCAAAATCACCCGGCGAGAAAGCGCACGCTGCATGAAGTTCCTACGGCTCACTTGACGTCTCCTGAATTGCGGAACGGTACCGATAGCGCGAGGCCCGAAATCAAGCGGTGGATGGTCTGATTGCCCGTTTCCCACTGCTTTTCGACATCCTTGACCCAACCCGCGTCGTCGCTGACGGGGCTGCGGCCGAGGCCGTAGATGTAGAGCTTTTTGGCGAAGCAGCTGTTGAACGCCGGATCTTTGCTGACGATGTCGGTAGCGCCGTCGAGCCCGGCGAACGTGGCGCCATTCAGCACGGTCGAAACGTTGATCGCCGACATGTCGCCGTACGTGGTGCGGTACTGGCCGACCGCGTCGAAGTTTTCGAGCGCCAGACCGAACGGATCGAACATGCCGTGGCAGCCCGAGCAGGTCGGGTTCTGGCGGTGAGCCTCGAGGATCTCTCGAACGTTACCCTTGTCGAGGTCCTTACCCTGCAAGTCGAGCTTCGGGACGTTTGCTGGAGGCGGCGGCGCCTCTTGGCAGAGCATGTTGCCGAGCACCCACTTGCCGCGTAGCGTGGGCGAGGTGCGTCGATCCATCGACGAGAGCGTCAGGAAGCCGACCAGACCCATGAAGCCGTAGCGCTGATCGGTGGTGTTGGTGACGCGCGTGAGGGTCGTGCCGGTCACGTTCTGCATGCCGTAGAACGGGGCGAGCGAGGCGTTGACGTAGTTGAAGTCGGCCTTCAAAAACTGCGACCAGGGCGTGTCTTTCTGCAAGAACTCCTGGAAGTACAGGTACATCTCGTTCATGGCGGCGTTGGCGACGTCGGGCTTCCAATTGGGGAAACGATCGGGTGCTACCGCGTGCGACGCGACCTTGCGTGCACCAAGCCACTGACCGGCGAAGCTTTCGATGAAGCGGGCGGACTTGCCGTCCGTCAGCATGCGGTCGACCTGAGCCTGCACGTCCGCGTCCTTGGTGAGCGCGTTGTTGCTGGCGCTGGTGAGCAACGTGTCGTCGGGTGCGCTGCTCCACAAGAAGTAGGAGAGGCGCGAAGCGAGCTCGTAGCCGTCGAGCGGGCGCTTGACCGAGCCTTTGGGGAGCTCGATGCGGTACAGGAACTCGGCGCTGGAGAGCAGCGACCAGAGGACCGTCTTGGCGGCGCCCGTGTGGTCGAGCCCCGCCGTGCGCGCCCCCGCGTAGACCTTCGAGTAGGTGGCGATCTCGGCGGTGCGCAGCGGGCGACGGAAGACGTGTAGGCCAGCCTTGGAGACGATGTCCGACACGCACGCCGCGTCGTCGGTCGTTGCGCAAGTGAGGAACTTGGGCTTGAGCGTCGCCGACGCGAACACGTCGTTGGCGATCTGCTCGGCGGCGTCGAGATAGAGGCCGTACTGCGTTTGGTCGATGCCGAGCACGGAGGCGACGTTGTCGAAGCCTTCGATTTCGCCGCCGCGCCAGTTGGCGTTGGCGGGCTGGAGCGTCGTGCCCGTGACGTCAGCCACGCTGTTGTTGTATTCGCCGCTGTTCAGGCGGTGCATCTCGCCGCGACCGGGGTTGACCGGGGGCGCGTTGGGGTCGGTACTGGTCGGGCCGGTGCCGGGGCCGCCCGGGCCGGGAGCGCCGGTGCCGCCAGGACCGGCGCCCACCGCACCCGGACCGGCGGAGCCGCCCGGACCCATGCCGGTGCCGTTCGAGCCAACGATGCCGGTGCACGACAAGGTGCCGAGCAGCACGGCAATTCCTAAAAATAGCTCCGCCTTACCGAAGCCTCTAGCCACATCCCGCATGGGCAGTCAGTGTCCGCGATGTGCAGTTCTTTTTAAATTCGGCAGATCGGAACCAGAAATCCGGACATGCCCGGCCCGCGCGCTACGCCTGCGCTCGATAAAGGTGGCCATAGCCTTCTTGCTCCAGCGCGCGTCTTACGGCGGGCCGCGGCAACACCGAGCCGACGAGGCGCCCGTAGCGAGGCAAGTCGCCCACCGGCAACTCGAAGTGCCGCCCCCACAGGAAAAATGGCGTCAGGTAGGCGTCGCAGAGCGAGTATCGCTCGCCGAGCACGAACCCTTCCGCCGGCAAGCGGCTTTCCACGTGACGCAGCATGTCGTGGAAGCGCTGCCTACCGTCGACTTTGAGCGCCTCGACCGCGCCTTCATCGGACGTGTAGCGCTGAGGCCGGAAGAAGGTGATGAAGCTGACATGCACGGCGCTCGCGAGCAGGCTCATCCACTCGTTGGCGCGGGCTCGGTCCAGCCCATTTTTCGGCAATAGCCCGAGCTCGGGCACCAGCTCCGCTAGATAACTGAGGAGGGCGGGCGTTTCCGTGAGCACGACGCCCGGCTCAATCTCGAGAGCCGGAACGCGGGCGAGCGGATTCACGCTCCGGTATTGCGCCGTCAGCTGCTGGCCATCGCGGATCAGGATGGGCTCGAGCGAGTAGGCAATGCCGGCCTCCTCGAGGGCGATGTGCGTGGCCATCGAGACTGCGCCTGGGGAGAAATAGAACTTGGGGCTGAACGTCATGCAGCACGGGCTAACGCGGCTCAGCTCATGAATAAAGCGAATTGATTTCATGAGATCAATCAAGTTTACTCATGATCATGCAATCGGGCACGCTCGAGGCTCGCGATCTGCGCTTGGTCCAGTCAATCCACGAAGCCGGCGGAGCGACGCAAGCCGCCAAACAACTGGGACTGAGCCAATCCGCGGTGAGTCACCAGCTGCGTGGCCTCGAAGACCGACTGGGCCAGCCGCTCTTTCGCCGCCAGGGCAAGCGCCTGCAGATCACGGCCGCCGGACAAAAGCTGGTCGAGCTGGCGCAGCAAGTGCTGCTGCCGCTCTTACAAACCGAGCTCGAGCTGCGACGCGGGCTGTTCCGCGAACGCCCGAAGCTGCGCGTCGCCACGCAGTGCTACTCGGCGTATCACTGGTTGCCGAGCGCCTTGCAAGCACTCGCAACCAAGCACCCCGAGGTGGAGCTCGTGCTGCAAAACGACGTGGTCGGCAACGCCGACGAGCACTTGAAAGAAGACCGCAGCGATTTGGTGTTGTGCGTCATTCCACCCAGCAAGGGTAGCTGGTCGTGCGTCCGGCTTTTTCGGGACGAGCTGGTGCTAGCGGTGCCGCGCGGCCACGCGCTCGGGCGCAAGAAGTTCGCGCAGGGCAGCGATCTGGCGACCGAGACACTGATCCAGACCAGCGTCTCGCCGCTCGAGCGCGAGCGAGTGATTAAGCTGCTGTTCGGCGACCACGTGAGCGTGGGTCACGTCTTGCGTCTGCCCGTGACCGAAGCGGTGCTCGACTTGGTCCAAGCCGGCATGGGCGTCAGCATCCTGCCAGCCTTCACGCTCAGGCACCGGCTGGAACGCGGCGAGCTAGAAGCGGTGCGGCTCACGGCGCGTGGCTTCCCGCGCGACTGGAGCGGCGTGTTTCGCAAAAGCTCGCCGTTGGAGGCGCCAATCCGCACCCTACTCGCCACGATACGGCGCCACGGCCTGCCACGTAAGCCCGCATAACTCATCGGTAATTGGAGAATCTGCTTCCGGCTTGCGGCGCCCGCGAAGGGCGTCCAGGCTCCGCCCCGGCATGCTCATTCTTCTCGGTCCGCCCGCCTTCACCCCGGCTCGCCTCGCGCAAAGGCTCGAGCGGCTCCAGCGAGTGAGCCCGGGCGTGACGGCCGCGGCGGCGCGCTTCATCCACTTCGCGCAGCTCTCCGCGCCGCTGACCGATGACGCGCAAACGCTACTGGGTAAGCTGCTCGAGTACGGGCCGCGTATCGCGCTTTCGAAGCTCACGGGGCGCGAGTTGTACGTGGTACCACGGCTGGGCACGATTTCGCCGTGGTCGTCGAAGGCGACGGACATTGCCAAAAATTGCGGTCTCGACGCCGTGCGGCGCATCGAGCGCGGCATCGTTTGGACGATCGCCGGCAACGTGGCGAGCGAAAAAGCTCTGCGCAGCGCTTTGTACGACCGCATGACCGAGTCGCTGCTCGACTCGGCCGAAGAAGGCGCCAAGCTGTTCACGCGCGCGGAGCCGCGTCCGCTTTCGCGCATCGATCTCGCGCCGGGGCGTAGCGCGCTGGAGCAGGCCAACAAGCGGCTGGGACTGGCGCTAGCCGAAGACGAAATCGACTACTTGATGAAGAGCTACGCCACGCTCGAGCGCAGCCCCACCGACGTCGAGCTGATGATGTTCGCGCAGGCCAACAGCGAGCATTGCCGGCACAAAATCTTCAACGCCGACTTCGTCATTGACGGCGAAAAGCGCGAAAAGTCGCTATTTCGGCTGATCAAGCAGAGCACCGAGGCGAGCCCCGGCGGCGTCTTGTCGGCGTACCACGACAACGCCGCGGTGATCGAAGGGCACGTCGCCGCGCGCTTCATGCCCCACCCCACGAGTGGTGAGTACGGCTATTCGACGGAGCCGATCGACATTTTGATGAAGGTCGAGACACACAATCACCCGACCGCGATATCTCCGTACCCTGGAGCGGCGACCGGCTCGGGCGGCGAAATCCGCGACGAAGGCGCGACGGGCCGCGGCGCCAAACCGAAAGCCGGGCTCAGCGGCTTCTCGGTTTCGAATCTGCGTTTGCCGGGCGCGCTGCAGCCGTGGGAACAGGACTACGGCAAACCCAATCGCATCGCGTCCGCGCTCGAGATCATGCTCGAAGGACCGATCGGCGGCGCGGCGTTCAACAACGAGTTCGGGCGGCCCAACCTGTGCGGCTACTTCCGCACCTTCGAGCTGTCCGCGCCGGGACCTGGCGGACGCGAAGTGCGTGGCTATCACAAGCCGATCATGCTGGCGGGAGGCCTCGGTAACATTCGGCGCGACCACGTCAAAAAGCACGAAATCCCGGCCGGCTCGCAGATCGTCGTGCTCGGGGGCCCGGCGATGCTCATCGGCCTCGGCGGCGGAGCGGCCTCATCGATGGCGTCGGGCGCCTCCGAAGAAGATTTGGATTTCGCTTCGGTGCAGCGCGACAACGCCGAGATGCAACGGCGCTGCCAAGAAGTGATCGATCGCTGTTGGGCGCGCGGCAGCGAAAATCCGATCGTCTCGATTCACGACGTCGGCGCCGGCGGGCTCTCCAACGCCTTGCCCGAGCTAGTGAACGACAGCCGGCGTGGCGCCACGTTTTCGCTGCGCGCGATCCCGAGCGACGAGCCGGGCATGTCGCCGCTCGAGATTTGGTGCAACGAAGCGCAAGAGCGCTACGTGCTGGCGATCGCGGCGGAATCGCTGCCAGACTTCGAGGCGATGTGTCGGCGCGAGCGCTGCCCGTACGCCGTCGTCGGCACGGCCACGACCGAACGCCAGCTGAAGCTCGACGACACGCAATTCGGTGAGCAGCCGATCGACATGCCGCTCGAGGTCTTGCTGGGCAAACCGCCCAAGATGACGCGCACGGCGGAGCGCGGCGATTTTCAGCCGGATTCGCTGCAGCATTCGCGCATCGAGCTCGGCGAGGCCTTGCTGCGCGTTTTGCGGCTGCCCACGGTCGCGGACAAAACCTTTTTGATCACGATTGGCGATCGCACGGTCGGCGGTATGTGCTCGCGCGACCAAATGGTCGGGCCGTGGCAGGTGCCGGTAGCCGACGCTGCGCTCACCACCAGCGGTTTTCAGGCGTACACAGGCGAAGCCATGGCGATGGGCGAGCGCGCGCCACTGGCCTTGCTCAACGCCGCGGCCTCGGCGCGCATGGCGGTCGCCGAAGCCATCACCAACATCGCCTCCGCGCCGATCGCGCGGCTGTCCGACATCAAGCTCAGCGCCAACTGGATGGCGCCGGCGGGCCATCCCGGCGAAGACGCGCGGCTATACGAAGCCGTGCAGGCCATCGGCGCCGAGCTTTGCCCGGCGCTCGGCATCGCCATTCCGGTCGGCAAAGACTCGATGTCGATGCGCACGGTGTGGCGCGAAAACGGCGAAGAGCGTTCGGTGACGGCGCCGCTGTCTTTGATCGTGAGCGCGTTTGCGCCGGTCACCGACGTGCGACGCGCGCTGACGCCCGAGCTTTCGCGCGATGAAGGACCGAGCGAGCTTTTGCTGGTCGATTTGGGACGCGGGCAAAATCGGCTCGGCGGCTCCGCGGTCTTGCAAGTGCACGGCAGCGTCGGCGAAGCCCCGCCCGATCTGGACGATCCGGCCCTGCTGCGCGGTTTTTTCGGCGCCATCCAGCAGCTGTCGGCCGAAAAGCTGCTGCTGGCCTACCACGACCGCTCCGACGGCGGCTTGATCGTCAGCCTGCTGGAAATGGCGTTCGCGGCGTCGGTCGGGTTGGCGGTCAGGCTCGATACGGTCGGAATCGACCCGCTGGCAGCAATGTTCTCGGAAGAGCTGGGCGCTGTCTTGCAAGTGCGCTCGACCGACGTCGCGCGCGTCAAAGAAGTGCTGGCGCTGGCCGGGCTGTCCGGCTTCGTACACGACGTGGCCAGCGTGCTCGACGAAGACCGCATCGAAGTCACCCAGCAAGGCAAGCTGCTGTTCGAAGACAAGCGCAGCACGCTGCGCGGCGTTTGGTCCGAGACGACGCACGCGCTGCAGCGCCTGCGCGACGACGCGACTTGCGCCGACGAAGAGCAAGCCTTGCGGCTCGACACCAACAATCGGGGCCTGTGCGCGAAGACGACGTTCCGCGTCGAAGACGACCTGGCGGCGCCGTTCATCGCTCGCAGCGGAGCCGCACGACCGCGCGTCGCGATTCTGCGCGAGCAAGGCGTGAACGGCCAGATCGAGATGGCGGCTGCCTTCGACCGCGCAGGGTTCTCGGCCATCGACGTGCACATGAGCGATTTGCTCGAGGGCCGCGTCGACTTGAAAGACTTCGGTGGTTTGGTCGCGTGCGGCGGCTTCAGCTACGGTGACGTTTTGGGCGCTGGCGGCGGCTGGGCCAAGTCGATTTTGTTTCACCCGCGAACGCGCGCGATGCTGAGCGAGTTCTTCGCGCGCGCATCGACGTTCACGCTCGGCGTGTGCAACGGCTGCCAAATGGTCTCGAACCTGGCCGAGCTGATTCCGGGCGCCGACGGCTTCCCGCGCTTCGTGCGCAACCGCTCCGAACAATTCGAGGCGCGCCTCAGCCTGGTGCGCATCGAAAAGAGCCGCTCGGTGCTCTTGGCCGGCATGGAAGGCTCACTTTTGCCGATCGCCGTCGCGCACGGCGAAGGCCGCGCCGAATTCGTCGACGACGCCGCGCGCCGCAGCTTCGAAGGCAGCGGGCGCGTCGCCGTGCGCTTCGTCGACTCACACGGCGAAGTGGCGACCCGCTACCCCGAAAACCCCAACGGCTCGCCCGCCGGCATCGCCGCCATCACCAGCGAAGACGGCCGCGCGACCTTGATCATGCCGCACCCCGAGCGCGTCTTCCGCGCCGTGCAATACAGCTGGCGCCCCCGCGCCTGGACCGAAGACGCCCCCTGGCTGCGCCTATTCCGAAACGCGCGCGTGTTCGCCGGCTAAGGGCTGCCAAGCCGCGGCCTAACTCGCAGAAGCTTCCGTGGCTCTCGAGGCAAAGTCGTGCGCCGATCAGCTTGACGCACTTCGGGCCATGCGCATTGTGGTCGCTCGTCTCTAGTCCCCTGAGATTTCACAGGTCAGGACGGGAGGACGGCGTCAAGAACAACGCCGAAGACTGCGACGGCGGCGATCTCGGGCTCGCGGCCTGCTACTCGAAGGTGACGAACGGTGCAGGGGCTTCAAGGTGATGCAGGTCGCGAACACGGGCGGCACCGGCACGGCCTTCTTGGGCACCGAAGCAGCGTCGCCGACCGGCTTGGCAACCAACGGCAGCAGCTTGTTTTGGACGCTCGACACGAACCCGGGCTCGGTCCGACTGGACCGATCACGGCACTCCATACGGCGGCGGCGGCGTGTTCCGCGTGTCGAAGAACTAAGCGTTCGCCGGCTGAGCGCGCGCGGCGCGGGCCGACGCCAACCTAGAAAAGCCCTGGAATCGTGCGGCAAATATCGTGTATCTGACGCATACACGCACCGTTTCGGGAAGGCGCGTTTCGACGTTTCGTTGCGGGTCAGCCAATACGCACGAGCCTCGCATGTTCGTGCTGTGGTGTGAGATGGAGAAGTCGCGCACAGTGCGTCGTCTGTCGATGTAAACCTTCAGACGTCGTGAGTGACCTTTGGGGAACTAGATATGAGGGCGGCCGACCGTCACGTGCAATGCGTCGAGCTACAGACTGACCAACCCGGCGAGCGCGTCGAAACCCATTTTCCGACCTGGTTGCCCGGCGTCAGCTTTTGGAACGTGAGCGGGTCGACTCGGCTTTGGTCGATGCATCACGACACCTTCACGGCGTCGCTGGTGCTCGGCCTGGGCGCGTCGATGAGGGCCAAGTGGCGGAGCCGAGGCGAAGAACGCATCGCTGCTCGTGGTCACCTGCAACTGATGGAGCCGGGCGAGACGCACCGCACGACGGCGGTCTCGGAGGCGGCCTCGTTTTTCGTACTGTGGTGGTCCCCGAGCGTGATGGAGGATGCCGCGCGCAGCCTGGGCGCGGTCTTCGGCGGTCTGCATTTTCGAGAGGCGCAGCTCGATCCCTCGGAGATCACGGAGGCCTTCGAGCGACTGCACCGTGCCGTGCGCGCGCGCGCCGAACCCCTAGAAATCGAGCACTTTTACGCGCAAGCGACGCTGCTGTTGCTGGAGGGGGCCACGGAGCGCGGCGGCCTGCGCGTGAAGTCCGGCAGACGGCACCCGGGCGTGCGCCGGGCCATCGAGCTGCTGAGCGATCGCTATGCCAGCAACCTGTCGCTGGACGACCTGGCACTCGAAGCCAAGCTTTCCAAGTTTCACTTGGCGCGTTGCTTCCAGGAGGCAACCGGGGTCGCCCCGCACCAGTATCAGAAGCTGCTACGCCTGCAAGCGGCGCGGCGCTTGCTCGAGAGCGGTTCGAGCGTCAATGAAGCTGCCGAGCGTTCGGGGTTCGCCGACGCGCCGCATTTCGCACGCGCCTTTCGCGCTTGGCTTGGCGTAACGCCGAGTCAGTGGGCGGGTGCACGTCGCCGGGCTTGGGGCTGAGCGGCTGTTTCGCGACGACGTCGCATGCGTCATACGCACTCGATGCCGAATCGATGTTTGTCTCGACGAGCGACAAGCCTGAACGTTCTTGCTGCGAAGGTGCGCAGACGCCGAAGCTCCGGGGAAATTCACTACTGACTTGGGGTATGCAGTGCGTCTAACGAGAACGACCGACGGTCACTCAATCAAGTGGGGCCAATGGTCGGCGAGCGCGCTGGCTGCTTAAGCGTTGCGCCGCGCTTCGCTCAGCCAATTGAAAGGATCGAATATGAAACAGTGGCTTTCGCCTGCCCTTGGACTGCTCGGGTGCGGGCTCATCATCTACGGTTGCCAAACGAAAAAGGACCCCAACCCTGATGGTAGCGCTGGTAGCGCCGGCACCGCCGACACGAGCGCTGGCAGCTCGTCCATGGCCGGCAGCGACAACGACGGCCATGGCGGAGAGCCCGGCGCGCAAGCGGGCGCGGCAGGCGCGGCGAATGGCGGCGCCGGGAACGAGACCAGCGCAGCGGGCGCGGGTGGCGAAACAGTACAGGGCGGAGCGACCGGCGCAGCTGGAGACACGAGCCCCGGGGGTATGCCTCCCGTCGTGGAGCCGCCCTGCCCGGCGGCGACGACCGTTTGGAAAGAGGACTTCGAGGCTGATGCCCCCGACTGGGGCGTGACGGGCGGCGTTTGGGCCATCGGCAAGCCGACGAACGTCGCTGGCCCGACTGCCTTCGCGGGCATGCAAGTCGCTGGGACTGGCCTTGCCGCCGACTATGCCGCCAACCAAGACGCCTGGCTGACTAGCCCAGAAATCCCCGTGCCGGCGGCCAAGGAGCACCCGCGGTTCCGTTTCAAATACTGGTATGAGCTCGCGGCGGGTGACGCCGGCTACGTTTACGTGCGCGTCAAAGGCGGCAATTGGCAGCTGCTCTCTACGCTAACCCAATCTGGTGACGCCGCCTGGCGACAGACCGTTTACAACTTGGAAAGCTACGCCGATCAGACCGTGCAGTTCGGGTTCCGTCTGCTTTCGAACGGCGCGAGCGCCGCACCAGGGCTGTTCGTCGACGAAGCCGCATTCGAGACGGGCTCGCGCTGCTTCACCAAGAACCAGGGGTTCGAAAACGATTGGGACAATTGGTCAACGTACGGCGGCGTGTGGGCCATTGGTAAGCCAACGGCAGCCGATGGCCCGGAGCCCTTCGAAGGCAAGGCGCTCGCCGGCACGATTCTCAGCGGCGACTACCAAGCCAACATCGATAGCTGGCTCGTGAGCCCGATCATCGACGTGCCCTCGGCCAAAGAAGAACCGCGCGTCTCGTTCAAATCCTGGTACGGCCTCACCAGCGGCGACGCGGGCTACGTTTACGTTCGGGCCGACGGCGGCAATTGGCAACTTCTCAGTACGCTGACGGACTCGGGCGATGGCGCCTGGTACAACACGACGTTCCCGCTGAATGCTTATGCCAATCGCTCGGTGGAGCTTGGGTTTCGACTGCTGACCAACGGTCAAACCTTTGGCCCCGGCTTCTATATCGATGATTTCCAATACCAGACCGGCGCACCCGCGCTGACCAACCCGCAGGGGTTCGAAGACGGTTGGGCAGGCTGGTCGGTTTACAACGGGGTGTGGGCGATCGGCGCGCCCACGGCAGCGGCGGGTCCAACGCCGCACTCCGGCACGGCGGTCGCGGGCACGGTGCTGAGCGGCGACTACGATCCGGACCACGACGGCTGGCTGATTAGCCCACGCTTCGTGGTGCCGAAGGACAGCACCAATCCGAGCGCGGCCTATTGGTATTGGTACGAGCTCGCTGCTGGAGACGCGGGCTACGCTTACCTGCGCGTGGACGGCGGAAACTGGCAGCTGATCGACACGCTCACCGACTCGGGCGGCAGCGTGTGGCGTCAAAAGAAGATCGACCTCACTGCCTACAAGGACCACGTCGTAGAGCTCGGCTACCGTCTGCTCACCAACGGTGCGGCAAACACGCTCGGCTACTACATCGATGACGTCACCTTCAGCTTGAAGTGAAGCGCCGTCCGCGGCTCGGAGCGCGCCACGCGCTCCGAGCTTTGCGGCACCAGACCCGCGAACGAAGCTTGCCCGTGGCAGCTTGCGGACTGCTGCGGACAGCCGATTTCGTGGTGCTGAGCTGATGCTGACCCCACCAGACCGACGGAAGCCCTTGAAAACTCGCGTCCTGGCGCCAGCGCCCACCCACGGAGGCCCACCCCGCTTTGGGCCCCGGACAGAATCTTCGCGCTAGGCCAGAACAACGTCGGCTGCCGGCCCGACAATCGTTGCTCGAAGGCCGATCCGGGCCGCTGTCGCGCGGACGTGGCTGGCGACGGCCCCAGCAGTTTGTTACGGATGATCGGCCCAATGATCACGGAATCGCTGGCTGCGGAGCTCGAACAACTTCTCACCTTGAACGAGCTCACCGAGCTCAGCCGCGCCTCGTTGGGGCTCGATCCAGAAAGTGTGGGTGGAACGGCCGCCAAGGCGTCGTTCGCTCGCGCCCTGGTGCAGCGTTGTCTCAAGCTCGACGCCGTTCCAGCGTTGCTCGACGCGGTCGAGGCCACCGGCAAACGGCTCTCGGAGCCGCTCCAAAAGTTGCGCGGCGACGGCCTGGTGCTCGAGCCCAGCCTCGGCCCCGGCGCAGAGCTGGGCGAATTCTTGATTTTGGAGGAGCTCGGAGCCGGCCCCACCGCGCGCATCTACCGAGCGCGGCGCGACGGCGACGATATGCGACTGCGGGTGCTCCGTAGCACCGTGCGCCGCCGCGACGCCGAGCGCGCGCTGGTGCAAGCGCGCTTGTGCGGCAACATCGCGCACGCGGGCCTGCCCGACGCCCTGCAATCGACGACCATCGACTACGCCGGCCAAACCCTGCTCACGATAGCGCACGACTACGTCGCCGGAGAATCACTCGCGCAGCTGCTCGCAAAGGACGGCGGTAAGCATTTGAACGCTGTCCTGCCGCTGCTGTACGCGATCGCGGAACCGCTCGCCACCTTGCACGCCGAGGGGCGTGCTCACGGCGCGATTCACGCTGGCAACGTGCTGGTCACGGATGCGACGCAAGCCTCGCCCAAAGTGCGGCTGCTCGACGCGGGCGCGGGCCTTGCGCGGCCGCCGCTCTCCGATCCGGGCGAGCAGCGCTGGGTGGCTTATTTGGCGCCCGAGCTTTTGCGCGGCAAAGCGCCGAGCCCAGGCAGCGACGTGTACGCTTTCGGCGCCCTGTTCTACGAGCTGATCAGCGGCAAGCCGCCGTTCACGGGCAAGAGCGCGGCCGACGTGGCGCTGGGTCATTTGATCGAAAGCGCCGAGCCGCTGTCGTTCGCAGCTCCGGGCAACGGCGCATCGCCCGCCGCCGAAACGCTGGTGCGCACGCTGCTCGAAAAAAATCCCGACCAGCGCCCGCGCAACGGCGCGGAGCTGCTCGAGGGGCTGCGCAAGCTGTGGCACGCCTCGCAGCGCCCACCGAGCTTCATCACCGACGAGCGCTTGCCGGAAATGTTCGAAGCCTTGGGCCAAAATCCCAACGACGAAGAAGCGGCTGGAAAGCTCGAGTCGATGCTCGACCTCGGCGCCGAACCGGGGCGGCTCGCCGAAGGCTTCTTCGAGCTGGCCAAAGAGCTGCGCGCCAAGGACGAGCCAGCCAACAAGCGCGCGGTGCCGCGCCTTTTGACGCGCGCCGCCCGCTTGTTCGAGAAGGCATCGCAGCACGAGTCGGCGGAGAAGCTGTACAAAGGCCTGCTCAAGCTCGAGCCGGAAAATCGCGCCACCGCCAAGGCGCTCGACAAGGTGCGGCGCACGCTCGGCAAGCACGAGGAGCTGATCGAATCCTTGCTCGAACGCAGCGAAAATGCCTCGAATCCCAGCGAACGCGCGGAGCACCTGTTCGCGATTGGCGAGGTCTACGCCAACGACGTCGACGACAAGGAGCAAGCGCTGGTCGCGTACGCGCAAGCCTTCTGCGCCGACCCGACGGTCGACAGCTACGCCGATGCCATCGAGCGGCTCGCGGGCAGCCGTTACCAGAGCTGGGAAGAGGTGTTCGCCCTGTGCCTGGAAGCAGCCAACGAAGAGCTGCCGACCGAAGCGCAGCACGACCTGTATTCACACATGGCGCGCTGGTACGAAGGCAAAGTCTCGCGCCCCGACTTGGCCTTGCCCTGGCTGCACAAGGTGCTCGAAATCGAGCCCGGCCACGAACGCTCGCTGGAGATGTTGTCGCAAATCTATCGCAAGGCGCAGCAATGGGCGGAGCTGTCGCAAATCTTGGTGCGACGCGCAGACGTGGCGGCGCCCAACATCGCGCGCGACTTGCGCGCCGAAGCGGCCGAAGTCGTCTCGAACAAGCTGGGCAGCGCCCAGGCGGCGCTCGAGCTGTTCGAATCCGTGGTCAGCGAGGACCCTGGGCACGAGCGCGCCGTGCGCGGCATGGTCGAGCTGCTGCGCCAAGCCGGCGACAACAAGCGCGCGCTCGAAGTCTTGTCCGGGCGCGCAGCCGCGCTCTCCGGCGAAGAGCGCCACAGCCTGCTCTGCGAAATAGCCGAGGGCTACGAGGTCGATGCCGACGACCTCGGGGCCGCCGAAAAGGCCTACAAACAGGTACTCGCCGAAGATCCCAAGTCGAACGACGCGCTGCGCGGGCTCGATCGCATCTACAGCCGGCAAAGTCGCTACCAAGAGCTGGTCTCGGTGCTCGAGCGCGAGGTCGAGCTGGCCGTGACGGCACGCCAAAAAATCACGCTACTGGAGCGCCTGGCGGGCGTGTGGGACGAAGAGTTTCTCGATCACGGCAAAGCCGCGGCGGCGCTGGAGCAGGTGCTGGCGCTCGACCCGAACCGTGTGGATTCGGCGCGCGAACTGGGCCGACACTACCGCTCGCTCGAAAAGTTCGTGGAGCTGTCGGAGCTGTACCAAACCCAAATCGACAAGAGCCACGACGACAAGCTGCGGCTCGATGCAGCGCTGGCCTTGGGCCGGCTGCTGGGCAGCGAGCTGTCGGCTCCGCAGCGCGCCATCGAAGCCTACGAGCTTGCGCTCACGCTCGAGCCCGGACACAAGGCCGCGCTCGACGCGCTCGCCACGCTACGCGTCACGGCCGGCGACTCGGAGAGCGCGCTCGACGCCATCGAGGAGCTGGCCGAGGCCGCCAAGACGCCGAAAGAGCGCGCCGAACAGTACCTGCGCGCATCCGCGCTGCTCGAGCAGCGTGGCGACCTCGAAGCTTCCATCCAGCAACTGAAGCGCGCCATCGAAGCTTTCCCCGAAGACGGCGCGGCGCGCGCCAAGCTCAAATCCAAATACGTGGTGATGGGCAACTTCGCCGGCGTCGTCGATTTGCTGGAAGAAGAGCTGGAAAACGCCAAGGGCGATCACCAGCGCTCCAAGCTCGCCGGGCAAATCGGCGTGCTTTGCCAGCGCCACCTACAAGACACGGAACGCGCGTCCTCGATGGCGCAGCTGGCGTTCCACCTCGATCCGACCGAGCCGGGCGCGTTGCGGGTGCTCGGCAAAATTGCGTACGACGACGGCCGCTTCGTCGAAGCTGTCAAGCGACTCGAACCCGTGATCTCGGTGCTCGAAGGCATGGAAGTGAGCGAGGCCGCCGAGGTCTCGGGGCTGTACATCGAAGCGCTGGTCAAGAGCGGCGCCGCCGAAAAGGCCATGGTCATGATCGACGGGCTGCGGCGCTTCTTCGCCGATGACGCGCGTGCGATCTTGACGATCGCGGAGCTTGCCTCCAAGCACGACGCCCCGGAGCAAACCTATACGCTGGCGCAAGATCTGCTGGAGCGCCTCGGCCCGTCGCTGGGCCTGGCGGACGCGGCGCGCGCCGAGCGGCTACGTGGCGAGGCGCTGATCGGCCTCGGCCGACACGAAGAAGCCATCCAGGCGCTGGAGCGCGCGCTCGACACCGACGCGCGCGATCTTTCGCCGCTCGAAAGCATCGCCAAGGCGCACTCGGCCCTCGGCCGCCACGACCAGGCGCTCGAGACGCTGTATCGCAAGCTCGAGCGCACGGTGGGCGACGAACGCGCCAAGCTGCTCTTGCAGATCGGCGACATCGCTGCCACGCGCCTCAAGAACCCGGACTACGCCGCCAAGAGCTACCTGCTCGCGCTCAGCGAAAAGCCGAACGATCGCGACATTTTGGCCAAGCTGATGCAGCTGTACGGCGCCGAGAAAGATTGGCCCAAGCTGATTGGGGTCATCACCAAGTTGGCCGAGGTCGTAAGCGATAAGAAGCACAAGGCGAAGTACCTGCACACCGCGAGCATGATCGCCTCGCGCGAGCTGCAAGACGGCGCGCTGGCCCAAGAGCTGCTCGAACGCTCGCTACACTACGATCCTTCGCTGGTCGCTGCGCTAGACGAAGCCATCGTGCTGCGCCAGAAGGCGCGCGATTGGGAGGGCGTGAAAGAGCTGCTCAAGTTGCGCGTCACCCACGCCCAAGACTCGAGCGACGCCGAGCTGCTGCTCACCACGCTGTGGCAGCTCGCCGACGTGTACGAACGTCAGCTCAAGCGTCCCGAGCAGGCCATCGCGGTCTGCAGCTCCGCACACGGCATCGAGCCGGAGAACACGCGCTGGGCCGAGCGGCTGGCGCGCCTGTATGCCGAAGATCCGGCGGGCTCGTTCGCCGAGGCGGTGCCGCTGCTCGGCGATTGGATCGAGCGCGATCCGTACCAGAGCGAGCCGTACCAAATCTTGCGCCGCATCTACACTGGCGTCAGGCACGCCGACGGCGCCTGGAGCGCTTGCCAAGCGCTGCACACCTTGGGTCGCGCCGAGCCCGATGAAGAGCGCTTCTACGAGCGTCTGCGCAACGCCGAGCCGCTCGGCGCCGGCGACAGGCTCGCGCTTTCGGACTGGCCCGAATACATCTTGCCGGCCGAGCACGATCCGGCCGTAACGGCGCTGATGGGCCTCTTGGAGCCAATGGCGCTGGCGGCGCGCGGGCGAAATATCGAGGCCTACGGGCTCACGGCCGAGCACTTGCTGAGCGTCGAAACGTATCCGTACGGCTTGGTGCAGGCGCTCAGCGCGGCTTCGGATGCGCTCGGCTTGCCAGAGCCGCCGGTGTTTCAAAATCAGGCCGATCCGGGCGTGCTCACCTTTCTCACGACGAGCCCGGCGTCGATCGCGCTGGGCGCCGGCGCGTTTGCGTCGGAGCTGCCACTTGCGACCACGAGCTTCGTAGCGGGGCGCGCGGTGACGTATTTCGTGCCCGGCTTCTTCTTGCGGCAAGTGCTGAGCAACACGACGGCGCTCAAGAGCTGGGTGTTCGCTGCAATTCGACTGGTCAAGCCGAAGTTCCCGGTGTCGGCGGACATCGAATCCCTCGTGAACCAGGCCACGCGCGAGCTTTCGCTCACGCCACTTCAGGCGCAGCAGCGCGAGCAACTGACGGACGTGGTTTCGAAGCTCTTGCGCTCGGCAGAGTCGCTCGACTTGAAAAAGTGGGCGCACTCGGTCGACTACGCCGCCGATCGCGCGGGCCTTGTCATGTGCCAAGACCTCGAGCAGGCCGTCGCCTTGATCAAGGCGATTCCGGCCGAAGAAGGCGCGCCGCCGGCCAACTTGCGCATCGAGAAACTCGTCACTTATTCGGTCAGCACGGCGCATCTCACGTTGCGCGAGCGGCTTGGGACCGGCGTCGGGACGTAAGCTTTCCGCGGTAGTGGCTGGCGATCGCCCGGGATGTTCGGCACAGGCGGGCAAGGTGTGCGGAAGCCCGTGCACGCCAAGTGCTCGAGGCATTCGGTTTGGCTCCGCTGTGAACGGAACGACGCGAGGCGGAAGCTCCGCCAAGTGCGCGGATTCGCCAACCGACTCTGGCGCTTCCGTTCCTGTTGCGATGCCAGAACTTCTCGCAAGCAGATGAGCATTCTCTCTCAGGCCCGAGATGTGCGACCTTTGGTCACCTTTACTGACCTAGGCGCGACGCGAAATGCGAGCCCCAAAAGCTCTCCAGCTGCTGCTACTGGCTGCCTTCGGCCTGGGCGGAGCCGCTTGCGAGGGCTACGTGGAGTCATCCGCCGGAGATGCCACGGTCGGTCCCGACAGAACAGCAGACTCCGCGCTTCAGGCGGCCCCCAAGAACGGCGCCAGCGCGTCAACGACGAGCCCGAGCGTCGCTACGGCGCTGCCGGCTTGGACCGGTGCAGTCGGCGCCTGGTGCGGTCCATTCGAACAGCAAAGCTTGTGGCTCACGGCTAGACCACAAAGCGTCGACTGTCAGGCTGCGAGTACGAAGATCTACGGTGACGCGAGCGAAGATACCTCAGAAGCTTTGACCCTCGAGCTCGACCCCGCTCTTCTCGCGACGTTGCCGGCAGAGCTGAGCGCGCCCGGGCGCTACTGTGCGCCCGGCGTCGCAGCGTGCAGCGACGTTCAGGTGTCGCTCCACATCGACAGCTACACGCCGGGCCAAGGCCTGCAGGGCACCTGGTCCGTCACGCTGCCGAGCCAGGCGGAGCTGCGCGGCGGCGTCGGCGCAAGCTGGTGCAATTGGGACGAGAGCTTGCCTGCGCATCCCGAGGCCGAGCGACTGGCGCGTGAGATCAAGATTCAAGAAGTCTCTGTTTACCAGGGCGTGAAGGTGCCGCTCGTGCGCGACCTGCAAGCCGTCGCGCAGCGCAACGCCGATCTCGTGCAACAACGTGAAGCGCTGCTGCGCGTAGTCGTGACGCCCGCGCCCGGGTTTCAAAGTCGTCAGTTGAGCGCGCGCGTCACCTTGCAAGATACCGGCAAAAATCCGCGAAATTTCGAGCAAATCATCCAAGTGAACGGCGCGTCCAGCGACGCTGACGGGCAGTCGACTTTCAACATCGGGCTACCGAAGGACGCCTTCTCCGAAGCGACGCAATATGCGGTCGAGCTGCGCGAGACTTCACGTTGCACCGCGCTGAGCGGCACGCCGGTCGGCGCACGCTTTCCGGAGCAGGGCATGGCGCCGGTCGGCGCGCGCGCGACGGGGCCGGTCAAGGTCATGCTCGTGCCGGTGCGCTACAAGGCCGACGGCTCCGGGCGCCTGCCCGACACCTCGCCCGAGCAACTCGAGAAGATGTCCAAGCGGCTGTACTCGATGTACCCGACCAGCGAGGTCATGCTCAGCGTGCGGAGCGTCGTCGACACCGATCGCACGGAGCTCGGTGACATGCTCGATCAGCTGCGCGAGCTGCGCGACGCCGACGCGCCGCCGAGCGATCTTGCCTACTACGGCTTGGTGCGCCAAACCGAAACCTTCAGCGACTATTGTCAAGGCACCTGCACCACCGGCCTGGCCGGCTTCGGCAGCCAAAACGGCACCTCGACGGCCGGCATGGGCGTCGGCTTCACCAACGCCGCGGCCAGCACGTTCGTGCACGAGCTCGGGCATATTTACCGGCGGCCGCACGCGCCTTGCGGCGGCGCCGGCGCGCCCGACGCAAGCTACCCCTACCCCGACGCCGGCCTCGGCAGTTGGGGCTTCGACCTGCAAACGCGCGAGCTGTTCGATCCAACGACGCACCTCGACTTCATGAGCTATTGCTCGCCAGATTGGATCAGCGACTACAACTATCAACTGATTTTGCAGCAAATCATCGTGGTCAATCAGCGCGCCGAACGTCGCGTCGCGACCCGCGGCAGGCCGCCGGCCTTCCGCACGCTGCGCGTCGGCCAAGACGGCCAGGCGCGCTGGGGCCTCGATCTGCATCCGCTCCTCGAGCCACCGGGCGATCCCACGCTGCTGAAGGCGCTCGACGCGCAAGGCAGCGCCGTCGAAACCGTGAACGTCTACTTCGAAGACGGACCGGACGGCGAAACGTCGTACTTCGTGCCGACCGGTCACGCCAACTGGGCCGCCATCCAGGTACCAGGCGGAGCCGCGCTAGCGTACCTGGCCCCCACCGACAACAAGCCGTTCACGCGCTGATCTGGGCTGCCAGTCCGCAGCCCCTAGAGGTTCATCAGATCTTTGGCTGCCAATTTGCAGCCTGAATCGCAGAAGCTTTCGTTGCGGACTCAGGCCACCTCGTGCGAGCGAGATTTTTTCACAGGAAGATCAGAAGGACAGAAGGCGAGCGCTTGGGGTTCGCGCTGCCGCCGACGAGCCCCAGTTCTCGATTGCGCGCCGCAGGCGCGGCGAACCATCAAACCTTCTGTTCTTCTGATCTCGGAAGAAATTCGTGTGGCTTGGGGCCCTCCGCGCGTCTCGAAAGTCACTTCGGGTACGAAGTGACTCTAAGTCACTTCG
>Ga0307508_10001365_pt1 | contig 27494 bp, 14 predicted proteins | sample 9_EM_MG_FD_203089 | JGI IMG/M metagenome (GOLD analysis project Ga0307508, IMG submission 203089) | Populus trichocarpa ectomycorrhiza microbial communities from riparian zone in the Pacific Northwest, United States - 9_EM | ecosystem: Host-associated > Plants > Roots > Unclassified | place...
AAGCTCAGGCCCGCACTCACCATGACCTCCTGCTGGCGATCGCGGCCGCTCTACGCGCCGTCACCGCTCAGGACGCCCTCGGTTGGTTTGCCGCTTGTGGCTATAGTTTTATTTGAAATGCTCTAGGGTCTGTTTTCAAACCCCTGCAGTCCATAATTTCTGTCATTCTGAGCATCGCGAAGAATCCATGCGTGCGCAGGTGACATCACGGTCGAGGCCATGGATTCTTCACTTCGTTCAGAATGACAAACTAGGTTTGAAAACATTCCCTAATCCACACCAATGGATCACTAATATGGATACTCCGGATGGGACGGCGCGCTCGCATCCCGGTATGCCCTGTTGCGGCGTGCTCGCTTCCCCGGGGATCGTCCACCTGCCTGCGCTGGGACGATTGTCCACACACCTGCGTGCGAGGCAAACCGCCACGCCCTACCATCAGAAATCGCGAGCTAGGAAGATCCATCGTACCAATCGTCCCGGGTGAGCGGGAGTCGGATATGGCCGTCGGCATCGGGCTTCGCCAGGAGTGTCTGGTAAATCGCGAGATCGCCGTGGGCAAAACCGTGCGCGGAACCGGCCATGTACAGCCGCCAGGTGCGGTAGGTCGGTTCGTCAACGAGTTCTCGTGCAGCCTCGCGTGCCGCTTCGAGTCGCTGCACCCAATGGCGGCAGGTCAGCGCGTAATGGTCGCGCAGATTCTCGACGTCACGCACCTCGAATCCTGCGGTCGCGGCGGCGGCCACCACCACTGTCAGCGGCGGTATGTCGGAGTCGGGAAAAACGTAAGCATCCACGAACGACGGACCGTGGAAGCGGTCCGCCTGCCGGCCTTCGCTGATCGCGTGGTTCAGAAAAACTCCGGCTGGTTTGAGCAGATTGTAAGCGGCTTGGAAATATTCCGGCAGACGCTCGCGGCCGACATGTTCGGCCATGCCGACGCTGACGATCGCGTCGAATCCATCCGTCGGCGCGCGAACTGAGCGGTAGTCGCGTAGTTCGATTTTGACGCGACCGCTCACGCCGGCGTTTCGTGCGCGCTCGATGGCCAGCTCCGCCTGTTGTTCGCTGAGTGTCACGCCCGTGACTTGCACGTGATACTGTTGTGCTGCGTAAATTGCGAGGGCACCCCAACCGCAGCCGATGTCGAGCAGGTTTTGCCCCGGTCGCAGCCGCAATTTCCGGCAGAGGTGATTCAGTTTTGCCACTTGGGCGGTGTCCAGATCGTTTCGCTCGTCCGTAAAATACGCGCATGAATAAACCATGCGGGAATCGAGCCACAGACGATAGAAGTCGTTGGATACATCGTAGTGAAAAGAGATCGCCTGCCGATCACGGTCGAGTGAATGGCGCTGGCCGTGCAGAGCTGCTTTACGCCCTTCTTCATGTGGGCTGGGGGCCGTAGGCAATCGCATCAACCGGTAGTAGTCGGTTAACGCCGTCATCCAGCCGGCCGGGCGATGCTCCAACGCAACCGCCAGTTCGATAGCTTGCTCCATGTCACCCTCGACGTTGAAGTCATCGCGCAGATAGGCCTCGGCCAGGCCTTTCGCGGTGCCAGCTGTGAGCATATTACGGAGAGTACCCGGATGATTCAGTACGATTGTGGCCGGCCGCGGGACATCATTCGGCCAGACAACGCCGTCCCATAATCGGAAGGCGACGTTTTCCAAGGGACATTTTTCAAACAGATGATCGAGAAAATCGCGAGTGACGGTACTGGCGGAATCTATGACGTGCGAATTCATGATAAGGTCAACCGCCACCGGGTTCATTAGCCCGCGCGGTCACTCTTATCAGGACAGTTTTCGTCTATTATTGTTTCCGGTTGGGTGGGCCGCCCCACGCACGCTCACTTTTATTACCGTAGTGTTGGAATGCCGTCTTCAAACCGGTCAGGACTTCGGCGGTTGTTTCGAGGAGAGCCTGAAAGCGGGGTTCATCAACCCGTTCGACGTCTTCGCGAGTGTGCTGGATCAACTCCTCGAGTTTTTGCTGTATGTTTTGCTGGTGAACGAGCGGATCGGAAGTGGCTTCAGTTTTCATGCCCTCAATTAAAGCCATTTTTTGCCAGCTGCCATCGGAGAAACCCCGATGTGCGTAACCGGAAACTAACGAGCTTGCGGCGCCAGGTTGCTGGTCGTACCTGTAAAAAATTCCGCGAGCGCGTCGGCGGTTGTTTCCGGTGCTTCTTCGGGAAAGAAATGCCCCGCATCGATTGCGAGTCCTTTCACATCGGTCGCCCACTCAGCCCACACGCCAAGCGGACCGCCTTCCGCCTCATACCAGGAAGCCAGCGGCCCGCGGGCACTCCAGAGCACCAGCAGGGGACAGATGATACGTCGGTGAATGTCGCAATCGGCTTGGTCGTGAACGCGATCGACCGTGGCAGCGGCGCGATATTCCTCGCAAATGCTCCGCGCGTTTTCCGGGGACGACAGGGCCTGCACATATGCGTCGCGGATCTCGCGCGGGAACGCATCCGGCGAAGAGCCCCAGTGATAGAGAGCGTGGTCCACGACTGCTTCCGCCGCAGTGGAAAGAATTTGCTCCGGCAGGGGTGCCGGTTGAGCCAGCAGCGACCACGGCCAGAAACCCAATGCGAAATCGGCATTGGCCCGTTTCCAGACAAAATCGGTCGGCACAACGTCAAGCACTGCGATCGATTGAACGCGTTCCGGGTGATCAAGCGCGAGCCGATAGGCGACCCGACCGCCACGGTCGTGTCCCGCGATTGAAAACCGTGCGAACCCGAGCTGCTCCATTACGAGCACCATATCCCGTGCGAGCGTTCGCTTCGAATAAGGTGCGTGATCCGGTGTGCTGACAGGACAACCGCTGTGGCCATAGCCGCGCAGGTCCGCACAAACGACCGTAAACGTTCGGGCCAATCGCGGCGCGACATCGCGCCACATCAGGTGCGTTTGCGGAAACCCATGGAGTAGGAGCAGGGGAGCACCGCTTCCCGCCACGCGCACGAAGATCGAAGTTCCTTCAACCTCGATCTGGCGGGATGTGAATTTTTCTTTCCAATTAACCGCGCTGTTCACACCTCCAATCGACAGCCCGTCTGAAATTTTGTCACGGTGGCGGCGGGTTTCTTTAGAGGTAGTCGGGAAGCTTGTGGAGTACACGCCGGGCGTCGACTTAGGAACCGTGTTGCCAAAAAGCCGGTCACGCTCTCACTCTGGATTGCATGACGACCAACGAAATTGCCGGGCGATTGGTGAGCCTTTGTCGCGAGGGGAAATTTGAAATTGCACAGAAGGAACTGTTTGCCGCCGATGTGATCAGTACCGAACCGTACGCCACGCCCACGTTCTCCAAGGAAACCAGGGGCTTGAATGCGCTCCTCGAAAAAGGTCAAAAGTTTACCGGGATGATCGAGGAGGTGCATGCGATCTCTGTTTCCGATCCCTTGGTAGCCGGCAATTCGTTTGCATGTGCGCTCCAACTTGAGTTGACGATCAAGGGACACGGCCGGATGGCCTTGCAGGAACTATGTGTCTACGAAGTCAAAGACGGGAAGATCGCCTCCGAGCATTTTACGTCCCGATTTCACGTCTAGCCCGGATATTTCACACTCAATACAAGGAAAATTCTTGGTACACAGAGGCAGAAGGAGGCACGCAGAGGTCACAGAGCGAAAACCCGATGAACCCGCTTCAATTTGACGTTCCAGCCAGCTGAACAGCGTGAGAGTCTTCCACACCTTGTATACTCCTTCTCCCTCTGTGTCAGCCTCGGTGCCCTCTGTGAAATGGATTAGGAGTCTTGAGGTATGAAATATTCGGGCTAGACCGCATTCATCGGAATAAGCCGCAACGATTCAATCGATGGGCCCACTTGCCTCGCACGCAGGTGCGAGGACAAGTACCGGGATGCGAGCACGCAGCAACGGCACGAAACACACGAAAAAGCACGAAATGAATACGTTGGGTAAAGGGGCGAAAACGAAATTTCCTCATTGAACGGTGACTTCCTGCTCAAAATTCACGTGAAGCGTTTTTCGATCAGCTTTCGCGTCATTCGTGTGTTTCGCGGGCAATCCTTCCGCGTGGGGACGTAATCGAAGGAGGGGGCGATTTATGCAGATGCCTGCAGCAGCCTCCGGAGACGTGGTCATTTTGGATTGTTCGCTCCAGTTAAAGCGAAAATCGGCTAGCTTTTTAGCCCCAGCAGCTTGCTATTGTGGAAATAGGAATAGCTTGAAAACATCATTTAATTTTCCGCCCAACTTCCGGCATCAACCAGGCTTTCGCCATGACTGAGTCCAAGACGTACTATTTTGACAGCAACGCCACCACCAGTGTCGCACCGGAGGTAGTGCAGGCGATGCTTCCTTATTTCACCAAAAATTGGGGCAATCCTTCGAGCCCTTATCGGCAGGGAAAGCAGCTCGTAGGACCGATCGAAGCCGCGCGCGAGTCGGTTGCTGCCCTCATCGGCGCCGAATCCACCGAGATAATTTTCACCAGTTGCGGGACGGAGAGTATCAATACCGCGATCACGAGCTGCCTTTATTCCCAGCCGGACAAGCGGCATATCGTCACCACCGCCGTCGAGCACTCGGCGACCAAAAACTGTTGTGCGGCCCTGGAGGAACGAGGGTATGAAGTCACTTATCTGCCGGTGAATCGTGACGGCTCACTCGATCTCAACGTGTTTGAACAATCACTCCGGCCGGAGACGGCGGTGGTTTCCATCATGTGGGCGAACAACGAAACTGGCGTGCTGTTTCCCATTTCAAAAATTGCGGCCATTTGCCGCCAGCGCGGGATTCTCATCCACACCGACTCCGTGCAAGTGCCCGGCAAACTGAAGATCGATGTCAACGAGCTCGGCGTGGATTTGCTTTCGCTTTCGGCGCATAAGCTCCATGGACCAAAGGGAGTGGGTCTGCTTTACGTGCGCAAAGGCACTCCATTTCAACCGCTGATCATTGGTGGTCATCAGGAGGAAGGTAATCGGGGAGGAACCGAAAATGTCCCTTACATGGTGGCCTTCGGACGAGCAGCCGAGTTGGCCCGCGCGGTAACGGTTCAGTCGAAGCAAAAGCTCGGGGTCCTGCGAGACAGGCTCGAAAGCGAAATCTTCGCCAAAATCCCGCACACTGCACGCAACGGAGCGAAAGAGCCACGTCTGCCCAACACCACAAGCATTGCGTTTGCGGGGGTGGAGGCGGAAGCGCTGCTCATGATGCTGGATCAATTAAATATCTGCGCGTCGAGCGGTTCGGCTTGCACGACCGGCTCCGTCGCGCCGTCGCACGTTTTGACCGCGATGGGATTAAGCGCGGTCGAAGCGCGCGGCACGATCCGCTTCAGTCTCGATTACGAAACCTCTGAGGAGGATATCGCGTACTTGATGAATCATCTGCCCCGCCTTGTTGCTGAACTGCGTGCGGCGGCTTCTCCGCGGGTTGCGGCGCGCTCCCATAATCCCCAGCTCGTCGCCCAGACGGTGTGATCCAAACGAAGAAAATTACCATGAGACAAATCGACGATCTATCAGTTGGGTTGGAAAGCCGCGATGAGATCCTGCGCGCGTACGTTCGCGAGGTGCCGCTTTACCGGTCGGCGGCCAAAGCGGGGGACGACGCCACCTGGTCCGAGCTGCTTGCGGCCCTCCCATTTATTACCAAGCAGGAAATCAAAAAGGATTTTCCGAAAAACTTTCTGCGGGCCGGGCAATCGCTCGACGAACTCGTCGCAAAAAAAATAGTCGAGATCGAACATACGGCGGGTACGACGGATAACCGCGCCGATCTTCTGCTCGAGCATGGATGGTGGGCGCGACAGGAAGTGTGGGCGTTGTCACTCAATCCGCATGTGGCGCAAGTGCTCGCGGAGAATCCCGGTGCTCATCGCGTGACGATTTCATCGCCAGCTTGTAACGGGGATATCACGTATAATGGCACGCCTTCCGCCAAACGCAGGACGTTGGGCAAGACGCGCGTTTTGAGTCTTTCGCGTTTCCCATTTCTTTTGAGCACTGCTGACCTCGACCAGATGGTGGACGAGGCGCTTGATTGGGATCCGGTATTTTTGGATACCGATCCGGTTTACTCCGCGGTGTTCGCGCTTCATTGCGAGCGGCGAAAAGCCAAATTTCCGAAGCTTAAATTCATCCTCACGAGCTACGAGTATACGAGTGTCCTGCATAAGCGGATTCTCGAGCGGGTATTTGGTGTGCCCGTCTACAATCTCTACGGTTCGACCGAGACCGGTCATCTGATGATGGAGCAGGGCACCGATCGGATGGTCCCGAGCAGGAATGTTGCCCACTTGGATGTGATTAACGAAGACGAGCGCGGGGTGGGCGAGCTCGTCGTGTCGACGCTTAGCAACGATTACATGCCGCTGCTGAATTACCGGATTGGCGATCTCGTTGAATGTCGCTCCACCGCAGGCGAGCCTGATGGCGGCACTTCCTATATTCTCCACGGTCGGGCGCCCGATACGCTCAAAGCTCCCGACGGTCGCCGCATTACGACGCGCGACATCGATCAGTGTTTCGTCGGCTGTGAAGGTGTCGTGCACTATCGTCTGCACGAAATCAATCCGGGCGGTTTCCGGCTGAGCTACATCACCGAGGGTGACAGCGATGCAAAAACATTCATCGATGCCGCGTTGGGAAAACTTGAACAGTTGATCCAACCCCCGGGAGGGATTGAGACGCAACGGGTGAAATTTCTGCTACCCGAAGCCTCGGGCAAGTTCGTGTTCAATTATCCGTTCGCGTGAGGGAATTGCCCACGAAACACACGAAAGGACACGAATGATTTCCAGCCAAAGAAGTTTTAACCGCTAATAGTTTCGCCAAAACAAGGCGGCGAAACTTTGGAAGTGCCTTCCGACTGATCGTCGGAAGTTTAGGGTCGGAGGAGTCCGCTGATCGTGGACCGTGATTGAGGTTGGGCGTGACCGTTTGCCTCACACGCAGGTGTGTGGACACATACCGGGATGCGAGCACGCAGCAACGGCGCTGGGCGCGCCGTCAGCATCCACGAATGAAAGGCCTGCAAAAGTCGAAGCCTGAGACGTCGAAGGCCGAAGGCTGGGATAACCTGCAAAGGGTGGAATTTTTAACCACTAATTTTCACTAATATCCCACTAATTTCAGAGGTGTGTTCATTAGTGAGCCATTAGTGTGGATTAGTGGTTTAAAGCCTTCTGACCGGGCGTTCGTCCGGAAAAATTCCCACTCGTCGACAGTTTCCCGTCCTGCGCATTTTTTGGCTGAAATGCCTTCAATCTGGTTTCGCGTCGATTCGCGTATTTCGCGGGCAATTCTTCTTCACATCCCATTTTGGGAAAGCCGGCTTTGCGAATTGATCCGTGACGCATATCAATTATTGCCATGAAGAAAATTGGCTTTTTGTCCTTTGGTCATTGGACGCCTTCGTCACAGTCGCAAACACGGTCAGCTGCCGACGTACTTTTGCAGTCGATCGATCTCGCGGTTGAGGCGGAGCGACTCGGGATGGATGGGGCCTATTTTCGAGTTCATCATTTTGCCCGGCAATTGTCCTCGCCGTTTCCGCTGCTCGCCGCAGTCGGCGCGAGAACCAAAAAAATCGAGATCGGAACTGCTGTCATCGACATGCGCTATGAGAATCCGCATTACATGGCAGAAGACGCGGGTGCGGCCGATCTCATCGCTGGTTCGCGCTTGCAGCTCGGGATCAGCCGCGGTTCTCTCGAACAAGTGATCGATGGCTGGCGTTACTTTGGCCATGGACTCAATGAAGGGGAGGACGACGCGGCGATGGGGCGGCGTCATGCTGAAACATTTCTCGGGCTGCTCGATGGAAAAGGTTTTGCGAAGCCCAACCCACGCCCGATGTTCCCCAATCCACCCGGACTCTTGCGGCTCGAGCCTTTTTCTGCGGGGCTGCGCGAACGAATTTGGTGGGGCTCGGCGACGAATGCGACGGCTGTCTGGGCTGCGAAACACGGCATGAATCTCCAGAGTTCGACGCTCAAGTTCGATGAATCGGGCGAGCCCCTGCACGTCCAACAAGCTGCTCAGATCCGTGCTTTCCGGACGGCGTGGGCCAAGGCAGGGCACGCCCGTGTCCCGCGCGTTTCCGTTAGCCGGAGCATTTTTCCCATCATGAATGACGTCGATCGCGCCTACTTTGGAAGCGACGGGGAGCAGACGGATCAGATTGGTTTTCTCGATTCGTCCACGCGGGCAATCTTCGGGCGGAGTTACGCGGCGGAACCTGATGTATTGGTAGAACAACTACGCAAAGACGAGGCCATCGCCGAAGCGGACACCGTGCTGCTGACGATTCCCAATCAACTGGGTGTGGACTATAATGTGCACGTCATGGAAGGAATACTTGGCGCGGTCGCTCCGGGACTCGGCTGGCGCTAGAGCGGCCTCAACAAAATTATAGCGTAGGATAAAAACACGGCGAGTGAAGGCAGCCCATCTCGCGTTGCGGTGGTAGGGCGGATTATCCTTAATCCGCCGTGAGCGAGTCGTGGTTACCGCGCGGCGGATTAAGGATAATCCGCCCTACCACTGGGTGTGAACCGTTCGATATCAGGCAGCAGTTTTGATGAAGATGCTTTAAACGAAGAGGGCTTTCAACCGGTAAAAGTTTTCGCCGGTCGCCTGTTTTTTCCGAATGGGCATGTCCTGAAAAGGGGGGCGAGGTTTACGACAAAGATGGGTTTGCGTCCGTGGTTCAACGGTTTCAGTTCGAAAATTGACGGTGGGACAAGACTGGCTGGTTCCGCGTTTGTACGGACTTTTGGTGACGTGCGGCCGCGGTAGATTCCTGATATATTCGCGTCGACCCGACAGAGCTTTCACCTCCTCACGCACGTTCCTGTCCACCCCGGCGAAAGACACGCGGAGCGTGTCGCGGAGCATCCCAGTTCAACCCCCATTTACCCAAGGCGGCAGACCCAACTGATCGCCCACCCTTAACGAGAAAGCTCGATAATCAAAGCTGAGTCCCCGCGCCCCTCTGCGCCGACCAGTGCGCACCATCACCACCCCATTTCGTCCTGCACCCGATTCCGAAGGGACTTGTTCCTTCGCCTGGACGCAGCGAAACCGAAGCAAACACCCAAACCAAAACATGAATAAGATGACCCTGCGCCCTATTGTGGCGTTGTTATCAGCACTCACACTCGGAACCGGTACGACCTGGGCACAGACGACGCCCAAGGCCCCCGTGACTCCCTCCACCGAAATCAAGGACGACGAAGCCATAGTCCTCGATCCCTTCACCGTCACGACGGACACCGATGGTTACATGGCGAGAGATACCCTCGGCGGCGCCCGCATTCGGACGACTCTTAGAGACACGCCGTCGGCGACTTCCGTTATCACGCCGAAATTCATGGCGGATCTCGGAATCACCAAGTCCGAGGATTTGCTCCGCTATACGACGAGTACCGAAACCGGTGGTTTCTACGGCAACTTTTCGGGCATGACCTCCCGTGGTGCAGGAATCTCGGGCGCCGCGGAAGGCGAACGCCTGGCGAATCCCGCGGGTATCAATCGTTCGCGTGGTCTCGGTGCCTTGGACAACACGCGCAACTATCTTTTGAGCAGTATTCCGTGGGACGGCTTCAATATCAGTCGTGTCGATATTTCCCGCGGGCCCAATTCCTTCCTGTTCGGCGTCGGAAGTCCGTCAGGTATTGCGAACGTCTCCACGTACGATGCCAACTTCAAGGACGGTGGTTCCGTGGAAGGCCGCTACGGTAGTTTTGGGTCAACCCGTGGGACGATCGACTTCAACAAGGTCATCATGCCTGGTCAACTCGCTCTGCGGATTGATCTCGTGGACGATCGGACAAAATACAGACAGGAACCCGCTTTTAATGATACCCAGCGGGCCTATGCTGCGATTCGTTTTGAACCGGAGTTCCTAAAATTCCCATCGGCGCGCACCAAGATTCAGGCAAACTTCGAAAACGGGAAGGTTCGGTCCAATAACCCGCGCACACTCCCGCCCATGGACTTTATCACCGGGTACCTCCGGGATCCACGGGGGAGCATTACGGGCTATAATCCGTGGACCTACGCCCCATCCTCCTCGAGTTCGGGCGCAAACACCGACCTCAACAGCAGCTACTACGTCTCCTACGGCTCCATCGGCAATTGGTACCAATGGGGCAATGGCACACAGTATTACTGGGATGCGGCGACCGGAGCGTTGCTCAACGCCGGACAAACGGGCTTCGACTCACCGCGAGGCAATGGTTACGGCGAGGCCACCAACCGGTTCCACATCCATAGCACAGGCTTCAATACCTATGCGCAAAATTCGAACTCGGCCTATATGCAGCAAAACGGCGGCGTCGACGGGGGACCGTTCGCCGGTGCCATCGGGGGCTCCGTTACGTACCTCGATCAGACGCTGAAGGATCGTTCCATCTTCGATTACTACAACAAGCTCATTGATGGTGACAACAAGAAGGAGTGGCAGGACTGGAACGCCTTCAACGTGAATGTCGTCCAGAGCTTGTTTAATAACAGGCTCACCATTCAGGCGGTCTATGCCCATGAGGACTATAAGCGGGGGCAGGAAGGTCTGTTGAGCAATCTCACGCCGACCATCATGCTCGATCTCGATCAATATCTTCTGGACTACCCGACATGGCTGACAGGCGGCACACCCAATCCCAATCTCGGCCGGCCCGTGTTGTTTGGTCCGTATGGCGACGGCAAACGCCAAACGACCGAGCGCGACAACTACCAGCTCACGGCTGCTTACAATCTGGATTTCGCTGATATGCTTAAGAGTCAGCGGCTGATCTCCGCGCTGGGCCGTCATGAGTTTACCGGACTGCTCAGTCGCTCCACCGCGACGGACAGCAATCTGGGCTATAAGCTGTTCGGAATGGATCACATCTACGCGGCGCTGTTCGAAAAGGCCGCCAAACTTTCAGATAACGGCGCAAATTGGCTCGCGTACCTCGGGCCCACGATGCTCGGCAAGAATGCTTCCATTACCAACCTCAGCGCCCTGCCGACAAACATTAACCCGACCAGCTACCTGATGCGGGTTTACGACAAGACTTGGACGGCCGGCACCTCGGTCAATCCCGCGGATCCGTGGACATATACCGGTCCCACTGGGACCACGGTGACCAGCACGCAGGCGGACAACCCCGCCAACTACCGCGGCTACACCCGGGTTCCCGCTTCGGTGCTCTCATCGGCCACGGCCATGGATGATCTGCGCACCAGCAGCAACATGCGGGAGCAACGCATCGACTCCAAAGCCATCATGTATCAGGGGCACCTCTTCGAGGACACCGTCATTCCTTCTTTTGGCGTTCGCCAGGACAAGACGGTGCAACGCGGCAATACGGCCTTGCAGGATAGCACGACCGGTCTCTATCCGCTGATCAACGCAATCACGGATACCGGCATATCGTCGACCACGCGTTCGACCAGCTACGGCTTGGCGCTTCACCTCCCGAAAGCGATCAAGAACCGTCTTCCTGAGGGCCTCGACGTCTCCTTGTATTACTTCCACGGCGCCAACGAGACTCCGAAAGTCCGCTATGCGGTCGACGGCACCCAGCTCCCCAATGAGTCGGGCAAGACGAACGACTATTCGGTTCAGATCGACTATAAAAATCGCCTGACCGTGCGTCTGACGAAGTTCTCCACTGAGAACACCCATGCGCAGGCCTCTTACGGCAGCCCGCTCGGAGCCAACGGCTGGTTCATCGGCGCGGCGCCCACCTGGTCGCTCACGATGGCTGCGGCTGCCATGCAGGCTTTCACGTATACGGATGATCAGTTGCCTCAGGGTATTAAAGACAACAACTGGATCTATAATTGGGCCCGGGATCCGGCCCGTGCCGCACTCATGCCGCAAATCGGCGAAGCGTTTAAGAAAGACTTCACCACGCTGTTCCCGCAGGAATTCTGGGATCGGTATGGCAGCAACGTTGACGTCGCGGCGATCAAGCGGGGTGACTGGCTGCACGTGCTGAAGGATACGAACGTGACGCTGCCTTGGACGATCGTCGGCATGGGTGCCGACATCCACGGCGTGACTGAAATCATCGATCAAGACGTCGAGTCTAAGGGCTATGAGCTCGAGGTTACCGCCCGGCCCTTGAAGAACTGGGATATTACATTCAATGCATCCAAGGTTAACGCGACGCAGGTCGCCTTGGGTGGGGCTGTCACCAAGCTGATGGAAGGCATGAAACACCTTTACGTCGACACGGCCTTCGGCAAGACCGCGATGTGGGGCGGCTATACCGACCAGGGCGCCTGGACGCAGCAATTCACGCAGAACCTGTGGGGCCCGTATAATGTTCAGAAATCCCTCACTGGTTCCGATCAACCTGAACTCCGGAAGTGGCGTTTCAATGGCATCACCAACTACAAGTTCGATCGCGGCTTTGCGAAAGGTCTCAATGTCGGTGGCGCCTTCCGCTGGGAAGACCGGCCAACCCTCGGCTATGGCATCCACCTGGCCGAAATCTCGCCGGGCCAGAAGTTGTGGCTCTCGGATGTCAACCAGCCGCTCTATGGCAAAGCCGACAAGCACTTCGACTTCTGGATCGGCTATGATCGCAAGCTCACCAGTTCGATCGACTGGCACGTGCAGCTCAATGTGCGGAATGTGGGCGAGAAGATCTCTCTCGTTCCAATCTCAAAGCAGCCGAACGGCGACGTGGCCCAGTCCCGTATCCAGGAAGGCCAGACGTTCGAGCTGAGCACGAAGTTCACGTTCTAAGCCGTAACGATTCAATGCATGGGCCCACGAAACACACGAAAAAGCACGAAATGTATACGTTGGTTGGAAGAACAAAACGAAATCTCCTCACTGCACAGCGACTTCTTGTCGCAAATCTAGGTGAAGCGTTTTTCGATCAGCTTTCGCGTGTTTCGCGGGCAATCCTTCTGCGTGGTTTTGGCTTAGTCGGGCCACATCACATGTAGGTTCTGTTTCCATCGAGGAAGGCATGATGTGGCTGTTGAATAACAGCCCATCGTTCCCACCTCCTTGTTCTTGAATTGGGACTCCTCTCCTTGGTCGGAAGGGGAGTCCTTTAGGGGTTAAGAGTGGCGCCAGCAGATATGCTGGCGCCACTTTTGTCAGCTCTCCGTGAAATCTGTCTTTGTCAGGAAAGGTATGGATCTTCCGGGCTAGGCATTCTGCGATATTCCTCAAAAAATCTCGAACGAAGTTGAAATCCTTCATTCACAAATTTCCGGATATTTCGGTTCCCGCCAAAATACGCGAGCTACGCGTTTCGTCCGCGCAGACCAGCGGTCTTTCGGGGAGAGCGAAAGCTTGCGGAAACCCGGAGGCGAGCGACGATTAGCGGGAGATTGTTCGCACTGCGCCGGTGTTTGCCCGCCCATTTAAATTTATGTCCACCCAATCGAATTTCTTTTCCCTGATCGCAGCAGTGATGCTGTCGACGAGCGCGATGGCGGTTCAAGCCGCTGCTCCGGCGATGCCTGCGACGACGGTGCCATCCGAGCGGATTATCGCCGCAGATGTTGGCAAAGTGTCCGGCCCAACGAATCGGATGGCAGAGTTCTGTGTCGGCGCTGGTCGCGCGAATGAAGGGTTGCGGGCCGACTGGCAGCGGCAACTCCGGCGCGCGCACGACGAATGCGGCTTTCGCTACATTCGGTTTCATGGATTGTTCTGTGACGACATGGGCGTCTATTTCGAGGACAAGGGGCGTCCCGTCTATAACTGGCAGTATGTCGACGAGCTCTTCGATTTTCTCCAGGGCATCGGGATGAAGCCGTTCGTCGAGCTGGGCTTCATGCCCGGCGCTCTCGCCAGCGGCTCGCAGACGATTTTTTGGTGGCGCGGCAATGTTACACCGCCGAAGGACTACGCAAAATGGGAAGCGTTTATCGCCGCGTTCGTGCAGCACTGCACGGAGCGCTATGGCCGTGACGAGGTGCGCTCGTGGTATTTTGAAGTATGGAATGAGCCCAACCTCGACGGCTTCTGGATGGGGAATCCAGAGAAGAAGCCATTTGAGCAATGGGCTCCTGCCGCGCGGGCCGAATATTTCAAGCTCTACGCCACGACCGCGCGCGCGGTGAAATCCGTCGACGCGGCCTATCGGGTCGGCGGTCCAGCGACAGCAGGGGAGGGCTGGATCGATGAGACGCTCGCCTTTTGTGCCGAACAGAAAGTGCCACTCGATTTTGTCAGCACCCACAGTTACGCCACGATGAGCGGCTACCTCGACGAATTTGGCCAGATGGGCACGGTGTTCTCACCCGACCGGAATGCGATCACGAGTGGCGTGAAGCAGGTGCGTTCGAAGATCGACCACTCGCAATTTTCGAAAGCCGAGCTGCACTACACCGAGTGGAGCGCTTCCTACACGCCGGCCGATCCGATCCACGACAGTTATCACAGCGCCGCCTTCATTCTCGACAAAATGCACAACGTCGACCGCGCCGCCGACTCGATGTCGTATTGGACTTTCACCGATATCTTCGAGGAACCCGGCCCGCGCACGACGCCATTTCACGGTGGATTTGGTATGTTCAATTATCAGGATTTGCCGAAACCGTCGTACTTCGCCTATAAATTCCTGCATCAGCTTGGTGAAACCCAGCTCGCCTGCGCCGATCCTGCGGCCTTCGTGTGCCATGATAAATCCGGCGGCGTGCAGGCGTTGTTCTGGGATTTCACAATCACTCATCCGGGCTCCAAAATTAACAATCAGGAATTCTACAAGGCCGATCAGCCTGCGAAAGCGACGCAGGCGGCCCAAATCAAACTCACCGGTCTGACAAAGGGCTCATATCGTCTGGTCGCGACCAAAGTGGGTTATCGGTCCAACGACGTTCAGTCGGCCTGGCGCGACCTCGGATCGCCCGGGCAGCTCACCCGCGCTCAGGTGGAAACTCTTCGCCAGGCCTCTGCGGGCGCTCCCGTTTTCGAGGAGAATGTCACCGTTGCGGCCGATGGTGCATTCGCCCACACGTTCCCGATGCGCGAGAACGACGTGTGGTTGATCGAACTGCGAGCGCTCTGATCGGGGCAGTTAGAGTGGAGGTTGTTCCGGAGAATGAACTTCAACCTGGTTTGATGTAGGAGCGGCTTTATGCCGCGATTCGTGCCCGTTGCCACGTTCGCATCGCGGCATAAAGCCGCTCCTACAAAAACACAGGTGAAACGCAGCGGTCGCGGAGCGCGCAGAGGAAGAGGAGAAGAATTGAATCCAGTCGGCTTCACTCGCGAAGCGAACGCAGTGATTGTGGGTTAGATTTCAAATCTCTGCTCTATTGCAGAAAGGTACCGTATGATGATTACATAGCCACGGTTCAATTACGGTCTCGGCGGTGTCCCGTATTTCATTGCGCCAGCTGCATGCGTGATACGGTCGGCAATGTCGCCGGAAGATCGAGTCTCCACTGTCATACCTTTTGGTGACAGGCGCTCCGCGTGTTTTTCTGTTAGTATGGAGGTCCGCTTGAGCCCACAGGGGCTTTTAGAAACCCACTAGCAACCCCGCTAAAACTGGCGCGATCATTCGTGCCATCCCTGCTATGAATCGTCTTCACACCGTCTTCTCGCGATTAATGTTCGCGATTTTTGTCCTGCTCTCCACCGCGGCCGTTCTTAAAGCCACAACGCCGATGCAGTCCTACGTTGAGGCAATGCAGCCTGGCTGGAATCTCGGCAATACGCTCGACGCGGTACCCAACGAAACCGCCTGGGGCAATCCGCTCGTCACCCAGGAGTTCATCCAGCAGCTCAAGGCTCAAGGCTTTAAAAGTATCCGCATTCCGGTGACTTGGGACACGGGTACCCCAGGTGCCCACATCGGACCTGCCCCGACCTATACCGTCGATCCCGTCTGGATGGCTCGCGTCCAGCAGGTCGTCGATTGGTCGCTCGATGCCGGACTCTACGTGATGCTCAATATGCACCACGATTCCGCTTGGTACAGGAGGGGGATACTGGCCGACCACGACGAAATACTCGCCCGCTATTCGGCGGTGTGGTCGCAGATTGCGCCCCGCTTCCGCGATCACTCCAACAAGCTCATGTTCGAGAGTATGAACGAGCCGGAGTTCGACGGCGTCGATGACGAGACGAAAATGTCCATGCTCCACGAGCTGAACACTACCTTCTTTAACCTCGTGCGCAGCACCGGCGGCGGTAACGCCACTCGCCCACTCGTGCTCCCCACCGTCGTAACGAATGCCAGCCAGCACTACCTCGATTCGCTCAAGGCCACCATGGTCGGGCTGAACGATCCGAACCTGATCGCGACGATTCACTTCTACGGCTTCTGGTTTTTCAGCGTGAATATCGCAGGCGGAATCAGCGTCGACGACAACGTGCTCAACGACATCAACACCACGCTCAACGGCGCGTACAATACGTTTGTGGCAGATGGCATTCCGGTAGTCGTCGGCGAATTGGGTCTGCTGTCGTTCGATGGCACCAGCAAAGCCATCGAGCGCGGCGAGCTGCTGAAGTTCTTCGAGATCTTCACGGGCACCGCCCAGTCCAAGGGCATCACGTGGCAGCTATGGGACGCGGGTGGCGTCCTCTTCAACCGCAGCAACGCCCAATTGCGCGACCCCGAACTGTATAGTTATCTGATGCGCAGCGTGACGGGACGCTCGTCCACGGCGCAGAGTGACCTGATCTTCGTCGAAGACGGCACGCCGCTGAGCGACGTCGTCATGCCGCTCAATCTGAATGGCAACAGCTTCGTCTCGCTCACCAATGGTGCTACTCCACTCACCCAGGGCGTGGACTACACGTTTGACGGCAGCGCACTCACCATCAAGGCCGCCGCACTCGCTGGCTACGCCACGGGCGCGCTCGGTGAGAAGACCGTGTTGACGGCCAACTTCAGCGGCGGTCCGGGCTGGAAGCTTCACGTCCGCCACAGTGCCGTTCCGGTGCTGGCCGCGGCGACCGGCAGCAAGGGCGGCGGTCTTGTGATCCCAGCTGCGTTCAACGGTGACCTCGTTGCCACGATGGAGGCAAAATATGTGGCTGGCGGCAACGCCGGACCGAACGACTGGACCTCGTACAAGGAATACACCGAAACCTACCTGCCGGACTACACGAACAACACCATCCTGATCAAAAAGAAATTTTTTGACTCGACGACCAACAACCCGATCGACCTTACGTTCCATTTCTGGAGCGGACGGATCGAGCACTACCGGCTCACGTTCCAAGCGGGCGGTGGCGTAGGCGGCGACGTTCAGGAGTGGGTGGTCTATGACGAGGGTCTGGCTGGTTGGAATAACTGGGGAAGCTGGGCTACCAACGATCCGGAGAACACGACGGTCGTACACTCCGGTACGAAGGCCATCTCCGTCGATGCTGGCGCTTATGGTGGACTCGTTCTGCAGCACAATCCCTGGGAGACCCCGGTCGACACATCGGCTTATCACACACTGGTGTTCTGGATCCACGGCGGATCCGTGGGTGGACAGAATATCGGCGTCCAACTCGTGCGCGGCGATGACTGGAGCTCACCAGGGGTCGGGATTGCTGCACCGATCGCGAACACGTGGACGAAAGTTGAAATCCCTCTGGCCAGTCTCGGCGTCGAGGGCAGCGCTAATATCACGCGCGTCATGTTCCAAAACTGGACGGACCAAAACGCCCCGACGTATTACATTGACGATATCAAGCTCACCACTGCCTACGCTTCGACATTGGTGTTCGTCAACGGCGCGCCGGCTCCGGTCATCACGAGTGCGATCAGTGCAGGCGGCGTGTACAACTCGCCGTTCAACTACGCCACGACGGCGATCAATAATCCCGTCTCGTTCAGCGCGACTGATTTGCCGCCTGGGCTCGCAGTCGATGCGAATACCGGAGTGATTTCCGGCACGCCGACCGCAGCCGGCTCGTATCTGGTGACGCTCGTGGCGACCAATGCAGCAGGTGCCGACACGCAGATTCTCAAGATCACGATCGCGCCCGCTCCCCTCACGTTCACGTTGGTCGGCGGTTCATTCAGCGTGCCGTTCATGGCCGCTTACGATGGCGGTACGCAGCCGGTCACGATCACGACTAATCCACCTGGAATTCCCGTGACGATCACCTACAACGGCAGCACCACACCTCCGACACTGCCCGGCACGTACCACGTGGTTGTCACGTCCAATGACCCCAACTACATCGGTTCCGCTGAAGGCACCTTGGTGATCACCATCACCGCACTGGTCCGTCACGCACCGGTCCTCAATGGTGACTTGGACGGATCGCTTCAGCTGCTCACCGGGGAATCCTTCACGGTTAACAGCAGTGGTTTGGTTTCCGACAATCTGCTGGTTCCCGGCACACCCAAGGTGCAGTTGAATGGCTCGCCAATGTACGGCGGCACCATCGATGCCACTGGTGCGACCTCGCCAACAAATTATACGATCACGCTTAACAGTGGCGCAGTAGTGAGCCACGTCGTGCGGCATGTCGATGCACTCGCGATGCCAGTCGTTACAGCCCCGGCGAAACCGACCGGAACGCGTGACGTGACGTTGAACAGCGCCGGCCAGAACGCCGGCAGCTTCACGACCATTCGCAACCTGACGCTCAACAGCAATGCTGGCTCCGTGACCGTTCCGGCAGGAGTGTATGGAAGCTTCACCATCAACGGCAGCTCCAGCGTGGTGCTCGGAGTGGCGGGCGCGACCGAGCCGGCCGTTTATCAACTCCAGGGTCTCACCATCAGTAGCAACGCCTCGGTGAAAATTGTCGGCCCGGTGAAATTGAAACTCGCGAATGGAATTACCATCGACGGCACGGTCGGTGCGGCGGCGCATCCGAAGTGGCTGGCATTGGACATCGCCACCGGCGGCCTCACCGCGAACGGCAACGCCAAAGTACATGCCGTCGTCACCGCGCCGAGCGGTTCGGTGACCGTTAATGGAAAATTGTACGGACGCATCAGCGCCGATCGCCTCACGATCAACGGCAGCGGCGCGGTGGAGGATCCCGATCTATAATTAGTCCTTCCCGGCGCATCCCGTCAGTTAAGCAACCCACCCGGCGCACAACGCCGGGTGGGTTTTGTTTTTGTTCAATGCTGTGATTGACGGGCGCGGGTGAATTCCGCGAGCAACCTGAAAATCGAGACTGAAATGCGGAGAACGGAGGGAAGAAACCTATATATTTCGCTCCGGGGTTTTCAACCGGCAGCTGGGCAATTTCCTTGGACCACCAACCTCGAGGGCAAACGGGTGATCACCAAAACGGATTTTGTCTCGCGAAGGATGCAAAGGATACGAAGGAATAAAGATCCTCGGTGCAAGCCCCGAGGCATTTGAACAAACTAATCCCAACACGAGGTGGCAGGAATTTTTTCCGAATGTAGGAGCTTGCTTGCAAGCGATTCGGGACGTCCGCTGTCGGTCCACGCGCTGAATCGCTTGCAAGCAAGCTCCTACACCCAACCAAGCTGGAGCCCATCGACAGGCTCAGGGTCTGCGACGAGCTCAGGGGTATTAGACCCACAGAGAATAAAACTATGGCCGAATTATCCCGCTGTAGCTGGGGGCGTTGACCCCGGCCGGGACACAACGCAGACTCCGGGGTCAGCCCCCCCGGCTACAATTTTATTAGAAGCGCTCTAACGAATTAACCTAAAAAACGCAGTTGAAACACGGAGGTCGCGGAGTGCGCAGGGCAGGAAATGAAGAATCGGGTTCACTCGGCGATTCACCTGCGAGGTGAACGTCGTGCAATCGTATGTCGGGTTTCAGATCTCTGTTTTTGCGCTTCCTGAGCTTTTTGTGGCCAAACTATCTGCGGAATTTAAAATTAACCGACTATCGCGCCGGGCTAAAACGTCAGCGAATCCGGCACGCGCGGCGTGTCCGGCCTGCGCGTGGTGATGATCGTCAACGGCGCAGACCGGCCGCCCCGTTTTGGTCACCGGTTTTTCTTCGCAGCCAGATCCGCGTAGATTGCGACAGCCTGGCCGCGGGAGTTAACCTGGAGTTTTTCGTAGATCCGCCGGGTGTAAGTGCTGACGGTCGCCATTCCCACGTGCATCGCATCAGCGATGTGTTTGTAGGTGTGACCTTGGGCGAGTAACTCCAGTACCTCATTCTCCCGCTTGGAAAGCTCTTCGATGGCTTCGGCCTTGGCGGCCTTTCGCTGGAAAGATTGCACCACCTTGCGCGCGATACTGCTGCTCATGGGGGATCCGCCGGCGTTAACTTCCTGCAGAGCGGCGATCAATGCCTCCCGTGGAGTCCGCTTCGACAGGTAACCGGTTGCGCCGGCCGACAGGGCTTCGAAAATATGATTCGAGTCTTCATAAATCGTGAGCATGACAAACTGGGTGTTGGTTAGCCCCAGCTTTACCTGCCGGACGAGACCGATCCCACTGAGGCCGGGTAGATTGATGTCCGTCAAAACGATTTTCGGCTTTTGCTTCATGATCGCCGGGAGAGCGCTTTCGGCGTCAGGGTATTGGCCGAGCAAGGTAAAGCCCGGTGTTTCCTGAATCCACTCTGCAAGTAGAGGGCGGACGGATACGTCGTCCTCGACAATAATTGTGGTGATGGGGGACGATGCGGAGGGCAAAGCTCCTGGAGATTCGTTTTTCATAAAATGGACCGCGCGGGATTTCTCATGCGGATTGGTGCTGGATTGGAGGAAAGGAGGTTAAATGAGGGGAGGGGATGACCGGGCTTTCTCCGTGGCTACCGCGACGATAAAAGCGATACGCGTGCCATCGCTGGCCGAAGTTTCGATCTCGCAGCGTCCGCCGATGGCAGCAAGACGCCGCTCGAGATTGGGCAGCCCGTGACCGCCGTTGATCCTTCCACCATCGGCCGATGACTGATGCTGCGGATCGATGCCCCGCCCGTTGTCTTTGACGGCCAGCACGAAGGCGGAGGGCTGGAGCGACAGGGAAATGTGCACCTCGGTGGCCGCGGCGTGTTTGATCGTGTTGTTGAGCGTCTCTTTGAATGCGAGAAAGAGGTTGTGGCGCGTTTCTGCTCCGAGGGGCCAGGAGGGAAGTTCGATCGGAAAATCCAGAAAGCAACGGATGTTCGCCGCTTCGAGGAAATCCTGGGCGTACTTGCCCATGTAGGAGACGAGGCTGTCGAGCGTGTCGTGCTGCGGATCAACCGCCCAAACAATCTCGTCGAGCGCACGGATGCCGTCGTGCGCCACCGTGTAGATTCCGGAGAGCACCTTGGCGGCTTGGTGGGGCTCACGGATTTTTTCCCGCGCGGGTTGGCTGAGAATTGCGATGCGCGTGAGGTTGCCGCCCAGGTCGTCGTGAATATCGCGCGCGATGCGGGCGCGCTCGCGCTCGATGGCGTGCAGACGCTCCAGCTCTTCCAGACGCCGCAGCATCTTGCGCCGCGTCAGAAAGCGAACCAGCCATGCGACCGCGGAGAGTGCCGCGAAAGCGCAGGAACCCAGAAACCACCACGTTTGCCAGAAGAAGGGCGCGACCGTGAACGCGAGTGTCGCGCCCTCGTCGTTCCACATGCCGTCGTCGTTGCAGCCGATTACGCGGAAACGATAAGAGCCGGCCGGCAGGTGACTGTAGTAGGCTGTGCGGCGGTCGCCGGCGGGAACCCAGTCTTTGTCTATTCCCTCCAACTTGTACCGGAACAGCACCCGGCTTGGAGCCACGAAACTCAGTCCTGCGTAGTGGATTTCCAAACGCTCGTGATCGGGTTTCAGGGCTCCGGCCACCGCGCTACCGGAAAAAGCGACGCTGGCCGCATCGACGGTAAATGAATCGATGACAATTGGAGGCGGCGCGGGATTGGACGGGATCCGCGAAGGATCGACGGTGATGAGGCCTTTGCTACTGGTGAACCACAGCCGGCCGTCGCTCGTTTTGCATCCGGCACCTTGCCGCCCTCCCGTAAACTCGAGGGTGGGTAAACCGTAGCTTCGGTCGTAAATCCGACCGGGGATCCAGCCATTCAAGCCGTCCGCACACCGATTCAATTCCGCTTTGGCGATCTGCATAATCCCGTGCCGGGTGCTCAACCAGACATAACCGAGGCCATCGTCTAAAATGTGGCAGATCGCGTTGTCGACGATCCCTTGTCCGGTGCCGATCTTTGCGAATTTTCCGTTTTTGAAACGGTTCAAACCGCCATCCGCGGTGCCGACCCAAAGTGCCCCTGAGTCGCGGTCAACCAGCAAACATTGTACCGCATCGCTGGACAGACCGTCTTTGCGGCGGAAGATCGAAACCTTTTCACCGATGATGCGGCCCAAGCCGCCCTGGGCCATTCCGAACCAAATGACGCCCTGTTCGTCACGAACGACCGTGCATACGTCGGCGCTCGACCCCGGCTCACTCCTGTACAGCCACGTGGATTCATTGTCCGTCAGTCGCATTAATCCGTCGCGATTGCCCACGAGAACTTCGCCGCTGGTTGAGCTGGTTTCCAACGCGAGCACCTGCGGCGAACGTGCGTCCATCTTGGCTGGACGCACGAAACGTCCATTGGACAGGCGGGATGGCCCGCCCCACCAGTAGTAGCCGGCCCACAACTGACCCGCCGAATTCTCGTTTACCGCCCAGACGTATTGGTTTTCCAAACCTTCCGGTTCGCCGTAGTGAGTCCAGGTCTGGTTTGAAAAATGATAGATGCCGCTTCCTTCCGTGCCGATCCAAAGGGAGTTGTCCCGCCCAGGTGCGACCGAAAGAACCGACCGTCCCTGCCATTGATCGGGGGAATTCAAGACCGAGAAGGGACTCTGGTGGATCGCGGTCAGTCCTGCACTGCCCGAGCCGACCCAGAGATTGCCCTCCCGATCCTCATACAAAAACCGCACCCAGTTTTGAGGCAGACCGTTTGATTGGTCGAAATGAACCGGTGGTCGGCCGTCTTTGAAAACCAGATACACGCCGGAATAGATGGTGCCCAGGACAAATGTGCCGTCGCGGAGCTCGAGGCTGCAGGAGACGGATCCGGGCGGCGCGGGATATTTTCCCCGATCTTCCACCCACTGTCCGTCCTGCCACCGGCGGATGCCTTCACCCGCACACACGAGCCATGCACCGCCATGCGTCGACGGTGCCACACACAGCACGTAGTTTGGACCGTTGTTGGTGGTTACCGGCATCGTCGCCAACTTGCCGTTGGTCACGCGTGCCAGTTGTCCATTTTCAGAAAGCCAGATCTCACCGCGGGCGCTCCTGTTCCAGGACATGATGGCAGGTAACTCGGGCGTGATCAAAGAGGGCAGGTGAGCGGGATCGGTCACTGCGTCGACCGCCCCGTTTGCGCGCATGGCCCACAGTCGGCCCGTTTCATCGCTGCCAATCGCGGTTACTTTTTCCCGGGCAGTTTGCGAACTGAGCGTGAAGCTCTCAAAGCGGTCGTTTTGGTAGCGCGTGATCACACCGGTTTCGTGTCCAATCCAGAGTGTCCCCTGGGGATCTTCAAAGAGAGATGAAATGCGCTCATCCTCGAGTGTCGGCGTATTGGCAGCATTGAAGACATGAAAGCTTTCCCCGTCGAAACGCGCCAGGCCCGCGTACGTGCCAAACCAAAGATAGCCGTCGCGCGTTTGGACGGCGGACGACAGCGTATTGGTGGGAAGTCCGTCCTCGGTGTGCCAGCTCCGGATCGAGTAGCCGCCGGCGGGCAGTTCGGCGAACAGAGCAATGGGGACGAGGAGCGTGAGCGCCAGGGTCGGAGCGGCAAACGACCGGAGTGAGAACATGGTAGACGCGACAGGATACCGACCAAAGGGGGGAGATCGGCGTAAAAAAGCATGGCCTGGCCAACGATGCCGGCAAGCGTTGAAGCGCGGTACTCCGGGTGAAGGAGGAGCGCGGGCCACGTCGGGCGGCGACGGGGATGCGTTGGTGGAAGATGGGCATGATCGTAGCGGTCAGAACGGGCAGGGGCACTCGGACGCGTCAGCGTTGACGATTATAGGAGATAACCGGTGCTGGCGCATGTCGCCAATAACAGGTACAAATTACCCGTGATTGTCGTTTAGGGGTGTTTCCGACACCACGACCGAACGCATGGATGTGAAACCGGCCTGCTGGTCAGACTTTTCCGCACCGCGCTGCGCTTCTGCGGTGCAATGATAGGTCGGATTATCCCTGCTCCGCCGCGTCGTGAGCACGACTCAACCACAGCGAACTAAGGATAATCCGCCCTGCGCCCTGCATCGCCCCAAAGGTGGGGCCCGTTGCCCCCAACGGGCCGTCAGGACGTCCGCACGGCTTTGGATCTGCGCGCACGATGACAGTTGCAGGCCGGTTCATTTTTATGAACCGGATTTTTCCTGGAAGGATTGTAGTTGATATTAAGATACAAATACCGGCGCTAAATAAACGACACTTTAAGAAACTGGATTGCCCGGGCTTGAACTGCATTCGGGTGGTGCCGGAGGCAGGCACAGGCGTGTACGCTTTTTCGGCGACATGCATTAAACGCGATCGTGTGATAATATTTCGGCGCACAGTCATCATGTCCTGTGCTCCTTCGTACCCCATATCCTGACATCTTGCTTGAGCGATACGCTCGATCGCGTCGCTTCGGCGGGATTTCTCCCTGAACGCTCAGTTCCACCGATTGGAGCCGCGCCGACTTGAGTATCTTCATCGCTCTTGCCGCGGCTTCCCGTCGATGAGCGGGCTTCGCCGGGGTTACCGTGATATAAAATATATCGCAGTCCATCGCCGCGGAAGCGGCGGGCTGTGATCAGTGCAACTCCCCAAACATGGTCATGAACACGATCACCGCTGTTGGTCGATCAGGTTTCATGTCCCTCCATCCCCAATAATAAATGAACACACGCATAATCGTCTGGATCCTGAAGATCACGTGTCTCCTCCTCGTGCCCCTGTCTGCATTCGCGCAATTGCCCACGCCCACCTACGGTTGGAATCTCGGGAATACTCTCGAGGCCCTCCCGAACGAAGGCTCCTGGGGGCCGCTGGCGACGCAGAATCTGATTAACTCGGTCGCAAACGCCGGCTTCAACACCGTGCGCATTCCCTGCGCGTGGGACACCCACGCCAATCAGTCGACGCTGCAAATCGACGCGACGTACATGGCACGCGTCAAACAAGTGGTCGACTGGTGTTACGCCAGGAATCTCCATGTGGTGATCAACTGCCACTGGGACAACGGCTGGTTGGACAACAATCTTGGCAGCGTTAATTCGACGGTGACCGCGAAGATGAACTCCTATTGGACGCAGATCGCGACCACCTTCCAGAATTACGACAGCAGGCTGCTCTTTGCCGGCGCAAACGAACCGCCCGTCAAGACAGCTTCAGAGTGGACGGTGCTGCAGAATTACTATCAGACGTTTATCAATGCCGTACGCGCCAGGGGTGGGAACAACAGTTCCCGCTGGCTGGTGCTTTCCGGGCCGAGTACCGATATCGACCTGACCGATTCGTTGATGAACACCCTGCCGGGCGACTCCACCTCCGGCCGTCTGATTGTCGAAGTTCACTATTATTCGCCGTATCAATTCACGTTGATGGCAGCTGATGAATCATGGGGAAACATGTTCTACTTCTGGGGCAATGGTTACCATTCGACCACGAATACCTCCCGCAATGCCACCTGGGGTGAGGAAGATTATATGGATGCCGAATTCAATAAGATGCAGAGCAAATTCACCAGCAGGGGCATCCCTGTCATCATCGGCGAATTCGGTTCGTATCGGCGCGGTGGTCTCACCGGTGCGGACGGCAACTTGAACTACGCTTCGACGACATATTTCAACAAGACGGTCGTGGACAAGGCCAACAGTCGCGGAATGAAGCCCATCTATTGGAACATCGCGGGAGGCATTTTCGATTGGACCACTGGCGCCGTGACGGACCAGAGCACGATCACTGCGCTGACGGGCGGCACCGCGCTGCCACCCCCGGGTGGCGGTGCGGGCATTATCGCCAACGGCACGTACAAGATTGTAGCCCGCCACAGCGGCAAAGCCCTGGATGTTGCCGGCTGGGGGGCAGCCAACGGCACCAACGTGGACCAGTGGACCTACGGCGGGGGCAATAACCAGCGATGGACGCTGACGCACCTGGGCGGTAATCAGTACAGCATCGTCGGCGTTCACAGCGGCAAGGCGCTCGAAGTGGCTGGCTCGGGCACGAGCAACGGAACGAATGTCCAAATCTGGACCAACAACAGCACGGCGAATCAGAAATGGACCATCTCAACCACGAGTGGTGGTTACTACCGGCTGACTCCGACGAACGCGACGAGCATGTCCCTCGACGTGAATGGCGTCTCGTCTGCCGATGGAGCCAACGTCCAAATCTGGACGTATGGTGGTGGAAATAACCAGCAGTGGGCCTTCCAGACGCCATGATCTGATCGGGTAAAACTTCGCGCCCCTCGATTACGAGGCGGCGCGGAAGCCCGGCGTTGTATAAACCGAAAAAGCGATTGCGAAACCCGAGCAGGGCGAATCGATCAGAAGAACATCTGTTTTTCCGACCCTGCGTCAGAGAAAAGCGACTTCCTTGGGGTTAATCCAGATAGAGTCAGCTCAACAGAGCGAACAATTCACACCTCAGACGTAACGATGCTGTTGGGTGGGCGTCGGTTTCCATACCGACGCTTCGGCGCGCTCGGAAGTCTTCTGTCGCCGGTGTGGAAACCGACGACCACCGTTCGGTCGCGATCCCGACAGGGCGAATTTGCAGTTCAACTGAATGATTACGGCTCAGTGTTTGATTTGTTCGGGTTAAAAATCAGGAAAAGGACAACGTCTTGTCCGGACACAGCGGTTTCATTCGTTGAGGTTGTGGATCGACAATCCATCCACATGAACAAACAGATATTCCTCAATGTCCCGGTCGCCGATTTGCCCAAGTCGAAGACCTTTTTTCAAGCCCTCGGCTATTCGCTCAATCCGCAGTTCTCTGGCGACGGCGCCGCCTGTGTCGTCATCAGTGACACGATTTCCGTCATGCTGGCGACGCATGACAAATTCCGTCAGTTCACACCCAGGGCCATTTGCGATACGACCCAGGTGGTGGAGATGTTGATTTCCCTGAGTTGCGAGAGTCGCCAGGAGGTCGACGACCTCGTGGCGAAGGCCATCGCCGCGGGCGGCACGACGTACGACAAGTCCGAGGACTTTGGCTTCATGTATACGCACAGCTTCGTCGACCCCGACGGCCACGGCTGGGGACTCCTGCACCTGAGCGCGCCGCCGCCGAATCCCTGATTTTTTAACCGCTAGAGCATTTCAAATAAAACTATAGCCACAAATTAGGGTTCGTGGTAAGATGTGGGCATGAAGAAGACGCTGTCAGTGGATCTGCGGGAGAGGATCGTGGCGGCCTACGACGCGAAGGAAGGCACGAGAGAAGAGGTGGCGAAACGCTTTAAGGTATCGGTGGGCATGGTGAAGAAGCTCCTGGTCCAGAGGGCGAGAACCGGGGACCTCAGGCCGCGACATCGGTTTTCGGGGCGGAAAGCGCGCCTGATGCCGGACCATGGTGCGAAGCTAAAGCGACTGATCGCCCAGGAACCGGACCTCACGC
>Ga0307508_10001366_pt1 | contig 27492 bp, 27 predicted proteins | sample 9_EM_MG_FD_203089 | JGI IMG/M metagenome (GOLD analysis project Ga0307508, IMG submission 203089) | Populus trichocarpa ectomycorrhiza microbial communities from riparian zone in the Pacific Northwest, United States - 9_EM | ecosystem: Host-associated > Plants > Roots > Unclassified | place...
CCCAAGGGCGCGCCCGACCCGCAGTTCTCGCTGGCCCCGGTCGCCCGGCGGCTCGGTGAACTCCTCGGCAAGCAGGTCGCGTTCGCGACCGACACCGTGGACGACAGCGCCCGGGACACCGTCGCGGGGCTCGCCGCGGGCGAGGTCGCGCTGCTGGAGAACCTGCGCTTCAACGCCGGTGAGACGGCCAAGGACGACGCCCAGCGCGGCGCGTTCGCCGACCGGCTCGCCGCCCTCGCCGACCTCTACGTGGGCGACGGCTTCGGCGCGGTGCACCGCAAGCACGCCTCTGTGTTCGACCTTCCGGCGCGGCTGCCGCACGCCGCGGGCGGTCTGATCGCCACCGAGGTCGACGTCCTCAAGAAGCTCACCGAGGACGTCCAGCGGCCGTACGCGGTGGTCCTCGGCGGCGCCAAGGTCTCCGACAAGCTCGGCGTCATCGACCATCTGCTGGAGAAGGCCGACCGCATCCTGATCGGTGGCGGCATGGCGTACACCTTCCTCAAGGCCCAGGGCCACGAGGTCGGCAAGTCGCTGCTCCAGGAGGACCAGGTCCCGGTCGTCCAGGGCTATCTGCGGCGGGCGGCGGAGCGCGGCGTGGAGTTCGTGCTGCCCGTCGACGTCCTCGCGGCGGACGGGTTCCCGGACCTCAGGACCAAGGCCCCGGCGCATCCGCAGGTCGTCCCCGCGGACGCCATTCCGGCCGACCTGGAGGGTCTGGACATCGGTCCGGACACCCGCAAGCTGTACGCCTCGAAGCTCGCCGACACGGCCACCGTCTTCTGGAACGGCCCGATGGGCGTCTTCGAGCACCCCGACTACGCCGACGGCACCAAGGCCGTGGCCCAGGCACTTCTCGACAGCCCCGCCTTCACGGTGGTCGGCGGCGGCGACTCCGCCGCGGCCGTCCGCATCCTGGGCTTCGACGAAACCGCTTTCGGCCATATCTCGACCGGCGGCGGTGCAAGCCTCGAATACCTCGAGGGCAAGACGCTCCCCGGCCTCGCCGCACTGGAGGACTGAACACCGTGAGTGACCGCACCCCGCTGATGGCGGGCAACTGGAAGATGAACCTCAACCACCTCGAGGCCATCGCCCACACCCAGAAGCTCGCCTTCGCGCTCGCCGACAAGGACTACGAGGCCGTCGAGGTCGCGGTTCTGCCGCCCTTCACCGATCTGCGGTCCGTGCAGACCCTGGTCGACGGCGACAAGCTGAAGATCAAGTACGGCGCCCAGGACATCTCCGCGCACGACTCCGGCGCGTACACCGGCGAGATCTCCGGTCCGATGCTCTCCAAGCTGAAGTGCACCTACGTGACCATCGGCCACTCGGAGCGCCGCCAGTACCACGCCGAGACCGACGAGATCTGCAACGGCAAGGTGAAGGCCGCCTTCCGGAACGACCTCACCCCCATCCTGTGCGTGGGCGAGGGCCTGGACGTCCGCAAGGCGGGCAACCAGGTCGCCCACACCCTCGCGCAGCTGGACGGCGCCCTCAAGGACGTCCCGGCCGAGCAGGCCGAGACGATCGTGATCGCGTACGAGCCGGTCTGGGCGATCGGCACCGGCGAGGTCGCCACCCCCGAGGACGCCCAGGAGGTCTGCGGGGCCATCCGCGGCCGGCTGGCCGAGCTGTACGGCCAGGAGCTGGCCGACAAGGTCCGCATCCAGTACGGCGGCTCGGTGAAGTCCGGGAACGTCGCGGCGATCATGGCGCAGCCGGACGTGGACGGCGCCCTGATCGGCGGCGCCGCGCTGGACGCCGACGAATTCGTCAAGATCGTTCGTTTCCGCGACCAGTGAGTAGGCCCTGAGTCGGGCCTCGTCGTACTCTGTCGGGGGTCGTGGTGGCGCATTTCGTGCCTCCCCGGCCCCCGTCTCCCGTAACAAACCGTCCGTAACGAGCCCGAGAGAGTTGGTCCAGCCGTGATCATGGGGTTTTCGATCGCCCTCATCATCTTGAGCCTTTTGTTGATGATGCTGGTGCTCATGCACAAGGGGAAGGGCGGGGGTCTGTCCGACATGTTCGGTGGCGGAATGCAGTCCTCCGTCGGTGGCTCTTCGGTCGCTGAGCGCAACCTGGACCGCATCACCATCGTGGTCGCGCTGCTGTGGTTCGTCATCATCGTCGTGCTCGGATTGCTGATGAAGCTCGACTGACGTTCGACCGAAGCGCCATCGAGGCCCGATTCCGGCCCGATAACTGACGTACCGTCGTCAGTGCGGCCGATTCGCGGCCTATCATGGGGGTGGCGTCCTCAAGGGCGGGTGTAACTCCTCCCGATGGACGCGCGTTGGGCCTTTCGTAGTCTGGGGCGCCGGGCAGCGGGGCCGCCATTCGATGCTTCGCGGCACCATCACGCAGGGAGTTACGACCGTGGCAAGTGGCAACGCGATCCGTGGAAGTCGGGTCGGAGCGGGGCCGATGGGAGAAGCCGAGCGAGGCGAATCGGCGCCGCGCCTGCGCATCTCCTTCTGGTGCTCGAACGGGCACGAGACCGTGCCGAGCTTCGCCAGTGACGCGCAGGTTCCGGAAACGTGGGACTGCCCCCGCTGTGGCTTCCCGGCCGGCAAGGACCGGGACAACCCGCCGGACCCGCCCCGTACCGAGCCGTACAAGACCCACCTCGCCTATGTGCGGGAGCGGCGCAGCGATGCCGACGGCGAGGCGATCCTCGCCGAGGCGCTCGCCAAGCTCCGCGGCGAGATCTGAGCAGAGGCCCGGACCCCCAGCGACAGCGCGTAACGACGGCCCGGCCGCGCACCCCTGACGGGGGTGCCCGGCCGGGCCGTTGTCGTGGGCCCGTTGTCAGTGCCGCGGTCTACGGTCGTCACATGCTGATGCGCAAGGGTGGGGAACAGGCGGCGGTGCCCGCCTGGCGCGGGGGATTCGGGCGGCTGTGGGCCGCCGCGGTGATCTCCCGCTTAGGGGACGCGTTACGCGGCGCGGCGCTGCCCTTGCTGGCGGTGTCGCTGACCGATTCACCGGTGCTGGTGACGCTCGTGACGGCATGCGGCTACCTGCCCTGGCTGCTGTTCGGCCTGCTCGGCGGGGCCATCGCGGACCGGGTGGATCAACGGCGGGCGATGTGGGTGGTGGACGGGATGCGGGCCGTGCTGATGAGCGGATTCGCCGTCGCCGTCTGGCTGGGGCATGCCACGATCGGGCTGCTGCTCGCCCTCGCGTTCGCCCTCACGACCCTGCAGACCCTGTTCGACAACGCGGCCACGGCCCTGCTGCCGTCCGTGGTGGAGCGGGAGGCACTGAGCCGGGCCAACGCCCGGCTGATGACCGGGCAGGAGGTCATGGGCCGTTTCGTGGGAGCCCCGCTGGTGCCCGTGCTGCTGGGGCTCGGCGCCGCCGTGCCGTACGCGGCGGACGCCGCCACGTATCTCGTCGCCGCGCTGCTCGTCGCCACGCTCGGGGCGGCCGCCCCGGACCCCGCCCCGCGCCCGTCCGGCAGTTCGATGCGCCGCGACATCGCCGAGGGCATCGGTGTGCTGTGGCGGGACCGGCTGCTGCGGGGGCTGTGCGTCTCCACCACGCTGTGCAACATCGGTATCGGCGCGCTCATCGCCACCCTGGTGCTCCATGTGACCGGCTGGCTGAACGCCGGGGACACCGGGTTCGCGGCGGTCATCACGGCGTACGGGATCGGCAGCGTGTCCGGGGGACTGGTGGCCGCGCGGGTCGGCGAGTGGCTGGGGGAGTACCGTGCGCTGCTGCTGTGCGGAGCCGTGCAGACCGGTGCCCTGGTCGCGCTCGGCACGATACGGAGCCTGGCGGCCGCCGTCGCCGCCATGGGGGTGTTCGCCTTCGCGGGAATCATTTGGAACGTCACCGAGGTGACGATGACCCAACGGCGCAGCCCCGCCGACATGCTCGGCCGGGTCAGCTCCGCCTTCCGCACGCTGTCGATCGCGGGCGCCCCGGCCGGTGCGCTGCTCGGCGGGGTGACGGCCGCCGCTTGGGGGCTGAACATTCCCGCCCTGATGTGCGCCGTGCTCATCGCGGGCGGGGTGCTGGCACTTGTTCCCGGAATGCGGTCCGTCATCAATTAGGTTGGTGGACAACGGGGGCCAGGCACCGATGAGAAGTGGGCTGATGTCCGAGATGAACGCAGAAGGCCGCACCAGGCTCGATCAGCTGCCGGAGTGGAACGCGCTGGCCGAGCACCGTAAGGCGCTGGGCGACGCGCATCTGCGCGAGTTGTTCGCGAACGACCCGGAGCGGGCGAGCAGGTTCGCGCTCCAGGTCGGCGATCTCCATGTCGACTACTCCAAGCACCTGGTGACGGACGAGACGCTGCGGTTGCTGCGGGAGCTGGCGCGGGCGACCGGAGTGGCCGGGCTGCGGGACGCGATGTTCCGCGGGGAGAAGATCAACACCACCGAGAACCGCGCGGTGCTCCACACCGCGCTGCGCGCGCCCCGGTCGGCGGTCATCACCGTGGACGGCGAGGACGTCGTCCCCGAGGTGCACGCGGTCCTCACCAAGATGAGCGTGTTCGCCGACCGGATTCGGGCCCGGGACTGGCACGGCCACACCGGCAGGCCCATCAAGAACATCGTCAACATCGGCATCGGCGGCTCCGACCTGGGCCCGGCGATGGCGTACGAGGCGCTGCGCGCCTACACCGACCGCGAGCTGGTGTTCCGCTTCGTCTCCAATGTGGACGGGGCCGATCTCCATGAGGCGGTGCGGGACCTGGACCCGGCGGAGACGCTGTTCATCGTCGCCTCCAAGACCTTCACCACCATCGAGACCCTCACCAACGCCGTCTCCGCCCGCGAGTGGCTGCTGAGCGGGCTCGGGGCCGGTGAGGAGGCCGTCGCGAAGCATTTCGTGGCGGTGTCGACCAACGCGGAGAAGGTCGCCGAGTTCGGCATCAACACGGACAACATGTTCGAGTTCTGGGACTGGGTCGGCGGGCGGTATTCGTACGACTCGGCGATCGGCCTCGCCCTGATGGTCGCCGTCGGCCCGGACTGCTTCCGCGAGATGCTCGCCGGGTTCCATCTGGTGGACGAGCACTTCGCCACCGCCCCGCCCGAGCAGAACGTGCCGCTGCTGCTCGGCCTGCTGGGCGTCTGGTACGGCGACTTCCACGACGCCCAGGCGCACGCCGTCCTGCCCTACAGCCACTACTTGTCCAAGTTCACCGCCTACCTCCAGCAGCTGGACATGGAGTCCAACGGCAAGTCGGTGGACCGGGAGGGCAGGCCGGTCGACTGGCAGACCGGCCCGGTGGTCTGGGGCACCCCCGGCACCAACGGCCAGCACGCCTACTACCAGCTGCTCCACCAGGGCACCAAGCTGATCCCGGCCGATCTGATCGGCTTCGCCAAGCCGGTGGAGGACCTGCGGCCCGCGCTGGTCGCGCAGCACGATCTGCTGATGGCCAACCTCTTCGCGCAGGGGCAGGCGCTGGCCTTCGGCAAGACGCCGGAAGAGGTCGCAGCCGAGGGCGTGCCGCCGGAGCTGGTGCCGCACAAGACCTTCCAGGGCAACCGCCCCACCACCACCATCCTGGCCGCCGAGCTGAGCCCGTCCGTGCTCGGCCAGCTGGTCGCGCTCTATGAGCACAAGGTGTTCGTCCAGGGCGCCATCTGGAACATCGACTCCTTCGACCAGTGGGGCGTCGAGCTGGGCAAGGTGCTCGCCAAGCGGGTCGAGCCCGCGCTGACCGAGGGCGCCGAGGTGCCGGGGCTCGACGCCTCCACGGCCCGCCTCGTCGCCACGTACCGCTCGCTGCGCGGCCGCTGAGGCAGGCCCGGAACAGGCCCCGAACAGGCCTTTGAACAGCAGCGATCCCCCGTGCGCTCACAGGCGCACGGGGGATCGGCTGTTCGAAACGCTTACGGAGAGGCCGGGGGGTACAGCTCGCGCGGCAGACCGCTCGCCGCGGCCCGGTCCAGCAGCCACAGGGTGCGGCCGCGGCCGTACGCACCGGCCGCCGGGGCCTGGATCTCCCCGGCCCCCGACAGGGCGATGGTCACCGCCTTCGCCTTGTCCTCACCGGCGGCCAGCAGCCACACCTCCCGCGCCGCGCGGATCGCGGGCAGGGTCAGCGAGACCCGGGTGGGCGGCGGCTTGGGCGCACCGCGCACCGCGACCACCGTCCGCTCGGTCTCCCGGACGGCGGGCAGCTCGGGGAAGAGCGAGGCCACATGGGTGTCCGGCCCGACGCCCAGCAGCAGCACATCGAAGGTCGGCGCCGCGCCGTGGTTCTCCGGCCGTGCGGCGCGGCCCAGCTCGATGCCGTACGCCTCCGCGGCGGCCTCCACATCGCCGCCGTACGGACCGTCGGACGCGGGCATCGGGTGCACCCGCGCCGGGTCCAGCTCCACCGCGTCCAGCAGCGCCTCCCGGGCCTGGGTGACGTTGCGGTCCGGGTGGCCGTCCGGCAGGAACCGCTCGTCGCCCCACCACAGGTCCAGCCGCGACCAGTCCACCGCGTCGCGCGCGGGGGACGTGGCGAGGGCGGCCAGCAGGCCGTTGCCGTTGCGCCCGCCGGTCAGGACGACGGAGGCGGAGCCCCGGGCGGCCTGGGCGTCCACGATCTTCGTGATCAGCCGGGCCGCGGCCGCCTGGGCCATCAGCTCCTTGTCGCGGTGGACGACGACCTGCGGGGCGGTCACTTCTCTCCCTTTCCGTTGCCCTTTCCCTCGGCCTTCCCGCCCGGCTTCAGATCCGAGGGCTTCGGAGCCTGAGAAGCCGGAGGAGTCTGAGGGGCCGCAGGGGTCGCCGGAGGGGCCGGGGCCTGCGGCGGGGCGGGGGTGTTCGTCGGGGACGGAGCCGTACCCGGGTCGCGCGTCGGCAGCGGCGGCCGGGGCGGAGCCGGAGGCCCGGACCGCTCGGCGGTCGCGGTGGCGGTACCGCCACCGGCAGCCGCGGCCGAGGTCCCGGCGGGCGCCGGGTCGTGCTGGTCCGCACCGCCGCCGTTCAGCTTGCTCACGCCGAACTTCACCGAGATCGCGTACATCTCGTCCGGGTCGAGCCGGCGCAGCTCCTCGGCGATCAGCTCCGACATCTCCCGCCGCTGCAGCGCGACGTGCCGGTCCGGCTGGCCCGGCATCGCCAGCTCGGCCAGCGCACCGTCCGCCCGGTCCAGGCAGATCACGCCGTCGGCCGTCTCCAGCCGCACCGCGGTCAGCCCGGGGCCCTCGGAGATCTCCCGGTCGACCGGGACCCGCAGCCGCTCGGCGAGCCACAGCGCGAGCAGCTCGCTGCTCGGGTTGTACGCCTCGCCCTCCACGACCGCGGAGGTGATCTTCGAGTGCTTCTGGTCCAGCGCGGCCGCCAGCACACTGCGCCACGGGGTGATCCGGGTCCACGCCAGGTCGGTGTCGCCCGGGGTGTACGTCTCGGCCCGCAGGCCCAGCGTCGCGACCGGGTCCTCGGTGGCCTGGGCGTCGGTGATACGGCGCTGGGCCAGCTGCCCCAGCAGGTCGTCGGCGGGGTTCTCCGGGGCGTCCTCGGGCCACCACACCACGACCGGGGCGTCCGGCAGCAGCAGCGGCAGGACCACCGAGTAGGCGTGGTTGGCCAGTTCGCCGTGCATCCGCAGCAGGACCGTCTCACCGGTGCCGGTCTCGCCGCCGACCCGCACCTCGGCGTCCATCCGGGCCATCTTGCGGTCGCGCGGCGAGCGGCCGGGCCGCTTGATGACGACCAGGATGCGCGAGGGGTGCTCCTTGGACGCCTCGCTCGCGGCCCGCAGTGCGTCGTAGTGGTTGCCCTCGTCGGTGACGATGACGAGGGTGAGCACCATGCCCACGGCCGGGCTGCCGGTGGCCCGGCGCGCCTGGACCAGAGCGGAGTTGATCCGGCTGGACGTGGTGTCCGTGAGATCGATGTTCATGGCCGCCGCCAGCTCCGTCCGTCTCGTGCGAGCATCTCGTCCGCGGCCTTCGGCCCCCAGGTTCCGGCCGTGTACTGCTCGGGCTTCCCGTGCTTCTCCCAGTACTCCTCGATCGGGTCGAGGATCTTCCAGGACTCCTCGACCTCCTCCGTGCGCGGGAAGAGATTCGCGTCGCCCAGCAGGACGTCGAGCAGCAGCCGCTCGTACGCCTCGGGGCTGGACTCGGTGAAGGACTCGCCGTACTGGAAGTCCATCGTCACATCGCGGATCTCCATGGAGGTGCCGGGCACCTTGGAGCCGAACCGGATGGTGACGCCCTCGTCCGGCTGCACTCGGATGACCAGGGCGTTCTGCCCCAGTTCCTGGGTGTCGGTGGCGTCGAAGGGGGAGTGCGGGGCGCGCTGGAAGACGACGGCGATCTCGGTGACCCGGCGCCCCAGCCGCTTGCCGGTGCGCAGATAGAAGGGGACGCCCGCCCAGCGGCGGTTGTCGATCTCCAGCTTGACCGCGGCGTAGGTGTCGGTCTTCGAGTGGGAGTCGATGCCCTCTTCCTCCAGGTAGCCGCGCACCTCCTCGCCGCCCTGCCAGCCGTGCGCGTACTGGCCGCGCACGGTGTGCTTGCCCAGCTCGCGCGGCAGCTTGACGGCCGTGAGCACCTTCAGCTTCTCGGTGACCAGCGCCTTGGCGCCGAAGGAGGCGGGCTCCTCCATGGCGGTCAGGGCGAGCAGCTGGAGCAGGTGGTTCTGGATGACGTCCCGGGCGGCGCCGATGCCGTCGTAGTAGCCCGCGCGGCCGCCGATGCCGATGTCCTCGGCCATGGTGATCTGCACATGGTCGACGTAGGAACGGTTCCACAGCGGCTCGAACATGGTGTTGGCGAAGCGCAGCGCCAGGATGTTCTGAACCGTCTCCTTGCCCAGGTAGTGGTCGATCCGGAAGACGTCGCTGGGCCGGAAGACCTCGTGGACGACCTGGTTCAGCTCCTGGGCGCTCTTCAGGTCGTGGCCGAAGGGCTTCTCGATGACGGCGCGCCGCCAGGAGTGGTCCTGCCCGTCGGACAGCCCGTGCTTCTTGAGCTGCTGCACCACGTTGGGGAAGAACTTGGGCGGCACGGAGAGGTAGAAGGCGAAGTTGCCGCCGGTGCCGCGCGCCTTGTCCAGCTCTTCTATCGTCGCCTTCAGCTTCTTGAACGCGTCGTCGTCGGAGAACTCCCCGGGTACGAAGCGGAATCCCTCGGCGAGCTGCTGCCAGACCTCTTCGCGGAACGGGGTCCGCGCGTGTTCCTTCACCGCGTCATGGACGACCTGGGCGAAGTCCTCGTTCTCCCAGTCGCGCCGGGCGAAGCCGACGAGCGAGAAGCCCGGCGGCAGCAGGCCGCGGTTGGCCAGATCGTAGACGGCCGGCATCAGCTTCTTGCGGGACAAGTCGCCCGTGACGCCGAAGATGACCAGGCCGGACGGCCCCGCGATACGCGGGAGCCGCCGGTCCTTCGGGTCACGCAGCGGATTGCTGCTGGTGGTCAAGGTTTCACGCCTCCGACGGTGCGAGGCGGTTCAGCTCCGCCTCAGTGGACTTCAGCAGGTCGTTCCAGGCCGACTCGAACTTCTCGACGCCCTCGTCCTCCAGAAGCTGTACGACCTCGTCGTACGAGACACCGATCGAGGCCAGCGCCTCGATGTCGGCCTTGGCCTGCTCGTAGCCACCGGCCACGGTGTTGCCCTTGATCTCGCCGTGGTCGGCGACCGCTTCGAGGGTGGCTTCCGGCATGGTGTTGACGGTGGCCGGGGCGACCAGGTCGTCGACGTACATCGTGTCCTTGTAGGCCGGGTCCTTGACGCCGGTCGAGGCCCACAGCGGACGCTGCTTGTTGGCGTTTCCCCGGTCCAGGACGTCCCAGCGCTCGGAGCCGAAGACCTCCTCGTACGCCTGGAAGGCGAGCCGGGCGTTGGCCAGGGCGGCCTTGCCGCGCAGCGCCTTGGCCTCGTCGGAGCCGAGCTTGTCGATGCGCTTGTCGATCTCGGTGTCCACGCGGGACACGAAGAAGGACGCCACCGAGTGGATCTTGGAGAGGTCGAGACCGGCGGCCTTGGCCTTCTCCAGACCGGCCAGGTAGGCGTCCATGACCGCGCGGTAGCGCTCCAGGGAGAAGATCAGCGTGACGTTGACGCTGATGCCCAGGCCGATCACCTCGGTGATCGCCGGAAGTCCGGCCTTGGTGGCCGGGATCTTGATGAAGGTGTTCGGGCGGTCCACCAGCCAGGCCAGCTGCTTGGCCTCGGCGATGGTGGCGGCCGTGTTGTGGGCCAGCCGCGGGTCGACCTCGATGGAGACCCGGCCGTCCTGGCCGCCGGTCGCGTCGTGGACCGGGCGCAGGATGTCGGCCGCGTCCCGGACGTCCGCGGTGGTGATCATCCGGACGGCTTCCTCGACGGTGACCTTGCGGGCCGCGAGGTCGGTGAGCTGCTGCTCGTAACCGTCGCCGCCGGAGATCGCCTTCTGGAAGATCGACGGGTTGGTGGTGACGCCGACGACATGCTGCTGGTCGATCAGCTCGGCGAGATTGCCGGAGGTGATCCGCTTCCGGGAGAGGTCGTCGAGCCAGATCGCGACGCCTTCGTCGGCCAGCCGCTTGAGTGCGTCTGTCATGGGGTGTGTCTCCTGTTGCTCGTCGCTGTTCAAGTCGGATGCGGGCGTCACCGCCCGGCGGCGTCCAGGGACTCGCGGGCGGCGGTGACCACGGAGTCGGCGGTCAGGCCGAACTCCCGGTAGAGCACCTTGTAGTCGGCGGAGGCGCCGAAGTGCTCCAGCGAGACGATGCGGCCGGCATCTCCGACGTAGCGGTACCACGTGAGGCCGATACCGGCCTCGACGGCCACGCGTGCCTTCACGGACGGCGGCAGCACGCTGTCGCGGTACCCCTTGTCCTGCTCCTCGAACCACTCGATCGAGGGCATTGATACGACGCGGGTCGGCACCCCGGCCGCCTGCAACTGCTCACGCGCCTCGACGGCGAGCTGGACCTCGGAGCCGGTGCCGATCAGGATCACCTGCGGCTGGCCGCCCTCGGCCTCGAACAGGACGTAACCGCCCTTGGCGGCGTCCTCGTCGGCCTCGTACGTCGGCACGTTCTGCCGGGTGAGGGCGAGACCGTGCGGGGCCGGGTTGTCGCTGTGGCGGCGGGTGATCTCGCGCCAGGCGATGGCGGTCTCGTTGGCGTCGGCCGGGCGAACGATGTTCAGGCCCGGGATGGCGCGCAGCACGGACAGGTGCTCGACCGGCTGGTGGGTCGGGCCGTCCTCGCCGAGGCCGATGGAGTCGTGCGTCCACACGTAGGTGACCGGCAGCTTCATCAGCGCGGCCAGTCGCACGGCCGGGCGCATGTAGTCGGAGAAGACCAGGAACGTGCCGCCGTAGACACGGGTGTTGCCGTGCAGCGCGATGCCGTTCATGGTCGAGCCCATGGCGTGCTCGCGGATGCCGAAGTGGATCGTCCGCCCGTACGGGTCGGCCTCCGGCAGCGGGTTGTCCTTGGGGAGGAAGGACGAGGACGCGTCGATGGTGGTGTTGTTGGAGCCGGCGAGGTCGGCCGAGCCGCCCCACAGCTCCGGGAGCACCCCGCCGAGCGCCTTGAGCACCTGGCCTGACGCCTTGCGGGTGGCGACGTCCTTGCCCGCCTCGAAGACCGGCAGCGCGCTCTCCCAGCCCTCCGGCAGCTCACCGGCGGTGATGCGGTCGAACTCGGCGGCGCGGGCGGGGTTGTTGTTGCGCCACTCCTGGAGCTTCTTGTCCCAGGCGGCGTGCGCCTCACGGCCGCGGTCGACCAGACCGCGGGCGTGGTTGATGACCTCGGTGTCGACCTGGAAGTGCTGCTCGGGGTCGAAGCCCAGGACCCGCTTGGTGGCCGCGACCTCGTCGGCGCCGAGCGCGGAGCCGTGGGAGGCCTCGGTGTTCTGCGCGTTCGGCGCGGGCCAGGCGATGATCGTGCGGGCGGCGATGATCGAGGGGCGCTCGGTCTCGGCCTGCGCCGCCTTGAGCGCCGCGTACAGCTGCTCGATGTCGAAGTCGCCGCTGGCCGACTGCTCGATGCGCTGGACGTGCCAGCCATACGCCTCGTACCGCTTCAGCACGTCCTCGGACAGCGCGGTGGCGGTGTCGCCCTCGATGGAGATGTGGTTGTCGTCGTACAGGGCGACGATGTTGCCCAGCTTCTGGTGACCGGCCAGCGAGGACGCCTCGGCGGAGATGCCCTCCTCCAGGTCGCCGTCGGAGACGATCGCCCAGATGGTGTGGTCGAACGGGGAGGCGCCCTCGGGCGCCTCCGGGTCGAACAGTCCGCGCTCGTAGCGGGCGGCCATCGCCATGCCCACCGCGTTCGCGACGCCCTGGCCGAGCGGGCCGGTCGTGGTCTCCACACCGGTGGTGTGGCCGTACTCCGGGTGGCCCGGGGTGAGGCTGCCCCAGGTGCGGAAGGACTTCAGGTCCTCCAGCTCCAGGCCGTAGCCCGCCAGGTAGAGCTGGACGTAGAGAGTCAGGCTGGTGTGCCCCGGGGACAGGACGAACCGGTCGCGGCCGGCCCAGTCCGCGTCGGAGGGGTCGTGCCGCATGAGCTTCTGGAAGAGAAGGTAGGCGGCGGGCGCCAGACTCATGGCCGTGCCAGGGTGGCCGTTACCGACCTTCTGTACGGAGTCCATGGCCAGGACGCGGGCGGTGTCAACGGCCCGCTGGTCCAATTCGGTCCATGCAAGGTCTGTGGTAGTCGGCTTGGTGCTCACCCTGAGTCAGGGCTCCTCTCCACAATGTCGCTATCCGGTGACCGTGTGCACACCGGCGAGGTCGAGCCTACCCCTGTAGGAACGCTCATCTTTTCGAGTTCCACTCAACGTCCAGGGGAACGAATCTCAAGCTCGTCGCATTCCATCGGAGTTCTCTCCGAGAGCCGTGGAATACAGCGTTCCGGCTGTTGTGCGGAGTATCCGCGCAGGTCTTCGGGGGGTGCCGGAGGGGCATCAACACGAGCCGACCCCGGCGGCAGGCGGCGTATCCGCTACGTCTAGAGTGGCGTGGTACGCGCAAGTCTTTACCGGGGTTTCATCTCCGGTGCTTGCTGGTTCTTGCTTCCACCAGGGGTGTGCGTGACGGCCGTCGAATCCCGTCCTGCGGGGGTGCTCGAAACGAGCGAATCGAGTCCCGGGCAGCGGCTTCCCGGCCGCCGTCCGCTCGGGGCCCGGGTCAAGGCGTTCGTGACGCTGACCAAGCCGCGCGTCATCGAATTGCTGCTGATGACCACGGTTCCGGTCATGTTCCTGGCCGCCCAGGGCATCCCGGATCTGTGGCTGGTCCTCGCGACCTGTGTCGGCGGCTATCTGTCCGCCGGTGGCGCCGCCGCGTTCAACATGTACTACGACCGCGACATCGACGCGCTGATGGACCGCACGTCGCAGCGTCCACTGGTCACCGGCATGGTCTCGCCGCGCGAGTGCCTGGTCTTCGCCTTCGCGCTCGCCGCCGGGTCCACGGCCTGGTTCTGGGTTCTGGTCAACCCGCTGTCCTCGATGCTGGCACTCGGTGCGCTGGTCTTCTACGTCGTCGTCTACACGATGTGGCTCAAGCGGCGTACCTCGCAGAACATCGTCTGGGGCGGCATCGCGGGCTGTATGCCGGTGCTCATCGGATGGTCGTCGGTCACCAATGAGGTCTCCTGGGCCGCGGTGATCCTCTTCCTCGTCATCTTCTTCTGGACGCCGCCGCACTACTGGCCGCTGTCGATGAAGGTCAAGGAGGACTACGAGCGGGCGAGCGTGCCGATGCTGCCCGTCATCGCGGGCAACAAGGCCGTCGCCCGGCAGATCGTCCTCTACAGCTGGGCCATGGTCGGCGTCTCGCTGCTGCTGTGGCCGCTGGGGTACACCGGCTGGTTCTACCCGGTCGTGGCGACCGTGCTGGGCGCGTTCTGGCTCAAGGAGGCGCACGGGCTCCAGGCGCGCGCCCGGGCCGAGGTCACCGGCGGGAAGCTCAAGGAGATGCGGCTGTTCCACTGGTCCATCACCTATGTCTCGCTGCTGTTCGTCGCCGTCGCGGTGGACCCCTTCCTGCGCTGATCCCCTTCCTGCGGTGATCCCCCTCCTGTGGTGGCCCTTCCGGCGGTGATCCCCTTCCGGCCGTAATTACCGACGGGTAGCATCGGTGGTATGGCAGATACCACGCAGGCGTCCCCGAAGGACGAGAAGCGGGCCCGGCGACTGGCCCACCAGATCACGGCCTTCGCCAAGAGCCACGGCGGCAGCGCCGAGGGCCAGCTCGCCCACATCGGCCGCGGCACCGTCCGGGTCGCCCTGGTGGGCGCCAACGGCGAGTGGGGCACTCTCGTCGCCCCCTCCCAGGAGACGGCCCGCCGCGCCGTCGAGATCGCCGGGCTCACGCTCAGGGACGACTTCGACGGCGAGCTCGCGGCGAAGGTCCGCACGGGCCGTTACGAATGGAAGCGGATGGCCGGTATCCAACTGGGCGGACCCCGCAACACCTGAACCGCCCGAGTCCGTTCCGCCGGACCCCGACCGACCCACCGACCGGCGACACCTCGTGCGGCATCCGGGCGTTAAGCCCTGCGATGCCGGAGGGCGAGGAGGCGGCGGCGATGGACGAGGCGACGGGTTCCCCGGACACCCTGGGTCCCGCTACCGGCTCGGTGCCCCGGGACGGGCCGGGCCTCGGGCTGCCCCCGCTGGTCGATCAGCACAGCCACGGCACGGTCCACGGCGAGCTGGGTCTCGGCTCGTTCGAGACGCACCTGGCCACCGCCGCGGGATCGGGCCCGGCCCCGGTGGGGACCACGTACTTCGACAGCTGGACCGGGCTCGCCGTACGCCGCTGGTGCCCGCCGCTGCTGGGCCTGGAACCGCACTGCACACCCGTGCGCTATCTCGCCTGCCGCCGTGAGCTGGGTGCGTACCGCGCCGCCCGGCTGCTGCTGCGCGGTGCGGGCATCGGCACCTTCCTGCTGGAGTCGGGCGCCCCGAGCGCCCTCACCTCGGCCGCCGAGCTGGCGGCGGCCGCCGACGGCCGGGCCCATGAGGTCGTACGGCTCGAACCGCTGGCCGAACAGGTCGCGGACACCTCGGGGACGGTCGACGCCTTCATCGGCAACACCGCCGAGGCCCTGTACGCCGCCGCCCAGCACGCCACCGCCTTCGCGCTGGGCATCACCTTCTGCGACGAGACCCCGCCCGACCCGGGCGAGGTGCGGCGCGCGGCGGCCCGGCGGCTCTCCGTGCGCCCGGTGCCGCACCGGGCCGGGCGTACGGTGCGGCACCGGGCGCCGGACCCCGTGCTCGCCCAGCATCTGATGTGGAGCGCCGTGGCGACCGGGCTGCCGGTGCAGCTGCACTGCGGCGATCCGCGGCCGCTCATCGGCTTCCTGCGCGCCACCGCCGGGTTCGGCACCGATCTGGTGCTGCTGCCCGAGCGGCCGCACCACCGCCGCGCGGCCCAGCTCGCCGCGGTGTTCCCGCACGTCTACGCGGACGCGGGACCGTGCCCCGCGGAGACGCTGGGCGAGGCGCCGTTCGGCAAGCTGCTGTTCTCCACCGGCGCCCGAGCGCTGCCCGAGCTGTATGTGACCGCCGCCCGGCTGTTCGGCCGGGCGATGGCCCGGCTGGCGGCCGAGTGGGTCGCCGACGGCGTCTGTACGGGGGAGGAGGCCCGGCGGATCGCCGGGCTGGTCGCGGCCGGGACGGCGCGCCGGGTCTACCGGCTGGACGCGGCGGGCTCGGGTGCCGGGTCCGGGTCGGCCGGGCTCTCCGGCTGAACGGTCTCGTGGCCGCCGGTGGGGCCGGGGTCCGGGGCGGCGGCGAGCGCGGGGCGCTCGCGCTGCGCGAAGAGCACCCGCAGGACCGCGATCCACACCAGGCAGGACCCGAACATGTGGACGCCGACGATCACCTCGGGCAGGCCCGTGAAGTACTGGACGTACCCGATGAGGCCCTGGAGGAGCAGCACGGCCAGCAGGTCGCGCACCGCGCGGCGCTGGGCCGCCGGGGCCCGCACGGCGCGCAGCGTGAACCACAGGGCGACGGTGAGGCCCAGCACGATGTAGACGAAGTCCACGTGCAGCTGGGTGATCTCCTGCCAGTCCAGCGGAATCCGGTGCACCTCACGGGCGTCACCGGCGTGCGGACCGGAGCCGGTGACCACGGTGCCGAGCAGGATCAGCGTCAGGGTCGCGCCGACCAGCAGCCAGGTCAGCTGGCGCACCGGCCGGGCCACCAGGTCGCGCGGTGCGCCGTCGCCCTCGCGGGAGCGCTGCCAGACCGCCATCGCGACCGTGAGGAGCGCGGTGGCCAGGAGGAAGTGCGAGCTGACGATGTACGGGTTGAGTCCGGTGAGGACGATGACGCCGCCGATGATCGCGTTGCTCATGATCAGCCAGAACTGGGCCCAGCCCAGCCGGGTGACGGAGCGGCGCACCGGCTGCCGGGCCCGGGCGGCGATGATCAGCAGCCCGACGAACGCGCACAGCACGTACGTCAGCATGCGGTTGCCGAACTCGATGGCGCCGTGGATGCCCATGTCGGCGGTGGGCGTCAGGCTCCCGGAGGTGCACTTGGGCCAGGTGTCACAGCCCAGCCCGGACTCGGTCAGCCGGACCGCGCCGCCGGTGATGACGATGACCACGGACATCACCACGGTGGCCAGCGCGGCCCGCTCCACGAAGCGCGCGGAGGGCTGCCAGCGCCGGGCGATCAGCTCGAACGGATTCAGCGAATTCGGCACGGGGTCATCGTAGGACGGAGCTTGTGCAGCTTTTCACGAGGGTCCCCGTTACCCCGGGAAGCCCCTCACGCCGGGCCTCTGTGCCTCACTCCCAGCGGAAGAACCGCGCCGCCGCCCCGAGTCCCAGCACCGCCCACACGGCCAGGATGCCGAGGTCCCGCCAGGGCATCCCGGCGCCGTCCTGGAGGACGTCCCGCAGCCCGCCGGAGAGCGCCGAGATCGGCAGCAGCTCCAGTACGCCCCGTACGCCGCCCGGGAACTTGTCCAGCGACACGATCACCCCGCCGCCCACGAGCAGCAGCAGGAAGACGAGGTTGGCGGCGGCCAGGGTCGCCTCGGCCTTCAGGGTGCCCGCCATCAGCAGCCCGAGCCCGGAGAACGCGGCGGTGCCGAGGATCAGCAGCGACGCCACGGCGAGCGGGTTGCCGTGCGGCGACCAGCCCAGCGCGAAGGCGATCGCGGTCAGCAGCACGATCTGGAGGATCTCGGTGACCAGCACCGCGCACGTCTTGGCGGCCATCAGCGCCCACCGGGGCAGCGGGGAGACGGCGAGCCGCTTGAGCACCCCGTACCGCCGCTCGAAGCCGGTCGCGATGGCCTGTCCGGTGAAGGCCGTGGAGAGCACGGCGAGCGCCAGCACCCCGGGCGCGAGAAAGTCGACGGCGCTCCCGGCGACGCCGGTGGCGCCCGTATCGACGATGTCGACGCTGCTGAAGAGCACCAGGACGAGGGACGGGATGACGACGGTCAGCAGCAGCTGTTCGCCGTTGCGCAGCAGCATCCGGGTCTCCAGCGCGGCCTGCGCGCGGATCATCCGGAGCAGCGGCGCCGCCCCCGGCTTGGGGAGATAGGTGCCTGTGGCGGTCACGCGCGCAGCTCCTTGCCGGTCAGCTCGAGGAAGACGTCCTCCAGGGTGTGCCGCTCGACCGAGATGCGGTCCGGCATCACGCCGTTCTGTGCGCACCAGGAGGTGACGGTGGCCAGCATCTGCGGGTTGACCTTGCCGGTGACCCGGTAGCCGCCGGGGACCAGCTCGGCGGCCGTGCTGTCGACGGGCAGCGCCTTGAGCAGCGAGGCCAGGTCGAGCGCGGGGCGGCCGGTGAAGCGCAGGGTGTTCTCGGCGCCGCCGCGGCACAGCTCCTCGGGGGTGCCCCGGGCGATCACCTTGCCGCCGTCGATGATCGCGACATGGTCGGCGAGCTGTTCGGCCTCGTCCATGTAGTGGGTGGTCAGGACGACGGTCACGCCGTCGCGGCGCAGATCGCGGACGAGGTCCCAGGTGGCGCGGCGGGCCTGCGGGTCGAGCCCGGCGGTGGGCTCGTCGAGGAAGACCAGCTCGGGGCGGCCGACGACGGCCATGGCGAGCGCGAGCCGCTGCTGCTGGCCGCCGGAGAGCCGCCGGTAGGTCGTACGGCCGCAGGAGCCGAGACCGAGCCGCTCGATGAGCGCGGCGACGTCCAGGGGATGGGCATGGAGGGTGGCGGTGTGGCGCAGCATCTCTTCTGCGCGCGCCCCGGAATAAACCCCTCCGGACTGGAGCATGACGCCCACCCGCGGCCGCACGGCCGCCGCGTCGGCGACCGGGTCGAGGCCGAGTACGCGCACCGTCCCGGCGTCGGCGCGGCGATATCCCTCGCAGGTCTCGACGGTGGTCGTCTTGCCGGCGCCGTTGGGACCGAGGACGGCGCTCACGGTGCCACGGCCGACGGACAGGTCGAGCCCGTCGACGGCGGTCTTCGAGCCGTACCGTTTGACCAGGCCGACGACGTCGACCGCGGGCTCTTCTCGCATGTCCGGCAGTGTACGAACGACAGGGGGAGCCGTGGGCGGCAGGGCCGGATCGCCTCCCTCGCGAACGGGCCGCCAGGCCCCGTCCGACGAGCACGGCGGCCGTATCGCCGCAGGTCACACTTAGGTACACCTAAGTGACGCACCCCACCGGAAGCGCCTTCCGCTCCCGCTTGTACCTTGCGGAAGAATTACGCAACAATGGCGTTGTGAAATACGCGAGCGAGGCTCCCCAGGGAAGCGCGGCCGAGTCGGCCGCGCGGTCCGGCGTGCCTGCCGTGACCGCTCCCGAGGAGCAGCACGGCACCCGGAACCGGGTTGCCCGTTCCATCCTCGACCACGGCCCGTCCACCGCCGCCGAGCTCGCCCTGCGGCTGGAGCTGACCCAGGCGGCCGTGCGGCGCCACCTCGACACCCTCGTCGCCGACGGCGTCGTCGAGCCCCGCGAGAAGAGGGTCTACGGGGCGCGCGGGCGCGGCCGCCCGGCCAAGATGTTCGCGCTGACGGACTGCGGCCGTGACGCCTTCGACCAGGCCTATGACGATCTGGCCGTCGACGCGCTGCGCTGGATCGAGCAGATCGCGGGCGGCGGCGAGAAGGGCCGGGCCGCCGTCGCGGCGTTCGCCCGCGCCAGGCTCGCCGCCCAGGCCGAGGGGTACCGCGGCGCCGTCGAGGCCGCCGCCCCCGGGCACCGCACCGAAGCCCTCGCGGGCGCCCTGTCCGCGGACGGGTACGCTGCTACGGCGCGCAACGCGCCGGTCGGCGAACAGCTCTGCCAGCACCACTGCCCGGTCGCCCACGCAGCCGAGCGATATCCGCAGCTGTGTGAGGCGGAGACCGAGGTCTTCTCCCAGCTGCTCGGGACTCATGTCCAGCGTCTGGCCACCATCGCCCATGGCGACGGGGTGTGCACGACATTCATTCCGAAGACTGGACATCAGGCCGGACATCAGACCGGACAGACCGACACCGCGGTCGAGAAGACCGACCATCGCATTACCAAGACCACCACAGCATCTGCCAGCACGGCCGGGAGGAACCCCGAATGACTCTCCCCACGGAGACCGCTCACCCCGAGCTTGAGGGTCTGGGCAACTACGAGTACGGCTGGGCCGACTCCGACGTGGCCGGTGCCTCGGCCAAGCGCGGCCTCTCCGAGGAGGTCGTACGCGACATCTCGGCGAAGAAGTCCGAGCCGGAGTGGATGCTCAAGCTCCGCCTCAAGGGCCTGAAGCTCTTCGGCAAGAAGCCCATGCCCACCTGGGGCTCGGACCTGACGGGTATCGACTTCGACAACATCAAGTACTTCGTCCGCTCCACCGAGAAGCAGGCCGCCTCCTGGGAGGACCTGCCCGAGGACATCAAGAACACGTACGACAAGCTGGGCATCCCCGAGGCCGAGAAGCAGCGCCTCGTCGCGGGTGTCGCGGCCCAGTACGAGTCCGAGGTCGTCTACCACCAGATCCGTGAGGACCTGGAGGAGCAGGGCGTTCTCTTCCTGGACACCGACACCGCGCTCAAGGAGCACCCGGAGCTCTTCAAGGAGTACTTCGGCACGGTGATCCCGGCAGGCGACAACAAGTTCGCCTCGCTGAACACGGCGGTCTGGTCCGGCGGCTCGTTCATCTACGTGCCCAAGGGCGTCCACGTGGACATCCCGCTCCAGGCGTACTTCCGGATCAACACCGAGAACATGGGCCAGTTCGAGCGGACGCTGATCATCGTCGACGAGGACGCCTACGTCCACTACGTCGAGGGCTGTACCGCGCCGATCTACAAGTCGGACTCGCTGCACTCCGCGGTCGTCGAGATCATCGTGAAGAAGGGCGGCCGCTGCCGCTACACGACCATTCAGAACTGGTCGAACAACGTCTACAACCTGGTCACCAAGCGCGCCGTGGCGTACGAGGGCGCGACCATGGAGTGGGTCGACGGAAACCTCGGCTCCAAGGTCACGATGAAGTACCCGGCCGTCTACCTGATGGGCGAGCACGCCAAGGGCGAGACGCTGTCCATCGCCTTCGCGGGCGAGGGCCAGCACCAGGACGCCGGCGCCAAGATGGTGCACATGGCGCCCCGCACCTCCTCGAACATCGTCTCCAAGTCGGTGGCCCGGGGCGGTGGCCGCACCTCCTACCGCGGTCTGATCGAGATCGGCGAGGGTGCCGAGGGCTCCAAGTCCAACGTGCTGTGCGACGCCCTGCTGGTCGACACCATCTCGCGCTCGGACACCTACCCGTACGTGGACGTCCGCGAGGACGACGTGTCCATGGGGCACGAGGCGACCGTTTCGAAGGTCAGCGATGACCAGCTCTTCTACCTCATGAGCCGCGGCCTGTCCGAGGACGAGGCCATGGCGATGATCGTGCGCGGCTTCGTCGAGCCGATCGCGCGCGAGCTGCCCATGGAGTACGCGCTGGAGCTCAACCGGCTGATCGAGCTGCAGATGGAGGGTTCGGTCGGCTGACGCCACCGCCCTCCCGCCCCGCCATCGGGGCACCCCCGTGTAAGCCCCAGAAGGCAGAAAGCGAGCAGTACGACAGCCATGGCTGAAACCATTCCGGCCGGATCCACCACGGACGGCGTCATTCAGGTGGGGCACCAGGCCACCGATGCGCGGGTCAGCGCCCCCGCCTCGTACGACGTGGCCGACTTCCCCGTGCCGCACGGGCGTGAGGAGGACTGGCGGTTCACGCCGCTGGAGCGGCTGCGCGGCCTCCACGACGGCACCGCCGTCGCCGACGGCGGCGTCAAGGTCGAGGTGACCGCCCCCGAGGGCGTCACCGTCGAGACCGTGGGCCGTGACGACGCGCGCCTGGGCAAGGCCGGCAAGCCGGTGGACCGGGTGGCGGCCCAGGCGTACAGCTCCTTCGAGAAGGCCTCGGTCGTCTCGGTGCCCAAGGAGAAGGTGCTCACCGAGCCGGTGCGGATCGCCGTGCACGGCGAGGGCGGCACCGCCTTCGGCCACCAGGTGATCGAGGTCGGCGCCTTCGCCGAGGCCGTCGTCGTCATCGACCACACCGGTGACGCCACGCTCGCCGCCAACGTCGAGTACCTCATCGGCGACGGCGCCAAGCTCACCGTCGTCTCCGTCCAGGACTGGGACGACACGGCCGTCCACGCCGGCCAGCACACCGCGCTGGTCGGCCGGGACGCCACCTTCAAGTCCGTGATCGTCACCTTCGGCGGCGACCTGGTCCGGCTGCACCCGCGCGTCGTCTACGGCGCGCCGGGCGGTGAGGCCGAGCTGTACGGCCTGTACTTCACCGACAACGGCCAGCACCAGGAGCACCGCCTCTTCATCGATCACGACACCCCGCACTGCCGCAGCAACGTGGCCTACAAGGGCGCGCTGCAGGGCAAGGACGCGCACGCCGTCTGGATCGGCGATGTGCTGATCCGCGCCGAGGCCGAGGGCACGGACACCTACGAGCTGAACCGGAACCTGGTCCTCACCGACGGCGCCCGCGTCGACTCGGTGCCGAACCTGGAGATCGAGACCGGTGAGATCGTCGGCGCCGGTCACGCGAGCGCGACCGGCCGCTTCGAGGACGAGCAGCTGTTCTACCTGATGGCCCGCGGCATCCCGGCCGACGAGGCCCGTCGTCTGGTCGTCCGCGGCTTCTTCGCCGAGCTGGTCCAGCAGATCGGGCTGCCCGAGCTGGAGGAGCGGCTGATCGCCAAGATCGAGGCCGAGCTGGAGGCGTCCGTATGACCGAAACCTTCGTCCGCGTGTGCGGACTGACCGAGCTCGAAGAGGACGCTCCCAAGCGCGTCGAGCTGGACGGTGTGCCGGTCGCGCTGGTGCGCACCGAGGGCGAGGTGTTCGCCGTCAACGACATCTGCTCGCACGCGAACGTCTCGCTGTCCGAGGGCGAGGTGGAGGACTGCCAGATCGAGTGCTGGCTGCACGGCTCCAGCTTCGACCTGCGCACCGGCAAGCCGTCCGGCCTTCCCGCGACGCGCCCCGTCCCCGTATACCCCGTAAAGATCGAAGGGGACGACGTGCTCGTCTCCGTCACCCAGGAGTCCTGAGGCACCCATGGCAACGCTTGAGATCAACGACCTGCACGTCTCCGTCGAGGCCGAGGGCGGCCCCCGCGAGATTCTGCGCGGCGTCGACCTGACCGTGAAGCAGGGCGAGACGCACGCCATCATGGGCCCCAACGGCTCCGGCAAGTCCACCCTGGCGTACTCGCTCGCCGGTCACCCGAAGTACAAGATCACCAGCGGCACCGTCACCCTCGACGGCGAGAACGTGCTGGAGATGTCCGTCGACGAGCGGGCCCGCGCCGGTGTCTTCCTCGCCATGCAGTACCCGGTCGAGGTGCCCGGCGTCTCCGTCTCCAACTTCCTGCGCACCTCCGCGACCGCGATCCGCGGCGAGGCGCCGAAGCTGCGTACCTGGGTGAAGGAGGTCAAGGAGGCCATGCAGCGCCTCTCGATCGACCCGTCCTTCGCCGAGCGGAACGTGAACGAGGGCTTCTCCGGCGGTGAGAAGAAGCGCCACGAGATCCTTCAGCTGGAGCTGCTGAGGCCCGCCATCGCGATCCTCGACGAGACCGACTCCGGTCTCGACGTCGACGCGCTGCGCGTCGTCTCCGAGGGTGTCAACCGCGTCCGGGAGTCCGGCCAGGTCGGCACCCTGCTGATCACCCACTACACCCGCATCCTGCGGTACATCAAGCCCGACCACGTCCACGTGTTCGCCGCGGGCCGGATCGCCGAGTCCGGCGGCCCGGAGCTGGCGGACAAGCTGGAGGAAGAGGGCTACGAGGAGTACGTGAAGGGAGGCGTCTCCGAGTGACACAGCTGCCGGGCCTCCTCGACACCGAGGCGATCCGCAAGGACTTCCCGATCCTGGACCGCTCGGTCCACGACGGCAAGAAGGTCGTATACCTGGACAACGCGGCGACCTCGCAGAAGCCGCGCCAGGTGCTGGACGCGCTGAACAGCTACTACGAGCGCTCCAACGCCAACGTGCACCGTGGCGTCCACGTGCTCGCGGAGGAGGCCACGGCGCTGTACGAGGGCGCCCGCGACAAGGTCGCCGCCTTCATCAACGCTCCCAGCCGCGACGAGGTGATCTTCACCAAGAACGCCTCGGAGTCGCTGAACCTGGTCGCCAACATGCTCGGCTGGGCCGATGAGCCCTACCGGGTGGACCAGGAAACCGAGATCGTCATCACGGAGATGGAGCACCACTCCAACATCGTTCCGTGGCAGCTGCTCTCGCAGCGCACCGGCGCGAAGCTGAAGTGGTTCGGCCTCACCGAGGAGGGCCGTCTCGACCTGTCCGAGATCGAGCAGGTCATCACGGAGAAGACCAAGGTCGTCTCCTTCGTGCTGGTCTCCAACATCCTGGGCACGCACAACCCGGTCGAGGCGATCGTCCGCCGCGCGCAGGACGTCGGCGCGCTCGTCGTCATCGACGCCTCCCAGGCCGCCCCGCACATGGTGCTGGACGTGCAGGCGCTCCAGGCCGACTTCGTGGCCTTCACCGGCCACAAGATGTGCGGTCCGACCGGCATCGGGGTGCTGTGGGGCCGCCAGGAGCTGCTGGAGGACCTGCCTCCGTTCCTCGGCGGCGGCGAGATGATCGAGACCGTTTCGATGAACTCCTCCACGTACGCTCCGGCGCCGCACAAGTTCGAGGCCGGTACGCCCCCGATCGCCCAGGCCGTCGGCCTCGGCGCGGCCGTGGACTATCTGTCCTCGATCGGCATGGACAACATTCACCGCCATGAGCACGCCCTGACCGAGTACGCGGTCGGCAGGCTCCTGGAGGTGCCGGACCTGCGCATCATCGGCCCCACCACGGCCGAGGAGCGCGGTGCCACGATCTCCTTCACGCTCGGCGACATCCACCCGCACGATGTGGGCCAGGTCCTCGACGAGCAGGGCATCGCCGTCCGGGTCGGCCACCACTGTGCCCGTCCGGTCTGCCTGCGGTACGGAATTCCTGCGACCACGCGAGCGTCGTTCTATCTGTACTCCACACCGGCCGAGGTGGATGCCTTGGTCGACGGTCTGGAGCACGTACGGAACTTCTTCGGCTAGGGGATGCCACGTGAAGCTGGATTCGATGTACCAGGACGTCATCCTGGATCACTACAAGCACCCCCACGGGCGGGGGCTCAGGGACGGCGACGCCGAGGTACACCACGTCAATCCCACCTGCGGTGACGAGATCACCCTGCGGGTGCGGCTCGACGGCGAGAAGATCGAGGACGTGAGCTACGAGGGCCAGGGCTGTTCCATCAGCCAGGCGAGCGCGTCCGTGCTCAACGACCTGCTGGTGGGCAAGGAACTGAGCGAGGCTCGCAGGATTCAGACGACGTTCCTGGAACTGATGCAGTCCAAGGGGCAGCTGGAGCCGGACGACGCGATGGAAGAGGTGCTGGAGGACGCGGTCGCGTTCGCCGGTGTCTCCAAGTACCCGGCCCGGGTCAAGTGCGCACTGCTGAGCTGGATGGCATGGAAGGACGCCACCGCTCAGGCCCTGGGCGACGGCGCTGAAGGGAAGACCGCATGACTGAGAACGTGGAAACCACCACCAAGCCCGCGAGCGAGGAAGAGGTCCGCGAGGCCCTCTACGACGTGGTCGACCCCGAGTTGGGTATCGACGTGGTCAACCTCGGCCTCATCTACGGCATTCACATCGATGACAGCAACATCGCCACCATCGACATGACGCTCACGTCCGCGGCGTGTCCGCTGACCGACGTCATCGAGGACCAGGCGAAGTCCGCGGCCGAGGGCATCGTCAACGAGCTGCGGATCAACTGGGTCTGGATGCCGCCGTGGGGTCCCGACAAGATCACGGATGACGGCCGTGAGCAGCTGAGGGCGCTCGGCTTCAACGTCTGACCGAGGTCTTCCGGCCGAGATTTTTTACGAAGCGGCCCCCGCGCACGATGCGCGGGGGCCGCTTCGTATGTCCCGGGACTCGATGCGTACGCCCGTACGCATCGTTGTGTACGATCGTACGCATGGGATATCTGACGCTCTCCGGAGCCATCCTGGCCGAGGTCCTGGCGACCACCTCGATGAAGTACAGCGACGGCTTCAGCAAGCTCTGGCCCTCGGTCGCCACCGCCCTCGGCTACGGGATCGCCTTCGTGCTGCTCGCCCAGACGCTCAAGACGATCTCCGTCGGCACCGCGTACGCCGTCTGGGCCGGGGCCGGGACCGCCGTCATCGCCGCGATCGGGATGGTGTTCCTCGGTGAGGCGGTGACCGCCGCGCGGGTGATCGGGGTGCTGCTGGTGATCGCCGGAGTGATAGTGCTCAACCTCGGCGGGGCCCACTGATGGGGCGCCGGTACGACCCCGAGCGGCGGCAGCGGATCATCGACGCCGCGATCGCGGTGGTGGGGGAGCGGGGCATGGCGGCGCTCAGCCACCGGTCCGTGGCCGCCGCGGCGGACGTACCGCTCGGGTCGACCACGTACCACTTCGCGACCCTCGACGATCTGCTGGTCGCCGCGCTCGACCAGGTCAACACCGAGTGGCTGGCCGATATGGAGCGCTGGGAGCGCGACGCGCCCCCCGGGACGCCGCTCGCCGACGGGATGGCGGGGCTGATGGAGCTGCTGCTGACGGGCGACCGCAAGCGGCTGGAGCTGGAGTACGAGCTGTATCTCGCCGCCCTGCGCCACACCTCGGTGCGGCCGATCGCCGCCGCGTTCCTCGACCGGATGACCGAGCTGCTTCAGCGGCGCACCGGCGATGTGGATGTCGCGCGCGCCGTGAACGCCCTGTTCGACGGGATGTTGTTGCAGGTCCTGCTGACCGGGCGGGACTTCGACCGGGAGGAGGCGCGGGCGGCGTTCGCGCGGGTGACCGGCTGAGGGTGCGTCGCTCTTGTCTGCTGCCTGTCTGCTCCCTGGGACCGGTTAGCCTCCGGGCCCCGCCTCCGGTTAGCGTGCTGACCATGACCGATGCAGCCACCACCACCCGCACCACCGGCGCCGTCGCCGCCGGGCTCGCCACCCTCACCGAGGACGGCACCGTTCTGGACACCTGGTTCCCGTCCCCCGAGCTGGCCGACGCGCCCGGCCCGGCCGGAACCGAACGGCTCGACGCCGAGCGCACCGCGCAGCTCCTGGGCGAGACCGCGCTCAAGGCGCTCGGCCCGGACCCGCGCCGCGGGGTCGAGGTCGTCGCCGTCCGCACGGTCATCGCCTCGATCGACGACAAGCCGCTCGACGCGCATGACGTGTACCTGCGGCTGCACCTGCTCAGCCACCGGCTGGTGAAGCCGCACGGCCTGAGCCTGGACGGCCAGTTCGGCCTGCTCGCCAACATCGCCTGGACCTCGCTCGGCCCCGTCGCCGCCGACCAGGTCGAGCGTGCCCGGCTCGCCGCCCGCGCCGAGGGTCTGCACCTGTCGGTGACCAGCGTCGACAAGTTCCCGCGGATGACGGACTACGTCGTTCCGGCCGGTGTCCGCATCGGTGACGCCGACCGCGTACGGCTCGGCGCGCACCTCGCCGCCGGGACGACCGTCATGCACGAGGGCTTCGTCAACTTCAACGCGGGCACGCTGGGCACCTCCATGGTCGAGGGCCGCATCAGCGCGGGCGTCGTCGTCGGCGACGGCTCCGACATCGGTGGCGGCGCGTCGATCATGGGCACGCTGTCCGGTGGCGGCAAGCAGACGATCGCCATCGGCGAGCGCTGCCTGCTGGGCGCCGAGGCGGGCCTCGGCATCTCCCTCGGCGACGACTGCGTCGTCGAGGCGGGCCTGTACGTGACGGCGGGTACCCGGGTGACGCTGCCCGACGGCAAGATCGTCAAGGCGCTTGAACTGTCCGGCGCCACGAACATCCTCTTCCGCCGCAACTCCACGACCGGCGCGGTCGAGGTCCTGCCGCGCACCGGCTCCTGGGGTGGCCTGAACGAGGCGCTGCACACCCACAACTGACAGGGCCGGTGGATTTTCCCCCACCCCGCCCCTTCCCGAAACGGGGGACACCCCCGACCCCCGCTCCGAGCGTTGCCCGGGGGCCGGTGTGGTGCGGGCCCGTGGGGAGGGGGGAAGTTCCCCCGCCCCGCCCCTTCCTG